>WNGL01011693.1_pt1 | contig 18065 bp, 16 predicted proteins | sample 5400591 | NCBI WGS metagenome assembly WNGL01 (sample SAMN13153377, study PRJNA577476) | soil metagenome | isolation source: 80 cm soil or saprolite under Garry oak tree replicate 1 | place: USA:California | collected 2016-06-15 | reverse complement strand
AGGAGTGCTCACGATATACACCCAGTGCTTATGTGCCGTGGGGCATGCTGGTTGAGACAAGACCGTCGTTGCTAGCGGGGTCCAGTCAGCATGACCTCCATCCCCATACTGGTCACAGGTGATCGATTCCCTGTAGAGCAAATGTGTACGCGCGGCCGCTGGCGCCTGGATCATCACCTGCGCACCCTGAGCATGAAGCGAGAGCATCCGCTTTGACGGCACCTGCGCATCAACGTGGATACGCAATGACGGCCAGTGGCCATCGAGCGGGCTTGCCAGGTGGGGAACTCTCATTGGTCCCATCGTTATCGTTACTTCTCCGCTCTTTGTCACCGGCAGATAGTAATGAATGGTGAGCGTCTGACCAGGTGCCAACCATGTTACGTAAAGTGGCTGGAGGCATGCAAAGACGAGCCTGGGGAGGGTGTAAGTAGGAGGACCTCCTCCAGTGACCTGAGCATTCAGGGCAGAAGAAAAACAGACGTCGTCCGGTTTGTTTCTCCCCAATAGCTCAACGGTCATACGGGTATGATTGGTCAGTGAGACATCTACGGACAACAACTCACTGAGAAAGTAGGGACCTGTGGTCACAAGATGGAGCGATGCCTCCATACCGTTGGCTTGCGTGTGGACAGTCGGCCCTGTTGAGTCTGTCGGAGGCCGCGCGGCATGTTGGTGCAGGGAAGACCTGAAAAGGAGGAGCGATGCGCCAACCAGCATGCCGACCACCAGGACAGCCGCCAGACCATTCACAAAACGCAGCATACGTGCTCTTTGAGAGGACGTTCTCGCTCTGGGCCTGGACCCGGTCTGGCCTGGCTGCTGGACAGGCATTGCTTCAGGGCGAGAGGCGAGGTCATCTGCCTGCATCAAGCGTTCTCGTACCCGGGCAATGATCTGGGATTGCTCAGGGGATGAAATGGCAGCAGGTTCGCGCAGGCCACATCGCAGAAGGGTAATCAGTTGCTTGTATCGTTCTTCTCTCTCTTCAGGGATCATATCATCTATCATGCCTATTCACCTCTTTCTCTCTGCTCGTACAGCTGGCGTAATCGCTGCAGCGTGCGAGAGAGCAGTTTGCGCACCGTTCCCTCTGGTTTCTCGAACATCTCTGCAATCTGGGTCAGGCGAAGGTCACGACCGTAGCGCAGCCGGATCAACTCCTGTTGGATAGGAGAGAGTTGTCCAAAGGCTTGAGAGAGGCGCTCGTAGGTCTCCCGCCGTTCGGCATGCTGTTCCAGTGTCAATCCCTCATCCTCAGTTTCTCCGGCCTGCTCTAATGGCAGCATGGTCAAACGCGCTGTGTGCCGGTAGCGATCAACCGCCTTGTTCCGGGCGACACGTCGCAGCCAGGCCAGTTGTCGCCCGGCGGGCAGCCCCGAGAGCATCTCGTTTTTGCAAGCGGCCATGAACACCTCCAACAGCAGGTCTTCGGCATCCTGCCGGTTCGAGACCAGCTGGCACAGATACGCCAGGATAGTCGCAGCAAAACGGTCGTAGAGCGTGCTCTCCACGCCGTTTTGTACCTCATCTCCATCGAGATGGTCCATGCAGGCTCCTTTAAGTGAGGTTGCAGAGCCAACCTCGTGAGATCTCATCATAGAATAGGTCGTATGAACAGGGAAAACGTGGCATGAGGAAAACCGGCGGAGACAAGCAAATCGTTCGCACGCTATACTCCCATCGTGGGAAGCCAGGGTGCCACCAGGCGCCGAACGCTATACTCAGCAACAATCATGAGGAGCACGAAGCCCAACGCTTGCAGCAGCGCAAAGCCAGTGCGCAGCCGCCCCTCGACACCTCGCCCGTATGGTGCTTGAAAAGGGCAGAACTCAGGCGCCCGTGCTGAGCTGGCCCAGGGAGATCATGTTGCCCTCCGGATCGGTCATCACCGCTTTCCGGTAGAGCCCTGGCACAGTCTCGATCGAGGAGGGTTCAAGCCCGCGCTGCCCAAGCTCAGCAACAAGGCCATCCAGGTCGTTCACCAGGAGCGTGAGCAAGGCCTTCCCGGCGCGGCTGGCGTCACCGACCACGTAGATCCATCCAGTCTCTACTGCCTGCCACATGGCTTCGTTTTCCGTCACGATGACATCTGGGGACCGTCCGAAGAAGCGTGTGTACCACGCGAGCGCCGCGTCGTAATCGGCCACGGCAATGCCAGCGAAGACATAGTTGATGGTCAATGGAGCCTCCTTTGCCCTGTGTTGCGTCTCGATCCCTGGTAACGAGATGCGCATAGCCTGATAGCTCAATCGTACCCAGCTTGACGGAATCTTGCAAGCTCTTTGCCCACGTGGACTGACCACCCGAATCTGCGCATCATATGGCGGGGTGCCGTCCAGTCAACCGCACTTTTCGCTTCGCTGTATCAACTGTACTCCGGCAAAAGAATGCGCGCTACAAAGTTGCTGTGTGGAGCAAATCAGGGGGAACAGGAGTAATTGGAGCATGAAAGAGAGCGTTGGAGGGACGGAAACCCTTGTGGTCGACCGCCACGACTCAAAATAAATCCTTACGACTGGTCCTGCTTATAAGCTGGCTTGGGGAAAATCACTTTCACTGGTTGACGATAGATTGCATGGCTGATCAAAAGCTCACCCTTAGCCAGACGAGTTACTGCTGTACGGATATCCTGATCAAGGAATCGGTAATCTGGGGCGTTCACTTCAGATGAGCCAGTACGCCCGATGATTTTAGTGGCGCTATTGCCAGGGACACGATGATGAACAGCACTCATGAACTGTTGGGCGGAAATAAGAATAACACCTAAGCTACGACCGCGTTCGGCCACATCCAGTACTTGTTGAGTGATAGGGCTTTCCTTGCTACCACTTGGAGCATATTTATTTAACTCATCCACAAATATGATAACTTTCTCCGGCACAGGAGACTGCTCAGTACGATTCTCTATTGCCTCGGATTTGACTGCGTAAATGGTACGCAAGATGTCACCGAAAACTAATGTTTGCTCATCATCAGCCAATTTAGCAATATCTACTACATAAGTCGTACCACCTCTTATGTTCGTCAGCTCATCGCTTAGTAGTTTTTCGGTGCGCGAGCGACTATTCACAAAGATACCCGTTTGGCGTGTCTGGACGATGCGGCGCATATGTCGGCGGAACATTCCGATTGATGAACCGGCGAACATCCCACGCCAGCGACCCGAGCCCTGCTGTTTTTCGGCTAGGAACTGTAGCAGTGACTCCCAACTTTGTACATTCTTGAATTCAGCCTCCCCAGCAATAATACCTGTCATGATTTCCCCATAAATACCTTCGATAGTCCCGCTCGTATCTGCCACGTTGCTGAAGAGCAAGTCAATTTTATCAGCTGTGCCTTCTAGGTCATAGGCATAGAGTGTATGGGCTTGGGGTACTGGTGAATAACTGTTGGACTGCCCTCTTTCATTGCGAGGAAGAAGATAGCGTACTTTGTCAAACGGCTTTGGCTCCAACCCTGTCGCTTCCCAAATTGCTCTTTGATGTGATGATAGCTCAGGACCACGCACATTTATTTGAAGCAAGTCAGCTTGCTTTACGTTGAGGATGATCACCGAAATATTTTCTTTATCCTGAGCAGTTTGGAGAATAGACTGGAGCAGGAACATTGCATAGGAGGTCTTGGTCGCCAATCCACTGATACCAGAAACATTCACATGAGCTGATTCTGGGCCAAGTACATACTGACGATCCAGATAAGCCACCGCCGCCGCCCCATTACTCATCTTGATCAGACCTGCCGGAATAGCATCGTGTTTACGCTCTTTCAGTAGTAGGTCCGTCCCTAAGGCTTGCTGGATATCTTCTGGCTGTGCAAAGTAAACTAGTCGCTCACTAGGCACAGGCATATAGATATCAACCGTATTGCTGAGCACATTTGCTGAAGCCACTGTGGTACCCTGGCGGGTAGTATTTGGCTCCTCATCTAGCAGCCCAAAGTTGCTGGAAATGTAGTTGGCCAGATGATTGGGAGCATCGGTGCGATGTTCTAAGGCTGTTACTAAACCAAAAGTGCGACTAGGAGCTTGATCGTGCTGGTTCATCTGCTCTACTGTCATAATATCGAAAGGATTGACGATAACATCATCCGAGAGCCAAAAAGTGAACCGGTCCGAGGTGATGGCCTCGCGTTCCGTGGCTGAGGTGCGGCCAATGGGATAGGTAGTAGCTTCCGTTGATTGTTCAGTTGGAGTAACGACCCTCTCCTGAGATTCATCGATCATGGTAACATCTCCTGCTTTATACTTTTTGTGGGCGTGGCCAGCGTATGACGCCCATAAGCACCTGTTGTGAGTAGAATTGATTCTTAATAGCCTCCTCGGCTTGAAAAATTGGATATAAATGACAATGCCAGCGACGATCTCGACCGTGAGGCGTTACATTGCGTTCGGCAACTAATGTACTGGAGAGCAAGTCGGCTAATTCTCCTTCAAGTGGCGTTCGATCAGGACGTGGAAGTTCAACTTTCACTACTCCCATCAACGGATAGTCCACCTCGCCTTGCTCACGAAGCCGTACATACCAAAAAGCGACCTGACCATTGTGCGAGCTAAATGCCGCTGTACGATGGGCATAAGGGAGTCCAGCGATAATCTGTGTAATGTCCTTCCGATGGTACTGTTTTTTCCCGAAGATAAATTGAGGGTCTTTCCTGAAGTTTTTCGCTACTCCGATCATATTTGGTGTCTTGATGAACTCGTCTAATTTAACCGCTCCATCCAGGATAAGCCAGTTTTCGCCATCTCGACGATCATCTGTCCGATTTATCATCTCGATCTCAAGTTTGTGCATCCTGTTGCGCGCAATCCCACCGGCACGTGTACGTAAGTTCTCGATGTTAGGTTCTTGAGGTGTATTAGCCGTCCTCTGTGTAGTATCAATGACCTGAAAAAAGCCATCTGCTGTATTCAGCCTCACTAGTTCTGCCCATACAGAATCTGAAACCCCAAACTGTCCTTTCGGAACGAGAAGCAGTATAGAGTTTTTTATTCCCAAAGGATGAACCTTCCCTTTATCATCACGCTCCATAACTGCCGCACCAATCTGAGCCAGTTCAATGGGAAATGAGCGATTACCCTCAATGCCAGTTGCCAGGTAGTAAGTGCGTAGACTACCGTCAATAAAGAAGCGATAGAGATGTTTTTCAGCTCGGAAGATAGGGGGCGTCGGACGGTAGAGGCTCTCCACTGTTGGAGTAGGAGTTTCAGCAAAATCAGTAATCTGCTGGTTCTCCCGATTCAAAAGCATATCTTCCAACTCGTCTTCATCGGGACGCTGAAGGTCTTCTACTGCACCTCCAGAGGCAGGAAGAATGTCTATTTTATCACTTAGTAATTTTAGAGCAGGAGTAATAACATTTATTGGAATTGGCATGCTAAACCTTCCTTTAGCCTTAACAGAATAAATGCTCCTGAACATGTGTTTGTGGTAATTGTGGTAGCTCATCCCATGTTCGGCCATCAAGTAACCGGCCACCGGCCTTTGGAGTGTGCCCTCCCCATTGCTTATGGAAGAACGCAACACCTTCAGCTACACAGCGGTCGCGGAGACTACGCACCCAATCAGGATCGCAAGGCCGATGTCCATGCCCACTCTCACCACCCGTAATCAACCAGTGGATACCTTCCAGGTTTAGTTTGTCTAATGCCCCGAGAAGAGGTTCAGCGCTAATGAACCGTACATACGCAGGCACCCTTCGTAGCTGGTCAGCTCGCCAAATATAACGTTCTGTTTCGATAGATACTCCAGCCCAAATATGGGGTCGCCATGGTAGCGTAGGCCCAAGATGCGCTAATCGTCCACTGCGCTTTGTAAGGACCTGAAATATATGCCAGTCTGCCTTGACCATCACTTCGAAGACCCCACGGATATACTCGTCTGGTACATCTTTATGGAACAAGTCTGACATGGAATTGACGAAAATTCGGCGTGGTTTGCGCCATTGTAAAGGTAATTGCAACCGTTCGGGCCATAACTTCAAGTCAAATCCCTGCTCATAGGGGTGACCAGGTACTCCACGAAAACGCTCTGCAAACGTGAGTGCATAACAGTGGTCGCAACCGGGACTGACTTGTGTACAGCCTGTGACGGGATTCCAGGTTGCATCTGTCCATTCAATTGCTGATTTATCGCTCATCTTTGCATCTCCGAGGTAGTACGATTGTCAATAGGGGCAAGAATCGAAGCACGAGTTTCTTCCGGCAAAAAACCTAGATTTACTCCACAGCAGGCGTAGTCAAAGCCAGGATGTTGCATAGATGCTATCTGCAGTTGACCATTTTGACACCGCAGGAGAGGCAACTCGATCAGATCCGGGTCATCCTGCGAGCTAAATCCCCGCAGATTGTTTAGCCTGCCATTTGATACAACTGCTTCAAGTTCAAAGGCAAAATGGATCATATGAGCCTGTTTATGCCCTACATAGGCAATGGGTGGTCTCGATGTACACTGAAACACTCGAGCTTCTGAAATTACATGGATGAAAGATGGAACTGCTGCCTTCAGTTTATACTCTCGCTCTCCACCAGCCCGACTGAGGTACCAGCCGATCGTTTCGCGCCAACCTGCGCCACGGTCGCGAGTTTGTAAACCACGTAGGTAGTCCTCGATTTCACTCCCCATAGTGTCACGAACATTTATCGTCAAGAATAGCACAAAGCTATGACCTTCCTGGCGTTCAAAGAGCTTTTTAATTGCTGTCACTCGCTTTGCATGGCCGTTATCCTCTCTATACCCAATGCCCCCATCGAAATCTAGATTTACAATATCATAGCCGAAACGTGCAGCGAGAGCCGGTCTTCCATCGGTGATCTGTGGTCGATTACCATCATGGTCTAACCCGTCAAGTATGATATCCTCAATATTGCCTCGCAGCAGTTGGAATCCAGAATCGATGCCCGCTATGAACAGATTCGTACTGAGCCGTCCCATATCCTCTATTGCCTTTTTCTGCTCTCGTTTTGTGCGACCTAGGCTCTCCGCTCCAGAGCGAAGGCGGTCTAGTATGTCCTTCCAGTCGATCAGATCACAGATATCTGGCCCGGGAAGGCCAAAATAGGTAAAGGTATTACGCTTCTGTTCCCGTCTCCACCTCTCTAAGATGGCCCTGTCCCACAAGCGACGAATAGTCGCCTTATTTTCAGTATCGGCAAATGACATGGCTTCCCCCTAGTCTTAGCCTATAAAGCCGTTATTTAGCCGATCTTCAAAATCGGTGAGCACGCTGTTGTAAAGTGCTTTATCAAGCAGTATGCTCTCCAGACTTGCCTGAAGGAGGTTGACCAGCCTAGCACAGTCTCCATCAAGGCTCCAGCCAGCCTCCATTAGTACATTCTCCAGCTTTCTAACCAGTAGCGTAGATGGAGCCAAAGAAGAGATAGGCATAGGGAACGGTTCTAGGTCGGGTGAGGTCAGTGTTGGAGTGACAAGTGTATCTAGCGCAAAGTTTTCATGAGCCTCCTTTGCTTGAGGCACCTGAGTCTCGACTAAACTTGGTTGCGCTGGCTGTGGTTGCTTCTCTTCATTGGCAGTACGCTTCCGGCGTGTCGCTTCCGGCTGAGGAGTTTCTGTTTCTTTTTTCAGCCGTTTCTGAAGACGCTCAGCGCGCTTGATAATATCAGCAGCGGTGGCTCGCTTATCTGAACTAGCTTTCTTTTGCTGGCGGCGTAAATCTTTAAGAATATCGTTCAGGCGTGTATATGCCTCGTAGTCGTTGATCTGGGGGTTTGTGTCAACCTCATTCTCGATGCGCGCGAGTTCTGTATGATACTTCTCTACGCGCTCATCAGCTACTCCTGTTGCCTGAAAGTTCTCCGCAGTATCCTCAAGTGTAGAAAGTTGTTGCATTACTGCCAGTTCGAGTGCCCGCTTGGCTTCATTGGTCTCAAAGTCGTCACGGTCTGCCTTAGGCACAATCGCTGTGTCAAGAACATATACCTCCCCTGTATACCACGGGTATAATTGGGGCTTGGAAGAAAAACAATGCCGCAGCCGATCACGATTACCAACCGTAAACCCCTTCATTTTATAGACAAAGCCCTCATAAGCACGAAACTCCTGCTCCATAGCATCCCTGAGTGAGCGATCGCGACTTGCTACAACCTCAGGTACAAAGCGTGCATTCTGTGCGATGCGGTCGCGTTCAGTATTGAGGCAAGCCCAATAATATGCTACCTGTCTTACATTTTTACCGCTACCTATGGTGATAGCTCCCATGATTGGGGGCTGTAAACTAGGAATGGAAGGTTTGGTCACAACCATATCTGGCAGGCCGTCGAACTGGAGGGTGAGGGTGATTGCTTTGTAGCCAGGAACTTCTAAATCAAGTTGCTGGTTGATCTGTTCCCTGTAATCAAACTTCTGATCAAAGTCTATGGGCAGATTCCTGATCATGTAATGCTTCAACTCTTCACGGTTACTCAACTTCTTAATATGGACATCACTGATTTCCTGCATTTCAACGTGGGTAAAGTGCAGGTCCTCCGGCATGGGTTGTGGAATACGGCAGATCTTCGTGTGTGTAGAGAGTAACTCAACAAGTGATGTTTTTCGCTCATTGCTACTCTTCCGCTTATCTTCCTCCAATTGCGCCTTCATGGCACCGAACTCGAACACTAATAAGTGTTGACGTGCATCACCGGCCTTCTTACTTGTTATCCGTAGACGATTACAAAGGTCGAAACCGGAATAGATACCAATACCACGGAAACCGACATGTTCAGTTAGTGATTTAAGTGACAGGCCAAATTGACGAGCCTGAACAAGCTCTTCGAGCGACATGCCATCACCATTATCAAAAACGTGGACAGAGTTCCCTGTAATTTTGACAGTTGCAGAGCGAGCATTAGCATCTACAGCATTCTGGACATACTCGCGGATACAGTGTAAGGGATCAGTATACAGTCCTTTAGAAAGTATAGCGAGCAATTCGCCACCGATATCGTCGATGTCAATTTCTAAGGGAATTAATTCTCCAGGATGAGCATCTAGTAACTCATCCAACGGTAACTTCATTTGCTGATAGGGTGCTTTACTGTCCCTAACTTCGCTAAGCCTGCTTCCACGCTTTGACACCGGTTCACCTCCAGTAAGGTCTCTTCCCCTAAGTCATTCATCTTTTGAAAGAAGCAAAATAATTTGCTCGCGTACCCAGTCGTTAACTGCTTTCTCGCGGCTCGGAATCAGTCCAAGTTCTGTAGCTTCCTGCAGCATATCCCATATGTCTGCATCAAGACGCATGCTAACCATACGCTTGACAGGCTTTTGCCCTTTGGGACGCCCCGCTCTTTTGGGCATGGCTTGCCAAGCACGCCGCGCCGCAAGACTATAGTTAGTTACCTCTTTGGCCGGGACGCTTGCAATACCATCCTCGTCTAGCTGTATCTCAAACAGTCCATCTGACTCCGACCTAATTACTCCTCTAACTCCTACATATGAGCCAGAACGGATGCGAACCTTATCACCGAGCTGAAAACCGCCTGAGTTCTGTCTTTGCTCCCCCATTTAATTGCCTGTAATGCCTTCGTACACTTGACACACTCGCGTAAATACCAGCATACATCATGCTCTAATAAATGTCAATACACAAAATAGAGATCAGGAAAATAAGCAGACACGCTGGGGATGTTATAGTTGTTCTCACTGTGCATAGCAATTAATAAGCGCAGGCAGTTATCGATCTACTACTTGCTTCTTCTTTATCTTTTTAGTGAGAGTTAAGCAGCAGGTCATGCTAGCCGCAAATTGCAGTGAGAGTACCCATACCGCCTACTTTCGTCTAGGGTACTTTTTCGACATCAGCCTTTCCAACTCTAAATAGTCCGAAGCTCGCAGCTCTGGATTGCTATGCTGGTTATATTCTAGGAAAGGAAGAAACTTGCCGTTGAGGTCTTGAAAGTCCCAGCCCATTTCGTCTAGTAGGTAGCCGCTATGCTTACGAAAAACATGAGTACTGGGGACAGGACTGAAGAGCATAGGAATCACTGAGCCAACCAGGTGATGTGCATAGAGTGTGCTATCAATCACATCCTCCAGCCGCTCATCAGGTAGACCGAAGAGTACAAAGGCATTAATCTCTTGAGTGCGTGGGCGGAAACCAGCATGAATGGCTGATTCTAATGCATGTTCAAACGAGCTAGTGCTTGCGTGACGCCGATTCCACTGTCGATTGATATCCGAGCGCACTGTTTCCAGTGGTAAATGGACTTTCTTAAAACCTGCCTTTTTCATGAGACGTAGCAGGTCCTCATCAAGCAAGCGTGTTTCGAAGCCTTCCGGTGCATACAGTTCCAGTGATAAGCCACTTGCAATAATATCTTCCATCACTTCAATGAAATGCTCACGATTGATAAGGGCGTTGTCCTCATAGAAGCCGAAGCGCCTAATACCTAAATGCTCGTGCTTGAAGCGAATCTCGTCTAGGATATCTTCTGTGGTGCGCGTTCGAACCTTAGCTCCACCATTAAGTGTTCGGGCGGCACAGTAGACACAATCCCAGGGACAGCCTCTGCTCGTTGCCAGGATCGCATAGCTAGGGGACTTGGTATAAAGCGATAGGTCTGTAGGAAGTTGACTAGCTTCACGAATCTCGCCCTTGAAAATAACGTCAGCACCAAGATTTTCCAGAGCATGTTCTGGTGCTAATGTAGGGTAGATACCTCCAACCAAGACAGTAGCTTTGGGAAAAAGCCGTTTTGCCAGTGCTACCACATCACGTGTGCTTTGCCACCAATATGTCATGATCGAGGTGATCCAGATCTCATCAGGTTCCTCAAGAGACCTCAAACGGCTCTCCAGTTCTTGCAAGGATAAACCAAAGTGATAAATAGGTTTGGTGATATTATCGCGCTTTACAACAAGAGGTTTTCCATTAGCCTCGTAGCGCCATGCTTTAGTGACCAGGCCACGTGCATCAGTTTCCATGCAATCGACAAAATCAATATGGTATCCCTTTTCTTTCAGAAGAGTAGCGATACGTAGAAGACCTGCTGGTTGACTCCAGCGTGCCCAGTATTGCGCGTCATAGACTGGTGGGTTAATCAGTAAGGCACGCCGCTTCCCTGGTAGATATGCCTGAATGGGATAATCTTCGTCTGTTACGATCGTACCCATTTTCCCTCCTTATTAAACCAGCCAACAGTGACTGGTCGCTCATTTTCTATGCCAGGCATGCTACGAGGGTTCCAACTCTTACTTACAAGACTAGACCGTACTAAGCGAGGGATGAGACCATCTCCCAAAAAGTCGAAGGTACGTGAGCGATATTTTGCATTGAGAACTGCGGCTAGACCTAGTAAATCTTGATGATAAGCGCGATAGCTTACACCATTGTACTCTGCAAATGGGAAGAGCTTGCCATTTTGGTATTCTAGAGAAAGACTTGACGGACACTCTGCAGGAGGTGGTTGATATGGAACAACTATGAGCGACCCAGCCATATGAGCAATTCTCGTCATAAATGTAGCAATATCTTCCAATCTTTCATCTGGGCGCCCAATGGAGACCGAACCGGCAAGAGCCTCAGTACGCGCTCGATAACCGGCACCTATACAACGCTCAATAGCATAGTGATAATATTCAAGATGCTCCTCTCTCGCTTCCTCAGTAAGCGGTAGGTCGCGGTCGTCAGCAAAAACTAGTTGCTTGAAGCCAGCACGAAATAGTAATGGGGCAAGCTCTGGATCATCCACTAAATCATGTGGACGTATGTTTCCTAGCGCGTAAAAACTAACCCTAAGTTTTCGGTCAATAATCACTCGCAGTACAGAACGAAACTGCTCAGGGAAACGTCTTATTACATCATGGTCGGCAAAGGCAAACTGTGTGATTCGGTCCTTCCCATTTTGCGGGCTAGCTTTTTTGAGAAACTCATCGATCAAATCATCACTTGAGCGCTTACCCGTTCCAATAGACAAATAGGTGAAGCGAGGAAGGGTAGGGTAGAGCGAAATATCAAGAGGAAGTCCAGCAAGTCCTTCTATTGATCCAACCACGAGGACATCAGCACCGCTATGAATAGCCGCGTGTTCAGTAGCAAGGGAAGAGTAAGCGCCACAAACAATTATGCGTGTTTGGGGAAACTGTTTCCTTACTAGAGAAACCGCCTCGGCTAGTCCTTCCCACCAGAATGTAGTAAAGCCTTCCAGATAAACTTCATCCGGTCGCCAACCTTCGCTGTTTAAGGTTCGCAGTTGGGCAGTCAATTCAGACTCAAGTTGACCAAAGCGCCAGTAGTTGATAGGAATTCCATCTCGTGTGAGTATCCGTTTGCGGCGCTTGGTGAGGGTTTCACCTGGTTTATTGTACAAGGTATCTATTAAGCGGATATCGCACTGATAGCGACGAAGCAAAGTGGCTAGTTGGAGGAGTGTGACTGGCTGATGCCAACGGCTCCAGGGAAAGCGCGTGTCATAAACAGGTGGATTGAAGAGTAGCACTCGTCTAGGGCTTGTATCTGGTACATAGCCTTGCACCACTGTTGTAGAATCTGCAAGCATCTTCTAACTCTCGCTACTCGTTCATTTGTGATAACCCATTCTGTCGCATATTATCTCTAGAGCCTAAGAGTGCAACTACAGCAAGAAATATGAAATAGCGGCCTACGGGTGTTATCTATCATTGCACAACGAAATGATGATAACAAATTAACCGATATTGGTACAAATGGACAATCACCACAGGTGGCTATACAATGACCTCCAATAAAAACTATTGAGTCGATCTCAAGGTCTACCTACTAATATAGGGTAGGTCTTCAAGCCTAAGCAGCAGTTAGCACATCCGTGACGCCTATATACTTGCACTAAAGTGAGTTTCCTTTGTAAGCAACACCCTCTTGCCGCCTGTAAAATAGCAAGTTATTATAGGATAGACGTTTCACAGTTCAAGTGTAGAACGTCTGTCTACAATTTGTCAAGTGTGCTTGCTCTTGATTTTGTGCAAAGCTCTTATTACAAGCTCTTTTCAAGCTCGTAGTATTATGTAACAATCTATAAGTCATCTATCCTATGGATGTGAATAATAAAATGCAAGATCGTAGAAATCTATTAGATAAGGGCATTCGCGTACTCATGGACCAGAAAACAGTGTTAACCTCTTAGCGTTTGCTGAAACAGGAGCGAAATTTATGACGAAGAGGCTCCAGAGAAGCCTGGGGATTCCCAGTGAGCAGGCCAAGAAACTCTTCAATAGACCACTGGAACCGCAGACCCTGACGAACCATGTAGATGCTAAGGTCTCTCATATGGTAAGCATCCTCATAATCCAGCAAAAGATATCCGGCAAGTTGCCATAACCAATCTGGCTCAAATTTGGGGGTGATGCTTGCTTTTAGCTCCATTAAGCACCCGTCAACAATGAGGTCGGCATCAGCCCCACCCACATCGTTGCTCCCAGCAAACACAGGATTGAGGACATATGGTAACGAGAGGAGGTCATGACATTGATCATAGAACAGCCAGGACATATTGCATAGATCTTCTATCCAGGCATCACGAGGGATGGCAAGCAACTCATGAGCGCTCTTTTTGGGAGGAAGAAAAAGTGGCCCTTCTTCAACTCCTCGACCTACTGCATCAAGTAAGGCGAGTACGTAGCAATAGCGCGCTAGAAGTTGCTCGGCATCTGATTCTAGTCGTCGAGCAACAGGATGAATCTTCACAAGCAAGGCGTCCAGATCGTGAAAAAAAGTGGTGAATATCTTCCAATCATAGAGACCTCGTGTGGCACCCTCAACAAAAGGGTTAAAGTTGAAAATGACTCCCGTGGGTATGTCCTCTTGATCGACAGGAATATCATCATTGCTCGTCAACGGTTGAAACGAGAGAGAGGCAGCTCCTGTCCTAGCAGTCCTTAGACGATCACTCGGCGTCAGAGCAAAAGAGTAGCGAATCCGGTAGTCAATTGCCATGCCCAGAGTCCCGTAGGGAACAGGCGGGTCTGTAGGGCGGATGGTACTGGCGCTACGAAGTTGGCTATTTGCTTCTTTTGTGATACGAGCCGTTTGAGGAAACTGTTCGCGGAGAAATTGGCCGATGGGACTCTGCTTCCAATTTTTCAAATGATAGGTAAGTGACATTGATTTACCCTCTCGTTTCTTTGTGATGTACAGTCTATCAAACACCCATCCGCTCATACTCAATGGCTTGGCTTGCATCCTTATGAGCATCTTACCCGGTTTCTGTTGTCCTGACAAGGTTTTAGTCCAATAGATAGAAAAGGCATATGTCAAAGCAGGTCGCGGCGAGGTTTCTTGAGTTTGACCACATTATCCCTTTCAGTAAGGGCGGGGCTAGAACATACAATAACGTGCAACTGCTGTGCCGACGATGTAATCAGATGAAGGCTGCACATATCTAAGATGTGGACTTGAACGACCTTTTCTCCTATACAGTCACTACTAGAGCATGAGATACCCTTCACGCCTCTTCTGGTGGTTCTGGCACATCCTCAAGCAAATCACCCGTTGCTACACCAAGAACCCTGGCAATGCGCTCAAGGGTAGGAATGGTGGGCATATAAACAGGGTCGTTATAGATACGCTGAATAGTCCTATAGGCAACGTCCGAAGCTCTTGAGAGTTTACCCATACTCACCCCCTTTTGCTTCGCAATCTCCTTTACTCGCAGGCGTACCATAATGCTCGCTTTCGTGCCGTTTGGTTGGGATTGTATCAGACCCCCCATCTTGACAGAACTAGACAAGTAGTGAGACTATATAGATGTCTAGTAGTCATAGATGTCATATCGGCGCAAAAGGGAGCTAGCATAATGCCAGACATCGACAACCAACCAGGTTTCACTGGCATCACCACGCAACGTGAGGAAATATGCCAATTCAAAACACCGCCCACGCTCACAGCCGAAGCAAAAATCATCTTGACCCGGCACAACTGCCAAATTGAAGAACATCCAGAAGGATACCTCATCCACTTTCCACAAGGCACCACCTGTGCGCGAATATGCCGCTATGGAGTCACTGAACACCGGCAGATTACCTTACCAGACGGCTACCAACTGCACGACTTCTACGATTGCCGCAGAGACGCCAGCATACTTCACTACACACGCGAATGAGAAAAGGTAGTGATGTGCGTAGCCGTACCTCTCACATCGCGCGCCTGCTCTCGGCCCTCTTCCGGAGATGCCATAAGGCAATTTTGCCCATAAAAGCCCTCCGCAGGCTCTTTCAGCGCTATAGCTTCACAACCCCTCCCCAGGCCGATCTATAATGCTTGCTTGCCATACAAGTCCCCTCAGAAGGCGCTCTAGCGCATATTCTCGCGAAAAGCCCGCAGGTCGCTTACATGCTCTTTAGAAGGCGCTCTATAATGCATACTTGCTTACGTCGGCTCTACAAGACAACCTAGCACACATTTTCGCGGGAAGTCGCCAGCAGGCCTATGAATGCTCTTTCCAGGGTTGATGAGTACGTTTGATTGCTTAAAAGCACTCTACAGGGGGACGCAGCCGCCAGTACAAATAAGTTCATGCATAGAGTGCTATCAGATAAGCTCATCCGTGTACAATCGTGTGAAAAAAACTCAGCAGTCAGGCAGTACAGAAAATGGAGTAACTTCAGAAAGGGAGATTTTGAAAAGTTTCGTACATTGACAGAGTAGACCAGATGATCTATGATACACACGCAAAATGACCGCCAAATACCCTGCTGTTATACCGTACCAAAGGACAAATATTAGTCATCTTGCAAAAGGAGAACTATGACAACTGAAAACAGCGGGCCTTATCTAAACGCCGCAGTGATTTGTGAGAAGGTATTACAGGAAAAGGACGAAACACTTAGTGTAATCCGAATGATTGATCGGTTCAACGTGACTGTTAGCGCTCTCGGTTCACCTGAAAATTTGCCTCCAATACCTCTTAATCTTACTGTCCTTATCTCCTTAAAATCTGGTAAAGCAAGAGGAAGAAGTACAGTAAAGTTGAGAATAGAAAGCCCTTCCGGTCTGAAATTGCCAGATCAGCTACTCCCTGTCCTCTTTGAAGGAGAGGACAGAGGAGTCAACTTAGTCATGAACCTCAACTTAGTCATAGATCAAGAAGGTGTCTACTGGTTTGACGTGCTGCTAGAAGAGAAATTACTTACACGCATGCCGCTGAGGACTGTGTATCAACGGATAGGTACGAGTTCGTAACTGAAGACGTGAACTTAGTGAAAGTGCTCAATGTTCCAGAAGCTACTGGGTTTGATGATGCCACAACTACGGAACTTCGGACTAATGGACGGAGCATATCACGCAACTCGACTTCCGTCCAATCGCCATTAGAGAACTCTGCCCAGTTGAGTTTAATTTGATACACTAAGTCTATGAGCGCTGGATCACCTTCCTTATCTACATCCCACGTCTTTCGGAAGAACCAGTTCTCAAACTCATGCAGCGAAATCTTGCCTTCTACATAAGCTGCTAGACGCTCACGGATAGCAAGATAAAGAGGATGATATTGCATGTCTGAACCTCCAATCAAACGTGTCAGTGCAGAAGTGCTGCGCAAGCTGTTTAACGATAGCGGATACTTGGAGCAATACCAAAACGGACAGTTACAATCGGTACTCTTTGATGGAGTACTATATATACTTGAGACACCAGAACTTCCTTCAACATAAGTATACTACTTGCCATGCCCATGTCGTTTCTGAAAGGTGGCTAAAGCTATTACGTTAAGGATGGCTACATAAACATGTCAACCACCCCGCCAGCCAACCCGGACATCAAACGCGAACTCAAAGACCAGTTGCTGACCATGTCGCCTCGCGCCTTCGAACTCTTCGCGGGCGAATTCCTGGTCTACGTAGGACTTGAGAAAGTATCAGTCACCCGTTACATCGGCGACGGCGGCATAGACGCCCAGGGAGACCTGATCGCAGGAACATTTCGCCTGCCCGTGGGAGTCCAGGTAAAGCGCTACCGCAACAACGTCCAGCGCACCGACATCGACAAATTCATAGGCGCACTATCAGGCCGCTTCCCGCAGGGCATTTTCGTCACTACCTCCGTCACTACCTCCGGCTATGGCACACCCGCGCTACACAAAGCCTCCGCCTCCATCCCCAGGATACTCACCTTGAGCGGCAGCGAAGTCATATCCATCATGCTGCAAAACAGCCTGGGCTTAAGACCAGCGCAGAGCAGCCCGCAAAAGCTCACCATCGATCCCGACTATTTTGCAAACTTCGAAGCTCAGAGACAACTGCTCATTCGCAAAATCAGCGAATCGCGCCAGCATTACACTCCAGGCTCACCCCAGGAAACGAATGAAGAGACCATCGACCTCGAGCCAGCAGAAGACCTGATCTCGCTGAACGCCCTCGGGTATACCTTACGGGTCGACCCCAACAGGCTGCGCCGCTGGCTCGAAAGCGGCAAACTGCAAGCCGACGGCGACCAAAAAATAGGTGAGCGTCACAACTACTATTTCAGGCGCGACCGCGTTGAGCAGATTCGCACCGAGCTTAACCTCCAGGCCAAACCGCTTGCCAGCGACGAGTGGCGGCAAGAATTCCTCGACTTCGCCAAGAGCCGCAACCTATCCCGGTCCTACAAGCCCGTACTGGTAAAGGCCCTGTTCAAACTCATTGACCGGGAAGGCAAAGTAAAAATGGACGACCTGGTGAGAGAATTCAGAGATTTTTACATTCAACGTGCCAATCAAGGCCTGCCGGTAGAAACCGGCGCCACTCTCCTCAACGATCCCACCACGGTCAGCGATAACGAGCTTAGAAGGCTGATCATCACCAATCCCTTGCAGCGCTTCTTGATCAAAAATTATCTTGAATACCACCAGGATGAGGGTATAGTACAGATTACCCCGCAGCTCTGGCACGACTTGCGCTACTATGAAATAATGGACGTATTGAAAAGCGCAGATGAGCAAATCACATATTACTACAGCCGCTAGTACTACTTTGTCAGTTTCTCCTGGGATGGAAGGACTTGATCTGCTGGGTGTGAAGGAGCCAGAGGACGAGATCCTTCACCAGCCGCGACCTCGAACAGTAACCACTACATCCACTACACCTACTACACCTGCTACTCTCCGCAAACGTGCA
>WNGL01003857.1_pt1 | contig 18065 bp, 22 predicted proteins | sample 5400591 | NCBI WGS metagenome assembly WNGL01 (sample SAMN13153377, study PRJNA577476) | soil metagenome | isolation source: 80 cm soil or saprolite under Garry oak tree replicate 1 | place: USA:California | collected 2016-06-15 | reverse complement strand
CTCTCGCCAGGTGGGTAGACAAGGTGCATACAAGCACAACTGGTGAATATACGTGCTTTCTCATACTTTGCACCTCCTCATGGACTGGCTAAGCCAGAACTTATGCGAACGTCTTTCTTAATCATAGAGTACTAGAATATCACCTCACTTGTCAATAGCTGCACCACCACCAACCCCACCAAGAACACTACGACAGCACCTCTCACTACGAGCCAAACCAAAGCAAACAACCGCTGAGCGTTTTTGACTCCCAACGGTAGAGTTTATACTAGATTTTTCAGAAGATACTAGAATGTGAAAGTATACCCAAAACTTCTAGTATCTTCTTTTTCACTCACTCCTGCTGCTTGCTCCTTTTTCTCTGGTTCTTCAGCTGTAGACGCGCAACAGGCGAAAATGCATCATGTTCCCTGCGGGCCTCAGTACTACTAAAGTCCCTCAAGTACACTTCCGTGATCTTCATATCACTGTGACCCATCTCACGCGAGAGTTTAAACACTTCACCACCTTGTTCCAGGTACATCTTGGCAAAAGTATGTCGAAAGGTGTGAGCAGATACCCGCACGCCTTCAATACCACTCTGCCGTTTGATAGCCCCGATCACCTGTTTCAAGCCACCCACTCCTAATGGCTTGCCATTGCCAATAAAGAGGGCAGTTTCACCAGGGTCAGAAGGATGACGATGCTTATGTACATATTTCCAGAGAAGCTTACCCACCTCTGGACGTATCCCTATCTCACGCTCCTTTCGCCCCTTGCCAAACACCTTGACATAGCGGTCATGTACATCATTAACGTGCAAACCGCAAATCTCAGAAAGCCTCATACCTGTATCAAGCAAGAGAAGAAGTATCACGTAGTTACGAAAACCAAGATCAGTCTTCAGATCACATGTCGAGAGCATCTTTTCAATATGCTCAACAGTAAATGTAGAAACAATACGCTCAACAGACTTAGGAGGATGCAAACGAGCAGCAGGGTTGCTATTTATCAGCTCTTCCTGATAGCACCAATTAAAGAAAGCCTTCCAGACACGCACATAGGCTTGAACAGTAATAGCATCCAGCGACTTCCCATTGAGAGGCTTACGTCCCTGGTATTTCTCGTTTCGAGGAGGAAGGGTACCAGTATTCAACATGTACTGCACGCACTGACGCAGGTGCAGAACTGTTACTTGTTCAAGCTCAGAGATACCGCAGAGCATCTCTAACAAACGAACCATAAAGCCAAGACGATAACCATATGAGACAACTGTAAGTTTACTACGGCCTCTCACCTCACAGTCCAACAAAAAGTGATGAATAACACCCTTTTCACCATCAAGCTTCATAGGCCCACCTCCCTCTCATGGCTTGCTTGCCATCAACTTGCCTCCATACATAACACGTCTAGTCCTCGATCACTCTCCCTCCTAATAAAGCCAACAATTCCAACTCATGCCCCACAAAGGTACACATCTCCGCAGGAGGCTCATCGGGCCACCAGGGAAACATCTGATACGTCAATGTCACATGACCCTTATCATCTACCTCAGTAAACACCCCGATCTTCACCTTCTTGTCCAGCAAGTCGGTGAACTGTACCCGCTTGCCAAGCCAGTCCCGACGCGACTGTTCAATTTCCGCACGCAATGCTAATGCCCGCTCTCGCCGTTCTCTCGCTGTTAATCGTGCCATACCACACCTCACCTTTTCCCTCAACCTGCCAAGCGCAATTGACCCCGCTGGTAGCTCCACAACGAGATCACCCGCCGCGAATAGAGCCGTTTCCCTTCTCGCAATGCGACCAACGCCTCTAGCAGCGCCTTGCGCCGCCGACGCCGGTAAGCCTCAAGGGAGGTTTCATCCTCATGAGTAGGAAGCTCCACCCCTAAGAGGAGGGCATGCTTGCGCCGCTCATCAAGCTTCGTATCATCAATATAGGGTTCTACCTCATGCAGCACCCACACCGAGCGAGGAACCGATGGCACCTCTCGCTCTGCCTCCTCTCCTTGCTGGCTCTCATCCTGTCCTTCTGACTCGTGCACCTGGCAGGACATCTCCCCACCTGACCCTTCCATCTGTCCCTGGCTCTCTTCCTTGTCCTCTTTCTCCCCAAACAACCGCCGCCGCAGATCAGCGGTCCGCTCTGGAAAGAAGCCCTTAGAGTAGCGAATACGATGCGCCTTGCAGAGTCGCTCAACAATGCGTGTTTCCTGTGTCTCCACCACCTGCCCCTGCTCACCTGTCGTCATCACCGACACCACCCGCTCTTCTTCCACCATCCCCCGCTGCTCTCGCGCAATCTCTTTCATCAAGTACTTGGTCACATAGCCAATGGCATTTTTCTTGCGAATGCGCTCCACATGCACAATGTAGGAGTCCTTTTCATAGACCCCGCTCTCGGTGAGAGAATGCGTGGCCGAACGCAGCGCATCTTCCAGCACCTTTTTCGGCAGATAGTCAACACCCTTGACCAACAAATGCCAGTGAAAACCCACGTGCTCCACGTCGCTATGTTCCTCCAACACCGCAAACACCTGGATAGGATAGGCCGGACGCGCCCCAGTCTTGTCCTTGCCTCGGCCCTTTGACCCGCGCCGGATGTATTGCAAGACCGTGGTGAGCACCCGCGCCGCCTCTTTGAGGGTCTTGCCAACCCTGGTCAGAGTGACAAAGAGCGTGGGTTCGGCCTCCTTGACCAGTTGCCGCCACATATCCACTTTGCGAGGCCCACAGTACAGGCATGACCACGACCCACACCGCGCCCGTACCACTTCACCCGTCTCCTGGTTGATAAAGCGATGCCGCAGCGCCCAGGCATCCGTACAACACATGAGCGTCGTCAAGCCATGCTGTTCTGCCAGTTCTGCCTGTACCTCCACCGAAAGCGGCTGAAACCGACCTGTCACCACCCGATCACCCATAGTTTCACCTCCTCTCACCTCTCACCCACCAGCCAACGAGCACAACCAGCCCCATGATCAACCCGACGCACATGGCACAGGTGCAACCAGATCGTCCTACAGTCAGCACACACCACCTCACCAGCAGAGCCAAAGGCAGACGTACAGCCAAAGCAGAACCAACACGCACAGCCAAGACACTGCAATCGTTCATTGTCCTGGCTGATATCCTCACCACACGACTCGCAATGCCATCTTTGCACCACCTCCTCATCGGGAGGTTGCGGGTTACAGTGAGGACACAGACACAGGTGATCATGATAATTGCTCCCATGAGGAGCATAGGTGAACTTTGCCACAGGCACCACCTCCCTTTCTATAGGCAAACAACCAACCGATATTTGGGGCGTGTGTGACTTGTTCTTTATAGAGTCAAGTCAAAGACTCTGCGGCGGTCGGCGAGCGGCGGATGGGGAGCCCCGCCGCCGCCGCAGGAGCGCACCGACCGCCCCACCCGCCCGACTTCGCCACTCCACCACCTCCCCGCCATAAAGGCACCGCTGCGCGGTCATGAGAAGCTGACGCAGGCCCACGATACACGCGAGTCAGACGAGCGGGCGGCGGCGGTCTGGACACCGTTCTGCTCGCGAATGGATGCCGAAAGCGACCTGGTAATGCATTGAGTCCTCGCACCCTCCCACGTCGCTTTCGTCTTCCAAGCCTAGCGAACGGTGTGCAGACCGAAACGTTGCGCCGCCGCTTGCTCCGCTCGTCTGACATGGGCCGGCAGGCGAGCACCTCCACCGTGCCTCTGCTCCCAAGGATGCTTGATGAGCCTGGCGGCTCCCGCCCGCCCCAGGCCCCGCCGACACCTACTGCTTGCCATAAAGACTACGGATGCAATTTCTTCACCAGAGACAACCTCGATGGCTGGAAATGGATATCGCGCTCAATGGGCATTCCTAACGGCCCACGCGCTTGACGTAACTCCGACAGCCGGAAGTAGCCCAGCTCCTCGTCAAAACCGACCACCCACCCGAAGAACACGTCTTCCCCGTCAAATTCGAGCGTGTACCACGTCCACTGTCCGTCTGGGGTAAAGAACTTGCAGATCACCAGCGGATCGGCTTCGTGCTCCTGGGCGTAGAGCGGGGGCAGCTGCTCCCGCAACGCCTTCGTCAACAATTCCATACCTCTGCCTCCTCTCTGAGCCAGCCACCTTCCCACCCTCCAAAGGCTCTGCTAGTCACAGGTACCGTACACATATGCATGCACCCAGAGACGGTGCCGCAACTGCTCCAACTCCAACCAGCGCTGCCGCTCCCGAAAGGAGTAGTCATAGCGCCCATGGCAGGACGGGCACAACGCCGCTAAGCGCGGTTCGGGGTTCCAGGGGTCATGATCGAGATGCGCCGCCGCCAGGTGCACGGTATAGACCACCCCCGTCCGTTCGGAGACCACCTCGGTGCCGTGGGCAATGCCACAGAACTCACAGCACCAGCCAGCCTGTTCCTTGCACTCCCACGCCAGTTCGTCCCAATTCAGAGGATAGAGCCACCGATGTTTCACCACCGCTACCCCTCGACCAACACCTTGCCCTGAAACACCTTGTACGCCGCGATCTGTTCGAGGTAGTCACGCTGGCTGTTATAGAGACCCTCCCCAATCTCAGCAGCCTCATCGGCTTGCGGCACCGCATAGTCCCGCAGATCGGGCAGGCTCTCACGCAGATCGCGCCGCATGGCTTGCCAGACGCCCTGCAAGCGCTCGCGATAGCCCTCCATCTGCGCCGCAAAGGCCGAGCGCCTCGCCTCATGCTCCTCTTTCAACGCCTCGAGCTCGGCCCCGTATGCCCCCAACACTCCATCCTCAATCGTGCCCAAATCTGCCTGTAAGGCCGTCTTCACCTCGTCCACCCGCTCGTCCAGGCTACTATCATAGTACTGCTCAATGGAGCCGCTCAGAATGGTGCTCAGCTCCCCAGGATAGAGCGCTTCCAGGGCGTCCAGTTCTACCGCCCCCTCACCATGCCGGCTCTCGAAGCCAAGCCGCCGCCGCTCGGTCTCCTTGATGGGCGTGCGCGGCAGCCCATAAGCGTGAATCTGGTCCAGGGTCAGCACCACCGGAAACACACGCACATCAAGATCGAGATCCAGCGTACGCACAAAGTACTCCACCTTGCGCGAGACGGCCACCGGCATAGATTGCCCCGCCGGGTCAAAGTCCGAGACGTAGAAAATGCGCGCCGGTCGCCCCGCCTGCTCTAAGCGCGCCACCAGGGCGAGGGAAGCCGTAATAGACAGCTCCCCCACGCCAATTTGCAGGTTGGCCCCGTAGCGCTCGCACAGCGGCACCAGGATATCATTCATGGTCGACTTCTCACAGAAGACTTCCAAGTGGTACTCCTGGTCGGCCCGGTAGCCATACACCCGGTAGCCTGGCAGATCCGGAAAATTGGGCAGCGCAAAGTCATAGCTGCCCAGGTAGCCGGCCACCACCACCTCTGGATCACTGGCCTCATGCCGGGCATAGACCACCGTCTCCGGCGCTCGCCGATCGACAAAAGCCGAGGGACTGACCAGCCCCAGGTAGCGCGCCGCCTTGGAGGCGATGTTGAGGATGTCCCAGCACTCCATCGTATTTTCATATGGCAAGCCATTGGGCAAACACACCGGGGGGTCTTGACTGACAATCTGGTAATGAATGCGCCGCAGGTGCACACCCTGCTGATAGCCAAAGGCCTGCCACAAGCCGGCAAACCATTCGCCCAACGCCCAATCGTTGGGCGTCCCTGTATAGAAGGGGTCATTGGCCGGAGCCAGGGCAATCAAATCCGTCACCCGCTGGCCCGTGGCCTTACTCAACTGCTTAATCTCGCTATAATCCATAGGCCACCTCCCTTTCCTGCTCACTCACGAGAAAAGTGCTTGCGTCCTGGCTGCACGTCTCAGGTCACAAGCACCTCTCTTCACGCACCGCTAGGGGATCTCCGCCAGCTGCTTGGCCGGGTCGTGGAGGAAGTCCCGCCCATGAGAAGCCCCATGGCCCTCACCCGACTCGTCTTGCCCGTGCCGCCGCTGCTGCAAGGCCGAGAAAATGCCGGCCCGCCTGGCCTGCTGCGGCCCTTTGTCCGCCCCGTCGGCCACCCGGGGCGTGCCTGTATAACCACGCCCATAGGCCGAGGCCTGCGTCCCGTTCACATTGACCCGTGGCGTTGCCGGCTGAGGACGCGCCACAGGTGAAGCCGCGACGGGCTGATACGCACCCCCGCGCTCTCCCTTGGAGCGCTCCAAATCCATATCCACCACCGCCAGGAGCAGGGAGACCAGGGGAATGACCGAGAGCACCACATAGGTCACCGTGGTCAAGAGCGCTTGCTGGGAAACCGGCACCGCCTCGAGCCACGCCGCCAGGTGCACCGCCTCCGCCGCCAGGGCATAGTTACAGGCAATGTCGACCACCACCACCACCAAACAAATGGGCGCATAGGCCCGGATGCGCTCCCCATGCATCATGCGGTGCACCAAACCACGCGAGACCACGTAGCCGAGCACACCGAAGCCCAGAGCAATCACCCAGGTAATCACCTGCTCAAAGCGGTCAACCGCATCCAGCGGCGCGAAAAACAAGCGGATGGCATAGGCGCTGGCCATGGAGAAGCCGAAGGAGACCACGCGCAGCACCACATGCTCAATGCGCCGCACCCAATTCTGTCGCATCATCGCCACCTCCTATTCTCCTAAGCCCGTTCCAGGCGGCACACCAGCTTCATAAAGCCCTTGTTGACCCTCACCCGGCGCACAAACACGGGAAGAGGCTGCATGACCGGAGGCATCTCCACCTGAGCTGCCGCCTCATCCAACACATCCAGCGGCGCGCCCTGCCGCTTGAGTTGCCGTAGCTCCACCAGGCCCCCGAGTCCCTCAACGATCTGAGCCTTATAGGTCTCCTTCTCATCCAGGTCATACAGGTTCACATCCACGCCATCGCGAAAATCGCCCACCTGGGCATCTAAAATGGTTGCATTCATAATCATAGACCCACCTCACTTTCTGACCCTCGTCCACCAACGAGCGACCACACATCACATACTGCTTGACTCACCCCATCAGGCGCCGGCCACCACACCTTGAGCGGCTTGCCACAGGCCGGACACGCGTACACCACCAACCCCATCCCTCCCCCATCGCTGTACTCCACCACTACTTGTCCCGCCCACTCCGCAGCCCCGATCAGCCGGGTCGAGAGCGCATACCCACAGCGATGCCGCACCACTTTCCCACTCCACGCGCCTGCCATCTCACCACCTCCTTTCCGCAAGGCCAGGGCAAGGCCCTCGGCACACGCGAGTACACCGAGAGCCCTACCCCCTTCAACCACCATTACCCGCTCGAACGCCTCACCAGAGCACACCCGACCTCTCCACCCGTTCCAACAGTGAAGCGTCCGCATCCACCACCACGCGCCGCAGCGCCTCCACCGCCTCCTCTGCCCTCGACCCACACCACACCGCAGCTTCCACCACCACCTGTTCCACTTCCCTCACCCAACCACCAGTGAGCACCCTTGCCAGCAGCGCACACACCAACAGCTGTACACCGCGAAGGCATGCGTGGGAGGCAGGGAGTCTCCACACTCCTCACAGCGTACCCCCCGCTCGCCCCGGAAAGGCATACGCGAGTGGCGCACCGTGCGCCGCTCATCCAGGGACTTGACCACAGCCTGCTCGTAGCGCTTATATCTCGCCATAGTACTTACCTCCCGTGACAGCGGCTACACAAACACATTCCACACAAGGGCGCATACCAGCCAGGACAGAAGCGACACGCCCCAATGACCAGCTTCACATGACAGCAAACACAGCGAACAACCTCACGCATAGAGCCACCTCCTTACCGCTCACCAAAGACGGCCAGGAACACACCAAGAGCGCCAATGGCAAGCCAATCATGGTCATCGAAACCACTCCCGAGGGATGAGCCACCAGGATATACGCCACACCCACTCCCAACGCGGCGAAGGACAGCGCCAACAGGGTCACTCGTTTGGTCATAGACCCACCTCCTGTTCCGCTCGAGCAGCTCGACCTATCTTCTTCCCTTCAGTTGGGCATAGCCCGCCCAAAGAAGCCCTAAAACGATGATAAGAATGAGTATCCAGGGTGACATCATAGACCCACCTCCTTACCGCGCTAACGGCTTGCCATACGGCGACTCGTGCCACCGACCTGTTGCGGACGGTAAACATTCAAGCCGACCTTAATGTTCTCGTACCCGGGCACCGAAACATTGCCGGAAGTCGTCGCAATGATGACCGACTTCCCACTCGCCGACACCCCAAGCTCCTGGCTGAGATCGACCATGATCACCAGCTGGTCGCCCTGTACCTCAAACTCCACATTCTGCATCATAGGCACACCTCCTTTACTCCTTCAATAACTTATTGGTACTTACCAGTGGACACATCCATATTATAAACTGGTAAGTACCAGTTGTCAATACCAAAGGCACCAAAAAGAACGACACCTAGAAAAATGACCAAATCTATGGTATGCTTTTGGTAGACCTGTGGTAACTACCAAGAAAAAAGTGAAAAGGAGGAAAAATATGTTAACCGAGAAGGATACCAAAATTGATGAAGTTGTCGCCAAACTCCTTCACCGCATTACTCAAGGAGAATATGTAGCAGGACAACGCTTGCCATCAGAGCGGGAGCTAGCTGAAGAATTAGGGGTAAGTCGCGTGACTATACGAACAGCGTTGCTGAGACTACAGTCAGAAAATGTCATTGATATCGTTCCAAGAGGCGGGGCATTTGTCCGTTCTCCTCAGAGCAAAGTCGTAATAGGGCCACCTAACCCGACCATAGCTACAGGGCTTGAATTGAAACGAGCAGGTTCATTCATTCGTGCCATGCAAGCCCAGGGTCACCAAACCCTCGTTCGCTTTATCGAACCTTCGTCCATTCTTCCAGCAGGAACCGAGATCGGCACAAAAATGGAAATCAGTCCGGAGACGGAAGTATTGCGTCGTTATCGCGTTCATCTGGTTGATCGAGTCCCCTACCGCATCCTTGATAGCTACTATCTTGCGTCTTTATTGGGAGATTTACTTGGAAAAGACGAAGGCTATATTCCCCTGTTTCAATGGCTCCACGAACACACAGGTCGGAGAGCAGCGCGAGCCTTTGAGCGATTACATTGCCGTATGCCCTCAGCAGAAGAAGCAGCCTTACTCAACATTGCCAGAGGACAGCCCGTAGCAGATATTGACCGTTGGGTATGGGCCGATGATGACACCCTTTTTGAGTATACCCACATTGTGGCTAACGCTGCTCTCCACGAGTTTACCTATGCTTATGATATCGACGAGGAGGCGAGTAAATGACGAATATTGACGAAACGACCAAATCAGCATTAATCCGTGAAGTAGCCATCACTCTAGCAAAGAAACAACGTCTGGCCTTTGCTTCAGATTTTCACGCCTTTGCTGAAGGCAAACAACTGACTCTAGCAGGAGTGACCTTTGACACCTTTCCTAAAGGCCCAAACACGAAACGAAGTGATGGAGACGTTGTTGCACATGCCATTGTAATGGCATTGGCAGCCGCAGTCAACAAGGGTGATATCGATGACTGGTTTCCTGACACAGGTGAAACCAATGTCAGATCAATTGAATATCTCCCACAGATGCGCCACCGCCTCATTGAACCAGGCCACTTGCTTCTAGGAACAGTCGATGTCACCATTCTCTGCGGGGAACAGCCACGCATGAAAAAGCGTCTTGGAGAAATGCAACACAACATTGCAAAAGGCCTGGGCATAGACATTGATCAAGTTCACGTCAAAGTAAGCAGTATGGACGGTCAAGACGAAATCGCTCGTTTAGAGGGAATCGAAGCACGAGTGCTCGTCAGCCTATGGAAAGGGCTATGATAGAGTGACTATACTTCTTTCTCGTTTGGGGGAGGCCTATGAAAGTTGACATGAACTTGGTTGAAGTAGCCGCGAAGCATGCTGAAGCACTTCTTGCCCCATTAGGCAACCGCTGGCGACACGTTCAAGGTGTTGTTGAGAAAGCGTGTTCCGTCAGCAGGATATTTGAAGCAGAAGACCAACCCTATCTTCTTGCCGCAGCCTATCTCCATGATATTGGATATGCCCCGTCACTCAAAAAGACAGGATTTCATCCTCTCGATGGTGCAAACGACGTGTTGCAGTCCTTTGGCAATAAACACCTAGCTTCACTGGTGGCCTATCATTCCGAGGCGCAATTTGAAGCAGAGTTACGGGGTTATGGTCAGGCTCTCCATGAGTTCCCTCATGAACGTTCGGCTGTAGCAGATGCCCTGACTTACTGTGATATGACCACGAGCCCAACAGGCTCCAACATCTCTTTTGAAGAACGCATTGCTGATATCCTTCATCGGTATGGTGATAAGGATATCGTCGCCCAAGCACTATGCCAAGCAACACCCTCTTTGTCTCTTGATGTTGAACGTACACAGCACATGCTTCGCCAGCGTGGACTATCACATGAGATAAAACCGTCTCATGTAATGTATGGCTTTGCCATAGATAACAAAACAGTACAGCAACTACAGCAACGAGTACAGCAACCTCCACAAACATATACAAAAACAGACCAACACTGGTAAACAAAGCAATGGCTTGTTGAGCACAACAAGGACGACAAAGGACAACCATAAACAACCAAATTCGCGTCCGGCCTTTGGCAAGAAACCATTAACGGCAAAGCTGTGATAGCAACTCAGTCTGACGTAGTTATGCTATAAACCAATGATGCGAGTTACAAAGAGAACCTCCAGCAGGTGTTTCATTTCCGGGCCGTGAGCGAGGGAGTAGAGAAAGGAATTTTCAATGTGGCCTATCACGAGGGGATACGCGATCATCCTTCCGATGATAGTATTGCACCTGATGCAGTATTACAGGTTATACTCTTGCAAGAGCGGTTTGGCATATCGGTGATAGAAGTCGGGGCGATCTAGTTGCAGCCAGTAGAGCGGGGTGAGCAGGATTGGCGGCAGGTCTAGATCCAGCGATTTCTTGATTGCTATGTTCGCCTCGTCGTCTTTCTGGAGATACGCACAAACAATGCCTTTCCAGAAATAGTGATCTACTAAGTCCGGTTGCAGGGCAATGCTCTGTTCTATCTCTGCTAAGGCTTCTTTATAGTTGCCACGCAGAGCCTGTGCTACTCCTTGGCACATATACGCGTAAGAGTCCTGCGGGGTCTTGCGGGCAATATCCTCTAAGTGCTTCGCTACCACGATGACGGGTTGCTCCCTGGTGAATTCGCTCCAGACAACCATCCAGGCCGAATTCAGATCGTCCTGGTTGGCTTCACGGGCACTGATAAAATCGGCGCGAGCCGCTTGCATGTTTTTCAGCCAGAGATAGACATAACCCCGCCTCAAGTAGGCGTCACAAATTAAGTTAGGCAACCACTTAGTAGTAAGGGCCAGGGCAATGTTACCCTCGGTCAGCGCTTCCTGCAACTGCATCTCTCTCCTGTACATCGTCCGGCGCCCAAAGTAAAAATTGACCCAGTCGTCGATGCCAGAAGTAGTCCAGGCGTCAAGGAAGCGCGCCACCTTGGCATTTACCCACAGATGCTCTAATAGGAACGGGAGGTTGAATTCCGCGCCAATAGTATACAGGCGCGAGTAAGCCAAGGAGTGAAGCACCCATGCGATAAGAAAAAAGGGGAGCATCAGTGCTATGCTGGTAAGTAGACGATCAGACGGAAAGAAATTGAGGTGCAGATACGCGACGCTGAGCCATCCAAGCACGCCCCAGCCAGCGCTAAAGATGGAAGTGACCAGGAAATGCCAGTGTGGAATCCGCTTCGCCCAGTTTATATAGAAGACGATAAATAATGCGAGTAGGAGAACAAAACTGCTGATGCCGACCCACCATGTACCAGAAAGTATAGCTAACAGAAGGGGCAGAGCACAGATGCTCAATGTATAGATAAACGTTGGCAGAAAGCTATAGCTAAGAAAGGTACGCCCTAACGGGATATCCTCGAATAGATAGAGAAAAAAATATGTTACCGCTGCGGTAAGCACAAAGCCAAGCAGAGCGACTATAACGGCAAGGGACAGTTGTAGCAGCATGGGCCAGTCACCCAGATGCCAGGCCATGATTGCCTGGTTGCGCAGATGCCAGGCAGCCAGCAAACCGGCAATGCCCAAGGGGATTGAAAGTATCCTTCTTGCCAGTTGGTTGCTTTTATGCTGAAACCAGTCAGCAAAACCGGCTACCGATATCAGCACCATGAGCGCTAGGCCGCCGAGCAGCGCCCACCAGGAATGAAAGATCAGGCCGAGCACCACTGGAATACCAAACAACATCAGATAGAGGATCCCCCATGCACCAAGAACGCCACAGCCTTCCATCTCGTCCACATTGCCGGCCCAGGCATCATGCCACCTGTCCTGTTGCTCGTACGTCAACGTTCGCCAGATCTGGCGCGCTTGCAAGGCGTTCTCTTGAGCCTTTTTGCGCAGCCCCATCTGGCGCAAGAGCATGGCATAATGTGATAGGATCATCCCGACCTCTGGAGCACTCTGACCGAACGACTGTCTGTAGATAACCAGCGCCTCTTGATAGCGTCTCTCTGCTTCGGCATACTGGCTCTTGTCTTTGCGCAGACAGTCCAGGCTGGCCAGTATGCAAAGATTGCGCGCCCGGTCCAAAGGGTTCGGATCGCGCTCGGTGATGGTTAGCAAACACCTATAGAACAGCACCGCAGTTTCATAGGATTTGTCGCGGTAGCAGGAAGCCCCGGCCAGGTTAAGCAGGTTGATCGCTTCTGGCCCTGTCAGATCATGCTCTTTGATGAGATTTGCGCAAACAAGCGCGTGAGGGAGGTAGCGCTGTTTGTACGAGAGTTCGCGTGTTTTTTTGCTCGCTCCTGGTGGCTCGTCAAAGGGTAAACATACGTTATTGACAAGGCGTACCGTGCGTTCCGCCCAAAGATGCAGCGTATCCCGTTGCATCTTCCATTTAAACAGCCCTTGCAGCATATTATGGATGGTCAATAGCTTTGTACTGTCATCTCTCTCAATGAGAGAATAACCGAGCAATATATCTATAATCTGCTCGGCTTCGTCGAGCACTTTTGTTTCATCTTGCGGAGCAAAGATGTCGCGAACGCCAGCTTCAATCAGCTCTTTTGTAATGGTATTGGGGTCCAGAAAGGCGCAGAGGAGGAGAATCTGCGCAGCGTGCGGATTTGTGCGCGCGATATTTTCGAGCAACATGATTAAGGACATTATACCCACATCCAGGTGGTCATATTTTTTTTGCCTCTCTAGTGCCTCAATGACCCACCTGTCCGACTGTGCTCTATAGTCCCGCAAACTTATCTGTTTCTGCTTGATGTAAGCTCCCGCCAGTTTCAGCGCCAGCGGGTAGCCTTTATTGATCTCCGAAATGGATTTCGCGTCCTCCCAATCATCCTTGCTTGCCTTCTCTGAGTCTTTTGTGATGATCTCCGCAGATCTGAGCAGGAGTTCAGCGCCTTCATCCTCTGAAACACCTGTTATCTCGATAGGAACTATCGATTCTCCTACTCTGTTGATGAAGCGGGCCGGGTCGCTAAAGAGTGTGGTCAGGATGACATGTCCGCCTTGGTTGCTGGGCAAAACATCGGCTACAAGATCGGGATCCTGGTCCTTCACATCGTCGAGGATCAGCAGCCAACGTTTTTTGCGACGCAACTCCCTTTGAAATTGTCGCAGAAAATCCTCTTGCTCTATGACGTTATGCCGGCCCGGTGCCTCTGCAAGGGCCACGGGTCCTGCTTTCTCATCTAACAAAGCTGCGTCACCGATTTTTGGTGCCACTGACTGTGAACCCGTCAGGTTTACTACCAGCGTGTTGTAGATTTGCTGGCCAGCGCTGCGCAGTTGCTCGCTGCCGCCCTGTTTCCCCTGAATATACTGCTCCTCTGGCTGCCAGCCAAAGTGATCTATCGCTGCCTGTATGTCCGCCAGAAGGTTTGCACGCGTGTCCGCTCGTAGCCAGATTATGACGTTGTACTTATTGATGTTACGATAGGCGTATTCGATAGCGAGTTGCGTTTTGCCGATACCGCTCTTGCCCGTCAGTGCGCAGATCTGCGTGGACTGGAGAGAAGGAGTTCGTCCACTAGTTTCCCCTGAATATAAAGTTGTATCGAGCCGTTCCAGCTGGTCATTATGACCGCGAAAGTAAGGATAACGCACAGGGAGTTTTGTCTCTGGCTCTGTATCGGTAGTCTTCGATTTTTTAGCCGATGAAAAGGACGACTTAAAAGTAGAAAAGACAGATTGAGTCTCGGTGAGGAGTTTCTTAATAGCAGCCAGAAGAGCTGCCAGACTGCTCACGGCAGCTGTGACCCCTGCTGCCACTGTCAACAACGATATTTGATGGGTGAACAGAAATGCGACACAGCCCGCAAGCACAGCAAGCAACACAATACCCGCAACGATAATAATGATGCGAAGCCAGGGGCGTATTCTGCCACGCCTAGTCGATAATCTCCGCTTCATCTTTGTGCTCCCTTAAGCATAAAATAGGAGATAAGTAAGCAAGGGAATTCGTATACAAAATAAAGCGTAGCATTCATTAATGTAAGCATAGTATAACAAATTCTATGCAGCGTGTAAAGTCACATCGGCTGACAGGGCAATCGCATCTAAATTTAGAAACTGAGGCTGGAAGCCGTGTCAAAATTTAGCAGCTAACAATGACTCGAAGCGTAGAAGTGTTCTGCAAACCATTGGGAAAATTAGACTCGATTGCCTTGGATAATACAACAGCACATGATACTATTGGTTTGAACACAATAAAAGTCACAAAGCCGCTCCATACCTAAATCAAAACTACATTTGTCTACGTAGTTCCATTGCTCAGGCACATCGAATACAAAAAGCCCTAAAATGGCTTGCTATTGCCCCGTAATGAAAAGATAATAGGGGTTATCACAAGCGCAGTTCTCCAAACCCGCCGCTCCCCTCGTGACACAGATGGACGCGACAAGATATAATAGCTCTTAAGGATGAGACCTGATACACTAAGAGAAAAACGAAGGGCTTCGTTTATGAGTACACTTTTACAAGATCATTTGAGAGCCGTTGAAAATACGTTGTTGGCACAGTCCCATATTTTAGCTAATGCAGGACATCCTCAACATAAAGGAACGCCACGTGAGAATTTTCTGAAGATCTTCCTCATCAATCATCTGAGTGAACGTGTGGCAATCGGGCAGGGAGAAATTATTGATGCGAGAACTCAGGCCAGCGAACCACGCCATCAAAACGATATCATCATTTACCGGCGCAATTTTCCTCGCATTACCTTTGATCATACCATTTCTGCTTACTTGGCGGAATCAGTCGTGGCAACCATTGAGGTAAAATCAACACTTTCTAAAGACGAACTTGTAAAGGCGGTCAGGGCTGCCCATGATATCAAACAATTAGAACGACATGACCATCATGTGTTGAGTGCAGGTTATCGGCCACCCAGCATTCTATCATACGTCGTTGCCTATGATGGTCCGGCATCTATGGAAACGGTAAGTAGCTGGCTGAATCCCATCCATCAGGAGCTTTCCCTTTCTTATCCAATGATTTCCTCTCAAAATCGTCTGACTACTCCAAGTCCTTCACTTGATGGCATTTTTGTGCTGGGGAAAGGCTTCGTGCTCTTTGCAAATTCGCCATTTACTTTTGCAGGAATCGAACAAATTAGCCAGCAAGTTGCGAATGTAAATTGGTACTTTGCCGACACCGAATCTGACAACCTTATGTTGCTGTTCTTATTGCTGACTAATGCCACTACCAACATTGGAGAAACATATCTTGATCCATTTGCTTATTTGGCACAGGCACAGTTACAGTTGAACAAGGCAGGTGGATACATCGGATGAAGCATCCCTTTTTGGAATAAACAACAGAAGCCATTGATGAAAGAATATAGCAACGACTACAGCAACCTCCACAACCATCCAATAGAAAGATCAATATGAAGAAATGACGAAAATGGCTTGTAGCCTAGCTCTATCTCTCAATACACCATGATATGTAGAAGATACTAGAAGTTTGACAGCGAGCAGACCCCTAAAGCCGCACCAGCCCTATACAGGACCATTGGAAGTACATAGAGTACTAGAATACAAGCAGGTTTGTCAATATGCAGCTTTATTCCTTTTTGATTCGGAGTTCTTCTCCTTCTTGTTCTCCAGGCCTGAGCCGCCCTTTTTGACGGTGAGCAAGGAAAGCGAATAATGCTAAGGAAATTGGAATACACAGAAGCAAGACTCCTGGACCTCCGCTCAAACTACCAATACCTGATGGGCTAAGAGCGTCACTAAGCGCGAGGATCACAATAGCCCCAATAGCCAGGACTAGCGCTACAAGGGCAACTCTCAACATGATTATTTCCTTTCTTCAACTTCCCTAACTTGCCAGGGCTAGCGCTGCTCAGCTACAGGTACGCGATAGGTGAAGACGCTTTGGCCTAACCTGATTGCATCGCCCGGAGCCAGGACCTGGCGCTGGATGCGCTGATCATTGACGAATGTCCCGTTAGGCGTTCCCAGATCTTCCAGCACGTAATTCGTTCCCTCTCGCTTCAGTACAGCGTGCCGGCGCGATACCCTCCTATCATTCACCACAATATGGTTATCTGGCGCTCGTCCCATGTTTAACACATCAGCTTCTAATGGCAATTCTGCTCCATCACTCCTCATCAAAGAAGGTGGTGGAGGCGGTAGAACATAGGATGGAGGCTGCGCTGCGACTCTTCCACTATCAGCAGCATTGCCAGGTGGGGAGGCTGGAACAGGCGGGAGCCCCAGCCTTGACAGGTGAGCGCCAAGCGCTGAACCAACCATGATGGTCCGGAACTCACGGCCTTGTTCAATGTCACTGCTCAACACCTTACCTCGCTCGGCTGACAGGGACTGCACACTTTCCGAAAATTTTAGCCAGGCACCGGCCAGATTATTGAATTCGTCGCGACCCATGCACATCAAATCGACCCGGCTACTGGCTTGAACAGTGGCGTTGCGGCGTCTCCCCGTCAACAGAGCCGACTCTCCGAAGAACTCGCCCTGGCCTAACCTGGCCAGGTGAGCTTTCTCTCCACTGGGCATCTCTTTGAAGACGTCGACCTCGCCCGATACGATAGCATAAAACTGATCACCTACATCCCCTTGACGGATGATGAAATCGCCTGGTTCAAAGTGGACCTGGTTTACCACCTGGGTGCGCGCCAGATTGATGTAGGATAGTTCAGGTGGGAATATAAGATCGAGAGTCCAATCCAGGCCAACGCGTATCCTGCGATCCCAGCCTGGCAGCTTCATAAGGTAGACGTTGCGCCACATCAACCAGGCAATAAAGCCGGAAAGTTTTATGCCGCCGGCCAGTTCAGCTACTCCTGCCCTGTGCCCCACAAGACACAATTGGCCGAGTCCGGCAAAGGCAAAAGGCGTCTGGCGCTGGGGTTGCCCATGTATCACCGCCGCCAGGTTATCGCCAAGGCGCTTGCCCTGGCGTAAGGCATATTGGGCCGTTGGTGGCGAAAACTCACCCTTGGCTGCTGCATTAGGCACAGCGGCGTTATCGCCCAGGGCCCATACACCTGGCATCCCCGGCACGCTCATAAAGGAATCGGTAAGGATGCGGTCCTTCTCGCGAGGCAAGGCCAGTGAAGTCAGCACTGGATTAATTGCCGCTCCAACCGTTACCACAAGTGTGCGGGTAGGAATACGCTCTCCTGTATTCAGAATTGCTTCGTGAGGTGTCGCCGCGGCTATGCGCGTTTGCAAACGCACGTCTACACCACGCTGCCGCAACTTCTTCAGCGCGAAATCGGCCAACCCTGGCCCCATCTCAGGGAGAATACGGTCGCGGCTATGCAAGAGTATTACTTTTATACTCTCCCGCATGAGCGAGGGGTAGTTTTTGGAGATTTCGTGTACCAGGTCGTTTATCTCCCCTATTGTTTCGACTCCGCTGTACCCAGCTCCTGCTACTACGAACGTTAAAAGTTCCTCACGAATACGCGGATCGGTCTCCACATCGGCGGCTTCCAGCATCGAGATGACATGGTTGCGCAGGTGAAGGGCATCGCCCAAACTCTTCATGGTTTTGGCATGCTGGG
>WNGL01003856.1_pt1 | contig 18066 bp, 9 predicted proteins | sample 5400591 | NCBI WGS metagenome assembly WNGL01 (sample SAMN13153377, study PRJNA577476) | soil metagenome | isolation source: 80 cm soil or saprolite under Garry oak tree replicate 1 | place: USA:California | collected 2016-06-15 | reverse complement strand
CCCAGGAAGTCGCCGATTTGATTCGCCGGCTGGGCTATGAGCCGGTGTGGAAAGATTGGGATGCCGCGCTGGCAACGGGTTGAGATTCAGGTCATAGAAGTAGAAGGGGTCAACCCATAGTTTGGTTCGTTCCTCTTCACTTCTTTTCATCGGCTCAGATGCCCAAAGGTGTTTGCGCTGCGTCGTTTGCGGCCGTGCCGCACATGTGTTTGTGCAGTTTCGTGTTCGCCGTTTTGGAAGTTCCCAAATGCGCACGCGCGGCTATTTCCTTGACCGATAAAGTCGTCTCTCGGCGCAGCCGAGCCGCAATCTCCAGCTTTGTGGGATCATTCTTGCGGCGAGAAACTAAATCCTGTTCCTGCCAGCCGTGACGCTGCAGTTCTTCCGCGATGATTCGTTCGGCCTTTGCCCGCGCGGCTTCCTGATGCAGTTCTCCAGCATGATGGCCGCCCAGGCTGCCCTCCATTCTGGAAAGCCTCAGCCAGGGTTTTAATGAAGTCCTGCCGGTCAATGTCCTCCAGGAATATCTTCTCGCGCCGGTCGCCTCGGCTCATAACGTGATACATGGCCCCGGGTATTGAATGCGCAGTTTGCGAGGCATGGTCCGCTAATACCAGCTCCACCTTCCTCTGCAACAAAAAAACAAACCAAACTATGGGTTGGCCCCTTTTCCCTTTTCCTGAAGCTTTTCTGAATGCCCGCTGAGAAGAAAGACAATGTTTGGGCGCCGGCTGGATCGGGACTGCCTCAAGATTCCGTTGCCGGCGAGGTCCAAACTGAATACTGGCGGTGGTGTCCGCGCTGCGGTCACGAACTTCGGAACGAGAAATGCAAGGTGCGATGCCCTCGTTGTCACTACTTCATGAGCTGCTCCGATTTCGATTGAAGCCCTGGTTGAGGCGCGCCTATCCCTTGAATCTGTCCAATACTTTTGTGCAGCGGCTTTGAATAAGCGCCGCGACAGGCTTTGCAGCATTGAGTTCTGTGATCAGGTCAGGTGCTTTTGAGAGGACCGTTTTCGCCAGTTCCCGCACACGTCGTTTTACCATCGGCCTGGCAAGGCCCGCTTCTTCCGCCAATTGATCAAAATGCTTTGGAAACACCCTGTCGGATGAATACTCCCCGCCGATTTTCATCGCCATTTTTGGGGAGAGTTCCGGGTAATAGGCCGTGCTGAGAACATCGTAAAGCGGCGCCAACCGTGTTTCTCGGCCGTAAAGCAGCGAGAAATTCTTTCCGTGAGCATCGTGGTTTCCGATCAGGAGATTGAAAATAACGGCGTCCAATAATCGTTGGAGGTCGATCACCGGCGTGCTGGACAATTCACGCAGCAATGTAAAGCACTGCTTCAGCGAAGGCCCGCCTTCGTTCTGGTATTTATTGTCAGGAACGATACCAAGCGCCTGGCAAGAATCCTCCTGATGCTCCCGTTCCAGATACTCAGGACCGCTCGGAGACTCCTTTAACAGGGTGCGGTCATAACGCTTGACCAGGAGATAATCAATGTTCTCCACCTTTCCGACTTCTGTCTTGGCGGCGTGCAGTCCAATCGCATGGGCCATTTTCATGCAAAACGCTTCATTGAATACAATCCCTTCGAATCGCTCGATGGCCGGTTTCAGAATGTGCGTGCTCGGCGCTCCACCAAGAGGCAGGGAGATTTGATTGTTTGAGATATGCACCGCGATTTTATCCTGGGCGCCAGCCAACGAAAGCCGGATGCCATCCTCTCCTGCCATCAGAGGACGGCGCGGCAACTGCCTGAGAATTTCCGCCAATTTCTCACTGCTCAATTGGCGGTAACCATAGTTGCGTTCCGGCAGACTCTCACCGGTCGTTATAAACACCACCGCTCCAGCGCATTCGCCGCCGATTTGCTCCAGCATGGCGAAGTCGTTTCTGGCACTGATCCCGAGGTTCTTGGCGATAATCTCGCGTTTGCTTTGTTCTGGCAGAATGCCGGCAAAGAACCCCTGGCATTCCCTGCGGCTGAACCGCTCTTTTCTAAGCGGCAGGGAGTGCGACAACGGAATTGCCTTTGCATCGGTCAGCCAGCTTTCGACATAACGGAACGACATTTGACCGTGCTCATCCTGAGTGAGCTGGCCAGCCAGATGCCGACGCAAGTAAACATTCAACGTCCGCGACATTCTTAGACTCCCTGGTTGTCGTTCCCGGCGGGTGGAACCAATTCGATTTTGATGCCGAGCGTCTGCAGAACGGTGAGTGCCTTGCCAAGCTGGCAGGTAGCCTTCCCCTTTTCCATCTCGATGATGAACCGCAAGCCTGTGCCAGAAGTCATGGCCAAGTCCTTTTGAGTCACCCCCATGGCTTTACGAGTGCTTTTTACCAATTCTCCCACGGTTTTCGGAGTGTGTTTCATATTACCGAACGGTAACATTGCACGCAATTACGGCTGAAATCAAGCAAATTATTCCCAGACGGGAACAATCGCCCCTGGCGGTAAGAAATCAATGATTTTTATTCCCGCTGGGGAACAACAGAAGCTTGGAATTTGGCTCCGCAATTACTGCATGAATACGACCTGGGCTGCATCATTCAAGCTTCGCATCATGTCGTGTTCTGCTCCAATGAGGCCTTTTCCGAACAGGTCCGCACGCCCTAAAAGCCGCGTCGCGGTCAGAAGCATTGGACCGCCCTGGTAAGCCGCCAGCACATGCGCGAAAATGACAACGCCGCGAAATCTTCCGTCTCGATCATCGATTCGTGTCCGCGCTTGGCTTATGACTTGGGAGCCCAAGGTGTCGATCTCACTCAGAAGTGGTCGAAGTAGTCCTCCCAGAATGAGAACCGCCCGCGCCAGGTATACCAAGCGACCGGCCCGATCTCGGGGCCACCCGTGCGCCGCTGGAAAACTGACCAAACCGACGGGATTCTAGCATCAACAACCTCGAAATAGGAAACGCCCTTCCATATGGGCGTACCTTCGTTGTCCGATACCACTTGGTACGAAGATTCTCGATCAAACTCTATTGAGATCGCGAGGACCAGATACTCCCGGCCCACTGCGAGCGACTCGGTGCTTCCAGTCACCAGGCGCGACCCATCTTTCTCGATAGCTGTGCACTTCACGCGCATTTGTTTTTCATCACTTCGGACCATTTGTGGGTTACTTCGCCATCCGGCGGGACATTCACGTGCTTTCCGTACCCATCATGGCGTTACTCAAAACGGTACCAACGCACAATGCATCTGCCGCTCAACCGGGCCGTGGTCCCGCGCCTTTCTATGCTTCAATTAGGAACCTGTTGAAGCCACACGCGGAGGGCCATGAACAGGTTGGTCTTGCTTGGGAAGGCCATGAGTGCGCGGGTCTTTACGGTCTCGGTGATGCCGTTGGGGTCGCTTGACTGGAAAAATTCCTCGACCCAGTTCGTTCCCGTGTTCCAGGTGAGCAGATTGGTGGAGACAAACACGCCGTATTGGACGTCCCGAGGCGGGAGGCGGCGGGTGTAGGTCATCGTGAGATGCTCCAGGCCGTCGCTGGTATTCGTTTCAAAACCCCACGCGAATGGCGGCATCGGGTTCACCCCCGTCGGATCGCGGTTGAGAGCGTAATCGGCGAAATTCGGCACGCCATCGTGATTGAAATCTGCCCGGGCGCCGCTTACTTCCGGATGGGTCAGTTGCTCCAAGGAGAAGTGCGCGATGCTCCACACGCCGTAAGGCGAATCGTGGATGACGACCGTCGCCTGCCCATTGCCAATCGAATAGGAGATATTGCTGACGATGGTCAGCGTCACGGGTTCGTCGCCCTCGATTTCATAATCGAGGAAGGGCAGCAACTCGATGGTCATGGTATCGGTGCCTGGCGCGAAGGTCACGGTGTTGGGCAGTTCGGCGTAATCCATACCATTGCTGGCGGTGCCGGAAATCGCGAGATACACGGTCAGCTCATTCGTAGCGCCATCGCGCGTGAGTGTGAATTCGCCGGAGACGGGGCCGAGCTCGTCGGCGTCGCTTATGCTTGTGTAGATGTCCACGCGCGTCGGCAAAATGGCGGTCACTGTCACGAGGGCGAAAGACGCCGCCTGGCCGTCATCCGCCGTGAGCTGGAAAACGTAATCGCCGGGGTCGGTAAACACCAAGGTGTTGGTCAGGCTGGAGGGATCGGGAATGGCAATGGCGCTCGTGCCAAGATAAGCCCAAGTCGTAGTCACGCGGCCAGGCGGATTGGGCAGGCCATCGTCTGTGACTGTGCCGACCAGCGTGACCGGAACCCCGGTTTGGACCGTGACGTTCGAGTCGGCGTCCACCACCGGCGCGTGGTTGGTTATGGGCCAGCCGTCCAGGGCCAGGATTTCGTCCGCGCTTAGAGCGCGCGGAAACAGGCGCACGTCGTCAATCGTCCCGTTCCACGAATTCGAACTGTCCGCCGCGCCCTTGCCGACGATGAATTGGGGACAGTTGGTCAGCCAGCCCGAGGCCACAGCAAATGCCGACTGCGGCTGGTCGGGGTGGCCGTTGATGTAAAGGGCCGGCGCGAGGCCATTGCTCCAGACCAGCGCAACCTGCTGCCACTGGAAGGGCTTGATCGCGCCGTTGGCGCTGGAACGATGCACAACGCCTTGGGTAGTCGGCAGGGTCGCTTCGATGACGTTGGTGTAGTTGCCGCAGGAAGCATAGGTGCGGGTGGCCAGAGCCAGTGTCTGGTTGGTTCCCGAATCGCCGGCGGCAAACAATCCCTGGTCGAAATTCGTCGTTGCCGGTTTGAGCCAAAGCGACAAGGTGAATTGGTTGAGGCCGTCGAGAAATTGCGTGTTGCGAACCTGGCGCACGCAGTCGTTCGTGCCGGAAAAGTTCAGCGCGCCGCCGAGAACGCCGTTCGTCGTCCAAACTGGAGCGCCGACGAACTGTCCGTCACGGCCCGCGCCGGAAACGTCGAGCACGTTGGTTCCGGCGCCTTCGTCAAAGGGCCAATGCAACAGATTTGTAGCCGTCAGCGCATCGGCTGCCACAATGGCGATGACGTCGGCGTGTCCTTGCAACAGGCCGTCGTCCGCAGTCAGCCGCAAGGTATAGACCCCGAGGTTGGTGAAAAAAATGGTCGTATCGGCGGTGTTGGTGCTGCTGAAGCTGTAACTGTCCGGTCCGCTGAGCTCGGTCCAGGCGAGCGTATTCGACGGCTGGTCGTCGGTCACCACCGCCCTGAGCACCAGGCCGACGTTGGTGCGCACCAAATAAGCGATGCCGTTCACCGGGCTGGTAATCGTGACGAGCGGCGTTTGGTTGATGGCGGCATCGGCGATGGTCAGGACTGCGTTACTGGGCGAAAGAATCGTGTAGGCCGGGTTCGGCAACAGCGCGGCCGTAACGCTTTCATCGCCTTCGACCACAAACTCGTTAGTCGGCGTTACGAACAAATCAATCGAGGTGACGCCGCAGGTGAAATAAATGTTGGTGGGGAAGGAGGGATAATCCGCGCCGTAAGTGGCCGTGCCGCCGACCCCGAGGTAGGCGGTGAAATCGAATTTCGGGTCGCCCGTGCGGATAATGCGAAAGACGCCGTTGGAGCCGCTGCCTTCCAGCACGTTGGAGACGACGGTCAAGACCCTGACCATCGGCATATCATCATCAATAATTACCGTGGCGTTGGTGGGCGCGCTGAGCTGATACGCGGCGTTGGTTTGCAACGTAAGCGTCACTGTCACTGGGCCTTCGACGATTCCATTGTGCAACGGCAGGATCGGCAGCGTCGCAGTCAAACTGCCCGCAGGAATGACGATTGAATTGGGGATGGCGGCGTAATCGAGACCATTGCTGGCCGTGCCGCTGATCGTGAAATAAATGGTCGCGGACGCATTGGTCGTGCCAAAGCGCGAGAAGGTGAATTGGCCGGAAACCGGGCCGTACTTGGACGAGTAAAAATCGCTGGCATCAATCCAGACCCGTTGATCGTTGTCCTGAATTGTCACCGTGGCGGAGGATGGATAGGCCACGCGGTAGGCTTCGTCGTCGGTGAGCCACAATGTGACGGTTTGCTCGCCTTCAACCAGCCTGTCGTCAATTGCCACGACCGGCAACGTCACCGAAGTTTGCCCGGCAGGAATGGTCACGGAACCAGTGAGCGCCACGTAGCGCGCGCCGGCGACGGCGGTGCCGCCGATCGTGAAATTTATGTTCAGCGCATTATTCGCCGGCCCGGTGCGCGTGAAAAGAAATGCGCCGTTGACTCCTCCTTCGACCGCGTAGGGCTGATTGGTCGAGGTGATGGCGACAATCGGCAGCGGGTTGGTGTTGTTGTCAATGATCGTCACGATCGCCTGGTTCGGCGAAACAATTTTGCCGCCTGGCGCGCTGGTGAGCGTGACCACGATAGTCTCGTTGGTTTCCACCGTGCGGTTGGCAACTGGAATCGCCGGCAAATCTACAAAGGCTGCGCCGGGGGGAATGGTCACGGAATTCCCCAACGGCGCGTAATCGGTCGGCGCGCTGGCGGTACCGGTCACCTGAAAATTCACCAGCAGGCTTGCATTGGTCGGCCCGTCGCGCCGGATGCGGAAGTTGCCGGGCGTCCCGCCTTCCGCCGCGACGGGCGCGGTGGCGGTGATGCTGGCCGAGTTCGCGTCGTCGTCCAAAATCGTGTAGGTGTGGACCTTGATGGCATCCAGGGTGGCGTTCGTCGGATTGAAAAGCACGACTTGCACCGTCTGCGGCGGCTCGACGACGTTGTCATCGAAGATGCGCAAGGGTATGAACGCGACCCAATTGCTGGCCGGAACCGTCAGCGTTCCCGGCGGGAGGTAATAACGACTTGTCGGCGCGGTGCCGCCAATGACCCGATAATCCACGGTCACCGGCACTGACGAGGTGATGCTCAAGCCCACGGCGATGCCGGGCGATTCGCTGTCCACGACCGCGGAAGTAGAAGCACAAAAACCAACCCCCGGCACTTGGCTGGTGCCGTCGTCCAAAATGTGCACGCGCGCCGTTGCCGGCGAAGCGACATTGTAATTGGCGTTTGTCTGCACAGTCAAAATCACGTCTTCCGTCATCTCCCAGATCAAATCGTGGAACGCGATCACCTCGAGGGTCACTGAACTGGCGCCGTTCGGAATCACCGCGGTGTTGTTCAGCGGCAAATAATCTGCGCCCGGCGTCGCCGTGCCGCTGATGGCCAGATAGACTGTCAAATCGCCGCCGGTGACGCCGCCGCGGGAAATGGTGAACTCGCCCGTGGTGTCGCCCTGCTCGGAAAGGGTGCCCACCGGCGTGGAGATTGACACGGTTGGCGCGTGGTCGTCATGAATGAAAAGTGTCGCGCTGCCCGGTGTGCCGACGTCGTAATTGAATTGATTGGTGAGCGAAACGGTCACTGACACGTCGCCTTCAAGCAGGCTGTTGTGCAGCGGTGTGACCGTGATGTCCGCTAAAGCGCCGCCCGCTGGAATCGTCACTGAATTTGTCAGCGCGACATAATCCGTCCCTGCTGCCGCCGTGCCGCTGACAGAGTAAATAACCACCAGATTGTGGGTCAAATCGCCATCGCGTTTGACCGTGAATCTCCCTGGTGTGGAAGGCTTGGCCGCCCCCGCCGTCGCGTAAACCGTCACGCTCACGAAGTCGTCCTCCAGAATCGTGACGGTCGCCGACGCCGGGCTGCCGGCCAGGTAAGCGGCGTTTGCCAGCAGGGTGACCACGACGGTCTTATCCTGTCCGACAGTCGTATCCCCAATGGGCTGAAATGGAATGGTCACGCTGCTTTGTCCCGCCCGAATCACCGCCACGCCCGGCAGGAGGGTGTAATCGGTTCCCGCGCTCGCGGTGCCGCCGACCGAGTAGTAAACCGCCAAATCGCCTTGGAGACTGCCGGCGCGGCTGAACACAAATTCGCCGCTGTCCATCCCGTTCTCGGAAATTTCCGGCGTCAGGGTTGCGACCGTCACCGCCGGCGTGACGGCTGAATTGTTCCCGAGGATCGTGATCGTTGCCTCGGCCAGAGGGGCCAGCGCGTACGAGGGAGTCCCGTAATTTGGATCATCCCCCAGCGTCAGCGTCGCGGTTTGCGGCCCGGTGACCAGCGAATTGTTGATGGCCTGGAAGGCGAAGGTCACCGTGTTGGTTCCCGCGGGAATCGTGACCGCCACATTGTTCGTCACCGCGGGATTCAGCGTAAAATCGCTTCCCGGTCTGGCCGTGCCGGAAAGATAAATCTGCACCGCCAAATCGTCGTTCGTATCGCCGGTGCGCGTGACTGTAAATAAATGTGTCGTGCCGTCGTTTTTAGCCACGGCGTTCGTGTCGACCGCTAGGTTGACCCTCGGCAGCGGCAGGCCGATGAAATCGGCGTCCGCGACGTCATTGGTGGGGGAAATCGGGTTCGACCAGTTGGTCGCGCTGACCAACGTGTAACCGAACTCAACGGCGTTCAAGCCAAGGTCGCCGGTAACATTGCCAATGAGGTAGCGCCCGTCGCTGTCTGTCCAGCCGCCTACGAAAGCTGACAAGCTGTTCGAGCCGTTGCTCACCAGCACGCCTTCGAGTGGCACTCCGTTGGTGTCCGTCACCCGGCCACTGACTCGATACCCACCGGAACTGCCGACGGTAAGCATGGTGTTCGCGCTGGCCTCCCCGCCTTTCATGTCGCTGACGACGCAGCGCACAACGTGCACGCCAGGGGCGGAAAAACTTTTTGAAATCCACGGCAGGTTGTTGGTGGAGAACGTTAAGTCATCGAACGACCACGCGTAGGCCAAAGGGTCGCCCTCGGGATCGGAGGCGGCGGCGTGCAAATGCACCAGCGTGCCCGGGGCGACGTTCGTTTGGTCCGCTTCGACGCGCAGCACGGGCGGTTGGTTGCCCGGAAACGCGCCGAGATTGACTTGCACGTCCAGCCACGGGTCGGCACCGTCGGCGCCGCGGGCCAGGGTGGTGAGGTGGACGCCCGCGGGGTTGTCGTTGAAAGTGCGGCCGACGACCAGAGCCGCATCATCGCGGGAGTCGCCGGTGAAAGTGGGCGACCCGGGCGTGGTGTCAATCAGTTGGGTGCCGCCGCTGCTTTGCGGCCAGGGTGACCAGTTCAACAACACCCCGGCTTGGAGCCACGGGTTGCCGGTGAAGAGCTGGCGGAACTCAAGCCAATAATAGCGCATGAAATCCTTTTGCACGGCGGCGGCGTAAAACCGGCCATCCACGCGCTTCCAATCGGGCACGTCAAACGGATAAATGCGATACACCCCGTTGCTGGCAATGACCTGCACCGCGTCGGCCTTCAGCCAATCCAGCTTGCCTTTGTGCGCCGCGTTGAACTGGTAAATCCCCGCCCCGCCGGCTCCCATCGTGTCGTAAATGTTGCCATATTCGAGGTTGGTTCCCGGCCCTACCATGCTGGCGTTGGTGATCGTGTCCCAAAAATTTGCGTGCCAAAGGCCGTAATTGTGCCCCAGTTCATGCGCCGTGACGCCGGTGCCCATGCTTTGCAGCCAGACACCCTTGCCACCGACGTACGCCAGCCCGCCGAACCCGTAACCGGGCACGGACGTGAACGCGACAATGTCGCGGTCGTAATTTTTTGTATCGTAACCGGCCAAGCGCGTCGCCTCGCGCGCATCGGCCAGCAGTTGCCCCGGGCCAATGGTCGCATACCAGGCCTTAAGCTGGGGCAGCGTCACCAGCGGCGCCACCGTCGGGTCGAGGGAGGTCAGGTCGTAGGAATTTTGCACATAATACGCGTCAACGCCGTTCATCGCCGAGTAAGCCGCCGTCTCGGAAATCGGCTCGGTCAAATCGTCCGGGAAATTCACGCGTATGTAGAGGAGGCGCTTCGGCCCGTGCGTCCAGGAATCATCCCTGGCCCCGCCAACCCCGGCGATGCCGCTGCCGCCGAATCCGCCTGCGCCGCTTTCGGCCAAGGCCCATTGCCGGTTCACCAGCTCGTAATGGTCCGTGCCGCAAAAGCAGAGAATGGCGCCCCCGCTCTCGGCGAAGACCGGCTGGTTGCGCCACGCCGCCGGCTGGCCGGACACCCCGCAGATTTGGTCGCTTGGGCGTCCGAGCTTTTGTGCCAGAGCCGAGGCTTCCTCAGGAGCCAAAACGCGGAGCGGGTCCGCCTGGAGCGCCAATTTGCCTTCGAGCGCGATGCCGTGCAACGGGATGGCGTTGTTGCAACTCTGCGTTAGCCGCCGGCCATAAACGAACGCCTGGTAATGGTTTGTGCCGAGCCTGACGCTGCGCAAAACCGCGCTCTGGCCAAGCTCGAAATCGGTTGCCACGGCCACGTTGAAATCGCCGCGCCCGTCCACCTGCTCCTCAAAAAAGCGGGTGACCTGCGGCGGGAGAGTCTGACGCCACCCAAACGGGACGGTTAGAGCAAGCGCGTTGGCGGGGTCGGCCTGGATCAACTCCAGCATCGCCTGGCGCCGCTTCCAGGCCAGGCGCTCACCTTCCACCACATTGGCCGTTGAGTTGGTGAACTGCTCCGCCCAGCGCGCAAAGTCATCGAAAACGGCTATGCCTTTTGTCGGCGCCACCGCCGCCGCCACTGCGTTGGTCGGCGAGGCGGTGTTGGTTTGTGAGGAGGCGCGGACTGGCGGAGCAGTAATAATATTTTGTGGCGTGAACGCCTGGCCTTTTGGCATGGCTGCAGTTGTCGGGGAGGAAGCCGGCGTCGGAGTAGCCGAAAACGGTCCGCGCCGGGAGAAATAAAGACCGGCGAGCGTCAAGACGCCTATGAGCGGCGCCAAAATGATTAAGCGCCTCAAGCACCACGCCCCTCCCAGACGTGCATGGCCATGCCCAAGGGCAACGGTTTCTCGCTACTCGGACGGGTGCCTTGGGGCACACTTTTTTTGGCGCTGGAGAGGGCCGCCGGCAGTAGCGTTGCGAGGAGGGCAATCAGCATCAGCAATTTGATCAAAATCCAGCCCCCTGGAATAGTGGCATGCTTCATGAGGACCCCTAAGGTTCTAATGCGTCAAATGGTTGCTACGCCTTATATATGGCTCTGCTCACAGCTTTGACAAGTGTGCGTTTCAGCGCACAGCCCCGTGACGGAAGTGTTCCAATTTTCCGCGTATTCCGCGTATTTCGCGGTTTTAATCCTTTTCTTAGGCGATGATTTGGGCCTTGATGAAATCCCTTGCTCGCCGGGCGCTCAGAAGCATAAGATGACTTCTGAAGCAAACTCGCATCATTTAGTTAATTGCACCCGCCCATTATGAAGAGATTCATTTCCCTCGTTGTTCCAGTCCTGCTGGTCTTGCCAGCCCAGGCCGAGTGGCAATATCCGCCCACAAAAACCGTCGATGTCTCGGACACATATTTCGGGAAGACGTACAAAGATCCTTACCGCTGGATTGAGAACATCAAGGACAAGGAGGTCGAAGCCTGGTTCAAAGCCCAGGCGGATTTGACAGATGGCTTGCTCGCCAAAATCCCGGGAAGGGACGCCCTGGCCGACGAATGGATGGCCTTGGACAAGCTCAAGCCCGCCTCATACGACTCAATCACCTACGAAAATGGCCGCGTCTTTTACAAGAAGACCCTGGGCGGCGAGAACGTGGGCAAGCTCTTCTTCCGCGAAGGCTGGAATGGCGCGGAGAAACCACTCTTCGATCCCAACACCTATAAAACCGGCGTGGTCACGACCATCCAAAGCGTTCTGCCCTCTTGGGACGCGAAATACGTGGTCATGGGCTTCTCTTCGGGCGGCGCTGAATACTCCGAGCTCCGCGTCTTGGACGTGGACCGTGGGATCCTCCTGCCCGAGAGCATCTATCCCTCCGTGGGACCCATTGGCTGGCTGAAAGACAACAAATCTTTCTTCTATGACATCGGCAAGGTCACCGACATCAAGAGCCTCGACATCGAACTGAACCGCAAAACCAAAGTCCACACGCTCGGCAAAGAGCTCGCCACGGACATCGATTTCTTCAGCAATGAAAGCTACCCGGACCTGGCCATCGCGCCCAAGGAGTTTCCCAACGCCTTCATTGATGAATCCTATCCCGATTACATCCTCGGTTTCCTGGGCACCGTGCAGGCCGAGTTCCGTATTTTCTATGCGCCCAGTTCCGAGTTGAAGGGCGGAAAGATCAAGTGGGAGCCTCTGTGCAAAGTCTCAGACAAACTGGTCCGCGGCCTCGAGTTCGACCGCGATCACGTTTACGCCGTCACTCATGCCGGCGCCCCAAAGTACAAGGTCGTTTGCACGAACGTAAAGCACCCGGACTGGGAACATGCTGAGACAGTTATTCCGGAGGCGGCGGACTCCGTCCAGTATATCGCCAAGAGCAAGCACTACCTCTTCGTCGTTTATTCCACTGGAGTTGTGGGCCGCATCGTCAAATACGATCTCGCCACGGGCAAGAGCGCGGAAGTCAAGCTCCCCGCTTCCGGCACCGTCCATATCAGTTGTCCGGATTTTAGGAGCGATCGCTGCATCGTGTACATCACCTCCTGGACCTCGCCGGTGACGATTTATGATTTCGATGCCGGCAAAGACACTTTCGCAAAAAGTATCTTCAACAGCGACGTCTCCTATCCGGGATTCGAAAAGCTGGTTTCCGAAGAAGTCGAAGTTCCCGGGCACGACGGCACCATGGTCCCGCTCTCCATCGTTTACAAAAAGGGAATCCCGCTTGACGGATCGAGTAGCTGCATCCTCACTGGCTATGGCGCTTACGGGATGAGTGCCAATCCCTACTTCAGCATTCGCAATTCCGTGGCAAACCGAGGGGTGGTGCTTGCTTTTGCTCACCCCAGAGGCGGCGGCGAAAAGGGCGAGGCCTGGTACAAAGCCGGTTACAAGACCACCAAGCCCAACACCTGGCAAGATTTCATCTCCTGCGCCGAGTACCTGGTGAAGAAGCGATATACCAGTCCTCAGAAGCTGGCGGGAACCGGCACCAGCGCCGGCGGGATTCTGATCAGCCGTGCGATCACCGAACGCCCCGATCTGTTTCGCGCCGCAATCTGCAATGTCGGCTGCGCCAACGCGCTCCGAATGGAATTCTCGGCCAATGGCCCGGTCAACACCCCCGAATTCGGCACCGTGAAAGATTCCGTTGAGTGCCAGGCCCTGTTCGAGATGGATGGCGTCCAACACGTCCAGAAAGGCGTGAAGTACCCTGCCGTGATGGCTGTGGGCGGATGGAATGATCCGCGGGTTACTGCCTGGGAGCCTGGCAAGTTCGTCGCTGCCTTGCAGGCGGCCTCAACCTCGGGTAATCCCGTTCTCATGAAAGTCAACTACGACAACGGCCACTTCACGGAGGAGAAAATTGTCACCTTCAAGAATTTCGCCAGCCAGACTGCATTCCTCCTTTGGCAGACGGGTCATCAAGACTTCCAGCCGGCGAAGTTAGACTAGCTGGATTACCGGCCACCAAGCGCATCCCTGGATCGCGCCGCGGCCGAAGATCTGGCTCGCAGGAATGACCGGGTTGTATGTGTTCAGCGTGGGGAGCGCACGCGCCTCGCGTGCCGTGTTCGGCGCCCTCGCCGAGCACACGGCAGACGCCCAGCCGGTGATGGCCTAACACGCCAAATGGGCCATCGAACAAATCTATGACCGCCAACAAAAAAAGATTGAGGAAACGGAATCGCCCGCCGCAAGAACGCCCGCGTTGGAGCGAGCAAGACCTGCGGCGCTTGCTCCGGCTCTATGGGAACACCCCGAACTTCATCATTGCGTGGCGCCTCAAACGCACCCTCCAGAGCATCGCTGCCAAGGCGCACAAATTGCGGCTGAACAAGGAACCAGAGCGGCTCGTGCGCATGGGCAGGGAAAACATTGCCCGCCGCTGGGGCAAGAAACGGTCATCGCGCCGGCCAGCACGCGCCTCCCGCACCCGCAGATCACCTGCGCGCCGTCCATGAATCAGCGGGTAAGGACGCTTTCCACAGCGTCCCTGATCTCTCCCTGTCCCGGTTTCCAAAGTGGGACGCTGTGGAAAGCGTCCTTACCGCCGCCGTTACTGGCCGGTTACAGCATATCGAATATCAGAATATCAGAATACGCCTTTTCCACTTGACCTCCTCGGGCCTTTGATCGGAGTCTAGCCGCGGTTTCAATGTCCAGACTCTCGCGCTACTCCCAGTCGCCCGCCTTAAACAAGTCGCCCAGTGGGTAGCGGAAGCCAGGTAGCAGGTCCTCCCCTTCGAGGAAGCCGCCGCTGCCGATGAGCTTTCGGCGGGTCGGTCCGCGGCAGACCTCTGCGAGTTGGGCGTCCGGATCAATGATCCACGCAAGCTGTGTGCCGCTTTCGAAGAAGTCCTTGAGCCGCTCGTCAATTTCGGCGCGGGTGTTATTTGGCGAAAGGATTTCCACGGCCAAATCGGGCGCGCCGGGAAAAAAAGCGCGTGTCGAGCGCTTGAAACCGAGCGCAATCAACCGTTCCCGGCTGACAAACGAGATGTCCGGCGCGCGGCAGTTCCGGTTCTTCATCCAGAAGCCCGTGCTGGAGTCCAGGACGGCTCCGGACCGTTTCGCCTGGACGAAAGTCCGCATCGCCGTCAACAACTCGGAGCAGATGTCACCGTGGAAGAAATCATTCTTGGGACTCCTAACCAGTTCGCCGTTGACGACTTCATGGACGTATCCGTCCTCAGGCAAAGACTGCAACTCAGACTCGGTCCAGATTTGCCCGGCAGGTTGGACTACAGCGCTCATAAGCCTACAGTAAGGCCGCCTGAGGCAACTGTCGAGCCTGTTCGGGCCTGTCAACAACAGGTCTTTTTCACTTGACCTCCTCTAGTAATTCATCGGACCCTAGCCGCGGTTTCAACGACCTGACTGCCCCACGCGCCGAGTCTCTCTTGGCGCTTGCCGGGAGCGGATGGTTTTCCTTCCACGCGGAAGGAGTGCGGGCTTGCGACAAATCGGTGTGTGGTCGTGAAGCCCGCCAATGCTCCGGTGCCTGCCCGAAAGTCGCGGATGCCGGGCGCTTACCTGGACTGACACACACCAAGCGAAACAGATAGAACCTATGATAACCAGACCTGCCCTTCGTGTCCTCGCCGGAACCGCGCTCTGCGGTGCAACGCTCACGCTCATTGCAGTCTCGGCGGCCCGCGCCGATCACTATTCAACCACCGTCCTTCAAGACCAACCGCTGGCCTATTATCGGCTCAATGATTCGCTCCAGCGGGCGAACGTCAACCGGAACAGTGGCACGTTGGGAGCAGCGGGGAACGCCACCAACATTAATGTCCATTCCGTCGCCGGGGCCATTGCCGGCAGTCGCAATGCTGCGCTCTACTTCGATTCCACTGCCAGAGCCATCATCCCCTGGAACGCTGCCCTCAACCCTGACGCGACTGTTTCGTTCACGGTCGAGGCCTGGTTTTATCCGACGAGCGACAAAGTCGTCGGGGCCTTCGTCGGCCCGGCGCCGATCATGAACAGGTATTCCGGCAACGTAACCAATCGTCAGGGCTGGGTTTACTTCCAGAGAAATCCCGATTCGTCGTACAGCAACGATGGTCAAACCGACGTGGGATGGAACTTCAGGACTTATACCGGCGTCGGCAGTCATGTCGGGATAGATCTCACCAGCCAGGTGCCCTACAAGCTGGGTCAGTGGCAGCACGTGGTGACCGTTTGGGATGGGGCTGCCCAAACTGCCTCGATGTATATTGACGGCGTTCTTGCGGGCACGACCAACATTGATTCCGGCGGTCATGCGGCAGATGGCACCGCTTATGTCGCCAACACCTCCGACCACGGCTCGGAGCAAGCCGTTAATGGGCCTGCAGGGTTTTCTATCGGCTCATATAACAACACCGAACTCGGCTCAAACCCATTCAGAGGCGCTGTGGATGAGGTCGCGTTCTACTCAAAAAAACTGACGGCCGCGCAGGTCCTCGCCCACTACCAGAACGCAACCAATGCCGCGCGTGGGACGAATTACGACGTGCTCATCCTATCGGACGGGCCGGTTGGCTATTGGCGGCTGGATGATCCTGTTCCCGGCCCGGATGTCGCAGTGAACATGGGTCTATTGCAGAATGCCGGCGTAGCCACTCACACCGCCGAGGTCAGACACCCTGGCCACAGTGCGCTGGCCGGCAGAACCGAGGATGGCGCCGCCGCTTATCACAATCGAAACGGAATGTCCACCACGACTATGCCGTGGGCGGCGGAGAATAACCCGGACTCAGGCACTCCATTCACCTTTGAGGCCTGGCTCAGGCCCTTGAGGGACGTTCAGGGCGGCAAGGCGCCGCTGAACAACCGCTACGTCAGTTCCGGCCACCGCACCGGCTGGGTCATTTACCAACGCAACCCCAATCTTACCTATCCTCCAAGCGAAGGCCATGGTTGGGCTTTCCGCATGTATGACGGCGTGACCGGCAGCGGGCAAGACGTGCTGACCGACACTGACTATGTCGTCGGCCAGTGGAGTCATTTAGTCGTAACTTGGGAACCTCAAACCGATAACGGCGATCCGGGCGTCAACGGGAATCATCAGTTTCAAGGCATATTAACAGCTTATTTCAACGGTGTGGCAGTCGCCTCAAACACTTTCGCACTTTACGCGGCAAACACCAATCCCACCGAGGACGCCACCCCCGCCGCTGATTTTGCCGTCGGTTCCTATAACGCCGCTTCGACCCTCGGCAATAATCCTTTCGAAGGGGACATTGACGAAGTCGCGCTGTACACCAACTACGTTTTGACGGCGGACCAGGTCCTGGCCCACTATCAAGCTGGGACTGACTCTCACCCCGCCACCAATTATGAGACCCTGGTTCTGAGCGCTTCGTACGACGGAGCGGGGACGCAGGCGCTTCAGCCGGCCACCTACCTGCGCTTCAATGAGCCGGCTTTCCATCCGGCGGCCAACAGCGGCAGCGGCGGTGATGTCGCCGATGGAACCCTGGTCCTCAACGCCAACCTCGCCGCCGGACCACAACCTCCGGCGTACGCGGGTTTCGACGCATCAAACGCGGCCTTGCACCTTGACGGCTTAAAACAGTGGGCGAGTCTGAACAATCCGTCGGGTCTGAACATCTCCGGCCAGATCACTTTGGAAGCCTGGGTCATACCCGACGCTGTCCAGGGCGATCCGGCACGGATCATCTCCCACGGGCCGCCTACCCTAAGCGATTTCCTCACCGCGCCCCCTGATGACGCGGTAACCAACAGCTCGGAAGTCTTTCTGCGCCTCGAAGGCGGCGGGGCCAATTATGTGGTTGGTTCCTCTGAATTTACTAATGGCATTGGCGCAACGACCTATAGCGCCAGTTACCCCGTTCCAGCGGCTGATTTGGGTGGTAGCAACTGGGTGCACCTGGTTGGCACTTACGATGGCGCCAATTGGAAGCTCTACCGCAATGGCACGCCGGTTGCCACCAATGCCGCCGCCGTCGGCGCGCTGACGGTAAGCAACGGTGATTGGGCCATCGGTGCCACAGGTAATGGGTGGGCAGATAATTTCGCCGGTGCCGTTGACGAAGTCGCAATCTATGACCACGCGCTTTCCGCTGGCCGAGTGGCAGCCCACTATGCCGGCGCCACTTCTGCTCCGCTCCTTACCATCACGCGCTCAGGCAACAGCCTGATCCTGAACTGGTCCGCAGGCACCCTTCAGCAGGCAGATGATGTGACTGGCGCTTACACTAATGTGGCCGGCGCGAGCGCGCCCTCTTATCCGGTAACGCCCAACCAAACAAAGAAATTCTACCGCCTAGTACAATAGTGCCGATGACCAGACAACTTACCCGCCGGAATTTTGTAACCACCGCCAGCCTCGGTGCGCTGGCAACCCCTTCACTGCTGGCCCTGGCCCAGGCGCCGCAAATCCGCGCCAGCCGTCCCGCCAAACCCGTCGTCGTGTCTGCCGCCAATGGCAACAAATCGAAGGACGCGGACGGCCTTACCTGCGTCGCCAGGGCCTTCAAGATGATTACCCAAGGGGCAGACGTGCTCGACGCCGTCGTCGCCGGCGTGAACATTGTCGAACTGGACCCGGAGGATTCCAGCGTCGGTTATGGCGGGTTGCCGAATGCGGAAGGCGTGGTGCAGCTCGATGCCTCGGTCATGCACGGGCCGCTCAAGCGGGCCGGTGCCGTCGCCTGTATTGAAGGGGTGCGAACCCCTTC
>WNGL01005687.1_pt1 | contig 18070 bp, 13 predicted proteins | sample 5400591 | NCBI WGS metagenome assembly WNGL01 (sample SAMN13153377, study PRJNA577476) | soil metagenome | isolation source: 80 cm soil or saprolite under Garry oak tree replicate 1 | place: USA:California | collected 2016-06-15 | reverse complement strand
CCCACCGCGGCGTCCACGTCGGCCGGGCCTGCCTGCGTCACCCGCGCCAGTTTCGCGGTCGTGGCCGGGTTGATGACGTCGAACCCGTCGCCGTTCTTCCCCTTGGTCCACTGGCCGCCCACGAACAGCCCGAAGTCGCTGCCGTGATGGGCGATCCACTCGAGCGCCGGCTTGTCGCTCTCGGGCGCGGGCCCGTACGCCATCGTTTCGAACAGCTCGGAGACCGTCGTCATACCATCGGATGGCGGTGCGCCGCCGAGTACCGCCCCGTCACGAAGTGCTCGAGCTGGCGCTCGATGTCGGTGAGCAGCGCCGACGCGCCGAGGCGGAACAGGTCGGCGCGGAGCCAGCGATCGCCCAGCTCTTCCTTCATGAGGATGAGCCATTCGAGCGCCTCCTTCGCCTTGCGGATGCCGCCCGCCGGCTTGAACCCGACCGCGCACCCCGTCCGCTCGCGATAGTCTCGGATCTGGCGCGCCATCACGACGCCGACGGGGAGCGTCGCGTTCACCGCCTCTTTGCCGGTAGACGTCTTGATGAAGTCGGCGCCCGCCATCATCGCGACCTGGCTGGCGCGCGCCACGTTCGCGAACGTCGCCAGGTCACCGGTGCCAAGGATGACCTTCATCAAGGCCGGGCCGCAGGCCTCGCGGAACGCCCGTATCTCGTCGTACAGCGCCTCCCACCGGCCCGCGAGCGCGTGCGCCCGCGTGATCACGACGTCGATCTCGTCCGCGCCCGCCGCCGCCGACGCCTTGATCTCGTCGATCCGCTGGGGCAGGGGATTGAGTCCCGCGGGGAAACCGGTGGAGACCGCGGCCACCGGGATACCGGAGCCGGCGAGCGCCTGGACCGCGATCGGCACGAAGGCGTGGTACACACACACCGCGCCGACCGTGATGCCGAGATCGGCGACGCCCAGCGCTTCGAGCAGGTCGCGACGCACCGGGTGCTGGGCCTTGGCACACAGCCGCAGCACGTTGGTCGGCGTGTCGTCGCCCTGCAGCGTCGTCAGGTCCATGCAGCTGATCGCCCGCAGCAGCCAGGCGGCCTGCCATTCCTTCTTCACGGTGCGGCGGGCGGGAAGCGTCGCGGCGCGGCGCTCGACGGCGGAGCGGTTGATCCGCAGGGCGCGCACGAGATCGAGGTCGAGCGGAATCCCGGCGTTGCGCTGCGGGCTCGATGGGGTCGCGGGAGGCGTCGTGAACACCCGCAGCGCGCGCTCGGGCGAGACGGGGAGCGCGTCCTTCAGTTTGGTTTCCATAGCCCGGCTTCCAATCTAATGGTCACTCGTGCCGGTCGGGCTTGTCCTCCTTGGGCTTCTTCTCCTTGGCAGTGTCTTTCTCGGCCTTGCGGTCCTTGTCCGGCCGCTGCTTGGCGGCCGGGGGGGGGCGGCGCTCCCCCTGCGGTTGCAGCCGCCCCGCAGGCTCGGGCCGCGCGGCGGGTGCGGGCGTTGGCGCGGGAGCCGGTGCCGCCGCGGGCGCCGGGCGTTCCGCTTTTCCTGGCCGCTCTGCGGCTGGGGCCGCCGGTGCCGGGCGCTCGGCGCGCCCGGGCCGCTCGGCGGGTGCCACGGTTGGCGCTGGGTGCTCGGCGCGTCCGGGGCGCTCGGGGCGTTCCGCGGGCGGGGTGGGCGGGGTGGGCGGGGTCACCGGCTTCGGGCGCTCGGCGCGGCCCGGATGCTGCTCCGGGGCAGCGGCGGGCGGCGCAGGCCGGTCGGCCGCAGGCACCGCGGGGGGGCGCTTCTCGAGTTGCGGAGCTGCCACGGTGGGCGGCGGAACCGCGTGGGCCGGCGGAACTCCTTCGCGCGCCGGCCGCAGCGTCGGCGCCGGACCGGCTGCGGCCGCGGCCGGGACCGCCGGTCGCACGAGCAGATTGGGGCGCGCGGCCGGTGAACGCGCGCGCAGCGAGGTGAGCGCGGCAGCGTCGAGCGGGCGACCAGGCTGAGCCCGCAGCGCCTGCTGGCGCGCGGCGAACGGCACGGGCGGCGGCGGAGGCGTGCGGCGCACCACGACCGTGCGAGTCGTCACCGCGGCGGGGGGCCGTCGCACCGTCACGATCTCAGGCTGCGCCAGCACGCTGCGTCGGCCGGGCGCCACCTCTGCTGTCGTGCCGATCACCGTCGCCTGCTCGATCCGCTCCCGCGGCACCACGAGAACGCTGCGCCCGACCGGCCGCGACTGCACGAAGGTCTGCTGCGACACGACGGTGACCGCGCCGGGCGCGGCCCGGTTGCGGTAATTGATGTTCGTGACGTTGATGTTCGTCACGTTGATGTTCGTGACGTTCACGTTCGTCACGTTGACGTTGCGGATGTAGGTGTTGCTCACGTGGTAGGCGGGCACGTACGGCTCCTCGGGCGCGAGCGGGAACCACGCGACCCCAGCCACGCCGCCGGACGTGATGGCAAGGCTCCAGTTCCGGCCGCCCACGAACACGACGAGGGCGGGCGCATACACCGGCCGCGCCACGACGTGACCCGGGACCCAGACCCAGCTGCCGTCCCAGTACACCCAGCGGCCATAGTGGAAGGGCGCGAAGCCCCACGACGCATCGTCGATCCAGGTCCAGCCCCACGGCTCGACCCAGGCCCAGTGGCCGTAGCGGTACGGCGCCCACCCCGCCATCACGGGATGCGGCACCCACACGGGCCCGTAGTCGGGGGTGTCACGCCAGTCGCCGTGCTCGTCCAGGTCCTCGAAGCCGATCGTCTCGCGGGACACGTAGCGCGCCGAGCGCGAGTCGTCCCAGCGACGGTCGCGGGAGGCGCCCCACTCCTCCCAGTCGTTGGGCGGCCGGGCGTCGCGAATGTCGTAACTTGGCGAATCGGTGCCGGAGACGACGGCGGCCTGGTCGCGCTTCACCGTGAACCCCGAGCCGGCGGCGGTGACTTCGGCTTCACCGCGCCGCACCGTCACCGTGGCCGTGTCCCCGGTCGAGTCCACGTCCACGCGATAGCTGCCAGGGCGGAGCAAGGACACGGCGCCGTTGGGCGTGTCGATCTCGAAGCTGTCCTCTTCGTCGAGATTGCGCAGCCGCACGCTGAGCGAGCCCTGCGACAGGCGCACCTGGGTCGTGTGGTCGTCGAGCGCGAGGAACCCGAACGCGGTGTATGGCGCGAGCCGCAGGGCGGTCGAGCCGAGGGTGATCTCCGCGCGCGCGTCGGCGTCGGTCCACAAGTGGTCGCCCCCGTGCAGCGGGTAGTTGACCGTGGCGGCCGCCCAGTCGTCCGCATCGCCCGGGCGGAACGACACCGAGCCGCCGAGGTAGCTGAGCCTCCCCACGCGGCTCGGGGGATCGACCTCCGGTCGGTCACTGCCTTGGAAGGCGGGCAGGGCGCCGAACAGCACCACGGTTGCGAGCACGCGAGCGATGCGCATGATGGTCTCCTCTCTCGACCCTACGATAAGCTACCCTGGCGCCCCTTGGAAAGGTGACGATCGAACCGCGGTCGTTGTGAGCGGTGTCACGCGTCGCGAGGTCGCCGCAGTCCCGAGTGTGACCGCTGGTCTCGCAGGGCCTCTTTAATGTTGGTACGCGGGCACGGCGGTGCGGTGCGGCCCGTCGGCCCGCGTGATCCGGAGGAGTGTGATGCGCCCGCAAAGTTCCATGCCCACGTCCGAGACCGTCGCGCCCGACGCGCTGCTGGTGCACCGCGTCGCCGCACTGAGCGACAAGACTGCCCTCGCCGAGCTCGACGCGCGCTACGGACTCACTCTCTACGCCCTCGCCTACAGCTTTCTATTTGATGGGGAAGCCGCCGACGTCGCCGTGGCCGCCGTGTTGCGCGAGGTGTGGCGCAGCGCGGCGTCGTTCGACGCCGCGCGCGGCAGCGTGGGCCGCTGGCTCGCCGCCCTCACCCGTCGCGTCGCGTGCGACCGTGTGCGCGGCCAGGCACGGCCCGCGTTCTGCCCAGCCCTGATCGTCGCCTAGGTTTCGACCGACAGCCGGCGCGTGTTAGGTTGTGGAGCAACCTGCGCGCGCCCGTAGCTCAGGTGGATAGAGCAGCAGCCTTCTAAACGCACCCGGCCGGCGCTCTCCAACGCCGGCCGTCGTGTTTTGAACGAGTTAGCTGCGCCGGTCGCCGGTCGGCACCGGCCCGCAACGCGGGCGTTGGCACTGTTTGTGGCACTGTTCCCGCTGCTACAGCCGCGCTATCACGAGATGATCGGCCACGCTCGCTGGCAAGCCGATCCGTGGCACAATCGTCCTGGGAGCGGCACGCCCTCCGCCGCGGAGGCATTAGGGCCGCTCGTTCCTTTCCCGACGGCGGTCGGCAGCCTCGGCATGCTCTGCCACGTCCGGCCCGCGCAGCCGCGCGCGCGTCGACACGTAGAGGTCGCGCCCTCCGAAGCCGCCCGGCCGTTCGGAGAAGAAGTAGAGCTCTGTCCCGTCGAACGAGAGCGCCGGACCACCGTCGAAGTACGGGCTGTTGACGACTGGACCGAGTGGGACCGGCGGCGACCACGGGTCGAGCGTGGTGGCACGCGTCGCCACCCAGATGTCCTGGCTGCCAACGCCACCTGGGCGATTGGTGGAGACGAAGATCTCAAGCCCGTCGCGCCTGATGGCAACGCGGTCGTCCGCGAACGGACTGTTGAGCTCCGACACGTTGACGCCTGAGCCGAAGGTGCCGTCGGCCTGGAGTGTGCTCGCATAGATGTCTACGTCGCCGAGCCCACCGGGTCGCAGACTGTTGAAGTAAAGCGTCGTGATGCCCGTGGCGTCGTCCTCGAAGATGGTCGGGCCGTTGTCGGCGAATGGCGAGTTCACGACGCAGCCGAGATTCTCGGGGGGCTCCCAGCCGAAGTCGTCCCGCTTGTCCTGGCGCCGGGAGACGAACATGTCCGCGGCGCCGCAGCCGCCTCGGCCGGTGCTGTGGAAATACAATCGGTGACCGTCGGTGGAGAGGCTGGGGACGCCGTCGTTCCCGGCCGAATTGACATTCGGCCCGAGGTCAACCGGCTCGCCCCAAGGGGCGTCGGTGGTCGGCCGCTGTGAGACCCAGATGTCGGCCCCGCCCCGACCTCCCGGACGGGAGCCAGGAGGTGAGGGGAGAGGTGAGGAGGTGATGTACAGGCTGAGGCCGTCCTTGGAGATCGCCGGACTGTTGTCGTTGTACGGGGAGTTGACGACCGGGCCGAGGTTTACTGGCGTCCCCCAGGGGCCGTATGCAGGCTGGTCTGCAGCGGCCGCGTCGGCCGTGAGGAGCTTCGAACCGCTAGGGCCGAGCACGTGTTTGTCCGAACTGCACGCGTCGGCCACCGCGATGAGCGCGCAGAGCAGGGTGATTCTCTCGATCGGTTTCATCGGACTCCTCCTGAGGTTGATTGCCGAGACTTGAACCAACCGGTACCTTCGAGGTTGACGGAGTCAGTTTCAGCCGGACCCGTCACGCACCTGTGACGCAACCGTCACGTCGTGCGGTAACGGCGGCTCCAAGCTTGCGTGAGCCTCGGGATGCCGCCGCGCGTCGCAGAGGCCCCGGATGATCAAGCTCGGCATGCTTGGGACGTTGAGCCTCACTGACGCCGACGGGCACGAAGTTCGAGCCGTCCTGCGGCAGCCCCGGCGCCTCGCCCTCCTCGCCTATCTCGCTGCAGCGACCCCACGCGGCTTCCACCGTCGTGACAGCCTGCTCGCGCTGTTCTGGCCGGAGCTCGACCAGGAGCACGCGCGCGCGGCGCTGCGCCAAGCGCTCCACGTGGTGCGAGACGCTTTAGGCGCCGACGTGATCGTGACCCGTGGAGACGAGGAGGTTGGGCTCGATTTCGAGCGGATCTGGTGCGATGTCGTGGCCTTCGATTGCGCGGTCGCCGCAGGTCTATTGCACGAGGCGTTGGAGCATTACCGCGGCGATCTGCTCGATGGGTTCTTCATCGCGGGCGCGGGGGAGTTCGAGCGCTGGCTGGAGAGCGAGCGCGGTCAGCTGCGAGAGGCGGCCGCTCACAGCGCGCGGGCCTTGGTGGAGCAGTCCGAGGCTGCGGGCGACTTGGCCGCAGCCGCCAAGTGGGCCCGTCGCGGGACGGGACTCGCCCGCCATGACGAGGAGCTGCTGCGCCGCCTCATCACGCTCCTCGACCGGCTGGGGGATCGCGCCGGTGCAGTGGAGGCCTACGAGGAATTCACGAAGCGACTCGCTGCAGACCTCGAAACCGAGCCCGCCGCCGAGACGAAAGCGCTCCTCGCGGCGGTGCGCGCACGGGAGACCGCGGCCCCGGTAGAGTTGCCAAGCTTGGCGTTCAGCGGAGCCACACCGCTTGCGTCAGCGGTCGAACCCCCGCGTGGGCATCGCGTGTGGTGGCCCGCGGTGATCGCCGCCGTCGTCGCCGGGCTCGTGTTCTCCAACACCGGCGGCTGGCGCGGGCGCCTGTGGCCTACGCCCGTTACCGGCCGTGTTCGATCGCTCGCCGTGCTGCCGCTCGCGAACCTCTCCGCAGACACCCTGCGCTCGTGGTACGCTGATGGACTCACGGAGGCGTTGACGACCGACCTCGGCCGGATCAGGTCGCTGTTGGTGATCGCCCGCGGATCGGTGACGCCGTTCCGCGGGACCAGCAAGCCGCTCGCGGAGATCGCCCGGGGGCTGCACGTAGATGCCGTGGTGGAAGGCGGCGTGCAGGAGGCGGGAGGCGTCGTGCGTGTGGACGTGCGGCTGATCAGGGCCGCCACGGGATATCAGCTATGGGCGGATCGATTCGAGGAACCCGTGCAGAACCGGTTCGTGTTGGAGGATCGCGTGGCTCGCGGCATTGTCTCGGCCCTCGAGTTGCCCCTGAGCCCGTCGGAGGAGCACGCGCTCCGCACGATACCGACCAAGAATCTCGAGGCATACGACTCCTACCTCCGCGGGAAGATCCGGCTGCGCCGTGAAAACCGCGAGGACGATTCGGTCGCGATCACCCTGCTCGAACGGGCGGTCGCGCTCGATCCAGACTTCGCGATGGCCCAGGCAGAGCTGGCCCGCGCGTACGTCGCGCGAGTCAACCTCTTTGCGCCTGCCGACTCGGCGGCGGTCGAGCGGGCCTGGGTGGCTACGGAAAAAGCGCTGCGCCTCGCCCCCGACCTCGCGGAAGCTCACTTCGCCCGGGCGTCTGTGCTGTCGAACCTTTCGGGCCTGTTCGCCCCCGAACCGGCCATTCAGGAGGACCGCCGCGCGCTGGAGCTGAACCCGAACCTGGCTCAGGCGCATCATCAGCTTGGCAACATCTATCTGCACCTCGGCCTTCTTGACAAGGCCGTCGATGAATTTCGCAGAACGCTCGCCATCGACCCGGGCAACTACGGCGCGACCCGCCGCATCGGCGTCGCCCTCGTATACCAAGGGCGATACGAGGACGGTTTGCGCTTAATCCGGCAGGTGCCACCCGAGTCCAATCAGTCACTCTGGAACTACGACGTCGCCTGGGCGCTCCTTTATCTCGGCAGGAACGCGGAAGCCGCGGCGCTGATAGAGCGATACCTGCAGGACCACCCGGAGGATCGCGGTGGCGTGGTCACGAGCACGCGCGCGCTCCTCTTCGCCCAGGCGGGCGACGCAGCGCGCGCGGAGGAGGACATCCGGACCGCCATCGAGAAGGGCAAGGGCTTCGGCCATTTTCATCACACCGCGTACAACATCGCCTCGGCGTATGCCCTGCTCCACCAGCCGGCTCGTGCCGTTTACTGGCTGCGACAGGCGGCGGAGGGCGGCTGGCCGTGCTACCCCTACTTCGCGAGAGACCCCAATCTCGACAACATCCGCAGGGATCCCGCCTTCATCGCCTTCATGCGGGAGCTGAAGGCGCAATGGGAGCGCTACCGAGCGACCCTCTGAACGGCGCCTGCTTGACGCACCAGCGCGCGAGCACCATGTTGCAGTAGCCTAGTTCGAGGCAACGCGGCAGACGCCGAGCTCCCGATCCGGGAGCTCGGCGTCCTGTCTTAGGGGACCAACGTGCGGTTCGGTTCGCAGCTCCTCCCGATCGCGTTCGCGACGCTTCTGACCGCCGCAGGACCGCTGACGGCCCAGACGCTGGGATCGCCGGCGCCCGAATTCACGTTGAAAACGCTCGCCGGCGGCACGGCGAACCTGTCTGATTACGCGGGTCGCCCCGTGTTTGTCAACTTCTGGGCCTCCTGGTGCAAACCGTGTCGCGGCGAGATGTCCGACATTATCGCCGCGTACGACGCTCACAGCGATCAGCACCTACAGGTGCTGGCGATCAACCTGACGGATCAAGAGCGCATGAAGGACGTGCGGAAGTTCGTGGACGAGTTCCGGATGCCCTTCCCGGTGCTATTCGACGAGAAGGGCAAGGTTCGCAAGCGCTACGCGCTCCGCGGCGTGCCGACGTCGGTGTTCATCGATGCCCAAGGCGTCGTGCGCTTCGTCAACCCCGGCCCGATCACGAGCGAGACGATGCGGCGAGGGCTCGCCGAAATCCTTCCGGCGCGGTAGTGCACCGCACTTGACAGGACGAGGAGGTTCCATGCGCGTTCACGCGGTAGCGGTTCTCACGATCGGCTTGGGCTTGCTCGCACTTCCGAGGCAGTCGTTCGCTCAGGGCTGAATGCCGGTGCGCTTTACAACCCCCAGTTTGGGGGGACAGGGCGAATTGCAGGTGGCGGATCTCGCAGCTCACCAGTGGCGCCTCGCAGTCGGGTACCGGCATCTCCACGCCGACCAGTTATTCGTGGGGACTCAACTGCTCTCGACCAACCAGCCGCTCATCATCAACCTCCACTCCGTCGACGTCACCACGTCGTACGCCGTGACCGATCGATTCAGCCTGAGCCTCACGCTACCCTTCCTGTACGGCATGCAGTCGCGGCTCTATGCAGACTCTGCCCGCCACGCCGTCACCGCGGTCGGTCTGGGGGATGTGAGTCTGGTCGGAAGCCGGTGGTTGTTCGACCCCCACAACCGGTCGGGGAACATCGCGCTCGGCCTCGGCGTGAAGGCGCCCACGGGAACCCACAAGGCGACGGACGATTATTTCCTTGCGGGCGGCACGTCGATCCAGTATCCCGTGGATCAATCGATCGAACCCGGGGATGGCGGTTGGGGCATCATCCTGCAGCTGCAAGCGTACCGGAAGGCATTCCACAACGGGATCGCTTATTTGACCGGGTCCTACCTGATCAATCCGCGTAAGCTGAGCGACATCGCGAAGGACCCAGGCGGAAACGTCTATTGGTCCGTGCCCGACGTCTATTCCGCACGTCTCGGGCTGGCGTACGCCCTGTGGCCACAGCAGGGCGTCTCTGCCAGTCTCGGCGGACGAATCGACGGCCAGCCGGTCCGCGATCTCATTGGCGGCGCTGACCCCGGCTTCCGCAGGCCGGGATATTCCATTTCGCTTGATCCCAGCCTGTCTCTCACGACCGGGCCGAGCCAGTTCACCTTGAGCGCGCCGATCAGATTGAGTGCGAACCGCGAGGCGAGCGTGCTGGACCTGCAGACCGGGAAACACGGCGGGGGGGATTTCGCGAGCACGTTGATCTTCGTGAGCTATTCGCGGCGGTTGTGACGCGGGTCCCGAGGCGTCGAGGCTCCCGACGGAGCCTCGACGCCTCTCCCGCCCCTTCGCACTTACCTTCCCACTAGCAGCTTCCTTGACGCGACTCGGGGCCGGTGCGACGGCTCGTGCCGCCCATGACAGCGAGATCCGCCCCAGGGGCTCCGCCCGCCGCCACCATGTTGGGCGCACTCATCGTCAGGTGTCCCTCGTTAGGGGCGATGTCGGTCGGCCCGTTGTCATCGCCCACCACGGCCGCGAGGGGATTCGTCCACTTCACCACATCCAATACAGCATCGCCTCGGCATATGCACTGCTGCGGCAGCCGCGCGCCGCCGTGCGGTGGTTACGCCGAACGGCGGAAAACGGCCTGCCGTGCTATCCGCTGTTTGCGAGCGATCGCAATCTCAACAACATCCGCGGCGATCCCGCGTTCGTCCCGTTCCTGCGCTAGCAGAAAGCCCAGTGCGAGCGGTGGCGGGCGACGCTCGGAGCCGAGAGGCGTCGAGGCGATGCGTCGCCCCGACGCCACCTCGCGTTATCTGTTCTGTTCCGCAGCGTCGTCCGTCTCACGCTCGTCTTCATCGGGCTGTCGCGCCGTGAGCAGATAACGCCACCAGATCTCGCGCGGCGCACAGCAGCTGCCGTCCGGGTTGAGCAATGGGTCCAGGTCGTGGACGGGGGAGCCATGAGCGTTCGTCCCGACGAATCCCCCCTGCGGCATCAGGTCGGTGACGAGCATATGCGTGAACCCGTAAGGCGGCTCGCTCTCCTCGGGCGCGACGGCCGGGCCGAAGGCCGACATGCCCACCGAGTCCCAGCCCGCGCGAATCGCCCGAAAGAAGGCATCGCGATCGTGCGCGATCCCCCAGTAGCGATCCGTGGGCGTGATATGGGTGGACTCCCACGAGGGCGCATCCGCATGGACGCTGTCCGTCACGGAGGAGAATAGCACCACGCGCGCGACCAGCCGAATCTTCGCGATGGTCGCCGCCTCGCCCCCTCCGTTCGAGTGGCCGCTGACGGCGATCTGCGACCACTTCGGCTTCGCTCCCGCCAGGAGGAACCTGCCCCACCCCTCGTCCGGGTACTGCGCCGCGAGGAACTGGAGCAGCTTGGTAAGGCGGTTGTCGATACTGTTCGCCGCGGTGATGTTGACGAGCGGGCTCCGGTCGATCCCATCAAGGATTTCGAGACGCACGTTCTCATAGCACGCGGCGGGGTCGGGATCGTCCGGACAGGCCATCAGGAGCCCCCCAAGCCTCGTCACGTACGACAAGCCGATGACGTGGTACCCGAGCCGCGCCGCCTCTTGCTGCACCAGCTGGAACATCCCGGGGGCCTGGCCGGCGCCGGGCATGAACACGAGGAGCTTGTGGTTCGTCTGGGCTGTCGTGTCGAGCCAGACGTAGTGGTTGTCGAGGAACTGATCGATGGCGGGGTCAGTCGTCTGGGGTGCGACGATGTGCTCGATGAGTGGCGCCGAAGACTCCACCGCTGCGTCGAACCGCGGTGAGAGCTGGGAGAGATCGGGACCCGACGGCTCCCTGTCCGGATTGCACCCGAGCGCCCACGCCAACAGCGCCACCGAGCTCAAGAGCCCCTTGCTTGGCATCACGGTACACCTCCTGTGAGTGTGATTGCGCATCCCTGGCTGAGAACTAGGTTTCGACGGCGGAGGCAGTTTACAGGGGTCGCGTTATGCCCTTGTGTTGCGACCGTTACGCCCGCCGTAACGGAAGCCAGCAGGCGCCCGTGTGTCTTCGAGGACTGGCATGATCGAGTTCCGCATGCTTGGGAGGTTGGCCCTCACCGGCCCCGACGGCCACAGGATGCGGAGCCTCCTCGGCCAGCCACGGCGCCTTGCCCTCCTCGCTTACCTCGCCGCCCCGCCACAGGGAATGCACCGCCGCGACACCCTGCTCGGCCTCTTCTGGCCCGAGCTCGATCAAGCGCGTGCGCGCAACGCGCTGCGCCAAGCCATCCACGTACTCCGCGGCGCTTTGGGTCCAGGGGCTGTCACAAGCGACGGCGATGAGGCAATCGGTCTCGATTTCGACCAGGTCTGGTGCGATGTCGCCGCCTTCGACCGAACGCTAAACGGTGGGCAACTGTGGGAGGCGCTCGACCTGTATCGGGGCGGGCTCCTGGAGGGGTTCTTCATCTCGGACGCCCCGGAGTTCGAACGCTGGCTCGAAACGGAGCGCACGCGGTTCCGCGAGGCGGCCGCGCGCGCCGCGCGGGGCTTGCTTGAGCGAGCCGAGGAGCGAGGGAACCTCACCACAGCAGTCCAGTGGGCCCGTCGTGCCGCGCAGCTCGCGCCGAGCGATGAAACAGCGGTACGCCGCCTCATCGCCGTGCTCGACCGGCACGGGGATCGGGCGGGCGCCTTGGAGGCTTATGAGGTGTTTGCACGACGGCTCGCCGAGGAGTACGAGGCCGAGCCGGCTGCCGAAACGAAGGCGCTGGTCGCTGCGGTGCGAGCGCGGGAGGGGGCAGCGCCGCCGGTTGCGCTACCCGAGGTGGATCTCCTGCCCCGGCTGCGGACCGGGCTCGCCGCCCGGTACCGAGTCGAGCGCGAGCTCGCCCGCGGCCGCATGGCCACAGTATTCCTCGCCCACGACCTGAAGCACCGGCGCCCAGTCGCGATCAAAGTGCTGCACCCCGAGCTCGCGGCCGCCGTCGGCACCACGCGGTTCCTGCGCGAGATCGGCTTCGCCGCCCAACTCCACCACCCGCACATCGTCCCATTGCACGACTCGGGTGAACAGGATGGGCTGCCCTACTTCGTCATGCCCTATGTCGAGGGTGAGTCACTGCGGGACCGCCTGGAGCGCGAGCCGCAGCTGCCGGTATCCGAGGCCCTGCGAGTCGCCAGCGACGTCGCGCAAGCCCTGGCCTACGCTCACGCGCTCGGCGTGGTGCATCGGGACATCAAGCCGGAGAATATCCTGCTCGAAAACGGCCATGCCCTCGTAACAGACTTCGGGATCGCGCGTGCCATCAGCGCCGCGGGGAGCGACCGCCTCACCGAAACGGGGATCGCGCTCGGCACGCCGGCTTACATGAGCCCCGAGCAAGGAGCCGAGGACGGGCGTGTGGACGGGCGGAGCGACCTCTACGCGCTCGGCTGCGTGGTGTACGAGATGCTCGCCGGCACGCCGCCGTTCACGGGACCGACGGCCCAGGCAATCCTCGCCCGCCACGCGGTCGATCCGGTCGCTCCGATTCGGACGGTGCGAGGCACCGTACCCGGCGGCGTTGAGCAGGCTGTGCTGAAAGCGCTGGCCAAGGTTCCAGCGGATCGCTATCCCGGTGCGGCCGAGTTCGCGCAGGCCCTAGCGGCGCCCAGCCTAGAGCCCCCAAGGCATGCATGGCGCTGGAGCCGCAGGAGCAGACTCGCGCTCGGCGTGGGTGTCTCAGCTGTTGCCGCTGCAGCATTGCTAGTACGCTTCCTTCCCGGGGAGCGGGGGGAGCGACCGCGCGGTCTAGCGACGCCTTCACCGAGCAACGCCGCGGCCTACGACTTGTACGCGAGCGGCAAGATCCGCATGCAGCGGCCGAGTCGACAGAACGATTCGGTCGCCATCACGCTGCTCGAGCGCGCCGTCGCGCTCGACCCGACCTTCGCGGCCGCCCAGGCGGAGCTGTCGCACGCCTACCTGCTGCGCACGATCCAGTTCGCCCGCGGCGACAGCGCGGCCTTCGAACGGGCCCAAGTAGCCGCGGACCGGGCCTTGAGGCTCAACCCCGATCTCGCCGAGGCCCATCACGCCGAGGCGAACCTGCTGTGGTGGACTCCCGGACCGGAGTGGTCGAGTCCCGGGCGATTCAACCATGAACGAGCGATCCAGGAATACAAGCGCGCCATCGCCCTTGACCCATACCTGGATCAGGCGCACCACGGTCTCGGAAACGTTTACTTGCACATCGGGCTCCTCGACAAGGCGATCGAAGAGTTAGAGAAGACCCTCGCGATCTCACCGCGCCTCGACGGCGCCCTGCGACGGGTCGCAGAGGTGCGCATGGATCAGGGGCAATACGAAGAGGCCCTTAGGCTCCTGGGACAGGTCGAACCCGAGGCCAACGCGCCATTCTGGTACTATCAGATGGCCCTCGTGCTTCTGCACCTCAGTAAGAACGACTCAGCCTTCGCGCTGATCCAAGGGTACCTGAGGGCTCATCCGGAGGACCGGGGCGGCGTCGTGACGAGCGCGCGCGCCGTGTGGTACGCCAAGGCAGGTGACGCGCGCCGGGCGGAGCAGGACATCCACACGGCGGTCAAGAACGGGCAGGGATACATCCACTTCCATCACGCCGGGTACCACATCGCCTTGGCGTACGCACTCCTGCACCAGCCGGATTCGGCCGCCCAGTGGCTCCATCGGGTGGCCGATGGCGGGATGCCCTGCTACCCCCTCTTCGCTCGCGACCCGTTCCTCGACAATATCCGCAGCGATCCCAGGTTCGACGCCTTCCTGCGTGAGCAGAAGCCTCAGTGGGAGCGCTACCGGGCGACGCTCTAAGCCCGCCGCCCCACCGGAACACCGGCGTCAACGGGGGATCACCCCGCAGCACCGCCTGCACGTTCGCTACGGGCTTCCCACCAAAAGGTCGCGTCCTGATGTCCATCCAGATGGTGTTGGTCTCGAGTCCCGCGAAAACTGCGCTCACCGGCGTCCTGCACCAGAGCACGTGCTGGTTTCGCTTGTGCAAGCTAGTGGGGGAGATATCGGTGCACGCGCCGGTGCGCGTGCCCCGATTCTCCCCCAACTGCGCCCATTCGCGCCTCCGGCGCTCAAGGGCCAGGCCCTTCCCCCAACCCTCCCCCCTTCGCCACCGCCACCCGCCGTAGCGCAGCCCTGCCGGGCACGCTCGGCCTCCTGCGGGCCTATTTCTTAGTGAAGGGGTGTGCATGCCACCGCCTCACCGTTCGGGAGCTCGATGCCCGCCACTCGCCGCCGCACCACCGCCGACGGGCGGCAGGGTTGAGGAGACGGCCCCGCAGGCTGACTTCACCGTCGGCGAGCTGGCGCTCCGCTTCCACCGTAGCCCAAGCACCATCCGCGACTGGTGTGAACACGGGCGCCTCGGCGGCGCCTACAAGCTGAACGGCCGCGACTGGCGGATCCCAGAGGGAGCGGTGGATGCCTTCCTCGCTTTGCAGCGTCGAGAGCATCAAGTGGCACCCGTTAGCCTCAGCGCCTGGCGGGCGACGCGGGGGGGCGATTGATTGCGCGCCAACGCTCGCGATACAAGGTTGCTGGGTCGACGCGTACGGCCGAGGCCCCAAAACGGGAGGAGCTCATGAGGCGATCACGCAGTCGCATCACTTGGAGACAACAGGGTGGAGTGCCACGCGCCTACGGCGACTTCCGCCACTTGGGCGGCGGGCGCGAAGCGCTCTGTTTCCCGGGCACCAAACGCGGCGTTAGCGATCCCGACCTTGCCGAGGCGTTGTTCGAGAAGCGTGTGGCAGCGCTTCGAGAGGCTCGCCTGCGCGGCGCGGCCGGACTGCCCCAGCCCGCGACGTTGGCGGCTTTCGCCGCGGAGCACTTGATGGCGAAGGCGAAAGGCGGCAAGTCGACCGAGGCTTGGCTGGTGCAGTGCGAACGTCACTTGAGACGCGCGGTTTCAGAGTTCGGCGCCGAGCGCGAGCTCTCCACGATCACCACGGCGGACGTTCGCCAGTGGGTTGGTCGACTCGCGGCCGAGGGATTGAGCGGGAGCAGTCAGCGTCACGTCATCTTCACCCTGTCGAACCTGTACCGGCGCGCCCAGAGCGAGGGCAGGGTAACCCCCGGCTATAACCCAATCGCCGCGCTACTCGAGAAGCCGAGCACGCGCCGTGAGGAGGCGCGCTGGCTCGAGGTGCACCACGGCGCGCTGCTACTCGAGGCGGCGCGGCGCTACCGACCGACGCGCGCCGACCTCGGGATGCCATTCGCTCATCCGCTCATCGCGGCGTTCCTGCTTACGGGCGGCCGGCGGGCGGAGGTGCTGGGGCTCGAGGTGGACGACGTGAGCTTCGACCGCAAGACCGTGACGTTCCGGGAGAACGAGTGGCGGCGGTTGAAGACCACCGGCTCACACCGTGTGGTGCAACTCTGGCCCCAGCTGGAGCAGATCCTGCGACCCTATGTCTTCGGCGAGCGGCCGCCGGCCCGCCTCCTATTCCCGTCGTTCAGGACGGGTGCGGAGACGATGCTGACAGACTTTCGGAAGCTGCTTGACGCCGTCGCGGTGCGAGCGGGTTGGAAGGTGGGTGAGCTCACGCCCAAGATGTTCCGGCACACGTACGCGAGCGCGCGGCTCCAGACGACGGACCACGGAGCGCCGGTGTCCATCTTCACGGTGAGCCGTGAGCTTGGACACGGAAGCGAGGCACTGGTCAAGCGGATCTACGGGCACCTCGGTACGGTGCGGCATCGCGCGAAGGTGGTGGAGTATCGTGTGGAGCAGCACAAGAAGGTCTTGAAGGAGCAGCTCGCGGCCCTGCGCGTCGGGGCAGGGCAGCAGTAAGTTGTGGCACTGTTTGTGGCACTGTTTGGAAGCGCGATGCAGCACTGCGCCGTAAGTTGTTGCAGCACAATCGCGCGCCCGTAGCTCAGGTGGATAGAGCAGCAGCCTTCTAAGCTGTTGGTCGGAGGTTCGAATCCTCCCGGGCGCATCAGACAACCGGTCGCCATAAGAAGAACCACACTGCGAAAACTGCCTGGCACACCGCGAACGTACCGGCCACCCGGGCCAGCCGCGCGCGCGGCACCACCAGCGCCAGCCAGAAGAACACGGGGAACAGCACCGCCGTAAACCTCCCGACCGAGATGAACAGGTGGGCCGCCACCGGTGGGAAGATGTTGATCGCGATCCAGAGTGCGTAGGCGATCCCGAGGCGACGGGCGACCGGCCGGATCGCCGCAGCCGCCACGAAGAAGGCGACGATGTCGCCGATGTAGACAATCACTTCGGTGTACTTGACGCGCAGATCCTCCGGGGTTCGCACCGGGTCGGGCGCGGGGCCGCGTCCCAAGAGCGGCATCCCCCACGCGCGCTGGCCGTGCACCCACGCCAACGGGTCGCCGAATCGCAGGTAGAGATAGCCTGAAAACAGCGCTACGCCGGCCAGCGGCGCGAGCGCGACGAGGCAGGCCGCGACGCGATCTCTCGACCACCGGAGTCCGGTGGCGACGTCATTCGGCAGCGGGGCAGTCATCGCCAGCCACAAGAGCGGCAGCGCGAGCCAGAACCCGTTGGGGCGGGTGAGCCCCGCCCCCAAGCCTGCCAGCGCTGCCGGCAGCAGGTATCCCCGCCGCATGGCGTAAAACGCGCTGACGGTCAGAAACAAAAACAAGGATTCGGTATAGGCCGCGGAGTAGAACACCGCATAGGGGTACGTGGACATCAGCAAAATCACCGGCCACGCCTTCTCCTCGCCCAGCTCGTGGGCCGCCAACCGGTACAGCACGGTGACGGCACCGGCAAATGCCGCCAGCGAAACGATGGTTCCGGCCAGCAGCGGATGGCCGCCCAGGAGTGCGCCCCCCCAGCGCATCAAGAGCGGATACAATGGAAAAAAGACGACATTCTGATGGAGAAAGACCGCCGGGTTCCAGTGGTAGCCGGTGGTGGCGATGGAGTAGTAGAAGTCGGTGTCCCACCGCGCCTGCAGGTTCACCAGTTCGTTCGGCGACACGCGCCACAGCGCCTCGGCGGTGGGCGCCGGAACCGTTCCCGCCAGCGTCACGGCCAGGGCACCCAGCAGCAGCACCGGCAATCGGGTGCCGATCACGGCCGTGAGAACGGAAGATCTCAAGCAGCGAGCTGGGCGCGGCGTTTTACTGGCGGGCTTCGAACCGGTCGAGCGCGAACCGCAGCCGGAACATCGCCGCGTCGAGATCGCGCAGACTCTCTTCGTCGAGCGTCCCCGACTCGGCCACGTTGGTGAGGAGCTGCAGCGCGTTGCGGATGTGCTCGGCCACGCTCTCCGGCGTGCGCCGCTCGGCCCCGCTGCGGCGCTCCTCGCCGGAGCGCCGCTCCGTGGGCACGAGCGCGGCGACCCGGCGCCGGTCGTCGCGCGCCGCGGCCCGGCGGTCCGCGAGCGAGCGGCGGTCGGCGGGCATGGTGGTCTCCATCGGTCCCAATGTGGCGCGCGGTCCAGCCCGCGGCCAGCGCGGGCGTCGGGCGCGGCGGGCGCCGAGGGCCCGTATGTTCAAAAGGGAGGCCCCCTTGACTCGGGTCAGCGCCGCGGGTAGGATTGGCGTCTGCGCACGAACTTTTTGCGCGCGGCTCTTTGAGAACTGATGATCGAGCGTGTGGAGTGCGGACCCGTTTGAACGCCGCGCGGTCAGACGCGCGGCGCGAGGGTTTGACTCTGACGTGATACGGACGACACACGAAACATCAGTCGTTCGCGTGAGCTGTTCGGATTCTTCATTCATTGGAGAGTTTGATCCTGGCTCAGGACGAACGCTGGCGGCGTGCCTAACACATGCAAGTCGGACGGGACCGGGGGCAACTCCGGTTCAGTGGCAGATGGGTGCGTAACACGTGAGCAACTTGTCCGTCGGCGGGGG
>WNGL01007524.1_pt1 | contig 18071 bp, 19 predicted proteins | sample 5400591 | NCBI WGS metagenome assembly WNGL01 (sample SAMN13153377, study PRJNA577476) | soil metagenome | isolation source: 80 cm soil or saprolite under Garry oak tree replicate 1 | place: USA:California | collected 2016-06-15 | reverse complement strand
CGCGATCGGGAACCCGTGTTTTGCCTGCAGCAATTCCGCAAATTCCATCAGATCGACTAAGCGGCTGCGCGGCACGACGACATCCTCGTTCAACTTTGTCAGACCCGTGGCGCGCAGTGAATTGCTAAACTGGCGGCGAAATGCCCAGAGCCTTTCACAATCTGCTTCGCCGGTTGCTATCTCGAGCGTGTTCGGTTTTCTTTTCTCGAGCAGATCGCGAATCGCTGCGGACTCGCTGCGGACGCTTTCCTCCTGCCCATCCAGGTCGACCAGCAGATGCGCATTTCCCTCTGGCACAATCATTTTGCCAACATCGCGTCGCGCCGCTTCCAGTGTGAAATGATCGGCGATCTCCAATGAAGATGGGAGGAATCCCGCCGCGAAGATCGCCTGCACTGCTTCAGCGGCTTGGCTGGCGGTAGCGAAGGCAGCAGATAGTGTCGCGCGCGCACATCGCTATTAGCGAGTACCACTTCGAGGCCGATCACGTAATTGCGGGTCACGCCGTATTTCAAACAGCGGGGGCCACCCGCGTTCGTGGCGACATTTCCCCCGATGGTGCAATCTTTCATGCTCGCTGGGTCCGGCGGATAGAATAATTTTTGCGCGCGCACCGCTGCTTTCAGTTCGGCGGTGAACACGCCCGGTTCGACGATCGCCACTGCGTCGGCAAAACCGATTTCCTTGATCCGGTTCATCCGCATGAGCGAAAGGGCAATGCCGCCCTGCGCCGGCACGCATCCACCTACGTAGCCGAAGCCGCCGCCCCGCGCTGTTACTGGAATTTTCTCGCGCGAGGCGAACTGAAGCAGTTTGCTCACGTCGTTTGTCGACTTCGCGAAGACGACTACTTCCGGTTGACGCGCTGCGAACCACTTATCACCGCTGTGCGCCGCGAGCACTTCTGGGTCGTCAGCGATAATTTCATCGCCGAGTAATTTCCGCAGCTCTAAAGCCAGCTCCATTGGCGTAACGGTCGCGCACGTCAGTTGTAGGGCAAGCGCTCCGCTTGTCAGCCGAAGCGATGGCAGGCGGAGCGCCTGCCCTACAATTCCTCCGCGATCGCGATGCGATAATGTCGCGCTGGCTCCATTCGCGCGATGAGTCGCTCCGCTTTCGAAAAAATCACCGGCTTGCTGTCGTCCGCGCCGGAAAATTCTCTCACCGCATCCATGGAATCGAAGCGCAGCAGCGTGACGAATTCGACTTCATCGCTATCTTCGCGGATGAACAATTCCGCGCCGTGATAGCCTTGTATATTTCGCGCGGCGATCGCCGGAAAGATTTCATCGCGCAGCATGTCTTCGTAACTTTTCCCGTCCGCGCGTTTCGTCCACCCGCGCCAAATTCGCGCAATCATAATTCGTCACGATGGTAGCGTGCGACCGTCGGGCGCGCCGTTCCGCTTTTCCATTGCGATTACGAGCACGAGCATGAGTAAGGGCTAGTCACATGCCCATTATTTGATAGCCGCCATCGACGTAGATGACCTGGCCGGTAATGGCTGCGGCAGCGTCGCTGGCGAGGAAAACTCCGGTCGCGCCAAGCTCGGCGGTATCGCAACTGCGCTTCAGTGGCGCGCGTTCCTGGTAATGTTTCAACATCGATGTGAACCCGCTGATTCCACGTGCGGCCAGCGTTTGAACTGGTCCCGCGGAAATACAGTTTACTCGGATTTTTTTCGGGCCGAGATCGTAGGCGAGATAACGTGTGCTGGCTTCGAGACTGGCCTTGGCCACCCCCATCACATTGTAATGCGGCACGACTTTTTCTGCCCCGTAATAAGTCATCGCCACGATGCTTCCGCCATTGGTCATCAGCGGCGCTACTTCACGCGCGAGCGCCACGAGCGAGTATGCGCTGATATCGTGCGCGACACGGAACGCTTCGCGTGTGGTGCTGACAAAATCACCTTCCAGCGCTTCTCGCGGCGCGAACGCAAGCGAGTGCAGCATCAAATCGACCTGATCGGTCTCGCCCCGCACGCTTTCGAAAAATGCTTTGATCTCATCGTCGCTGGAAACATCGCAGGGAAACAACGGCGTTTTCTCCCCGAATTCGCCGACTAGTTCCTCGACGTTTTCCTTTAATCGCTCGCCCTGGTAATTGAAAATCAAGTGCGCGCCTGCGGCGGCCCACGCCTTGGCGATCGCCCAGGCGATGCTGCGCTTGTTTGCCACGCCAAACACCAGCCCGATTTTTCCTGCCAAAACTTGCTGCGTCATAAGCCCTGGATGATACGCGCATTTCAGACATCGCAAAGTTGGTGGTCTTCATTACACTCTGGCGCATCACGCTGCGGTGAAGTTTAGTTTTGAGTCATGCCTGCAATCGGAATCACCGGGGGAATTTGCACTGGTAAAAGCACATTTTGCGAATGTCTGCGCGAGATTCTTCCCGCAGCGAAATTTTTCAATGCCGACCAGGCGGCGCACGCGCTGGTTGAGCTTCCTGAGGTGAAACAGGAAATTCGTGACGAGTTCGGCAGCGAGGTCTTTTCAAGCGATGAAGCCTTGAATCGAGCGAAACTTCGAGCAATAGTATTTGGCGACGCGACCAGGAAACGTGCGCTTGAGCGGATCCTCCATCCGCGGATTCGCCGCCAATGGAGGACTGAGGCGACAAGGCATCGCAATTCTGCCGATTTTTTCTTTGCTGATATTCCACTCCTTTATGAAACCGGCGGTGAAACGTTGTGCGACCGAGTGGTGGTGGTGGCCTGTTCATACAAGGTACAGTTAGGCCGTTTAATGGAGCGGATGTCGATTAAAGCGTCGGAAGCTGAACAGATGATCAACTCGCAGATGCCACTCGAGGAGAAAATCAGACGCGGAGATCACGTCGCTTGGAATAACAGTGATCGAGCGACGCTTGCCGAACAGGCGCAGTTCCTCGTCGCATTATGGCAAAAGCAATCATGGACGAAAAAGTAGAGACGTTAGCATCTTCCGATGACGGTATTCGGGAACCGGGCTCGACGGACCCGGCAACAGCAGCGCGCTCGCTTGATTTAAATGAGCTGCAAGAGTTTTCGGAAAAAAAACTAAAAGCATTGGCGCGCGATTTGGATTTGTTTTTGCATCCCGCCCGGTCGCGCCATCAGCACATCCTCGACATTGTCCGTGCCGCGTTAGCCGGCGGCGGAACGGTTACCGCGGAGGGTTTTCTCGAGCAAGTGAGCGAGTCCTTTGCGATGTTGCGCTGGCCCAAATTGAATTTTCTGCCTGTGCCCGACGACGTAGCCGTTTCGCGCACGCTCATTGACCAGCATCACCTGCGACCCGGACAAAGGGTTGCCGGGACCGTACGATTGCCGGTCCAGCGCGAAAAGTTCCTCGCGCTCGATAAGGTCACACACATCGAAGGCAAACCGGCCGAGGAGTGGACGGAACCGACGCACTTCGACAAGCTAACGCCGCAGTTTCCACAAGGCAGAATTATCCTGGAAAATCCGGAAACAAACTCCATCAGCGCGCGCGCGGTGGATTTGTTGACGCCGCTTGGGCGTGGACAACGAGGTCTAATTGTCGCGCCGCCGCGAGTGGGCAAGACGATCCTGCTCAAGGAAATCGCGAAAGCGATTCGCGTAAATCATCCCGAAATCGTGCTCATCCTGCTTTTAGTGGACGAGCGGCCGGAAGAAGTGACGGATTTGGAGCGGGAAATCGATTGCCAGATTTATCATTCGAACTTTGACGAAAGCGTGCAGCGGCATGTGCAGGTAGCCGAGATCGTGTTGGAGCGCGCCAAGCGTCATGTCGAAATGAAACATGACGTGGTCGTTTTGCTCGACAGCATCACGCGGCTTTCACGTGGATACAATAATCTGGAACCGGGCAGGGGACGGATCATGTCCGGTGGCGTGGAAGCGAAGGCGCTCACCAAGCCCAAGAAATTTTTCGGATCGGCGCGCAATGCCGAGGAAGGCGGCAGTCTGACGGTACTCGCCACTGCTTTAACCGAGACCGGCAGCCGAATGGACGAATTGATTTTCGAAGAATTTAAGGGCACCGGCAATATGGAGTTGCATCTCGATCGTGGATTACAGGAGAAGCGGCTTTATCCGGCGATCCATCCGCTCCTCTCAGCTACAAGGCGCGAGGAGTTGCTTTATCATCCCGATGAATGGGAACGGGTGCTGATGTTGCGCAAAACCATGGCAGCCCTTCCGCCTCTCGAGGCGATGGAAAAACTGATCGATAATCTGCAGGCGACGAAAACGAATGCGGAACTGTTGTTGAGTGGGTTAAGATAATTTCGCCCAGAAAAAATGACGAAGCACGAATGACGAATGACGAAGAAAGCCCGAATGCTCCAGCCTTCGCTGAGCTTCGGCGTGGCAGGCAAATGACGAAGCAGCCATTAAAGCGAGCTCATCGTCATTCGGATTTCGACATTCCTTCGAGCTTCGTCCTTCGGGATTCGTCATTACAATCCAATCTTGTTGCGACCGATGCCCGGTTGACTGAGTTGCTCAAGAAGATCGAGGCTGCCGATCGCGTCGCGCTCGATACTGAAGCCGACAGCCTGCATTCGTACCGTGAGAAGCTTTGTCTGCTACAGATCAGTGTATCCGTCGCAGCCAACGCCAACGGTCATGACGATTTCATTGTCGATCCGCTGGCTGGTGTCGATCTGGAGCCTCTACGCCAGGTACTCGAGCCCAGGGAAATTGTCCTGCATGGTGCTGATTATGATCTGCGAATGCTGCGGCGCGGCTTGAATTTCACTGCGCACAGGATCTTCGATACGCTGATTGCGGCGCGTCTCCTTGGTATTCGCGAATTCAGTCTGGCTGCGCTGCTGAAACGCTACTTTGGTTTGGAACTTCCGAAGGGTTCACAGAAAGCGAACTGGGCAAAACGCCCTTTGCCAGCTCGAATGGCGGAATACGCAATTAACGATGTGGTTTATCTCTTGCCACTCGCCGAAAAATTGGAAGCCGAGCTGGATCGGCCCCGGCGCCGGGATTGGCTGCGGCAATCATGTCAGCGCGCGATTGAGCAGGCAGCTGTCGCGCGCGTCCGCAACCAGGATGAACTTTGGCGCGTTCGCGGAGCTGGCTTGCTTCACGGGCGTCCCGCGGCAGTCCTCCGCGCACTTTGGCAATGGCGCGAAGGAGAAGCAGAAATGGCAGATCGCCCGCCATTTCACATCTTGCAGAACGAAAAGCTTGTGAACGCCGCAGAAAGTTTCGTTGCGGGGAGCGTGCCTGATTTCAAACATTTTTCTCCACGGCGACGTCGGGCGTTTCGTGAGGCGGCACGAAGTGCATTGCTGGCACTCGGCTTGGAGCCGTCATTCATCGCGCCGCGCAACGCGCTCGAGGCGATCGCGGCGGATCGGACACGCGCCGAAAAGTTGCTAGTGCTGTGGCAGCGTGAACTGCTGGGCGTTTAACCCCAGCCGTCTATGTCAATGCAAAAGACGGCACGCTAGAATTTCAGGAAAAATAGTTGTCTAAATCGTGGATTCAGGCATTGATTCCGTCTTTTAGTAAACGCGACACCCACCATGATCCAGTTCAACGGCCGCGAGTACGCCAGTACTGACGACATGCCCATCAACGTCAGGGCCGCATATGATCGCGCGATGGCCGAGAAACCCGAGCTTCATTCCGGCGCGCGACTGGCAGCAAAACTGAACGCGAAGATCATCATGAACGGCGCGGAGTTCAATCATGCTGGCGAAATGTCAGTGGACGATCGACATTTGTACCACGAAGCGCTCGAGGCCGTGTTCCCGCCAAACATTGCAGTATCCGTCAGTGAGCCGCCAAAAATCAGGCGCAAGAAAATGCTGCTGATGGTGGTCGGCGTCGGCGTCCTCGCCGGAACTCTTTATCTCTGGCTGCACGGCTCGTTCGGCTAAAAGCCCGAGCATATAGAGGAGCGGTTTTCGTCCGGCGGTTGACACAACCGCCGCTACAACTTTCGTCGTTACGCCATCACTTCCTTGAACGCGCCCAGAAAAGTTTCCATTTCGGATTTCTTCCCAATGGTGAGGCGCATGCAGTTTGGAAGCGCTGGGAATAAGCGGCCGACCTGTACGTTGCGTTGCTTCAACGCCTGAATCAGTGGCACGACCGGCCGTTTGCAGTCGAACATGATGAAGTTCGCCTGCGAAGGAATTGTTTTGTAGCCCAGCTTATCGATCTCGCCGATCGTGAATGCTTTCGCTTCACTAATCAAACGCTGGCCGTTTGGAACTTGATCGGGATCGTCGAGACCCGCACTGGCCGCGGCCAACGCCATGATATTGACACTGTCCCACATTTGATGCGCACGCAGTTGTTCGAGCGTTTCCTTTTGCGCAACACAATAGCCGCAGCGCAACCCTGCCATGCCATAAATTTTTGAAAACGTGCGGGACACAATCAGGTTCGGATGATCCTTTACCAGAGGGATCACACTCTCGTAATCGGGGCTGTCGGCGTAATGAAAGTACGCTTCATCTACGAGCATCATCGTTTCGCGTGGCGTTTTTCCGATGAAATCAGCCAATTCATTTTTCGGAGTGATGCTGGCAGTGGGGTTGTTCGGGTTGCAAACGTAGATCAAACCTCGCTTTGCGGCGGCAAGCATCTTCGGCAGATCATGCGCAAAGCTGGCGGTCAGCGGCACCTTTGCGACTTCGGCGCCGTTGAGTCCCGCCTGTTGCAAGATCGGTTCAAAAGTGGGATCAGCGGCGACGAGTGTCCCCCGCGTTTTGCCCGTGAATGTCTCTGCGCAGAGCTTCAAAATCTCGCTGGAACCGTCGCCGAGCAGGATTTGATCGTGATTCACGCCGTTTAGCTTAGCCAGTTTCTCAATCAGCAGATTGTTGTGTTCGTCGGGATAACGACAGGCGAGACTGAAGGAATCCGTCATCGCCTGAAATGCCTTCGGCGAAGGTCCGTACGGATTTTCATTTGCGCTTAATCGGACAATGTTGCCACCTGCTGTCGAAGACGTGGCAACAAATTGAGTTGGCTTTGCAAAAGACAGGTGCGGCCTAACGACTGCGACTGCCGCGCCTGCGCCTAACAGCTGAGCAAATCTACGACGAGAAATAGACATGGTATTCATTGTGTGAACCTTCCTTAATATTGATTGTCAGGCTGATCGATATCGAATGCCAGACCGAATTGCGCCAACGATGTTTTTGCTGGCTGCCTTGGCCGCCTCCGCATTGCCGGGATGCGGCAAATCGCGCCAGGATGATGACGCGCGGGAGCTCGCGGCTCGTGTGCGAACTGAATTTCAGCACGCTTGGAACAATTACGAGCGTTATGCGTGGGGTCACGACGCGCTTCAGCCTTTAAGTAAAACCGCGCACGACTGGTACGGCCAGTCGCTCTTAATGACGCCAGTCGACGCACTCGACACGCTCATCTTGATGCATCTCGATGACGAGGCAGAAAGGGCACGATGGCTTATCGCCACTGATCTTTCGTTCGATCGCGATATCTATATCAAAAATTTCGAGATAACGATACGCCTGCTCGGTGGGCTTCTCTCCAGCTATCAACTGACGGGCGACAAGCGGCTCTTGAGCCTGGCGGAAGATTTGGGCAACCGATTGCTTCCCGCTTTCAATTCACCGACGGGACTGCCTTATGTTTATGTTAACCTGCGCACTGGGCAGATACGCGACGCGGTGACGAATCCGGCAGAAACCGGCACGCTGTTATTGGAATTTGGCACCCTGAGTAAACTGACTGGCAAGTCCGTTTTCTACGACAAAGCAAAACGCGCTTTGGTCGAAACGTTCAAGCGGCGTTCGCCGCTCGGCCTCGTCGGGCAAAGCATTAACGTCGAGACAGGCACCTGGACGAATACCGACAGTCACGTCAGTGGCGGCATTGACTCGTACTACGAGTATCTCTGGAAGTGCTGGGTTCTGTTCGGTGATAAAGATTGCCGCGACATGTGGGATGCCAGCATTCCCGTCGTTCACAAATATCTTGCGGACGAAATGCGCGGCGAATTGTGGTACGGGCACGCCGATATGCAGACAGGTAAGCGCACCGAGACAACTTATGGTGCACTCGATGCGTTCTTCCCTGCATTACTCGCTGTGTCCGGCGATTTGAAGCGCGCGCGTCGCCTGCAAGCTTCATCGTTCAAGATGTGGAACCTTCACGGCATCGAGCCGGAAACTCTTGATTACAAAACGATGCGCGTGGTCGCGGGAAGCTATCATCTGCGTCCCGAGATCGTTGAGTCCACTTACTATCTTTATCATTACACAGGCGATCCGAAATATCGGCAGATGGGCGAGAAAATGTTCGATGACTTTGTTAAATATTGCCGCACAGACTCCGGCTACGCCGCGCTTGCCGACGTGATCACCAAGCAACAGCTCGATGAAATGGAGAGCTTCGTACTGGCCGAAACTTTCAAGTATTTCTATTTACTCTTCGCGCCACCTGAAACCTTGCAATTCGATAAAGTTATCTTTAATACCGAAGCGCACCCACTGAGGCGAACGTGGTGAAACGTTCTACTACTATTTCGACATGATCTTTGAGTTCCTGAAGCAATGGAGGCGAAGTCGCCTGCGAGCTCGGCCGTTTCCGAACGAATGGCTGAAGTTGATTCAGCGTCATGTTGTATTTTTTCCCAAACTGTCCGCGATGGACCGCGCGGAGCTACTTGGTCACATTCAGGTATTTCTGGCCGAAAAACGTTTCGAGGGATGTGGCGGTTTCGCCATCACCGATGAGGCCCGTGTGACTATCGCGGCGCAAGCTTGTCTTCTGTTGCTGCATCGCGAGACAGATTACTTCCCACATTTGCTCACGATTCTTGTTTATCCTTTGACTTACATGGTGGAAGAAAAACGGCAGGTTGGTGAGCATGTTTGGGAAGAGGGGACTGTGAGTCGTCTCGGCGAGACCGGACGTAGGATGGGTTCATTGGTCCTGTCCTGGGGCGCCGTCAAACACGGCGCGGCCGATCCTTCCGACGCTAAGAACGTTGTCCTTCATGAATTCGCTCACCAACTCGACTACGAGAATCATGCAGCCGACGGAGTGCCGGCATTGGCAACGAGCGAAGAGCAATTGGCCTGGAGCGAAGTTATGAGATCCGAGTTTGCGTCACTGCGAGCTGCTGATGAAAGTGGAATCCCGACGTTGCTCGATACCTACGGAGCCACTGATCCCGTTGAGTTTTTCGCCGTATCAGTCGAGGCCTTCTTCGAGCGGCCGCGTGCGTTGCGCGCTTATCACCCAACGCTGTACGCGGAACTGCAGAAGTATTTTCGACAGGACCCAGTCGAATATTCTGCAGAGCCGGTCGCTTGGTAATGACGCCGAGCTGTCCGAAAGCTTTCCGGAGACGGCGCAGCACGCCGTCCCGAGCACTTCAACGATATGATTATTGCGGCTGTGGCACGACCCTGAGATACGGCTTTGGCGCCTTCCAACCTTGCGGGTACCGCTTCTTAGCCTCCTCGTCGGAGACTGAACCGGCGATGATCACGTCATCTCCTTGCTTCCAGTTCACTGGTGTAGCCACTTGGTGTTTCGCCGTCAGTTGTAACGAGTCGATCACTCGCAGCACTTCGTCGAAATTCCGGCCCGTGGTCATTGGATAGACGAGAATCAGTTTGATCTTTTTGTCTGGGCCGATGACGTAAACGTTGCGCACGGTCGCGTTATCGGCTGGCTTGCGCGTTTTGGCATCGCCCTCTACATCCGCCGGGAGCATTCCATATAGTTTGGAGATTTTGAAATCGGCATCCCCGATAATTGGGTAGTTGGGCGCGTGCCCTTGGGTCTCTTCGATGTCCTTGGCCCATCCCTCGTGATCGCCCGTGGAATCGACCGATAATCCCATGATCTTCACGTTTCTGCGTTCGAACTCGGGCTTTATTTTTGCCATGTAACCGAGTTCCGTCGTGCAGACCGGTGTGAAGTCTTTTGGGTGAGAAAACAGAATCGCCCAGGAGTTACCGATCCAGTCATGGAAACGAATCCGGCCCTCGGTGGTTTCTGCTTCAAAATCCGGCGCTGTGTTACCAATTTTCATTTGTTTTCCTCCTTTTTAGAGAACGGTTATTTCAGATTTTCAAGTCTAAGTCAATGCTTGCGTGGCGATGTCGGCATTTTTTCACTGTGCAATCAGCTCGCAGAACTTATTGAGATCGATGTTGCCGCCTGATACGATTGCGACAATCGGGCCTTTCCCAGCTTTGCCAGTCAACGCAGCGGCCAGCGGCAGTGCGCCCGCGCCCTCAGAGATAACTCGCGTTTTTTCGGCCATGAGCCGCATCGCATTTTTCGTTTCCTCGAGGGTAACGACGAAGTAATTGTCCACCACCAGCTTCATTCGTTCCCACATGCGCGGGAACATGCTTTGGCCACCGGCGCCATCGACGAACGAGGCTTTCCAATTTTTGAATATCTGTGGCGAACCTTTCTCGAACGAAAGCGCAGCAGGCGCCGCAGTCTCCGGCTCAACGCCGAATATTGCAGTGTCCGGTTTCAGCTGCTTGATTGCGCTGCCCACGCCAGTGATCAGTCCGCCGCCGCCAATGCTTGCGATGACAGCGGCCGTATCCGGCGCATCTTCGAGAATTTCCAAGCCCATGGTTCCGTGACCGGTAATGAAATTGTCATCGTCGAAGGGATGAATGAATGTTCCCTCGGCTCCGGGAAACGCTTGTTCGTCCAGCGCCTTCCATGCGACGTCGTACGGAACGGGAATGAGTTTCGCTCCCAGCGCTTTCATCCGCTCCAATTTTGATTTCGGCGCCGTTTCAACAACCACGACCGCGCACGGCACGCCTGCCGCTCTCGCTGCGTAGCCAACGCCCTGACCCGCGTTCCCCGCACTGATTGTCCAGACTCCGCGCTTGCGTTGTTCTTCGGACAGTAGCGCCACGGCGTTAGCTGCGCCGCGCAGTTTATAGGCATTGATCGGCTGGAGATTCTCCAGCTTGAGTCGAATATCAGGAAACTCTCGTCCGAGCTCGAGGCGAATCAGCGGCGTGCGCACGATCGTGTTTGCGATTCGCTCGCGCGCAGCGTGGATTTCTGAGAGTTGGATCGGACGAACAGGTTCTAGGATCGTGCGCATAAGGTTCTTACTGTAGAGCCGGCTGTGGCAGCCGCAATCCGACCTCGATGACGCGAAAACGTTTGAGCGCTTTGGACCCGGCGGCTATCTCAGCGAAGCTGCAAGTGGAGGCCAGTTCACTCACGCGTAATGGTTCCGCGGCATTGGAATCGGCTAAGATTTACGTCGGCAGATAAAAATATAATTGCGAAGCTGTCTCCTTAACGGAATAACCAAACACGGAGTGCGTAAAAGAAAGCAAAGTGGCATTCGCGTCGCTCGCGAACGACCTGCCGCATCCGGCAATCGTACAAGTGCATTGTTCGGTCGAATGAATTTCCTCATCGCCGGTGCTCTGGCGATCGTGACGCTCGCGATTTATGCGCAAGTGATCGGTCATCAGTTCATCACTCTGGATGACCCCACGTATATCCAGGAAAATCCGATGGTGAATCGCGGTGTTACCGGCGCGGGACTCGTCTGGGCGTTCACTACGTTTTATGCGACGAACTGGCATCCGCTCACTTGGATTTCACACATGATCGATTGCCAGCTCTTTGGCACGAACGCAGGCGGGCACTTACTGCTCAACGCGCTGATTCATGTGGCAAACACGCTACTTGTCTTCTGGTTTCTGTTGCGAACAACACATGCCCGCTGGCCGAGCGCGCTGGTCGCCGCTCTTTTTGCGCTTCATCCGTTGCACGTGGAATCAGTGACTTGGGCGTCTGAACGCAAAGATACTCTCTCCACATTTTTCGGATTGCTGTCCCTGATCGCTTACACGTGTTACGCGAAGGCGCCTTCGAGGAGCCGGTACGCCTGGGTCGCCATAACGCTCGCGCTGGGGTTATTGGCCAAACCGATGCTAGTGACGTGGCCGTTCTTAATGCTGCTACTCGATTACTGGCCGTTGGGACGCTTGGAAGATCCGATGATGAAGAAACATCGGCGAGGCGCTTCCCACCCGCCTTCGCGCAACTACGGCGTGGCAGGCAGGAAAGCGGCTACAGGGATCGCATGGCTAGTGTGGGAGAAATTGCCGCTGTTTGCTCTCGTGGCGGCATCCGCGATGATCACATTCGTCGCGCAATCTCATGGGGGCGCTGTGCGCACACTCGCCCATGCTCCTATTGCATTCCGGCTATCGAACGCGCTTGTGTCGTATGCGAAATACTTGCTGCTCACTTTTTGGCCGAATGATCTGGCGGTGTATTATCCGTTTGCGGGCATACCGGCCTGGCAGATCATCGGTGCAGCGTTTCTGCTGATTGGAATTACGGTGTTTTGTGTTTCTCAACGGAGAATCCGGCCGTACCTCGTGGTTGGCTGGCTTTGGTTTCTGGGAACACTGGTTCCGGTTATAGGACTCGTTCAGGTTGGCGGGCAAATTATGGCGGACCGCTACTTCTATATTCCGTCGATCGGTTTGTTCATTGCGCTGGTATTTGGGTTAACGGACATCGCCAAGAGCTGGCGGGTTTCTCCAGCGCTCAGCGCAGGAATAGCTGGCGGGATTCTACTGATTCTTGCCATGGTTACTAACGCGCAGATTCAGCGCTGGCGTGACAGCTTCACTTTGTTTGAGCATACGCTCGCAGTCACTCCACCGAATCTCCGCATAGAACACAATCTGGGCGTGGCGTTCGGCGCGAGCGACAGATACGATGAGGCCGCTGCGCATTTTGCGAAGGCGTTGCAGATCGACCCCAATTTCTACGATGGCTTGGTGGCGATGGGCGTTACCCGTGCGCACCAAGGCCGGCTGCCGGAAGCCATCGAGTATTTCCAAGCTGCAATCCATTCACAACCGGACGCACCGAAAGCGCGCGTGCAGTTGGCCCACGCACTGTGGACGGAGAACCGCGATGAAGCCGCGCTTGAGGAGATGGACCACGCGTCACAGCTTGCCCCCAAAGACGCAGCCATTCGCGCTGACTTTGGACTCGCGCTGGCGCTGGTGGGCAGAATACCAGAGGCTATCGAGCAACTTCACGAAGCTCTCCGGCTGAATCCCAACAGCGCCGAAGCTCACAACAATTTGGGATTGGCCCTGCTCGCCTCCGGCAAAGCGCGCGAAAGCATTGCCGAATTTGAAGCGGCGCTGCGTCTCAAGCCGGAGTTGAAAGGCGCAGCCGACAATCTCCAGCGCGCGCAGGCGCAGTTAGGCTCGCAAAGATAGCAGCGCGGAAAAGACATGCATCAAGCTAAGACCATCGACGAATACAAATTGAACAGTTCCGGATCGCGCCTGTCTGAGCATTCACCATGATCAAAATTACCACTACAGCTTTAGTTATGGCTGGAATGCTAATGGCATCCAGCGCATTTGCAGGGGACAAGGCATGCTGCGCCAAAGGTGCGTCGAACACGGGTTCAATAGCGTGCGCTAATTTGGCAACACTCAATCTTACGCCGGATCAAAAAGCAAAAATTGAAGCGTGGCAGGCGGAATGCATGAAAGCCGGCTGCACCAAGGAAAGCAGGCAGACGTTCCTGAGCCACGCCAAAGGGATTCTTTCTGCCGAGCAGTTCGCGCAGCTGAAAGGGCAATGCAATAAGACAGCACACGCAAAGAAGACCGAAGCCTGAGTTAGTCTGTCATCCCGAGCGACAGCCAGGGATCTTACGAAGTAGCCAACGTTGGATTAACAGAGAAATTCTTCGCTTCGCTCAGAATGATATCTGAAACCGCGCTGGAAGAAATTCCGGCGCTTTTCTTTTGTTGGGCTGCGTCGCGAGCTTCTGAGACGTGACGCAGTTATCTAGAACGCCTTGTCAGAATCGAGGAGGATTGTGACCGGGCCTTCGTTGACGGATTCGACCGACATCATGGCTTTGAAAACTCCTGTCGCCACGGTGACTCCCAACTTGCGCAGCGCTTCACAGAACTCTTCGTACAGCTTCTTCGCTTGCTCCGGTGGCGCCGCAGCAACAAAGCTCGGCCTGCGCTGACCACGTGCGTCACCGTAAAGTGTAAACTGCGATACGACCAGCGCGCTGCCCTTAACATCTAAGAGGGAGCGGTTCATTTTTCCTTCCTCGTCCTCAAAGATTCTCAGGTGCGCGATCTTCTCCGCCATACCGATGGCGACGGCGGAGGCATCTTTGCGGCCGATGCCAAGCAAAATCATGAGACCGGCCCCGATTTCTCCCGTGACGCGACCCTCCACGGTTACACAGGCGCGGCTTACACGCTGGACAACGGCTCGCATTTGCTAGGTTAGGAACGTTGCTGCTGGTGTACTGGCTTCATGCTACAAGATTTTCTCCAGTAAGTCCGCCAGCCGCCAACCGGCTTTGTGCAATTCGTCACGCACCACATTCGTCGCCCATGTCCGGTAAAGCGTATGATCCGTAGCCGGTTTCTCGATTGCCTCACCTGCGGCAACGGTGCGCTCTCCATCCAACCACGGCCGGACGTTCCGGAATTCTAATCGCGCATATGCGTCGCGCGCGATTGGCAAGATTTCGTCCGCCCACATCTGGGCATAGCCATCGACGGGAATATTTGAAGGCATTCGCCAGTTTCGCGGTTCTTGCGTCGCCATCTCATGAACCAGTGCTTTCTTTAACGGTTCGATCTGCGCCAGAAATTGCTCTTTCGGCAAGTAGCGCGGCACATCCGAAAAAAGCGCATTCACAGCTTCATGGTCCCAAAAGCCGTGGAATTTTTTCTTATGCATGCCGCGTCTGCGTGGTGGCTCACCACTCAACTCGAGCGTGAACGTGTTTCCGCCTTCATCTCCGAGGGCTGATTTGTCTTTGTCCGGATCGGTAACACGGCCCTGCGCATCGAAGTATTCCGCGCCCACATGCAGCGGCTGATGAATATCCGCTACATAATGGGTCAGCAAAAGGAGCGCTACCGGCTTGGTAATCTTGCGCTCGTTTTGCTCGGGCGCTTGCCCCTGTAAAACTTGCACGCAGTACGGAATCATGTGCACGATGTCCCATTTGCTGCGCCCGGCATTTCCGTCACGATATCGTTGCGCAGGTACTACTGGAACGTCAGTGTAATGAAACCAGTGGTGTGAAGGCGCAGTTGAATTTATCTCGCGCGTAGGCGGATTTGCCCGCCAGAAATCTCGCAGTTGCCTGTCAATGTTCCGATGTGCCGCGTAATGAAATGATCGTGGATCGTCCACGCCATTCTTGTCCCAACCTTTGATTTCATCTGCTATTACAGCGGCCTTTTCCAGGCTGAGCCCATCGAGCAGCGCTGCGATCTTCGTAGCCGTGGGCGTACCGGCCAATCGTTCATCGGCAATCGCGCCGACAATCTCATGTCCCAGCGGGCCGTACGCTTCCGCCGTCATTGTGAATCGGACGGTGATAAGAATGGCCAGTAGCAAGCTACGTCGAAGCGCAAATTTCATTTTCAGATCTGGCGATAACGCAGGTGAATTTCATCGCGCTCGAAATTTTCGTGCTGTTCTCCGCTCAGCCGCCGAGATTCGCGCGGATTTCCTCGAGGCGTTTCTGAAGTTTCATGAAGTGCGATCCTGACCAGTAAACTTGTCCGCAACCGGTGCAACGCCGGAACTCCTCGTAATAAACCTTGGTGAGCGGTTCGAGCTGGGCGATTACCTTTTCCTTTTCGGTAGGCTCCAGTAAAGCGTTGCAGCGCAAACAACGGCTGAACGGCGACAAAATGGAGCCGAGCTCGAATCGCCGCAGCACTTCGACGGTCTGTTCAAGTGGGTTTTGCGAGCGCAGGTAGTAGCCGTGCTGCACTGCTGCATGCATCAGGAGGCGTCGGTCGCGGGTGAGGAGAGCGCGATTCTCGCTGGTGGTGATCTTTACCAATTGTCGATCTTCGGCCGCGGGATCATAAACAACGTCAATCCCGAACAAGCGGAGATCGCGAACGAGTTTGCCGAGGTGCCCATCTGCGACAAACTCAGTAATGGCAGTGGCTTGTAATCGTTTCTCTTTGAAGTCCGAAGATTGTATTCCGGGTGGATAAAGCTCGATTTCGGCATCGCCTGTGAGTGCGTAGGCGAAATCCACCGCCTTTCCGTTAACCAGGATTACATCGACCTCCGGATGCGGGATCCCGCACGATTCGATCACATCTTTTACCGAGGTCTTTTCGCTTAAGTGGCGCTCAGCTCTTCCACCAGGTGTCCTTGATGGGAGAAAAAAATCGAGATCGCCATAGACATGCAGTCGAACCGTAAACGGCTTCACGTCAATCCAGGATTCGCGCTTCGGCGTAAGCGTATTCAAAAGTCGTCGCACGCGGCCGCCCTTGTAGTTTGCCTGGCCCGAGCGGTTCGTCTTCGCCGAAATAACAATCGATTTGCCAGCGGCGCAGGCCTCCGCCGGTGTCGATGATCTTCCACCGAGTGCTGCCAAAGACTTTTTGCACCTCTGGAGAAGATGTCTCGACAATGGCTCCGTGGCGCAAGCTGCCCTGGGTTGACTTAATTGCAGCAGAATAACGATCCACCAAAACGCCGCCTCCCCCAGTGGGATGCGACGCGAAACCGTACGAATCTCCACTGTTGTAACGAATGTAGTGACGTCCGTTCACGGGCGTAGCGATCCGCCCGAAACCTTCCTTTTTCACCGAGCGAAGAAAATCGCGCGGATACGCTCGTCCATGTAATCCGGCTTTTGTGACCGGCGTTGCGTCGAAGCCGCGCTCAAAAGTGAAACCAGATTCTTTTGGTGTGTAATAGAGCGTGCACACAACGAAGTACTCGCCGTTATGTCCCTTCGGGCGCCGCGCGAGTTTTTCGTTCTCGTACGCGAGCCGCTGCACGACTTCCGGCCACGGAATGTCGGCGCTCAGATGCGAACAGGCCGCTGCTGAGATTGTGAAACTCGCGACTACGGCAATCAGTCTCCGAAGACTGATTCGATTGGGCCGCCGATTAAGATTTCGATGGGAAGTCGTTTCCATTCGTATTCGTAAGGAGGTTGTTTCCATTGAAATTGCTCAGGATACATCTTGCGGATGTGCCTGATGATTTGCATTCCAGTAAGAAAAGGCTGGAAAGTTTCGCGCTCGATCACATGCAATTGTGCGCCGCCGCAGAGTTCCCCGGTAAATTTGTGGAAGGTTGGTTGAAAATAATTTCCCCGAAAGAACACGCCGGGCAATTTCAGCTTATTCAACTCGTTGCAAAGGCGCTCGGCATCGATGAACGGCGCGCCGAAAATTTCAAACGGCTGCGTTGTGCCGCGACCTTCGGAAATATTTGTGCCTTCGAACAGACACATTCCGGGATACACCGTCGCGGAGCCCAGCGTCGGCATGTTGGGTGATGGCATGACCCACGGCAAACCGGTTTGGTCGAACCACATCTGGCGTTTCCAATTCTTCATCGGCAAGATCGACAATCGACATTTAAGAAATGCTTCGTCGCGAAATTGCTGCGCCAGCCCGCCGATCGTCTTTCCATGACGAACGGGAATGGGATGCATCCCGACGAACGATTTGTAGTTGGCATTGAGCGCCGGCCCCTCTGTCGTCACGCCATTGATCGGGTTCGGTCGATCGAGCACAACAACTGCAACGCCGATCTTTTCACAGGCGCGCATGCAGAGATACAGGGTCCAGATGAAGGTGTAGTAACGTGCTCCGACATCCTGAAGATCAACGACGAACACATCGAGATCCTTCAACATTTCCGCAGTCGGTTCGCGATGTTCGCCGTACAGACTGTAGACCGGAATGCGCAACCGCGGATGTTCGTAACTTTTCCATTCCACCATGTTGTCCTGTGTCTGGCCAAGGAATCCGTGTTGCGGCCCAAAGAACGCCGCGAGACGGAAGAGATCGTTGTTGTGTCTCTCCAGAATTCGCGAGGCGTGTTCAATGGTTGACGAAACCGATGCCGGATGAAGCAGCGCGCCGACGCGCGCGCCCCGAAATTCCTTCGGCCAAAGTTCGCCTAGATGGTCGAGCGGCAATTCAACGCGCACGTCGGTCTTCTATCACGAGGCGGAACTTCGCGCGAGAGTTGTAGCGGTGCTTGTGTCAAGCACCGGCGACAATCCATGGCATTCGCCGCG
>WNGL01003853.1_pt1 | contig 18075 bp, 18 predicted proteins | sample 5400591 | NCBI WGS metagenome assembly WNGL01 (sample SAMN13153377, study PRJNA577476) | soil metagenome | isolation source: 80 cm soil or saprolite under Garry oak tree replicate 1 | place: USA:California | collected 2016-06-15 | reverse complement strand
GTCCCCGCGCCTATCCTGACGGCAGCAGCCGCCTTCGATTCATTTGTCAGCACAAACACATGGACCGACAGGCGGCTGCCCTTATGCCCGCCCAACAACGCCGCAGGTCAGGCCGTCAAGTGCGGCTGCCGTACTAGGCACGCGCCACCGGGCGAAGTCCTCGCGATCGATGTCAGCGCAGGACGCTCCAGTGGGCCAGGCGCAGGGGGAGCGCGGACAGGCGCGGCCGCATCCAGGGGAGGGGTAGTCATGCGAGTCATGGCCAAGATCACAATCCCGGTCGAGTCCGGTAGCCGGGCGGTCAAGGACGGGAGCATCGGCGGACTGATCCAGAGCGCGGCGGAACGCTGGAAGCCGGAAGCGATGTACTTCGGTACCTTCGACGGGCACCGGACGGCCTTCATGGTGTTCGACATGCCGGACTCATCCGACATGGTCCCGTTCGGCGAGCCGTTCTTCATGGCGCTCGACGCCGATGTGGAGGTCGTCCCGGTTATGAACGCCGACGACCTACAGCAGGGATTCGGCAAGCTCGGCTGACCGAGCGGCTCCGGCAGGCTGCCGCGGGCTCTGCGAGCGCCGGCTCAGGCTGTGGCGGCCATTCTTCGATGGCGCTCGCCACCGCCCGCGCCGTGCGGGCGGTGGCGGTGCTGACTTACGCGCGAGGCCACTATGGGTACCGGGCATCCAGCGTGGTGGTGATGCGTCCGGTGGCGATGTCGTAGACGTGGCCGGACACGCTCACCTTCGGTGAGAGCAGCGGCGATGTGAGCAGCCGCTCGACGTCGGTCTTGACGGTGAGGTGCGGGTCGACGACAGCGGAGGCGTCCAGCGTCGCCTCGGGGACTCCGGTCGCCTCGGCGGCCTGGTGCCGGAAATCAGGGTCGGCGAGAAAACCGGTTCCGCATTGCGTGTGGTGGATGACCGCGACCTCGAAGAGCGTGTCTGCCGGGCCCTGACGGCCGAACAACTGCTCAGCGAGGAAGGCGAGGTAGGCGATGTCGTCGATGACGGCCTGGGTGACGCGTCCCCCGGCGTTGCGGATGACCGGAGCCTCTCCGAGCTGGAGTCCGAGGACGATGGCCGGGTCGACCCGGTGGTCGAGGCAGGTGACGACGAGCATCTGCGCCGCGGGCAGGCCGAGCGGCACGGGGTGTAGGTGCGGGCGAACTGCTCGTTGCGCTCGAGCAGGGGGTTCATCCTGGTCATGGTGGTTCCGTTCCGTTTCGAAGGGCTATCGCTGGATAGGGGCCGGGGTGCCCACGCCGTGGCGGACCGCTATGTCGCGGATGGCCGCGGCGAGGAGGTCGGGGTGCTCGCTGGTGGTCAGGTGACCGCCAGGGAAAGTGAGGATTTCGGCCTGAGGCACCCGCTCGCGGGTGGCCGGAATCTGCCGGTGCTCGTAGGAGTCCTCGTCGCTGCCCGCGACGTAGAAGGCGACCGTGCCGTCCAGGTCACGGGCGATCGCGGCCAGATCCCAGCGTTGCGCGTGGCGGCGGTGCTCACCGACGAACCCCGCGGCGTTGTGGAGGAATGCCGCTCCGTCCCTCCGGGTGACCGCCGACCACATCTCGGCCAGCTCCCCCGGGGCGGGACGGTAGCCGCGGGAGTACATCTGCGCCTGCGTCATCGCCGTGCCGAACACGCGCGGCGAGCGTTGCGCCCGCCGCATCCCCAGTGCGCCCAGCGGGGTGCGCAGCAGCGGCGTGCCCCGCCACGGGTGCGTATGCATATCGGCGAACAGGCCGCCGTTCACCATGAACGCGGCCGTGATCACCGGCCCGGCCGTGTCGCCGGTGGTGGCCCGCTCCGGCGGGCGGCGCTCCAGCTGGCGGCGCAGTAGTTCGAGCACTGCCAGCGACGTGTAGTCGAAGGTGACGGCGACGGTGCGGCGCACACGATGGTGCCGCCAGAGCGCCTCGATCAGGTTCGCACGTTCGAGGCTGGAGTACGGGTAGTCCCGGGGCTTGTCCGAGTCGCCCTGCCCGGCCGGCTCTACGTACAGCCGCGGGCCGAGGTCGTCTCCCAGCATCCGGTCCACCCGCGCCCAGCCGTAGGAGCCGTCCGGAAAGCCGGGCAGCAATGTAAGCCACACGGCATCCGCATCCGGCTCAGCGGCGGCCACGCGCTCGAAGACCCGGAGCGCGCCCGGGGTCGCGGCGGCCTCCTCCTCGGTCAGTACGCGCGCAGATTCCGGGTCGTACGGGATCCGCTGCCCGCCGCCGAACCATTCCGCCGCTGTCACCAGCGCCCGGTCCTGCCGTGGCGGATCCGTCGTGTTGTACCTGCTCATCGAGAGCCTCCCTCATCATTTAGTGGACGCTGTACACATTAACTCAACGTGTGGACGCTGTCCACTTTGTTATCCTGTCGCCGTGACGGCCAGCCGATCGGCAGGGGCGAAAGACCAGGCGGCCGCGGAGCGACGACGGCGGCCGCGGGGGGCCGTCCGCGCTGGCCTGGTCGCCGCCGGGCTCGAGCTGGCCCGCACCGGCGGCCCGGACGCCGTTGTGCTGCGTGAAGCGACACGGATGGTGGGCGTGGTGCCCAATGCCGCCTACCGGCATTTCGCCGACCGTGACGAGCTCCTCGCCGCGGTCTGCGCGGCGGCCATGGGCGAACTCGCCGACCGCATGGCCGCCGGCGTCGCCCGTGTGCCCGGCGAGTACGGCGATGCCGACGCGGCCCGCCATCGGCTGGGCGCGATCGGTACCGCTTACCTGGAGTTCGCTCACGAGGAACCCGGATTGTTCGCGACCGCGTTCGCCGTGCCGCAGCAGCACGCCTACGGCGCTCCGGGCGACGGGACCGGGCCGGACCGTACGCCCCTGGGGCAGCTTCGCACCGCACTCGACGAGCTGGTCGATGCCGGCGTGCTCCGGCGGCAGCGCCGCGACGGCATCGAATACCCCATCTGGGCCGCGGTGCACGGGCTGGCCGTGCTCGCCGGGCAAGGGCCCCTGCGTGACGTCCCCGATGCCACCCGGCATCGCCTCGACGAGCTCACCCTCGCCTTCATCAGCGAGGGCCTGGCCTGATCGCCCTGGCTCAGTAGCGAAGCTCCGCGACCAGCCCGTAATGGTCAGATATCTGGTCCTGGCCAGGCGGGCGGACGCCGAGCAGCGAGCAGCGGATCGGGTGACCGACGCCCCGGTGCCGCGGCCAGGCGGAGAAGATGTAGTCGAAGCGCCGGTCGGGGTACAGGCCGATGGCGGCCAGGGGATTGCGGTTGGACCAGGTATAGCCGGGTGAGCCGTCCCCGGCCACCTCCCAGCTGTCGTAGAACACCAGGCCGGGACTCGCCGGGGCCGAACGGCCGGTGAGCATCCTGATCTCGTCGGAATCGGGCCCGGCGTTGAAATCACCGCAGACGATGACGAGATCGCGTTTCGGAGCGACGTCGTTGACAAAGGACGCCAGTTGTTTCACCTGGGCCTGGCGGATGCCGCTGCCATCGAGCGGGTAGCCGAGCACCACGGCGAACAACTGGATTGTCCCGCGCTCGCCATCCACGACGACATGAACGACCTCCCCGAAGCCCGCGCCATCTTCCGATCGCAACGGGCGACGATGCGGCTCACTCATCGGCCATCGGCAGACTAGGCCGACTCCCGACACCCAGTCCTCTTGCTCCCAGTCGCCCACGAAATGGCAGTACGGCAGTCCCAGCCGGCCGGCAACCCGCTCGGGCTGGCTCGATTCGCCGTAGCGCCAGGCTTCAACCAGGCAGACCAGGTCGGGCTCGACCTCGGCGAGCGTGTCCTCCAGGGCGGCCTGCCGGGTCTCCCACCCAGGACCGTAGCGTCCCCAGACATTCCACGTGACCACCCGGACCGCCGACTCCACGACCGGGCCATACGGGGCATAGGGATCGAAGGTCACGTGGCAAGTATCGCAGCCAATACCGTGACTTCACCGACGCTGCCGCGCCAAGCGCCCGCGCTTGCGCTGGGTTGTTCCGCCGTCGCATAGTTTGACCAGGAAGCCACGGAACCGTCGACTACCTCGGAGCGGATCATGACCGGCAACGGGGACGAGAGGAACCGGGTCCTCGGCTTCCCCGTGAGACCCGGCCGCCATCCTGGCCAGCGCGAAGAGCAGCACGTGATGGGCTTCCCGGCCAGCTGGTTCGATGATGTCAACGTTGATGCGCTGGCCTGGCTGGTTCATCCCGTCCGGCAATACCGGCGATGGGCGCGACGCCGTCACCCCCCGCCCTGACCAGGTGCGTACCATCCGGCTGTGAGCGAAACGTGGGACCGTTCGGCGCCAGGTATCTTGCGCCTGCCCTCGGGCAGGCTGGTGCGGGGTCGCGCGCTCAGCCGTCCGTTGCCGGACGGTCCCGTCCCGGCCTTCGGCGTCTACCTGCTCGGACGGCGGCCGCCCGCCGTGCCCTGGGAGTCGCGCTGGCTCAAGTGGCCGGACTTCCGGCTGCCTTCCGATGCAGCCGACGTGCTCCCCGCGCTGACCGAGGCCTGGCAGCGCGCCGTGGCCGAACGGGTCGAGATCGCCTGCGCGGGTGGGCACGGACGCACCGGCACCGCCCTGGCCTGCCTGGCCATCCTCGACGGCGTCCCGGGCACCGAGGCCGTCGCGTTCGTGCGCGAGCATTACGACCCGCACGCGGTCGAGACACCCGGTCAGCGCCGCTATGTCGCCCGGTGGTCCGCCCCGTGTTGACCGAGCCGCACCCGCCCGGTCAACTGAGGCTGCCGCCAGTGGGCCGCGGAGTACGAACATGGGTGCATGGGCATAGACCGCTCTTCCGGCCAACCGGACGAGGAGCCCGATCGACCGCGAGGAGAACCTCGGCCCGGTGAGCCCGCCGACCATCGCGAGTCAGTTCAGGCCGAGCCTGAGACGCGATCCCGGCAGGAGTACTACGACGTCCTCGCTTCTGGACGTGGCTATGAAATCGTCAGCTTCGCGGCATTGATGGCCGAACGGCCCGCCTCTGAGCGGTACGAATGGCAGATCCCGCTGAGCCAGGGCGAGGTCGACCGCTGTGGTCTGGGCGTGATTGACGAGAGGGCCAAGCGGTTCTCGGCAGCCGAACGCCGGATCGCGGAGCACCTTGCGGACTCCGGTCCGGCGGTAGTTTCGGTGTCCGAAGGCTTCGGAATCTACGGACGCACAGCCGATGCGCGCGTGAACGGTATATCTGTCGAGTTCAAGAGCCTGGATCTTGGTGCGGGCGACCGGACGGTCAAGGCGGCTCTCAACAGCGCCAAGGGGCAGGCCCGTCATGCTGTAATCGACGCCCGCGACTCTGGCCTGACCGAGGATCAAGCCCACCGCGGCATCCGGCGATTCAGCGGGACTCCGCACGGGAACCGGCTTGACGCCGTGCTCGTCATCGGGGACAACTACACCATCGAATGGAAGCGAGCCCGCTAGTTATGTCACGGCAGACATTCATCTTCGTCGGCACCCAGGCTCGGGACGCTGACCTGATGCACTTGATGGAGCGGACACTGGGCGGGACCTTTGCGTTCGAAGAGGGAACCGACCCCTATATCCGGACCGGCACTGTGGCGGTCTATGTTGGCGAGCACGACTTCGACGACGACGACATCGCCTGGCCAGGCGGTTCGGACGTGCCGCTCCGCAGCATGTACCCCACCATGATCGAATTCCGAGATACCGGTGGCGACCAGCATCGCCAGCAGGCAATCGCCGCGCAGGTCTTCGCTGTCCTGGAATCGGCCGGCCGGTGGCCAGCCGTGTACATCGACGATATGCAGAAGGTCCTGGACAGCTATCAGCCGCCGGAAACGGACCATTTCCGGCCAAATGACCAGCCGCCGATATAGGTTTTTTCCTGCCAGCCATGTTCACGGTTTCGCCATTTCGGCGTACACGCCTGAGGCACCTACTCCGCCGCGGGGACGCGAGTCCGGGTGACCGTGTGCGTCGAGGACACCGCACGCGGTGCCTACGGTGCGGCAGCATACGGACCGGCGTTCGATTTCCGGCTACTGGCGTCACCACATCGTAAGCGTCGTGACCGTCGGTTATAACCACACCCAGGCCAGGTCACCCTAGCGCGCTATACGAGCCATCTCGTCGTCGAGACGTTGTCCGGGTACAAGAACGGCAAGGTCCGTCAGCGCGGAAAGCTCACGAGAGTCTACTGACGCGCCTTCACATTCACTTAATAGCTAGCACGAGCATGACAGGCATTCTTGCCACAATGCGCCGGAGATTGCGTTACGAGGGCCTATCCGGCGGTGATCTGCTTACGGCTGCCACTGCCGCCGCCGATCAGGCCGGTACGCAGGCTGGGCGCCGGAATGGCCACCGGGGCGGTGCGCGCCGGGGTTGGCGCGGCAGTGGCGAGACGCAGGGCCAGCGTCGGGCACATGTGCACTGCCTGCTGCGCGTCCTTCTCCAGCCACGCCGGAACGGGGATGTTGAGGATGACCGGGAAGCCCTGGGAGTCCAGGTGGATCATCTCGGGCACCAGGTGCGCACAGAGGCCATGTCCGTGGCAGCGCGTCCAGTCCACCATAAGGTGCTGCTGCTCTTCCTGCTCCGGGCCGGCGGGCAGCGGCAGCACGCCGCGGACCGGCCGGCCACACGAGGAGTGGAAGACGTGTGCCGCGAGGTCCTCGGTGAACACGTCGAGGGCTGAGAGCACGAACCTGGTTACGCCGTCGGGGTGAGAGCAGGCACCGCGCCCGGCCACGCCCGCGGCGGACCTTCTGGCCACGTCGAGCGCCTCGATACCACCCGATCCGTCGATCAGCGCGGCTAGCGCCCGGGCGATCGACGGCAGGCCGAGCTTGCACGGCCCGCACTGACCGGCCGACTCCCCGGCCAGGTAGCTGGCGATCCGCGACACCTCGCCCAGGGGGCAGGTCCCGTCGCCGAGCGGGAGCACGATTCCCGAGCCCAGCGTGCCGCCCACGGCGGCCAGGCCCTCACGGGAGACCGGCACCACGTACGCCGTGCCGGCCGGCAGCCACATGCCGTGATAGCCGCCGACCAGGACACCGTCGCCCGCCGGAGCCTGGCAGATGTCGAGGACTGCCGCCAGCGGAACACCGGTGGGCACTTCGACCACCGCCGGTTGCGCCGCGGAGCCGCCCACGCTGAGCAGGACCGTCCCGGGCTCTTCCGGTGTGCCGACCGCGGCGAAACGCTCCGGCCCGAGCAGGGCGAGCACCGCCAGCTGGGCAAACGTCGACGTATTGGACAGCAGCGTAGGCAGGTCCGCGACGCCGAAATCGCTCGCCAGGACCTTTCGTCCCGGGGGTACCGGCCGCTTGCCGTTGATGCCTCGGACCAGCGCGCCGGATTCTCCCGAGATGAACCGGTCGGGCATCTGGACCACGCGGGCTATCTTGCGCAGGCCGGGCTCGGCCGCGATGGCTGCCTCCATCGACCTGTTCGCCAGCTCGTTGCCCGCGACCCCGATCACGATCTCCTCGGCCCCGATGGCCTCGGCCACCAGCGCGGCACCGCTGAGGATGAGGTAAGGCGAGCGGATCATGAGCATCTTGTCCTTGACGCTGCCCGGCTCGCCCTCGGTGGCGTTGACGACCACGATAGGCGCGCAGTCGTTTTCCTCCGCGTTCTTCACCACCGCGCTGAGCTTGCGCGCGAAGGGAAACGCCGCACCACCCTGGCCGCGCAGGTCGACCTGCTCGGTCATGGAGATCAGTTCCTCGGCGGTGAGCCGGGGCAGCGGGCCGAAGATGTCGCGGTGGGCTTCCAGGTCGAGTCGGGGCATCCGGTCGAGGCCGGCCGTCAGCCTGGCGGCCCCGATCCTCATGATCGTCGGCGCATCGAGGCCCCTGATCGGGCTCATTGCCACTCGTCACCTCCGGTCGGCCCCGGCATCTCGCGATATCTCGGGTCAGTGGGCTTGGCCCGGTGCGACCCGCGCCGCGCAGTCCGCGGCGGCGGGCCGGTGCGCGGACCGGTGGCCGGGTCGCCAGCCGGCCACGGCTGATCGGGACGGGACATGGGACCTGGCCGAGGCATCGGGCCGGTACCCGGACGGGGCATCGGGCCGCTTCCGGCTGACGGCATCGGGCCAGTTCCGAACGGCGGCACCGGGCCGGCGCCGGGGCGCGACGGTATTCCCCCGGTGTCTGGCCGGGGCATCGGCCTGGCATCGGGACGGCCGTCGAACCGGGGCGTCGGCCCCGTGCCCAAGCGCGGCATGGGGCCGGTGCCCAAGCGCGGCATAGGTCCCGTACCCGGACCCATCCCGTTACGCGGCGGTGCCCCGTGACCAGCCCGCGGCATCGGGCCGGTATCCGGACGGGGCATCGGGCCGGTGCCCAGGCGCGGCATGGGGCCGGAGTCGGCCCGGGGCATGGGGCCCGTGCCCGCACGCGGCATCGGCCCGGTACCCGGACCCATCCCGTTACGCGGCGACGGCCCCTGACCAGCCCGCGGCAACGGGCCCGTGTCGGGCCGCGGCGTCGGGCCCGGGCCGGGCTGAGTCATCGGACCGGTTCTGAGCTGAGGTATCGGACCGGAATTCCGGGCGCCCGGACGGGGCGGGGCGGGTAGCGCGGCCCGGGGACGGACCGGCTCCGCCACACCCGGCCGGATGCCCCGCGGCCCTGATCCCGGACGGTCCGGGTAGTCCTCTGCATACGGCGACGCGGGCCCGCGGTCCCGCGGTCCGTAAGGGTATGAGGACAGCTCGTCCTGAGGTATGTCGCCGTGTCCCCGCGGCGCGCCCTCGAACCGGGGCGGTCCGTCGTACCCGGGCTCGTAGAGCGGATGCCGGGCGGGCCCAGACAGCGCCGAGCGCGCCTGTTCCGCGGACACGTAGGGACGAGCCCGCATGCCGGCCTGGCCATCGTCGCCGTACAGCGGCGCACCCAGCGGGGTGTAACCGAGATCGCGGTAGTCGTCCGCGGGCGACCCGGCGTAGGGCGGGGCGGGGCCCAGGGCGGGCAGCGGGCTGGAGGCCGGCGACCAGCCCGGCGCCGGGAGCGCGGCCCACGAGTCCGCGGCACCCTGGCCGCCCAGGCCGGCCGGCAGCACCTGGACGGTGCCGCCGATGCCGCTGCCCAGCCGGGCCTGCGCCAGGCCCATGGCCGAGGCGTGCAGCGACGACGATCCGGCGGGCCTGGCCCGGTCGGCGCTGGGGGACGACGGCAGGCTCTCCTTCGGCCGCAGCGAGATAGCCAGGAACCTGACCGCGAGGCCGAGGGCGGTTACCGCGATGGCGAACCCGTAGCTCCAGTCGACGTACGGCTTGGCCGTCCGGCCGCCGAGCAGCCCGTGCAGGACCCCGAACACGAACGCGATGTACGAGGCGTAGTGAATGGCCCGCCAGCGCCAGGCTTTCCCGTGTTCGGTGAACCGCTTGCGCACGATGCTCGTTACCACGAGCAGGACGATGAGATCAGAGGCGATCGTACCGAGCCCGATGTAGAAGGTCCGGTACGGCGACAGAAAGGGGACGACCGCGTCGATGACGTGTGACCGCTGGGCCAGGATCTCGGTGACGATGTGAATGACCAGGAAAGCCAGCGAGCCGAAGGAGAAGGCACGGTGCACGGCCTGCGCCATCACCCGGTGTCCGGGCGTCATGACAATGCGGTCCGTGGCCAGCAGGCCCAGCAGCACCGAACCTGTCAGGCCGACGAGCGCGAGCACCCCGGCGTAGTACAGCATGAAGCGCTGCGTAGCCGCGTCAATCTCACGGCCGGCCTTGGTCAGGACCAGCACGGCTACCAGGACGACGATGGCGGTGATCAAGGTGGCCATGATCTTCCGCGTGTGGTCGCCAGCCGCTCCCTGTGCCCCCGAATGCACACCCTGACGACCGCGTGAACGGCCGACGGTCGTTGGCACGCGTAACCTCCTCAGGATCGTGATACACGAGAGAAGACCAATTGCGACGCCGAGAACGCTAGCTGTTGTCCCTAGTCCGGTACCTTGTGGCCTAGCGACTATACCAGCGTCAATAACACTTCGGCGGCTAAATGGTCTCTGCACGATTTCGGGCGGATGAGACGAGCGCGAAGCTGACCTGGATGGGCCTGACCGCGGCCGTACGGCACCAGAAGCCTGCCGCCGCCGCACGGCTGGCAGCTCGTTCCGGGGTCCGCGTCGCCGCGGGGCACATCATCCAGGATCGGAGCGTCCTTGGGTAAGCAGGACTGTTGCGATCTCCCAGCACGTCCCTCCTTCGCGCTACCCCGGCTCCACCACTGTTATACCGCCCGCGAACGTGGCAGATCTGCCAAACCAGCAAGGTCCCTGCTTACGGAACTCTTCCGGCCGTACACCCCGAGCGTCAGATAAGCGTCTATTGCCAGTCGTCACATAAGGCCGGGAAAATTAGACATTCACCCCTATACGGGCAGTAACGACGCGGGTATGAGCGTGCCGTACCATCCCCGCGAGAGGCGATGCCAGCCTTCGACTGCGTGTTTAAGACAAGTGACAGAAGGTGTGAATGTGCTGCTGCCGCTCTCACGCGCGAACCACGGCGATGCCACATCGTGGTGCACCTGACCACGGCGATGTCACATCGCCGTGGTCACGGCGGGCGCCCCAGAGCGCCCGGGGCGGACCTCGCCCGGGCGGACCTCGCCCGGCATTACCCGCGCACGCCGGCGGGCAGGTACTCGACGGTCACCGGCAGATGGTCGGAGGCGGCCCGGAGCTGCTCGGTGTCGTGCACCCGGTGCGCGCGCACAGCGGGCACGAGCGGCCCGGTCACCCGGACGGCGTCGATGCGCCGCCGGATCCCGTGCTGGCCGTAGGAGTCGGCCGGGTGATGCCCGGTCGTGGGCTGCCAGCCGGCGCCGGTGACCGCGGCGACGTCGTGCAGGCCGCCGGCCCAGAGCACGTCTCCCGGTCGCCGGTCGGCCCGGTGCCGGCGGCGTCCCCGCTCGTCGTAGTCCCACTGACACTGGTAGATGAGGTCGGCGAACCATTCGACGTCCGCAAAGGGGTCGGCGGACTCGTACAGCTTCCAGGCCTGGCCGTCCGGGATCCGGTCCGCGCACTCGGTATTCCAGTCGGCGCCCACCAGCACGGGCGGCTCCCCGGCGGGCCTGGTGACCGCGGCCACCAGGCGCTCGTTCTGATCTGCCCGCAGGCCCGGGCTGAACGGCGTGGCGTGGAAGGAACCGTGCCTGATCCTGGTGCCGCCCACGTCCAGCGTGACCAGGGCCAGGCCATGCCAGAAGTCCCGGCCGCCGTAGCAGCGCAGCGAGCCGGGCACCGGCTCGATCCCCTCCCGCCACATCAGCCCGACGTGGTAGCCGTGTCCGCCGAACGCGACCGCGGCTTCGGAACCGGAGAAACCGGAGGGACCAGGAGAACCGGAGGGACCGGCCGGGCCGGGTACCTCACACCGCATGCCCACGTCGTCCGCGAGCGCGCGGAGCCGCCCGGCGGCCGTGGCCGCGTCCGGCGCCAGGATCTCCTGGACGGCGAGCACGTCGGCGTCGAGGGTGCGGATCACCCCGGCGATCGCCTCGTAGTGCTGCCGGGCCTCAGCCGTCTCGGCGCCGAACAGGTCGAGCAGGTTGTAGGTGGTGAACCGCACAGTCATGAAAGCGTCACGTCCCCCCGCGGCCCGCGGAAGGCCGCCACGAGCAGCACGGTGGCGAGGGTGCAGAACGCCACCCGGACGCCGGACCCGGCCCGGTCACCGTAACGGGCGCGATCCAAGCCCGGCCGCCACCAGCTCGGCGATCTGCGCGGTGTTCAGCGCCGCGCCCTTGCGCAGGTTGTCGCCGCAGACGAATAGCTCGACGGTCGAGGGGTCGTCGAGCGACTGGCGCACCCGGCCCACCCAGGACGGGTCGGTGCCGACCACATCGACCGGGGTCGGGAACTCGCCGGTTTCCGGGTCGTCGGCCACTACCACGCCCGGCGCCATCCGCAGCACCTCCCAGGCCTGCTCGCGGCTGACCGGCCGGGAGAAGGTGGCGTGCACCGCCACCGAGTGGGTGGTGACGACGGGCACCCGGACGCAGGTCGCGGCGACCTTCAGCGCGGGCAGGCCGAGGATCTTGCGCGACTCGTTGCGGATCTTCAGCTCCTCGGACGACCAGCCGTCCGCCTTGAGCGAGCCCGCCCACGGCACCACGTTCATCGCCAGCGGCGCGGGGAACGGCCCGAGGTCGCCGACCGCCGAGCGCACGTCGCCGGCCCGCTGGCCGAGGGACCGGGTGCCCGACACCTTGTCGAGCTGCGCGTAGAGCGTGTCGATGCCGGCCTGGCCCGCGCCGGAGGCCGCCTGGTAGGAGGCCACCACCATCTCCTCGAGGCCGAACGCCCGGTGCAGTGCCCCCACCGCCACGATCATCGACAGCGTGGTGCAGTTCGGGTTCGAGACGATGCCCTTGGGCCGGCGGCCCAGGTCGTCCGGGTTGACCTCCGGCACCACCAGCGGCACATCGGGGTCCATCCGGAAGGCACCGGAGTTGTCCACCGCCACCGCGCCGCGGGCCGCGGCGACCGGCGCCCACTGCGCCGAGATCTCGTCGGGCACGTCGAACATGGCCACGTCGATGCCGTCGAAGGCGTCCACGGAGAGGGCTACCACCTCGGTTTCCCGCCCCCGGACCGTCAGCTTCCGCCCGGCCGAACGGGGCGAGGCGATGAGCCTGATCTCACCCCAGACGTCCTCCCGGGTGGACAGCAGGTCCAGCATCACCGTGCCGACGGCGCCGGTGGCGCCGACGACGGCCAGCGCCGGCCGGTGAAGGGGGCTGGGGAGGTGGGCGGGGCTCACCGGCCTGTCCCGCCGTAGACGACGGCCTCGACCTGGTCGGAGTCGAGCTCGAAGGCCTGGTGCGTGGCGGTCACCGCATGATCCACTTCGTCCTGGCCCACCACCACCGAGATCCTGATCTCCGAGGTGGAGATCATCTCGATGTTCACCCCGGCGTCGGCCAGCGCCTTGAAGAACATGGCGCTGACCCCAGGGTGGGATCGCATGCCCGCGCCGATCAGGGACACCTTGCCGATGCGGTCGTCGTAGAGCAGCGACTCGAAGCCCATGGACTGCTGCAGCCCCTGCAGCGTGGCCATCGCGCGCTGGCCGTCGTCGCGGGGCAGGGTGAACGAGATGTCGGTCCGCCCGGTCGCCACCGCCGAGACGTTCTGCACGATCATGTCGATGTTGATGCCGGCCTCGGCGATGGCCGTGAAGATCCGCGCCGCCTCGCCGACCCGGTCCGGCACGCCCACGACGGTGATCTTCGCTTCGCTCCGGTCGTGCGCGACCCCGGAGATGATGGCCTGCTCCACCTCGGTTACCTCCGACTTGTCGTTCGCGTGCCCGCGGACCCAGGTTCCTGGCCGGGCGGTGAAGGACGACCGCACGTGGATGGGGACGCCGTAACGGCGCGCGTATTCCACGCAGCGCAACATCAGGACCTTCGCGCCGCAGGCCGCCATCTCGAGCATTTCCTCGTAGCTGATCTGCGGAATCTGCCGGGCGGTCCTGACGATCCTGGGGTCGGCCGTGAACACGCCGTCCACGTCGGTGTAGATCTCGCACGCGTCCGCGTTCAGGGCGGCGGCGAGCGCGACCGCGGTGGTGTCCGACGCGCCGCGGCCCATGGTGGTGACGTCCTTGGTCGTCTGCGACACGCCCTGGAACCCGGCCACGATGGGGATCGCGCCGTCGGCCAGCGCCCCGGCGATCCGGCTCGGCCTGATGTCGATGATTCGCGCCCGGCCGTGCGTGGCGTCGGTGATGACGCCGGCCTGGGACCCGGTGAAGGAGCGTGCCTCCAGGCCCAGGGTGCCGATCGCCATGGCCAGCAGCGCCATCGAGATCCGCTCGCCGGCGGTCAGCAGCATGTCGAGCTCGCGCCCCGGCGGCAGCGGGCTGACCTGGCTGGCCAGGTCCATGAGCTCGTCGGTGGAGTCGCCCATCGCGGACACGACCACCACCACCCGGTCGCCGGCCTTGCGGCTGGCCACGATCCGCTGGGCCACCCGTTTGATGCCATCCGCGTCGGCGACCGAAGAACCACCGTACTTCTGCACGACGAGCGCCACGGCCGCGCCGCACCTCCCCGGGTCGTGGATGGACAGTTGATTTTAGCCGAACGGGCCGGGTTGACCCGCGGTCGTCACGGGCTGGTGCTCTCCTCGGCGACGTCCAGGCTGGCGTGCGCGACCACGGCGTGCAGCGCGCGCAGTGCGGCCCCGCCGTGGGTACCCCAGTGGTTGAAATAGGAGTACTGCCACCACCACAGCGCCTCGACCGACCGGCCGGCCTGGTAGTGCTTGAGGCCGTGGAGGAGGTCGGCGACCACGGCCGCGATGTCGTCCGAGATCCGGAACGGCAGGCACGAGGTGTCCTTGTACGGGTCGAACACCTCGGCGTACTCGTCGACCGCGGACAGCCGGCCGGCCAGGCCGGTGCGCAGCGCGTCCAGGTCCGGGTCGTCGCCCACCTCTGGCTCCCAGTTACCCGGCAGGATCACGTCGCTACTGGCGCCGAGCTGCGCTCCGGCCAGCAGGATCTGGGACACCTCGAGCAGCAGCAGCGGGACGGTCTCGTCGCCGCCGCTCTGGGCCAGCGCCTCCACGCCGTCGATGAAGTTCTTCACGTTCACCGCGATCTGGTCCGCTAGCGGCCGCCACTCTGTGCCCTCATCTGGCGCCTGAGCCGACGGTTCAGACATCAAGCAGTCTCCGTCCCTCGAAGGCGCGCCCCAGCGTCACCTCATCGGCGTACTCCAGGTCGCCCCCGACCGGCAGTCCGCTCGCGGGCCTGGTCACCCGCAAGCCCATTGGCTTTACCAGCCTAGCGAGAAACGCCGCCGTGGCCTCCCCTTCGAGGTTGGGATCGGTGGCAAGTATCAGCTCTGTCACCGTTCCGTCAGTGAGCCGCGCCATCAGCTCCCTGATCCGCAGCTCTTCCGGGCCGACCCCGTCGATCGGGCTGATCGCTCCGCCGAGCACGTGATAGCGGCCGCGGAACTCGCGGATCTTCTCCACCGCCGCGACGTCCTTGGGCTCTTCCACCACGCAGATCACCGACTGGTCGCGCCGCGGGTCCAGGCAGATCCGGCACTCCTCGGCCTCGGCCACGTTGCCGCAGGTCCGGCAGAACCGCACCCGCTCGGTCACCTCGATCAGCGCGTCGGCGAGCCGCCTGACCTCGGCGTGATCGGTGGCCAGCAGGTGAAACGCGATCCGCTGGGCGCCCTTGGGACCGACGCCCGGCAGCCGCCCCAGCTCGTCGATGAGGTTCTGGATGACGCCTTCGTACACGCCAGGTCCCTAGGTTTCCGGTTTGTCCTCGTCGTCAGGATCCTGACGGTGCGGGGTCTGCGGGCTCTGCGGGGCGGGACCGCCGAGACCGAGGCTAGACAGGTCGAGGCCACCGGGCAGGTCGAGGCCACCGCCACCGGGCATGCCCGGCATGCCGCCGCCCTGCATGGCCGCGGCGAACGGTCCCATCTGCTGCTGCTGCAGGTCCTCGGCTGCCCGGTAGGCGTCACGGACCGCGGCGAGCACGAGGTCGGCGATGGTCCGCGCGGTCTCCTCCGCGTCGTCGGTGTCCACCGCGGCCGGCTGGATGCTGAGATCCAGCAGCTCGCCCTGGCCGTTGACGGTGGCCCTGACCAGGTCGCCGCCCGCCGTGCCGGTCACTTCGGCGTCCGCCAGTGCCTGCTGGGCATTCATGAGCTGTTCCTGCATCTGCTGCGCCGCGGCGAACAGCTGCTGCATATCCATCTGGGGTTCCACATCGCCCTCCTACGCAGAGCCTACGACCACCCCAGCGCGGTTAAGCCGCTCCGGCGCGCTGGGCTCAGCCTTCGAATTCGCCGATCACCTGACCGCCCAGCTCGCGCTGGATGAGGTTCATGCCGGTCAGCTCGGCGTTCCGGACCGCCCGGTCGTCCGGTGACGGCTCGTCCTCATGGCTGCCGCCGGGCGGCATGTCGTCCGGCTCGTCGTCCGGCTCGTCATCCGGCTCGTCGTAGGGCCCGGCGAACTCCGGCCCGGCGAACTCCGGCGGGGCGGCCTCCGACGGCGCGGGGGCGGGATCCCGCCGGACCGCGGGCGGGCGGGCCGCCGCCGGCGCTCCGGTTCCAGGCCGCCCGGCCTGGCCGGCGACGTCGCCGCCGGCCACGCCCTTGATCGTCGCGTTCAGGCCGAAGTCATTGCTCAGCACGCGCTTGAGAATGGCGTCGTGGCCGCTCACGCTGAAGGCCCGCATTTCTCCTTCCCGGGGGAACCGCAGCGTGAGGACCCCGTCGTCGAGGGAGAGCACGTTGGCGTTGCGAAGCAGCGCCCACGCCACCCGGCTCTCACGCCTGACCGTCTCCACGATCGCGTCCCAGTTCGCACGCAGCGAGTCGGCCGGCGAGGATCCGGCGGCCGGCGGAGCCAGCGCGGGCTCGGGCGTTGACCGGGCAGGCGGCGGAGCCGGGGGGGCGGGTTCGGGCGGTTCGGGCGCGGGGCGGGCGGGCGGGCTCGCGGCCCGGGGCTGTTCCGGCGGCTGGGGCGCCGGCCGGCCGGCCGGGCTGGGAACCCGGACCCGTTCGGCCCCATCGTCCTGAGCGGGCTGCGGCGGGCGGGGGAGTGACTGCGGAACCGTCGACGGCGTCCCCTTTTCCAGCCGTTCCAGCCGGGCGAGCAGAGATTTCTCGTCCGTGGCGGCGGCCGGCAGCAGCACCTGGGCACACGTCAGCTCGAGCAGCAGCCGGGGCGAGGTGGCGCCGCGCATCTGGTCCAGGCCGGTGCTGACGATCTCGGCGGCACGAGCCAGCCCGGCCTGGCCGAACCTGTCCGCCTGCCGGGCCATCAGCTCGGCCCGGTCCGGCGGCAGGTCGAGCAGCCCGCTGGCGGCCGCGTCGGGCACCGCGGCCAGCACGATCAGGTCGCGGAGCCGGTCCAGCAGGTCGGCCGCGAACCGGCGCGGCTCATGGCCGCCCTCGATGACCCGGTTCACCACGCGGAACACCGCCGCGCCGTCGGCGGCCGCGAACGCGTCCGCGATCTCGTCCAGCAGGCTGGCGTCGGTGAAGCCGAGCAGCGCCACCGCGCGCTCGTAGCTGAGCCCGGACTCGTCGCTGCCCGCCAGCAGCTGATCCAGGATGGACAGCGAATCCCGGGCCGACCCGGCGCCGGCCCGCACCACCAGCGGCAGCACCGACTCCTCCACCGCCACGTCCTCCTGGCGCAGGATGTCCTGCATCAGCTCGCGCAGCACGGACGGCGGGACCAGGCGGAACGGGTAGTGGTGCGTGCGCGACCTGATGGTCGCGATGACCTTCTCCGGCTCGGTGGTGGCGAAGATGAACTTCAGGTGCGGCGGCGGTTCCTCGACCAGCTTCAGCAGCGCGTTGAAGCCCTGCTGGGTGACCATGTGCGCCTCGTCGATGATGTAGATCTTGAAGCGCCCGGATACCGGCGTGTAGAAGGCCCGCTCGCGCAGTTCCCTGGCGTCGTCCACGCCGCCGTGCGAGGCCGCGTCGATCTCGATCACGTCGATGCTGCCCGGCCCGGAGGGCGCGAGCGCGACGCAGGAGTCGCAGACCCCGCAGGGTTCGGGGGTGGGACCCTTGACGCAGTTCAGCGAGCGGGCCAGGATCCTCGCGCTGGACGTCTTGCCGCATCCGCGCGGGCCGCTGAACAGGTAAGCGTGGTTGATCCGCCCGGTGCGCAGCGCCTGGGTGAGCGGGCCGGTGACGTGTTCCTGCCCCTTGACCTCGGCAAACGTCGCCGGACGATACTTGCGGTACAGCGCCAGTCCGGATTGGGCTAGCCTGGATCGGGCCAGGCTAGCCGGGGCTGCCTGGGTCGCTCCCTCGCCTTCCGACGCGGCTGCTGCCATCAGCTCATCCTCACCGGTAATCGGGGACCCCCCGCACACCCGTCAGAGCCCGCGTACCCTTGCTGCCTTCCGGCCCTGGGGGGGTTGGCGGGATAAACGCCGTGCGGGGGGTCATCGGCCAGTGTAGTCAGCCCGCGGACCAGATGTTCCCCAACCCGGTTACCGGCGGATTCGGGTAAGCTTCCCCGCGGAGGATTCGCCTAGTGGCCTAGGGCGCACGCTTGGAAAGCGTGTTGGGTGCAAGCCCTCGCGAGTTCGAATCTCGCATCCTCCGC
>WNGL01003852.1_pt1 | contig 18077 bp, 14 predicted proteins | sample 5400591 | NCBI WGS metagenome assembly WNGL01 (sample SAMN13153377, study PRJNA577476) | soil metagenome | isolation source: 80 cm soil or saprolite under Garry oak tree replicate 1 | place: USA:California | collected 2016-06-15 | reverse complement strand
AGATGGCCGGCGGCCGCGTCCTTCGGCTTGGCCACAAAGTCAAAAGCGCCCAGGGCCAGGGCCTTGAACGTGGAATACGCGCCCGCCTTGGTGTGCGTGCTGACGACAATCACCGGGACATGATGGCTGTGCGTTATGGACCGCAGCGTCTCAATGCCGTCCAGACGCGGCATCTCGAGGTCCAGCGTCACGACGTCCGGCTTCAGCTCCTCAATTTTCTTCAGTGCAAACTCGCCATCCATGGCCGTCCCGATAACCTCGATGGATCCTTCGCTCTCCAAGATCTTGGGAATCAGCTTGCGCATCAGCGCGGAATCGTCAACGACGAGAACGCGTACGGCTTTGCTCATGCGATGGCCCCCAGAATGGGCGCGCGGCTCAGACGGGCGACCACCGCAGGCACATTCAGAATCAGGACCACCGTCCCGTCGCCCAGAATGGATGCGCCGCTGACCAATTCGGTCGCGACCAATTGGTCGCCGAGCCCCTTGATTACGAGTTCTTCTTCACCGACCAAGGAGTCCACCAGCAGGCCGAAGCGGCGTTCCGCCGCTCCAATGACAATCACGAAAGAGCGCTTCCGAGCGCTGACCTCGTGGATTTGATCCAGGCGGTCGAGCCGCACCAGAGTGAGAAGGCGGTCGCGCAATTGAAGAACTTCGCGCTGGTCAACGCGGTGTATCTCCTTTTCCTCGGCGCGCGTAATCTCCAGCACGGAACTCAGCGGCACGGCATACAATCGTCCTCCCACGCGGAACAACAGCGCTTGGATGCTAGCGAGAGTCAGCGGGACGCGAAGCTGAAACGTGGTGCCCTTACCGGCCTGAGTCGCAATCGTCACCGTCCCCTTCAATCGTTCGAGGGCGGTCTTGACCACGTCCATGCCAACGCCGCGGCCCGAGACAGAAGTCACTTCTGCAGCGGTGCTCAGACCCGACTCAAAAATCAGGTTCAGCGCCTCGCTTGGGGTGAGCCGGCTGGCCTCTTCCGCGGAAATAATTCCGCGCCCGATTGCCTCGGCCACGATTCGCTCACGGTCGAGGCCGCGGCCATCGTCGCGAACTTCGATGACCACCTGGTTGCCCTGATGGTAGGCGTTCAAGCGGACCGTGCCCCGCGCGGGCTTTTCGGCGGCGACGCGCTCTTCGGGCGGCTCGATGCCGTGGTCCACGGCGTTGCGGATGAGGTGCGTCAGGGGCTCGCCGAGCGAATCCAGGATGCTCTTGTCGAGATCGGTGCTTTGCCCGGCCAACTCCAGAGCAACATCTTTGCTGCGAAGTTTGGCGACATCGCGCACGATGCGCGGCAGCCGGCGGAAAAGCTGCTCGACCGGGACCATGCGGATCTTCATCACCGACTTTTGGAGGTCGTCCAAAACTCGCGACTGAAAGGCCAGCGCATCACCGAGTCTGGCGCGGAGGGGGTCCTTCGCAAAGCGCTGGTCGAATTCGTGAATCGCGCGATGGAACATTGATTTTCCGATGATCAGTTCCCCCACCAGATTCATCACGGCATCAATCCGCGCAGATTCGACGCGCAAAGTAGCCTCCGCCACGGCCGCGATTGCTGCTTTGGCTGCAGGAGCCGGCTTTGATGCGGGAGCTTCGGCGCGGGCAGACTCGACTCCGGCGGCAACCGCGGCGGCTTCCGAGTCCAGCAGCGCCCCAAGCATTTCATGCTCCGGCGTATCCGCGACGACAGCAGGTTCGACCACAATTTCCGCGACTACGGCTGGGATGCGGCACTTCTTCAGAATCCATTCCCGCGATCGAGAAGTGGCCAGCGCGGCTTCCACAATTTCCACATGTTCTGCGGAAAGATTGTCTTCCGGGCGCAGCGCCAGAACGGTGCCGGCGCCGTAGAGCACATTGCGGATAAGCTGCAGCGCCGCGGCGCGCATCTGGCTTGTTGGGTCGATCCTCAGCCCGACGTTGTAAACCGTCTCCCCGCGATGAACTGCTTCTGCGATCATCAATTGCTCGTACTCGCCCCATTCAAACTTGGCGTCTACACCGCTCGCAGGGTGGGCAGCGCCCTCGCCGGATTCGGCCGACTGGCCCATCAAGTGGCGGATGTGTATGCGCAGCGCCTCGCCCGCCGGCGGCTGCAAGTTTCCGCGGTAGGCGGCCAGCATGGCGTGGAACGTGTCCGCTGCTGTGAGCACCACCTCAGCAAGCGCGGCGCTCCGTGTTTCCACCACTTGCGGCGTCAAGACGTCTTCCAGTTCGTGCGCGAGCTTGCTTAGTTGTTGATACCCGCAGGCGGCGGAATCCCCTTTGAGCGTGTGCACAGTGCGACGAACGCGCCGGATGACCTCGGCGTCTTTGGGGTGTTCTTCCAACTCCAGCCCGGCGTCATTGAGAGACTGAAGCAACTCCTCTGCGCTTTCGAAGAAGAGCTGGCGCAGTTCCGAACTGCGATCCTCGGAAAAGAGGCTCATGGTGTCGCCTCGATCCGCTGGTACGCGGTGCCATTATTTACGTGAATCATTCGGAATTTTGACGACAGCCCGAACAGACTTTCCGCATGGCCAACGAAGAGATACCCCTCGGGGTTCAAGCAGTGGTAAAACTTCTCCACCAGGCGCTTCTGCTCCGCTTCGTCGAAATAGATCATGACGTTGCGGCAGAGAATAATGTCGTTGCGTTGCGGCAAAAATACCGTTTTCAGATTGTGGAAGTCGAATTGCACCAACTCCTTCACCGCTTTCTTGACTGCGTACTTGTCGCCGACCTTCTCGAAGTAGCGCAGGCGCGTGGTGTACTCGACCGGCTCCATCTGCACCTCGGTGTAGACGCCTTCCTGCCCCGCGCGCAACGTGGCGTAGCTGATATCCGAGGCGAGAATCTCTAGGCGCCACGGCGGAGGAATCAGCGGTTTTGGCGAGGGCATGTCAAACGGAAGCGGATTGCGCAGATAGTAGTAGGCCAGCGCGTCGCAGATGAGCATCGCAACGGTATACGGTTCCTGCCCGGAAGCGCATCCCGCGCTCCACACCCGCAAGTTCCAGTCCCGGCGATCTTGTTTGCGCCGCAGCAAATCCTCGAGCACGTTCTTTTGAAGCAGATCGAGCTGCGGCTTGTTCCGGAAAAAACTGGTCTCGTTGACGGTCAGGTTTTCGAGCAGCGCCGCGAGCTCCTGCTTCCCTTCCCGGCTCGTGAGCAACCGGTAGTAGCCGTAGAAGGAGTCGAGCTGGCAGGCTTTCAGGCGGCGCTGCAGACGGTCGCGAAGAAAGTGCGCCCGCCGCTCGTCGAAGTACATTCCGCACTCTTGATAGACGAGGGTTTGTAAAAGCTTCAGCTCCGCGTCCGTGAGCTGGATTGGTGCGGTTAGAGTTCCCATTGGCTCTCGCTGTGTGGCAATCTGGATTTGATTCCGGCCGCAACGATTTGGGCCGGGCCGCTCACTCTTGCACAGTCACCGGCTCGACGGCTTGCTCGAGGCGGCGGAGTTCACCGCGTTGCAGCAATTTTCCAATATCCAGGAGGATGACCAGCCGCCCGTTGAGCTTGCCAACGCCGGTGACGTAGCTTACTTCCCCTTCCTGAAACATCGTGTTGGGCATTTCGATATCCGCGGGCGGAATCTTCAGGACTTCCGAGGCGGAATTCACGATCAGCCCCAAGACCTTGTTTTCGAGCTCGACCACGAGGATGCGGTTCTTCTTGTTTGGCTCGACATTCTTGATCCCGAACCGCTTGCGCAGGTCCATCACGGGAATAATCTTTCCGCGCAGGTTGATGACCCCTTCGATATAGTCAGGCGCATTCGGAACCGCGGTGATGGCCGGGACACGCACAATTTCCCGGACCGCCGAGATGCGCACCCCATAGGTTTCGTCCCCAATTCGAAATCCGACGATCTGGAGGTCTTTGTCCATTGCGGCTCTCCGGCCCGTTTAGGACCGCCCCACCTCCGCATACTCCTCCGGCGAAAGGCGTGCGCCTTCGGGGTCGCGCCGGCCCGGTGCGCGGCGAGGGTCGCCAATGCCGTGCATCCGGTCGAGCACAAATCGGTCCATGGACTCCAGCAGCATGCGGGAGAGCTTCAGCATCTGTTCGGCGGCTGCGGAGAGCTCCGTTGATCCGGAAGCCGATTGCTGCACCAACTCGCGCATTTTCTCCATGGCCCGGACAACGGCCTGAGCGCCGGACGCCTGTTCCTCGACGGCAGAGTTGATTTCCTGGGTAATCTCGGTCAGGCGGCTGGTGGCCTTGGCAATTTGCGAGGAGCCAACGGACTGTTCGTTGGTGGCGGCGCCGATTTCCTGCGCGAACTTGAAAACCTCGGTAACCACGTTCGAGATCTTGCCCAGCGCCGTGTTCAAATCGCTGCCCAGTGACAATCCTTCTTCCACAATGCGCGTGCTGTGCTGCATGTTCTCCACGGCCTGGCGCGCTTCTTTTTGAATACTCGAGATCAACTCGGAGATTTCCTTAGTGGACTGTGTGGATTTTTCCGCAAGCTTGCGCACTTCGTCGGCGACAACGGCGAAACCCAGGCCGTGTTCGCCAGCGCGCGCCGCTTCAATCGCGGCGTTGAGCGCCAGCAGGTTGGTCTGCTCGGCCAGATCGTCGATGACTTCGATAATCTTGCCGATGTCATCGGCGCGGCGACCGAGGACTCCGATGATTTCCGCAGAGGTCTGAATCGCCGTATTCGTGCGGTTCAGCCCGTCCGTCGCCCGTTCCATCTTCGCGATGCCCTGCTGCACCTCTTCGCGCGAGCGGTTGGAAATGTCGAGCAGGACCTTCGCGGTGTCTGCCACCCGCTGGATGGAAGTCACCATCTGGTCGATCGAAGCCGAGGTTTCCGCGACGCTGGAGGCCTGCACCTTCGTGTTCTTGACGACGTTCTGCACGTTTATGCTCATCTCGTGCATGGTGCTGGTGACCTCTTCAATCGCTGAAGAGGCCTGAACGCTGACCTTCGCCGACTCGTCGGAGGCTCCGGCGACCTGGTTCGAGCCGGCGGAAACCTGCGAGGCGCTGTCGCGAACCTGGCGGACGAGGTCGCGCAGCCCATGCGACATCCGCACAAAGGCATTGCCCAGCGTGTCGCGCTTCGACCGCGGAGCAATTTCCACGGCCAGCTCGCCCTCGGCAATGGACGCCGAAACGGTGGCCATCTCTTTCAGGTACGACACCATATTGTTGAACGTAGTGGCCAGCGCGCCAATTTCGTCGTTGCGATGAATGTCAATGTTCTGGTCGAGGTCGCCCGAGTCGCCGATCTCCCGCGCCACGGTAATCAGGTGCCCCAGCGGATCGGAAATGGACTTCGCCGTGTAATAAGCGATGGCCATGCCCGCAAAAATGGCCAGGAGCGTTCCGAGGAAAGTCACGATCGTGTTGATGGTGGTCCAGCGCGCCGCGGAGTCCGAGGACTCCTGGAGCGCCTTGCCGATTTCGCCGTTGATCTGGTCGAGCACACTCGCCGACGGGTTCACCCACGCATTGGGATCTTTCTGCAGGTAAAAAATCTGGAGGTCGGAGGCGGTGGCGTCGCCCGAGTCCACCTGATGGCGTTTGGCAAGCACGGGCCTGACAAATTCATCCGTCCATTTCTTTTCGGTGCTCTCTACCTCAATCAGTCCGGTGCGCAGCGATTCATTTCCGGACTTGGTCTCCTTCTTCTTCAGCAGATCGGAAAGCTCGGCGATGCCCCTGTTGACTTTTTCTTCGTCGCGGGGGTCACCGCTCAGGAGAAAGCTGCCGAGGTTCAAACGGTTCTGCATGATCTGGAATCGAACAGCCTCGACGGTTCGCACGCTCTCCAGCGCATTGGCAGCATCCGTTCGCGACGAGCGTTCGCGCAAGACAGAGGCGGTGTTCAGGAGAAACAGCAAGAACAGAATCGCCAGAATGGAACCAAACCCGACATAAAGCTTCTTACCGATTGTCATTGTCTATTCCTCCACCGCTCGCCCGCCCCGGTTGTCCGACATTAGTTGTCACTTCTCTTAAATTCGAATTCCACGACCTGCGTGGTCTCTTCCGATGCGGCAACGAATTTCCATTCCTTCACTGCGTCCACGGCCGGGTTGACCAGCAGCGGATGCCCGCCAATCACGCGCGTGGATCTCACGTGCCCGTCCGGAGCAATCACCACTTCGATTTTCACCTTCCCGGTGACATTCATGCGCCTTGCCAATTCCGGGTAAACGGCAGCAACGAGCGTCTTGACCTTTCTCTTCCCCTCTTGGGTCACACTCGATTGCGCTGAGACCACTGCCGGCAGGATCAGGAGTCCGGCTAGGATCACGGTTGACGCTGCTGAGATCCATTTTCCGGGGCTTCTCATTTCCCCTCAGTCCTGCGGGTACACCTACGCAAAGAGAAAGGCAGACAGACACTGTAGAGGAGGTTGCACGGGCCATGCCAGTATCAAGAGGAGTTGGAGGGAGGTTTCCGAGGACCTGCTCAGGCGCCTAACTCATACATCCGAAAAGGGTAAGGTCATAAGGGCAAATTTGCAGGTACAGGTAAAGCCGCGAGTAGAAGTCTCAATCCCATCGGTATTGGGGCGGGACGGGTCTCACGCTGAGATTTCCTTTCGAGCTTCGGATTGCTCGATTCAGCACCACCATCTCAGGGTGTGGTTGACTCAAGATGAGACTCAGAAGTACGGTGAGCAATCAGGCTGTTTAGATTTGAGACTTCGCTGAAACTGAGACGGGCCCGGAATTCTACTACTTCAATGTCAGCAAAACGCCGAGCATCCACCCAGAGTGTCGCATCTTGCGACGACTCCCTTCCCCAGCTTCTCTCGATGCTTGCGGCGTCTGCCCACTCCAACCCGGAGTCTTTGATTGCTGATTTCTGCAGGCTCACTCGGGAGTTCTTCGGGATATCAATGGTCTGTTATTGGAAACGAGCAGGCTCCCACGAACTCGTGTGCAGCGCCTGCGATGGGGAATTCCGCGAACGCATTTTCGGTCAGCGCCTTCGCCTGGGACAATCTTCCGTTGTGCTCGAAGCTTTGGAGGAGCCTCACGCGATAATGGCGAACCCCTTGAATGCGCAGCGAGACTCGCTTGCAGGACTTCTTGGCATGAAGGCGGTAGCCGCCGCGCGCGTACGTGCCGGCGGTGACGTCGATGGAGTCCTTGTCCTGATGAACCACACCGTGTTCCAGAATCCTCCGCAAGGCCTGGAAAGCGCGCTGAGGATTTTGGCGTCAGTGCTGGGAACGCAAATCGAAGCCGCAAGGAATGCCCAGCAAGCAAGATTATATCGGCGACGTGCGGATGATCTGATGAGCCTACCGCTGGACTCAACGCGCCCTCTCCGAATAGCGGATTTTGCGAGGCGGTTTGCGGCGCGAGCCGCGGACATGCTGGGGGCTCGCAGCGTGGCACTCGGGCTGGTCCGCGGCGCCAAAGTGGAATCTCTGTTTTTCCACGGAGAGCCTCGTGTTGCCGACGCCGGCACATCGTCACAATTGGAGTCGGTCCTGGCAGAACTTGCGCTCCGGCCGTCATCGGAAATCCTCGTCGGCGCGGCGCCCGCGATCCTCGGCTCCGCGTTGGCTGCGGTGCTGCAATGGAGCGACATCACCGTCGCGCGTCTGACGGGAAGCGATGGCGATTTGCTTGGGGTCCTCTGCCTGGCCAACCGTGAGCGCGACCTTCCTGCGGAAGAGCGTAACCTGCTGAAGGCCCTCGTGAGTCATGCTTCTGTCACGGTGGAGAATTTCCGGCGCTTCTCGCAGATCGAACAGTCGAAACGGCAATGGGTTGAAGATATTGATGCCATCAGCGACTTCATCGTGGTGCACGACCGTGCTCACAAGATTCTGCGGGTGAACCGCTCCCTGGCGGCCTACATAGGCTCGCGGCCAAGCGAAATGGTTGGCGAGGCGGTGAAGACGCTCGCTCCGTTCGCGGGAGCGGCCGGAGACGACTCGCCCTGCCCATTCTGCCGCGACATCCAGGCTACCGCCGAAGAGCACATTCAGTCCGCGAAAGAGCGCATTTATTTGATTTCGACGTCGCGCATCCGCGGCAACAGCGATGACGACTTCCGGACCATCCATGTCCTGAAAGACATCACCGACCGCCGAGAGGCAGAGCGGCGGTACCGCGAATTATTCGATAACATTCAAGAGGGCTTGTTTTTTTCGACTCCGGACGGCCGCTTCCTGGAAGTCAATGACGCAATGGTTCGGATGCTGGGATACCATAGCCGGGAAGAGCTGCTGCAGACCAACATCACGCACCACCTGTACCTCGCACCCGAGCGCCGGCAACGCCTTCTGGACGCCATCGCGGAGCGAGGCGTGCTGCGGAATTACGAGGAGCCGCTCCGGAGAAAAGACGGCACGATTCTGCACACCATGCAAAATATTTTCGCCGTCCGCGATGAGCAGGGTGCGGTGGTTCAATACCGGGGATTGATGCTCGACGTCACCGAACAAAGAACCTACCAGGCACAGCTTCAGCGCGAGCGCGATTTCAACCAGAAAATCCTGAATAACACGCAGAGCATGATTCTCGTGCTCGATACTGCCGGATTGATCAGTTACGCGAATCCGCGGTGTTTCGAGGTGGGATACCGCGAAGAGGAGCTCCTTGGACATCGCCTGGTGGAATGGGTGAGCCCTTCGCGGCGGCAGGATTTCGAAGCAGCACTGGAGACAACTGCGAATGGAGTGCAGGTGGACAACCTGGAGCTCCCCTTCCGCCGCGGGGACGGCTCGACCGGGCATTTTTCCGTGAGCCTAAGCCCCATCCGCGACGAGCAGGCCCAAGTGAACAGCATTGTCGTGGTGATGACCGACATCACCGATGCGGCCATCTTGCAAGCCAAGCTTGCGCACTCCGAGAAAATGGCCACCGTCGGCCAATTGGTCTCGGGCGTGGCGCACGAGATTAATAACCCGCTGGCGGCTATTGTCGGTTTTACGGATCTGCTCTTGGAAAACCCTGCTGTACCCCAGCAAGCGAAAGACGATCTCCAGGTCATCTTGCTGGAGGCGCAGCGTACGAAAGAAATTGTACACGACCTGCTCAGCTTTGCGCGTCAGTCCCCGGCCCGCCGGGAGCCCGTACAAATCAACGCCGTGCTGCGCCAAACAGTCAAACTGCGCGCTTACGATTTTTCCAGCCACGGCGTGGAGGTTCTGGAATCCCTGGATGCCAACCTGCCGCGCGTAGTCGGCGATTCTCAGCAGCTCCAGCAGGTTTTCTTGAACATCCTCAATAACGCCTATGACGCGGTGCGGGAAACTCGCCGCCGGGGCCGGATTGAAATCCAGACGTCGCCGCGAAACAATTCCGTGGAAATCCTCTTTCGGGATAACGGTCCCGGCATCGCCAATCCGGACCGCATCTTCGACCCGTTCTTTACAACCAAAGAGGTGGGAAAGGGAACGGGTCTTGGTTTGAGTATCTGCTACGGCATCGTCCGCGCCCATGGCGGAGAGATTGCCTGCCACAACAACCGGGGCACGACCGGATGCACCTTCCTGGTGCGTCTGCCCATCGCATCCGGGGCCGCGGCAGCGGCAGCAGGAGAGACCGCTCCATGAAGCCTGCCCCAGAACGTCCCGCTCGCGCCCCGATGCCCATCCTGGTTATCGAGGACGAGCCGTCCGTCACGGCCTTTCTGCGCGCGGCGCTCGAGCGCAATGGATACACGGTAACGCCGGCCGCGTCCGGCGCAGAAGGATTGCAGTTGCTCCAGCAGGGGGAATTTCTGGGCGTCATCACCGACATCCGCACGCCTGGCAGCGTCAATGGCGCCGATGTTCATACATGGATTCAGCAGCACCGTCCCCAGCTTCGCTCGCGCATTATTCTCATTAGCGGGGACACCGCCAATAGCGAGACGATGGCCTTGCTCGAGCGCAGCGGAACTCCTTGTGTGGAGAAGCCTTTTCGCGTCCAGCAACTCATTTCTGTTGTGGAGAGGACCTTCGGGAAACCATGAGCGACGAATTGCGCATCCGCTTTTTGATCGTAGATGATGAGCAGAGCATCCGCCGCCTGTGTATGACCATCGGCGCCAACCTCGGATTCGCTTGCACCGAGGCCGAAAGCGCCGAAGCGGCGCTGCTCTCTCTCGAAACACAAGCACCCGACATCGTGGTGACCGACTTGAGGCTCCCCAACCTTTCGGGTGTGGAACTCCTCCGCCAGATCAAAGCCATTCTGCCGCGGAGCGAAGTTGCCATTATGACCGGCCACGGCTCCATCGAGTCGGCGGTGGACGCGATGAAGCTCGGCGCCTACGACTACATCGAAAAGCCGTTTCGGGTGGAAAAACTGCGTCTCCTGCTCCAAAGGATGGCCGAGAAGGTCCGTCTGGTCACGGAGAATCAATTCCTCCGCGACCGCGTCAATACCGAGCAAAACCTCGACGGAATTGTCGGAGCTTCGGCCAAGATCCAGGACGTGCTGCGGATGATCGGACGTTTGAAAGACACACGCACCCCCGTTCTAATCTTCGGGGAAAGCGGCACCGGGAAAGAGCTGGTGGCTCGCGCCATCCATTTTCGCGGGACGCAGGCGGAGCTTCCGTTTGTCGCCGTGGATTGCGGCTCGCTTGTGCCGACGCTGATGGAGAGCGAGCTCTTTGGTTATGAAAAAGGCGCCTTCACTGGAGCCTTGAAAACCAAAGCGGGTCTGTTTCAGGCCGCCAATGGCGGCACGATTTTCCTGGACGAAATCGGCGAACTGCCTCTCGAGATGCAGGCCAAACTATTGCGCGCTTTGCAGGAAAAGGAAATCCGCCCGGTCGGCAGCAACGAAAAAGTTTCCGTGGACGTTCGCATCGTGGCCGCGACGAATCGGGACCTGGAAGCGGCTTATCGCGCCGGAACCTTCCGCAAGGATCTCTACTTTCGCTTGAACGTCGTGACGGTGCACCTGCCGTCGCTGCGGGAGCGCCGCTCAGACATTCCCATGCTGGTCCATTGTTTTCTGGACCGCTACGCCCCCAGCGACCCCATCCAAGTGACGGCGGCGGCCATGAAGAGCCTGCTCCAATACGATTGGCCCGGAAACGTCCGCGAATTGGAAAACTGCATCGCCCGCGCCGTCACACTCGGCGACCGTCGCACGATTGATCTGGCCGACCTCCCGCCGGCCATTCGCGGCGAACAGTCCTCTTCGTCGCCGGCGCCGGATGCCAGTCCCCTTCCCGCCACCGCGCTTGACGAAATGGAGCGCATGACAATTCTCCGCGTCTTCGAGCAGGCCAAGGGCGATAAAGCGCTCGCCGGAAAGATGCTGGGAATCAGCAGAGCCACGCTGTACCGGAAATTGAAACGCTACAGCATCCAAGTCAAACAGTCTGCCGGTGGGATCGAAACCGACGCAGTCGCAAAATGACCCCCACGCAAGTCAGCCGGTTCTCTAAGAATGACACAGCTCGACCAACCTGATGAGACGCGCCCGTTTCAGGGTGAGACGACTGAGCCAGCCCCACTCCTTCCCCTTCGCATAAGCCTTTAGTTTTCAATGACTTCACTCCCACCCGTGGATTTCGGACTAATGGTGCCCTTCGTGCATCCTTCCTTCACCGGAGTAATGCATTCGGACGCGGAGTGTACTGAGACATAGTTCTCGCCGCACGTTGCAACGGCTGAAAGGATTGGCAAAAGAGTGGCACGTGGAGCCGGCATTACGCAAGCGCTCGCAGAAAGCTGTGTGAGCAAGCTCGCTCAGTTTTTCCCTCAAGCCGCTCCGGTTCGAATTCCGGTGCAGGTGGTTGCGCCCCGGCCAGGAGGAAGAAGTATTTCGGAAGGCGCGGTGATTGAATTCGGAACGCCCTTGGAAGCGCTGTTCACTTCCACATTGCCGCTCGAATTCGATGACCGAATACGCTTGCTCGAACCGAATGGCGATGTGGTCGCAGAGGCGGCTGTAGTAGCCGTCCAGTATCATGAGGGACGAAAAGCTGTCGCGGTCCGGTTTCTGTCGAGCCCGCGCCGCTGGATGACACAATCGTGATCCCAACCAATAAAACGGTGGCTTCGCCTCACCCTGCCGGGCCCGATCCTTCCGAGCTTGCCGCACAATGGCAGGAAGCGCGTGCCGTCTACCCGATTTACCTGGCGCTGGCCAAGCTGCTCGAGCTGGGCCTTCCCTCCTCCTCGGACAAAAAAACTCTTCCGGACCGCCCGACGCAGGAAGTTTTCGACGGTGTGCGCCGCTGGCTCGATGAGATGGACCAGCAGGTCCAAACTCATCAGATTCGCAAGCTGCTCCAATCCACGACTCTCAATTCCAGCGAACAAGCCTTGCGCACCCTCATTCTTCGGCACCTGAAAAAACCGCAGAAGACGAAATCCGACCGCGACAAAATTGACTTCCTGCTCGCGCAATATTTTGCCCTCGAGGCGCCGCCGAAGATTTATCACGCACAAATCGAGCTCGAGGATGTCGCGCGAGTCTTGAAACCGATATTTGGAGATGTAGACCCAGCGCCTCTTGCATGGTGCCGGCCTTTGGAAGCGATGATTGACAATTTGAAAGCCTTCCGCAGTCTGCGCCAGCTTCTGACGACAAATTTCATCAACGAAGGGAGAAAGGTGAAGGAGTCCGCGGGGGGAATGTTTTACGACCCCGCTTCCTTGCTGGCGTTCGCTCGCTTCAATTTCCTCCTCCGCCGTGCCTTTATCGAATTGATGCACGCCGACCTGATCGCCATCCGCGCCGGGCTTGGGCTGCTGGAAACAGCCAAGGTAAAGTTCGTGGATTGCCGGCGTGCCGGCCTGTCCGAAGCCGAACCTGTCCTCAAGCTCTTGCAGATTTGCAACGACTGGAAACAGCCCTTTCAGAAGGAATACACCGAGAATTCGGTTGGACTGGCCTTTGCGAAATTGCTCGCCCTGCGCGCTGATGTCGAACAAGCTGTGGAGCAGGCCCGCGTAAAAATGGGAGCGCTGCAAAAGAAAGCCCAGCCGCCGGCTTCCCAGGCAGCGCCCTCGATCCAGAAACCGGCGAAGCTAGGTACGCAGACGGGGAAGCCTCTGCCGGCCCCCGAACTGCCAGCGGGGGCCAGCGGCTTAAAGTCTCGCGCCACAACACCGGGTATCGCCCCAAAACAAACTTCTCCGCCGCCCTCAGCCTCGGAGCCGCGGGGAAAAACGTCGGGAACCACGGTAGCCGGGCAGCCGCTTGACCTGGACACCTGCACGGAAAAGATTTGGTTGCAATTGATCGCTTCTCCCCCGGCGCGCGGACGCTCCATGACCACGGTGGCCATTGAAAAGACGCGCATCCTCATGTCCTCCTGGGAGGTTTCCGCATTTGTTACCGATGGCGGCCGGACCTCGGACGACTTGCGCCGTGCGGTATCGGCCCGCGCTGCAATTGCGGTTGCCATTGACGCATTTGAAAGCTCTGGGAATCGCTCAGGAGTTCGCGCAGCAATCGAAGTGGCTCGAAAAGAGATTTCTTCCCTGCAGGAACGCGTAGAAGCCGCAAAACGCGCTAAGAACACCGAGGCGGCTGTGAACCTCGGCATCAGCACAAAACGGCTGCTTTCGGTCGTTGATGAAGCAGAGAAAGTCTAGCTGCCTCGGGGTGTTAATGCGGTGGGCCCCAGCCGGAAAAGGACATCTGTCAGGTGACTCCGTCGAGCGTCTTGATCATTTCCGATGAAACGGACTTCGCACGTGCCTTGACCGCCCGCTGGCAAGCGGAACGTCAGGTTCCCGCGCTGACCCTCGTCAGCAGCGATCTGTGGAACTCGAAGAATCCCGGCGGATACGACCTCGTAATCCTCGGGCCAGTCCGTCGTGGGCAACCCGGCTCGATTATCCGGGCACTGCAATCGGACGCCGCTGTGGCGGTTTGCGTCGGCGGCGACACGCAAGCCCTTGCCGCACTCTGCTCCGAGCACCCGCGCTTGCTTGTCATTCCCTACCAGGATGGATGGACGCACGCGGTAATCATGGTGGCAACGGAGAGTTTGCGGCGAATCGAGGCTTCGCGCCGGGCGGAACGGGCTGAGCGGATTGCCGCCGACAGCGCCGGGTACGCAACGCTCGGCAGGTACATGCTTGAAATGCGTCATAGCGTGAACAATGCGCTGACGTCAGTTCTGGGGAATGCGGATTTGCTTCTCCTCGAGCCGGGCCAGCTTTCGGGTCTGGCACGCGAGCAGATCAAGACCATCCATAGCATGAGCCTCCGTTTGAACGAGATATTCCAGCGTTTCTCATCCCTAGCGACTGAAATGCGGGAGGTTGAGAAAGAATCTCAGGCTGAGACGGAGAATGACTCGCAGGCTTTGACGCGCACGTCGTGAGAGGAAGTCGCGGCGGCGTAACCCCATAGCATTGATGGGGTTAGACGCTTTGAGAACAAGTGGTTTCTTTGGCTAAAGGGTGGCTGCGGAGTTGCTATTCCTTTAGTTGGATTTGACTCAGGAGAAGTGCGGGTGCTCAAGAAGATTCTCATCGTTGACGATTCGCAGGCGGCGGTTCGGATGATGGAATCCATGCTGGAAAATGAAGGGTATCGCCCGGTAGGCATCAACGACCCTACCAAGATCGAGCAGGCCATCGAGTCGGAACACCCCAGCGTCATCTTGCTCGATGTGGTGATGCCTGAGCGGAACGGATTTCAAGTTTGCCGGGATCTGAAGGGGCACTCTGTGTACGGGAAGATTCCCGTGATTATGGTTTCTTCCAAAGACACGGCCAGCGACCGGTTTTGGGCCGAACAGCAGGGTGCGGACGGCTACGTGACGAAACCCTTTACGCGGGAAGACCTGCTCCGCGCCGTGCGTCGGTTTGCATAATGCCAGACGATTTCCAACTCGTGCCGTTGCCGACAGACGCCGATTCGGCCGACCTGTTCGATAGCGGAAGCTATTTCGAGGAGAAACCTCCGGAGAAGCAATACTGCATCTTCCGGAGCGGCCGCGAGAGGTTCTGCCTTTCTGTGCTGGACGTTGAAGAAGTCGTAGATTGGCCGATCGTCACGCCGCTGCCGATGGCGCCGGCTTACATCATGGGGATATTCAATTTGCGCGGAGCCATTGTGCCGCTGGTGGACATCGCGTTTACCGAAGGCCGCCGGGCAGGGCTGTTGCCCCGGCACGTGGTGGTGGCGTTGGTGCGTGGAGATGGCCACCACGACGATATCAAGTTGGGGATTGCTTCGGATGAAGTGATCGGAACGTACTCGGCGGACGAGCAAGCCATGCTGGAGCGGGCGCCGGAAAATGTGCCGCATTGCACCGGAATGCTGCGGCACAACGACCGTCTCGCGCTGGCCATTGATTTGCACCGCCTAATCGAAGTGTTTCCCGGACCCACGATCTGAGGCAGCCGGGGAACCCCCGGCCGCTGGGAACGAAGAATTTCGTCGGTCGCTTGTGCGGCTCGATGATTTGTGGAGGAAGTCATGAAAGGTCGGCTAAGTTCGAAAGTCTGGACGCTGACGGTTTGGGTTTTCCTTGCCGTCTTCGGCGTCCTCGGTTTGGCTTATCGCGCGGGCTCGAACGCTGTGGCGGAAAGCCCGGGCCATGGAGGCATTGACGTCTGGCTCATCGGCGGAGGCGCGCTCGCGCTGCTGGCCGGCCTCAGCATTCCCATGGCGTTGAGCGGCAGCTTGCTCAGCGGCGTCCGGGAACTCGCCGAGTTCTCCGAACGCTTTGCCGCTGGCGACAGCCGCGCCAAGGCTGATGTCAAGAGCGACGACGAATTGGGCTACATCGCGGAGAACTTGAACCGTGCCGTCGCCAAGGTCTCAAAAGCCACGTCAAACCAGGAAGCCACCGAAACCCTCCAGCGCAGCATCACGGACCTGTTGGGAGTCATCAACCAAGTGGCCCGCGGTGACCTGACCCTGCGTGGCAAAGTGACCAACGATGCGCTCGGCAATGTCGTGGACTCCATCAACTACATGCTGGACAACTTCACCAAGGTTCTGGAACGCGTCCGCAAGGCCGCCACCGACGTCAACGCCAGCGCCAACGCAATTCTGCTGTCCGCCGACGAGATGACCGCCGGCGCAACGCAACAGGACCAGGAAATCACCAATACCTCATCCGCGGTAGAGGAGCTGACGGTTTCCATGAAGCAGGTGTCCAACAACGCCGAAGCCAGCGCAGAAGCGGCGCGGCGCGCGCTGGATGCCGCGGAGCAAGGCAACCGCGCCGTCCGCGATACCCTCGAGGGTATGCAGCGCATCCGGGCTTCCGTGCAAGCTACCGCCAAAAAGATCAAATCCCTCGGCGACCGCTCCCTAGAGATTTCGGAAATCATCAACGTGATTAACGACATCACGGAGCAGACCAACCTGCTCGCGCTCAACGCCGCCATCGAAGCGGCTCGGGCGGGCGAGGCGGGCCGTGGATTCGCGGTCGTCGCCGACGAGGTCCGCAAGCTCGCCGAGCACTCCCGCTCGGCCACGAAGGACATCGCAGCGCTCATCAAAGCCATTCAGGCGGAGACAAACGAAGCCGTGGTGGTCATGGAGGAAGGCACCAAGGAAGTCGAAGTTGGCGCCGGGCTGGCCGATCAAGCCGGAAAAGCCCTCGAAGCGATTTCCAGCGTCGTCCGCCAGTCCGCTGAGTTGGTGCAGGAAATCTCACTGGCTTCCAAGCAGCAAGTCCGGGGAACAGAAGGCGTGGCAAACGCCATGCAGATCATTTCCAATATTACCCGGCAAACTTCCCAGGGAGCCCGCCAGACGGTGGGAACAGTGAGCCACCTGGTGAAGCTCTCGGACCAGTTGAACGAGGCCCTGGCGCAATTCCGTGCGCAATCGAAGCCCGGCGCGCGAGCACAGGAGGAAGATCATCGTCCCGTGGCGGCCGCGTTCCGGTAAACCTGGACTTCCCTGCCGGCGGGATGCCGGCAATTGATGCGTGCCGAACATGACCCAGAAAAAAGCACCTGCGCCGCACCTGAGCGATCACGAGTTTAACGAAATCCAGGCCCTGATTGAGAGCCGCTCGGGGATCCTCTTCGATTCCTCGCGCGAGCGCTTCTTTTCCATGCATCTCCGGGAACACATGCGGGATTGCCGCTTGGCCAACGGTTCGGAGCTGTTGCGGGCCATGAATGCGTCCAACGTCGAATATGACGCCGTGATCGAGCGGTTGCTGACACAGGAGACGTCGTTCTTCCGCTATCCGGCAGTGTACGACGCGCTGGAAAAAAGGGTTCTCCCGGAGATGCACGTAAAGAAATTCTGGGAGAACCCGCGCAGTATGCGCATCTGGAGCGCGGGGTGCGCCACAGGCGAGGAGCCCTATTCGATTGCCATCGCACTGGCCGATACCCTGATGTTCGCCGACGCCTGGAACATCGAAGTCCTGGCCACGGACATCAGCCAGGAAGCGTTGAAATTTGCGGAGCGAGGCCTGTACCCGCGGCGCAGTCTGGAAGGCATGAGCTCGAAGAGAATAGAAGCGCATTTCATGCACAAAGATGACCAATACCAGGTTAAGCCGAGGATTCGGAAAATGGTCACCTTCGCGCCCATGAATCTGGCGCGCAGCGTATATGTCGGGCGAATGGACTGCATTTTTTGCATGAACGTGATGATCTATTTCTCGGAAGCGCGCCGAAGCGCTCTGATTCAGCGTTTCTTCGATTACCTCGAGCCGGGCGGCTATCTCTTTCTCGGGCACTCCGAATCCATTGCCAGGGTCCCGGTAAAGTTTCAGGCCATCGTACTGGGCGACTGCATCCTGTACCGCAAACCCTCCGCAGACTCAGTGCAACGCCTCGAGCCGGCTATGGTGGAGGAACGATCGTGAGCGCGCCGGGCGGCGAATCCGTCGAACTCTTCCTGCAGGAGGCTTCCGACCAACTGCAGTTCCTCCGGGAGTATGCGGGTGTGCTCCTCGAGCAGCAACTGCATGGCGATGACCTCGAACGCCTCTATATCGCGGCGCACACCTTGTGCGGGACCTCCGCGACGTACGGCTTTCCCCTGTTCTCCGAAGTCGCCGGAAAACTCGCCCATGTCTTCCAATACGCCATGAACGCGACGCTCGGCGACGATATCCACGGGCCTCTCACGGAGTTCCTGAACGATTCGCTTTCTGTCCTTGAGAGTGACATCCTGGAAATCAGCGCCAGAGGCAAGGAGCTCACCGAAGATT
>WNGL01003851.1_pt1 | contig 18077 bp, 10 predicted proteins | sample 5400591 | NCBI WGS metagenome assembly WNGL01 (sample SAMN13153377, study PRJNA577476) | soil metagenome | isolation source: 80 cm soil or saprolite under Garry oak tree replicate 1 | place: USA:California | collected 2016-06-15 | reverse complement strand
CGGCGAAATGGCCGCCGTGGGCGGCTCGGTCAGCGTGGTCTATGCCGCGTGGATCGTTGGAGGAGTGCTTACGCTGTTTGGAGCGCTCTCCTTCGCGGAACTCGGCGCCGCAATGCCGGAGGCCGGCGGCCAGTATGCCTACTTGACGAGAGGCCTCGGTCCGGTTTGGGGCTTCCTTTTCGGCTGGACGCACTCGACGGTCGGCGAATCGAGTTCTGCGGCTTCCATCGCAGCGGGGTTCGCGCGATTTTCCGCTTTTCTGGTTCCGGCCGTCGGCGCACCCATTTTCATCTGGCATATCACGCCACCTTTCGGGCACAAGCCTTACGAGTTTGTGTTTACGTGGGCGCAGCCGGCGGCCGTGGCGGCCATCATCCTCTTTACGTTCATCAATTATCTCGGCGTGCGTCTGGGCGGGCAGGTGCAGGTCGCACTCACGTTTTTGAAAATCGCCGCGGTGCTTTCGATCGTCGCGGCGGGATTCTGGCTGGGCCACGGAAGCAGCGCGCACTTTCATCCGTTCTGGCCGGCGCATGCGGGCGCGGGAACGCTGACCAGTTTTCTCGCCGCCCTGGCCGCCGCGCTTTGGGTGTATGACGGCTGGGAGAACCTGAACCGCGTCGGCTCCGAGATTCAGAATCCCCAGAAGAATTTTCCGATCGCACTGGTGGGCGGAACGATCTTCGTGGCCGTGGTATTTCTTCTTTTCAGCGGGGTCTGCTTTTATGCGCTTCCCTTCGCCAGCGTGGCCGCGTCCACGCACATCGCTTCCGATGTGGTCGAAAGCTTTGCGGGACACGGCGCGGCGTTCTGGATCACGCTGGCGATGGTGATCTCGGCGCTGGGCACGCTCAATTCCTCGGTGCTGAGCGGAGCGCGCGTGCCGTACGCGATGGGCCGCGACGGGCTGTTTTTCCGCGTCACGGCAATCGTGCACCCCAAGTTCCGGACGCCGAGCGGGGCGTTGGTGTTTCAGGGGACCCTGGCGAGTGTAATGGCGCTGACGGGAACGTTCGAGGAGCTGACTTCACTCTACATTTTTGCCGCATGGATTTTTTACGCGCTTTCCGTAGTGGCGATGTTCCGGCTGCGGCGGACCCAGCCGGACATGCCGCGGGCGTTCCGCACGTGGGGTTATCCGATTGTGCCGGGGCTGTTCGTGGTGAGCGCGCTCGCGCTCACGGTCAACATCTGGCTGGAACGCCCGGTGCGTTCGTCCATCGGCCTGCTCCTGATTTTGTCGGGGTTGTTTTTCTACCGTCACTGGCGGGCGAAGGCCGCCCCGGACTCGAGACCTGCCTGATTCAAACTCAAGCTAAAGAACTGCCGCCCGATGGCTCATCTCGGCGATTCGCAGAATTGCTCCGGCAGGGATGGGCGCCGTGGCAAGAGCGGGGTGAATAACCGCAGAAAGGATTTCGATGCCGTCGGCGAGGCGCGGCCCCGGCCGGGAAAAGTAGCCGGAGGCGTTCATGGCAAAAACGCGGGCATCACGAACGGCGGGCAGTTCATTCCATCCATCGGGGAACTGCATGCGGGAATACTCCGCAGCCGCTTGATCGGCGCGATAGCCGCAGGGCATGGCGAAGACCACTTCGGGCTGCGCGGCCAGAATCTGCTCTGCGGTGATGCGGAACGACGGCTTGCCCAAACATCCGAGAACGTCTTGGCCGCCGGCGCGAGCCACCATTTCCGGGACCCAGTGCCCGCCGCAATAAAACGGGTCGAGCCACTCAAGACATGCGACGCGCGGGCGGCGACTGATTCCGGCAACCGAGCGCTCGACAGCGGCCACGCGTTCCTCGAGTTGCGCGACCAGCAGGCGCGCTTCGGCACCGCGGCCCGCGGCGTCACCCACAGTGAGAATGTCGCGCCAGACATCCGTCATGGTGTGCGGGTTGAGAGAAATGACCTGCGGCATGCGCGGCAAGCGGCCGAGCGCGGCGCCAAGATCGCCGGGAGAAGCTGCACAGACGTGACACAGATCCTGCGTCACGATAACGTCGGGAGCAATCTCGAGGAGCGCCTCCGCATCCACGGCGTAGAGGCTCTCGCCGCGCCCGATGTATTCGCTGACCAGACGGTCCACCTCCGCCGGGGCAAGACCGCGCGGGAGCTTGGAGCGCACGACGACGCGCTTCGAGCGCGCGCCGGCCGGGAAATCGCATTCGTGGGTGATTCCGCAGACGTGGTCGCCCAGGCCCAGCGCGAACAAGATTTCCGTCGCCGAAGGCAATAGCGAGACGATACGCACGCCCCTTACTTTAGCATGGCCTTCACCATTTGCAGCGCGGCTTCAATGATAGAGAAGGTACTTGGAGCGAACCCTTTGGAAGGCGACCAGGTCCACGGCCCATCCGGAAATAATATCCGCCGGCGACACATGGTTTTTCAGCTTTTCGATTGTGGCGGCATGGCCCAACAGGGGAAGGATTTTTTCGACGGAGAATTTATCAGGATAGAGTTTTTGCAATGCCGCGGCGATCTCCAGACCCATGCGCGTGGAGCGCACGGCGTTGCCATCGGTGATTTCCACCGCGGTTCCTTCGCACAGGTTCCCTTGGTACAAACCGCTTTCGGGCGTGAATTTTGCCGCTCGAAAACGGACTCCCGGAATGCCCCGGCGATTCAATTCGGCGGCCAGCTCGCCGCCGAGGATCCAGGGAGCGCCGAATTCCTCGAAGGGCGCCGGAGTACCGCGGCCTACCGATACGCCGGCATTCTGGAGAATTTCCAAACCGGGATACAGGAAAGTTCCGCGCAGGGTGCGCAGACTCGGCGAGGGAGGGATCCACTTCAACCCGGTATCGGCGTAAAAGTATTGCCGCTTCCAGCCTTTCATGGGGATAACGTGAAGGTCGCAGCCGATTTTGTTTTCCACGTTGAACATGCGCGCCAGTTCGCCGATGGTCATGGCATAACGCACCGGCATGGGGAAGTAACCTACAAAGTCGAGGCGGTCGCGGTCCAGCAGAGGTCCTTCGACAATTTCTCCGCCGAGCAGATTCGGCCGGTCGAGCACATAGAATGCGATGCCGAGCTTTGCGGCTTCTTCCATGGCGTAGCCCATCGTGGTCGTGTAGGTGTAGAAGCGCACGCCCGCGTCCTGAATGTCGAAGACCAGGGCGTCGATTCCCTGGAGCATTTCCGGCGTGGGCCGCCGCGTGTCGCCAAACAGGCTGTGGACAGGCAGTTGGATGGAGCCCTTCTTCGTTTTCACGTCGAGGCTGCTTGATTCCACTTTTTCGTCGGCGCGGCCGTAAAGGCCATGCTCGGGGTTGAACAGGGCCACGAGTTTGACGCCCGCCGCGTTGGCCAGAAGGTCAATGACGCTGCGGCCGCGGCGATCCACACCCGTTTGGTTGGTAATCAGGCCGACGCGCTTGCCTCGCAGAGGCGCAAAGCCCTGCGCCTCGAGAACGTCGAGGCCGGTGTTCACCGAGCGCGTTCCCTTTGCGGGGCGCGGGAGGGCCAATACCTGAGCGCAGGCCGCGAGCAGTAGAAAAGGAATAAGCTTGAGCGAACGCCGGGAATTCCAGTCCAGCCCGCGGCAAGAAACCGATCGGAGCGAGGGATCTTTTGCAACCCGGAAGGCTGGATGAGTTGTGCGGTTCAAGACCGTGTGCTATATACAACTTCGGGATGCAGGCGTCAACTCCGGAAGCCAGGCACTATGGGACATTTTAGGCGCTGGCTCTTTCTTTTCGCTACTCTCCTTTTGATGGCACACACAGGACGCACGCAAAAAAATAGACCCGCAAAAAGAGTTCGCCAGGCAACTTCGCCGGCGTCCGCGAAAAAGCTCCCGGTCTCCCGGCCCGGGACGAAAGAACTTTCTCCCGAAGCGCAGCGGTGGGTGGCGAAAACGCTGCAGGGGATGACGGTTGACGAGAAAGTCGGCCAGCTCATCTTTACGGCCTACCACGGGGCATTTCTTTCGAAGGAGAGCGACGCGTATCGCGAGTACCTCCAGCAGGTGGATCAGGAACACGTCGGCGGATTCATCGTGGAGACGCAGAGCTCGCCGCTTGGCGTGGTGAGGAGCGAAGCGTACGCGACCGCGGTGCTGGCCAACCAGCTCCAGAGCCACGCAAAGATTCCTCTGTTGATGGGCGCGGACTTCGAACGCGGCACGGCCATGCGTCTGGAGGAGGGCACATCGTTTCCGCCGGCGATGGGGGTGGCGGCGGCAGGCTCCCCGCAGGATGCCTACGAGATGGGACGCATCGCCGCGCTTGAAGCACGCGCCGCCGGGGTGCAGTGGGTGTTTGCGCCGGTGGCGGACGTCAACAGCAATCCCGACAACCCCATCATCAATACGCGGTCGTTTGGCGAAGACCCCCAGCGCGTGGCGGAGTTTGTCGCCGCGTTTGTGCGCGGCGTGGAGGAAAACGGCGCGCTGGCAACAGCGAAACATTTCCCCGGACACGGAGACACGGCAACCGATTCGCACATTGATCTACCGATTGTCCGGGCGGATCGCAAGCGTCTGGAGTCGGAAGAACTGGTTCCCTTCCGCGCGGCCATTGCCGCAGGCGTGAGCAGCGTCATGACGGGGCACCTCTCGGTCCCGGTGTACGAGCCTGACCCCAACGTCCCCGCAACACTTTCGCATAACATTCTTACCGGCCTGCTTCGCAAACAGCTTGGATTCAAAGGATTGGTGGTCACCGACGCCATGTCTATGGGCGGCATCACGGTGCGCTATCCGCCCGGGGAGGCCGCGGTGCGCGCGTTCCTGGCCGGGTCGGATGCGGTGCTGATGCCGCCGGTTCCGAACGCGGCGTTCGAAGCGCTGCGCGACGCCGTCCGCACCGGCCGCATCTCGAAGGCGCGGCTCGATGCATCGGTCACGCGGCTGCTCAGCGCCAAGGCCCGCCTCGGACTCTACAAGAGCAAGCTCGTGGACCTGAACGCGCTGAATGCGAAGTTCGGCAAGCCGGAGTGGCAACGGCTGGCGCAGGATATCAGCGACCGCGGCGTTACGCTCCTGCGAGACACGGGGCACCGGCTCCCGCTCGATGCCACCAAGCCGACGAGCGCGTTGCTGGTCGTCGTGGATTCCGACCCCGACCCGTATCCCGGCGAAGATCTGGAGCGCGAGCTGCGGTGGCGAGTGGATTCGCTCCAGGTAGTCCGCACGGATACGGCATTCGTCAAAGTATCCACGGTCAAGCTGCCGCCGGCAGATAAATACGATATAGCCATCGTCGCGCTGTTCGCCAAAGTCACCGATCGCAAGGGCACGGTAGGTCTGCCAAACGACGGAGCCGCGCTTGTGAATCAGGTTCTTGCCTCGGGCAAGCCGGTGATTGTGGCGTGCTTCGGAAACCCGTACCTGATTGAACGCTTCCCCACGGCGCCGACCTGGCTGGCTGCCATGGGGACTTCGGAGGTATCGCAAATCTCGGCTGCCCGGGCGCTCTTTGGCCAAACCGCGATCAGCGGACGCTTGCCGGTCAGCGTTCCGGGCGTGGAGGGCCTGAAGGCAGGCTCCGGCATCGCTGTGCCGGCAAATCCGATGACGCTGCGCCCTGCCGGAAGCGCGGAAGACGCGCGGCTCAAGCCGGCTTACGACGTGATGCAGCAAGCCGTGGCCGACGGCGCTTTTCCCGGGGGCATGCTGGCCGTCGGTTACCACGGCAAGCTGACGATTCGCGGATTCGGCAAACAAACTTATGAGTCTGCGGCGCCCGCGGTTCGCCCCGACACGATTTACGATATCGCTTCGCTGTCGAAGTCCGTGGTGACAACGACGCTGATCGCCCATCTGACCGAAATAGGAGGCGGCGGACGCGTGGACCTCGACGCGCCCATTGAGCGCTATTTGCCGGAATGGGCCTCGGGGCCGAATTCCGAGTGGCGGCACAAAGTGACGGTGCGGCATTTGCTGACGCATACTGCGGGGCTTCCCGCGCACGTGGATTATTACAAGACGTGCAAGTCGGAAGCGGACGTTGTCGCCAGGATCATGGCCGAGCCTCTGGTTACGGCCCCGGGGGAAAAGGAGGTCTACTCGGACCTCGGATACATCCTGCTCGGCGCAATCCTTGAGCGCGTCACCGGCAAGACCCTCGATGCCTTCGCGCAAGAGCAGATTTTCACGCCGCTGGGAATGAAAGACACGATGTACAACCCGGGCAAGAAATTTCTGGCGCGCATCGCTCCGACCGAGAAGGACGCGGATTACCGCAAGCGCCTGGTTCACGGCGTAGTGCATGATGAAAACGCATTTGCCATGGGCGGAGTGGCGGGGCACGCCGGAGTTTTTTCAACCGCCGGAGATCTGGCCGCATTCTGCCAGATGCTGCTGAACGGCGGACTCTACGCGCACCATCGCCTGTTGCGCCGGAGCACAGTTGCGGAATTCACCGCCGCGCAAGCGCTCTCCGGAGGCACGCGGACGTTTGGCTGGGCCGTGCCGACCGAGGGTTCGTCGGGCGGCCATTATCTTTCCAAGGGCAGCTTCGGCCACACCGGCTTTACGGGAACGTCCATCTGGATTGATCCGGAACGGGAATTGTTCGTGATTCTGCTCACGAACCGCGTGTACCCCACGCGCGAGAACCACAAGATTCAGCAGGTGCGCCCTGCCCTCCACGATGCCGTGATGGAAGCGCTCGGCTTTGCTTCGCAGGTTTCCGCAAAACCTTGAGTCTGGCACGCCCTCGCCGCGCTATCGGCAAATTCGCCCGGGCCTCACGGGCTGCCGGGTATAATCACCACTTGTGAAAAATACTTCCCGCGCGCGCCGGAAAACCGAGCGCAGCAATCCGCGGTCGCGCGGCCTGGACCGGCTCACGACGGCGCAGACCCTTCGCGTGATGAACCGCGAGGACGCCCGCGTAGCGCGCGCCGTCGCGCGCGAGCTGCCGGCAATCGCTCGCGCCGTGGATACGGTTGTGAAGGCCATCCAAAGCGGCGGCCGGTTGATTTTTGTGGGCGCGGGAACCAGCGGGCGCCTGGCCACGCTGGAATCTGCGGAATGCCCGCCGACATTCGGAGTTCCGAGGAGTCTGGTGCAAGCCGTCATGGCGGGAGGACGGCGCGCCTTTAGCACCGCGGCGGAGGGCGCGGAGGATTCTTCCAGCCGGGGAGCGCGGGATCTTGCGGGAAAGAAAATCTCGGCCCGGGACGCGGTCGTGGGAATCTCTGCCAGCGGCACGACGCCATACGTTCTGGGGGCGCTCGAATACGCGCAGAGGAAGCGCGCCGCGACCATTGGCATCGTTTCGAATCGCCGGTCGCCCCTGGCGCGGCTCGCAGGAATTACCATCGCGCCGCAGACCGGTCCGGAGGTGCTTTCCGGCTCGACGCGCCTGAAGGCCGGCACGGCGCAAAAGATGGTCTTAAACATGCTTTCTACAGCAGCGATGGCGCGGCTGGGCCACGTCTACGGCGATTGGATGATTGACGTGGCCTTGAAAAATCAGAAGTTACGCCAACGCGGGCTGCACATCCTGGCCAGGGCGAGCGGCGCGAGTGTGTCACGAGCGGAACACGCGCTGCGTCAAGCCGGATACAACCTCCGCACCGCTCTGGTGATGCTGAAGACGCGTTGCGACGCGGCGACCGCGCGCAAGCGGCTCGCGCTCGCGAAGAACAATCTGCGCCGCGCGCTCGGAGAGTGAGCCGCAAGTCCAGCACGAAGAGGCTTCATGGACCGATTCGCCATTGAAGGCGGACACCGCCTCGAAGGCAGCATCGCCGTCAGCGGCGCAAAGAACGCCGCCTTGCCGGCGATGACCGCAGCCCTGCTGACGGCCGAGCCCGTGCAACTGAGCAATATCCCGCGCGTGCGCGACATCGTCACCATGGGCAAGCTGCTCGCGCACATGTCTGCGCGCGTGGAAATGCCCGACGTTCCTCCGACACAGCTCATCCTCGAAGCAAAGAGCGTCCCGGACGCCGAGGCGCCTTACGACCTGGTCCGCACCATGCGGGCTTCCATTCTGACGCTCGGGCCGCTGCTCGCGCGTACCGGCGCCGCGCGGGTCTCGCTGCCGGGCGGGTGCGCCATCGGTGCCCGGCCCGTGGACCTGCACCTGGCAGCGCTGGAAAAAATGGGCGCCGAGATTTCCACCGAACACGGTTACATCTCGGCAAAGGTTCCGAGGAAAAGACGATTGAAGGGCGCGCACATCGTGTTCGAAAGAATTACGGTCACCGGCACGGAGAATATTTTGATGGCTGCGGCACTGGCGGAGGGAGAGACGCTCATTGAAAACGCCGCGCGCGAGCCGGAAGTGGCCGACCTGGCGGAGTTGCTGCGGAAAATGGGGGCAGACATCGAGGGCGAAAATACTTCCACGCTGCGCATCCGCGGGAAAGACGAGCTCCACGGAGCTGTGCACTCGGTGATTCCCGACCGCATCGAAGCGGGAACCTTTCTCGTGGCCGGCGCATTGGCCGGCGGCAATCTACTGCTCACCGGCTGCGCCCCGCAGCACCTGAGCGCGGTTATCTCGAAGCTCCGCGAAACGGGCGTGACTGTGGCCGAGGAGGCGCCGGACCGGCTGAGGGTGCGCGGAGGAAAAAAACTTGCCGCCGCCGACGTGACCACCGAGGAGTATCCCGGCTTTGCCACCGATATGCAGGCGCAATACATGCTGCTGGCGACGCAGGCGGAAGGAACTTCGGTGATTACCGAAACCATTTTCGAGAACCGCTATCTCCACGCCAGCGAACTGATGCGCATGGGAGGGAACATCTCGATTGAGGGCCGCCGCGCGGTGGTCCGCGGCCCTTGCCCGCTTTCCGGAGCCACGGTGATTGCTTCGGATTTGCGCGCCAGCGCCTCACTGGTTCTCGCCGGGCTCATTGCGCGCGGCGAAACCATGGTGGATCGCGTGTATCACATTGACCGTGGGTACGAACGCATTGAAGAAAAGCTCTCCGCCGTCGGCGCACGCATCCGCCGAGTCCGCTGATCGCCCCCAGGATTACTGCACAAATTTGCCCGCCGCGCTACGTTGACACCGGGGATGGGCCTCACGGATACTCTACGCGCCAAGGAGGGCATTCCCATGGACCACGCGAGGCCGAGGGTTTCCCGGCGAAGACTCTTGAAAACTCTTGGCGCAGCAGGAGGAGCCGTTGCCCTCAGTGGCTGGCCCGGCTTCCGGGATGCGCTTGCGCAGGAATCTTCTCCGGCAAGACACATTGATAAATTCACAGGGCCGGGGGCAAACCCCTACTGGAATTCCGTCGGCCCTCTTGTCGAAGAACCGCAGAAGGCCCCTCTCATCCTCCTGACCGACCGGCCCGTACAACTGGAAACCCCGCGGCATTATTTCCTGACTCCGTTCACGCCACACGAGGCGTTCTACGTTCGGTGGCACCTGACGCTGCTTCCCAACGCCGTGGACCTGAAAGAGTGGAGGCTCCATGTCGAAGGGAACGTCTCGAAACCGCTGGCGCTGAGTTTTCCCGAGCTGCTGAAGCAATTCAAGCCTGTGTCCATCGCGGCAGTGAATCAGTGTTCCGGGAACAGCCGGAGCCAATTTCAGCCGCGCGTTCCCGGCGGGCAGTGGGGGCACGGGGCCATGGGCAACGCGATGTGGACCGGAGTTCCGCTGCGCAATCTGCTAGATGCAGCAGGGGTAAAAAGCGGGTCGGTGCAAGTCCAAATGCAAGGCTTGGACGAGGGCGAAGGCCCGAAGGGCTTCGGCTCGAACAGCTTCCTGAAGTCGCTCGACCTGAACAACCCGGTCGTAGAGGAATGCATCGTGGCGTACCAGATGAATGGCGAGCCGCTGCCGATGCTCAATGGATTTCCGGCACGCCTGATTGTGCCGGGATTCTTCGCCACTTACTGGGTGAAATCGTTGTCCTGGATCCGCGTGCTCGACAAACCGGACGATAATTTCTGGATGAAGACGGCCTACCGCATTCCAGACACGCCGCGCGGCACGACTACTCCGGAAGAGACCAAGGCAGGAAAAGTGAACACCATTCCGATTCATCGCATGCCGGTGCGATCGTTCCTGATAACGCCGGATGGCTCCGCCAAGATTCCTGCGGGCATGCGCCTGGCGCTTCGCGGGATGGCCTTCAGCGGCTATGGGCGCGTGACCAAGGTGGAGGTCTCCGAAGACGGCGGAAAGCAATGGACTGCCGCCCGCCTGGGCGAAGACTACGGGCCGTATTCCTTCCGCACGTGGGAATCGCATTGGGTGGCGAGCCGCCCCGGAACGCATTCGCTGGCGGTCCGCGCGACCGATGAGAAAGGCAACACCCAGAGCGATGAGCCGGTGTGGAATGGCGGCGGATATTTGTGGAGCCGCATCGAGAAGCAAGAGATTATTGTCGGAAACGCAGAGTGACGGGGGCAAATCAGATGAGAGGAAAAAGAGCGGTCGTTCTTTCCAGCTTGTTCGCGCTGTCGGTTCTCGCCGGCGGCGCGGTCTATGCGGAACTGCAAACCGGCGATTACACTCCGGCAACCCTGGGAAGCATCGAGCAATCGGCTCCCCGGAAACTCTCCGCCAACTCCACTTATCAAATTAATTCGTTTCCGACATACTCGCCCGATTTGGAGCCCGGCGACGGTATGGAAGAAACAAAGAGCTACTGCAACACCTGCCATAGCCCGCGTTACATCCCCATGCAGGCGCCGCTCCCCGCGGCCACGTGGGAAGCGGAATTCAATAAGATGATCAAGACTTACGGAGCCTCCATTCCGGAGGATTCTTCGCAAAAGATTATTCGATATTTGCAGGCCCACTACACGCCGGAAACGCGGAAACACTGAAGTCCGCTTGCCGATTGCAACCCGCCTAGAGGGAACAGAAAAGCCCTGCCTCCTTGCGAAGGCAGGGCTACTCGCGCGAGAAAGCGCGGGCTAGAAGTTGAGCTTCAGCCCCAGTTGGATGACACGGTTCGGCTCACCGATGGCGCTGACAGTAGCCGAACTGGCCAAAGCTGAGGTGCTGCAGCAGGTCTGCCCGAAAGCCTTGCTGACGATGCTGGGAGAGCCAGTCGTCGCGTTTCGCGGGTTCTCGAAGTTCGGATGATTGAGGACATTGAAGAACTCCGCACGGATCTGCATGTTGAATCGCTCCGTGAACTTGACGATCTTGGACAGCCCGGAATCGAGATTCCAGAAGTTCGGCCCCTGGGCGAGATTGCGCCCGCTGCCGTTTTGCCCCGGAGGTGGAATGCAGAAGAACGTCTGTGTGCCGGTCAGATTCACACAGTTGAAATGCGGGTCCGCTGCGTTTGTGATCAGCCCGCCGGTGTTATACAACACAGGGCCTACAACCTTCGGATTCGAGGAAGTTTGGAGATGCCCCGGGTCGAACGGACCCACGATCAAAGCAGAGCTTTGGTGCGTATTGTTGGCGGTAAGTTCGCCGCTATTGAGAGTGTAGGGCTCGCCGCTTTGATAGACGAAGATTCCAGTTATGGACCAGCCCCCGATGATGTGGTTAAGCCAGTGGGGTCCCGCCGCGGCGAATTTCTTACCCTTGCCGAAGGGCAATTCGTAGAGCAGGTTGGTCAAAAGCACGTGCCGATTGTCGAAGTCGGAGCGTGAGCGATCAAGCGCGAAATTGTGAACATCAGTGGGAGTGCGGCTGTTCGAAGTGGTGAGACCGCCGCCCGTGGAGGCTCCCACGGGGTCCACCGACATATCGTCAATGGACTTGCTCAAGGTATAGGTAAAACCAAGGTCCAGCCCCTTTTCAAAGCGCCGGCGGACGGAAATAAACCCGCCGTGGTAATACGAGTCGCCGCCAGAATCAAAGAAGAAGATCTGGGTAAACTGTGGATTTGGACGGAAATAGTTCGGCAGGAACCCCTTGGCGGTAATCGCGCTAGTGCCCGTGAGCGAGTCAATTCGTTGCGCAAAATTACCGATATTACCCAGTTTGAAATTATTAGCTGAGGTTGTGCTGTTCAGGAAGCTGCTGCTCACAAGTTGCAGAAGCAACGTGGGTGTCTGGCCAGTGGTGCACGTCGCGGTACTCGTACCATCTGCCTTGCAACCCGCGAGAACATTGGCGCGGGCGATATTGAAGGAATTCAGGAATCCCGGCTGATTGATATTGATCTGGTTGAGGTCATAAGCGCGATACAGGTGCGTGCCGCGCTTGCCGATGTATCCGATCTCTGCCACGAAATGGCCAGGGAACTCGCGCTGAATGGTCAGATCCCATTCGTGAACGGAGGGATTCTTCAGGTTGGGATCAAACGCGCCCACACTGGGGGCCAGATTGAAGGGCTGCGCGGAAGGGGATAGTGCCCCCGACGGAGTGATCGTGGGCGCCGGAACGCCGGTGGGGAATCCTTGCGAAATCCGGTTTTCCGACGCGGTTAGCACTGTGGCGCTGGTGCCGCTCGGAAAAACACAACCCAAGGTAGGCGTAGCTACCCCGGTGGAGCTCAGCGAGTTGTTGCAGTTCAGGATAAACCCGGGAATCTTTCCGGCAATCGAAGTGATCTGGAAGGTTGAGATGGTATCAAACAACCAACCGTAGCCCGCGCGCACTACGGTCTTCTTCTCGGGCGACCAAGCCACTCCCACGCGTGGACCGATTGAGCCAAGGTTGCTGTTCTTGTACCAACTGTCGCTTTGACCGAATGTCACCGGTCCTTGCGAGCCATCCACGGGGAGATTGGGCACGAGAGTCTGCTTGGCATCAGAGGGCGGGGGGTTGATTTCCCAGCGCACGCCGGCATTGAGCGTCAGGTTTGTCCGCACGTGCCACTCGTCTTGAACATACATATCGTACTGGCGTGCGCGTGTGTATACGGTGGCATACCGGCCGGGGTTGTACGTGTTGCTGAGGAAGTCCGCCTGGAAACCCTGTTGAATGGCCGCAGGAATGCCGGCCATCTCCACAATGGACTGCTGCAACGTGCCGATGTCAAAGGTAGAAATGTTCGACGGGATGTTATTGAAGCCTCCTTGGCGCAATGATTGGTTGAAGGAGACGACCGGCGCCAGGATGCCGCTGCCGAAGAAACCACGGCTATCGTTGTGGTAGTACAACCGGAAATTGAATCCGGTGCGCAACGTATGGGCGCCATGAATCCAACTTACGTTGTCCACAAATTGGGGCGCCGTAATAGCGCGCATCGTGTGCGGAGAAACGCAGTTGGGCGAGTTGATGTTAATGAAGGAGCCTACCGGGGGAAAGACGCATTGATCACTCCACGGTGGCAACTTGCTGGGGTTGCCGAAATTTGGATTGGACTCGCCGAAGGTAAACGTGAAAGCGAAACGATTGAATCCCGTGGCAAACTCATTCACAAGATTCGGACTAAAGACGTGACGGTAGCTCACCGCCAGGTTCTTGCCGATGCGCAGCACCTCACCTAAAGGCGGGAAACCGGGAAAAACCTCCGGGCGCCCGTTCAGGAAGTCACCCTGTTTGGTGTCAAAGTTGTTTTGCAACCAGCGAACGAAGATATTGTCCTTGGGACCGAAGGTGTGGTCCACGCGGGCCATGTAATTCGGTCCAGTGAACTTCGTCGGCGGATTCCAACTGAAGCCGGCCGTGTTGAGCCCGTCTCCCACACCCGGGGTGAAATTATTCGGCACAGGGGTGCTGTTGATCAGACTCATGACTGCAGGATCGCCACCGATGCCCGTGGGATCGTTCGCGAATATGTTGTAGCTGGCCACGCAGTTCGTGGTTACGCTGCCCCCGCAATTCTGCACGCCAGGAAGCAGGTTTCCATTGGTGTCCACTAGGCTTCCGGAATTCTGGCTGTTTCCATTGATGGTACCCACAACGTAGCGGAAATTCCCGCTGCGGGCTGCGGGCGTATACACGAGCGGGATACCGAAGCTCGCTGCGATCGGACCGGTCTGTGGAATGCTGTTGTACTGGAAGTCGCCGAAGAAAAATGTCTTGTTTTTGAAAATGGGACCCCCGACGTCGAAGCCGTACTGGTTCAACTTCAGATCCGGCCGGGGCTGGCCGTTGGCATTGTTGAACCACTCGTTGGCGTTGTAATCGGTGTTGCGATTGAAGTAGAACGCCGTACCGTGAAAATCATTGGTGCCGCTTCGAGTAGCTACCATGACGTTGGCCCCGCTATTGCGACCGTACTCTGCCGTGGGATCGAGAGTCACTGTGCGGAATTCCTGCACATTGTCCGGATTAAGACGTTGGATATTGCTCTGCGGGTTGGGCACCGTGGATTCGTTCGCGTCAATACCGTCAATGGTGACGTTGTGCGCGCGGTCCCGCGAACCGAAGACGTGCGTCCCGGAACCTGCCGACTGCGTGGTGCGCTGCACGACGCCCGGCTCCAAAGTAAGCAAGGCGAGCGGATTGCGCCCGTTCAGCGGCAGGTCTTGCACCTGCTTGGTATCCATGACGTCGCTGACCGTGGCGTTGGAAGTCTCAATGCGTTGATAGGTTGATTCCACCACCTGCACGGACTGGCCAACTGAGCCCACTTTCAAGGCCACGTCGATCACCAGTGGCGTGCCCACGGTCAGCACGTTGTGCACGCTGGTGAAGGTCTGAAAGCCCGGCTGCGCAATCGTAACGCTGTATCGCCCTGGCGTAAGCGACGCGAAGGAATACACTCCCGCGCTGGTTGTGGCGCCGTTGAACACCACGCCCGTGTCTTCGTTCTTCAATGCGACTTTGGCGTTGGCTACCACCGCCCCCGACGCATCCGCCACGACGCCGGTGATCGAAGAGGTGCTCACTTGCGCCCAAAACGAGACGGGCGACAGCAACAGGATCACGACGATGAAGTATGCAAAAAGATTTCTTTTCATGGTACTGATCCTCCGATGCGCACCAGCGCACGACGCGCAGGCCCTTTGCCGGCATGAAAGTGCGGGAACCGGACCTGGCAACCTGCCCTTGTTACGCGACGGTTTACTCCAATCGGTGCGTTTTGTCAATCGGGTCTGCTACCGACAGGGAGATCGCGGCTTGAAAGGAAAAACGGCCCAGCGAGAGGTCGCTGAGCCGTCGGTTTAGAAGTTCTTCTTAGGACTTATGCGGCGCCGCCGGTGGCTTCGCGGCGCTGTTTTTCGCGCGCTTCGCGGAGCAGCGCCTTGCGGGAGAGGCGGATCTTGTTCCCTTCGATGGCCAGGACTTTCACCAGAACTTGGTCGCCGAGTTTCAGCTCATCCCGCACATCGCGGATGCGCTGCTCGGAGATTTCGCTGATGTGCAGCAAGCCGTCGGTGCCGGGAAAGATTTCCACGAAGGCGCCGAAATCCGCCAACCGCACCACTTTGCCAAGATAGGTCTTGCCAATCTCCGCCGTGGCCGTGACGTCGCGGATCATCTGCAGCGCCGCATCGCCGGAGGTCCCGTTGGTGGAGAAGACGTGCACCTTGCCGTCGTCCATGACGTCGATCTTCACACCGGTGGCCTCGATGATCGAACGGATCTTCTTCCCGCCCGGGCCAATCAGGTCGCGGATCTTGTCGGTGGGAATGTTGAGCGCATAGAGCCGCGGCGCGTACGGGGAAATCGCTCCGCGCGGGCTGGCGAGCGTTTGCTCCATGACGTCGAGAATCTCGAAGCGCGCTGTGCGGGCCTGCGCCAGAGCTTCACGCATCATGGCGATGCTGATTCCGCCCACCTTGATGTCCATTTGCAGAGCGGTGATGCCGGCGCGCGTGCCGGCCACTTTGAAATCCATGTCGCCGTAATGGTCTTCAGCGCCGGCGATGTCGGTGAGGATGGCGTACTTGTCGCCTTCCACCACCAGGCCCATGGCGATGCCCGCGCATGCCGACCGCAGCGGCACGCCGGCATCCATCATCGCCAGCGAAGCACCGCATACCGTGGCCATGGAAGACGAGCCGTTGGACTCGAGAATGTCCGATACCAGGCGCATGGCGTACGGAAAATCCGCTTCCGGAGGAAGCAAGTTCAAGAGCGAGCGCTCGGCCAGCGCGCCGTGGCCAATCTCGCGGCGCCCCGGCCCGCGCAGGAATTTCACTTCCCCCACGCTGAACGGCGGAAAATTGTAGTGCAGCATGAAGCGCTTGAACGCCTCTTCTTCGAAGAGCAGGTCCAGGCGCTGCATATCTTCCTTCGTGCCCAGAGTGAGCGTGGCGAGCGCCTGCGTCTCCCCGCGGGTAAACAGCGCCGAGCCGTGCACGCGCGGCAGCATGCCCACCTCGCAGGTGATCGGACGAATCTGGTCGAAAGCGCGCGCGTCGGGACGCCGGCGGCGAATCAGCATATCGTCGCGGAATAATTTTTCGCGCAGCCGCTCAAACGCGCGGACGGCCAGTTTCCGCTTTTCCTCTTCCTCTTCGGGAATTGCCGCCAGGATTTCCTCCTTGAGGGAATCCACCAAGTGGTAGCTTTCCTTCTTGGGGTGCTTGGCGGTATCGAGCGCGTCGTGCAGACGCCCGCCGTATTGCTTCTCGATTTGCGCGTAGAGCGCGTTATCGAACAGCAGCGGCGCGACCACGACTTTCCGGGGGTTGATCTTGGAGTGCAGCTCGCGGATGGCCGTGATGATGCGCTTGATTTGCGTGTGCGCGAAATCGAGCGCGTCGGCGACGGTGTCTTCGCTGACTTCGAGGGCTCCGGCTTCCACCATCACAATCGCTTCTTCGCTTCCCACGACCACGATGTTCAGCAGGCTGGTCTTCTGCTCGGCCACGGTCGGATTGGCAACCAGTTGGCCGTTCAGCAAACCGACACGGACAGCAGCGACGGGCTGCGCAAACGGCAGGTCGGAACAAAACGATGCCGCGGACGCGCCGGTCACGGCAATCACGTCGGGATCGTTTTCGCTGTCGGCGGAGAGCACCATGGCGACAATCTGCGTTTCGTTGCGCCAGGCCTCCGGGAACAGCGGCCGCATGGGCCGGTCAATCAAACGCGAAACCAGAATCTCGCGCTCGGAAGGGCGTCCTTCGCGTTTGAAAAAGCCGCCGGGAATCTTTCCGGCGGAGTAGGTGTACTCGCGGTAGTCCACGGTGAGGGGAAGAAAATCGCGATCATTTATGGTTGCGGCCATGCACGCCGTGACCAGCACGACGGTATCGCCGTAGCGCGCCACGATGGCGCCGTTGGCTTGTCTGGCGATTTTGCCGCTTTCCAGGATGAGCGCGCGTCCGCCCACTTCGACTTGGACCTGATGCGGGGCCGGCAGATGATTTGTTTCTGGCATAACGACGAATCCTTTCGCTCGCTCGGCTTGGCGAGGAGCTATCAAGTGCGGAGAAAAACTTCCGCTTTTCGCGAGGAAGAGAAGGCGAGACAGATGCAGAAGACCGAGCCTAGAAAGACCGCTGCCACGCGCCCCAATGCCGCAGGCGGAGAACGCTGCTCAGATTCCTTGGGGATTCTGTGTTTGCACGCGCGCATTGGCCGGCCGCAATGGCCGGGCCGCTACTTGCGCAAACTGAGGCGTTCGACAATCTCTCGATACCGATCCGGGTCGCGATGATTGAGGTAGTCCAACAGACGCCGGCGCTTGTTGACCATCATGATCAACCCGCGCCGCGACTCATGGTCCTTCACATGCGCTTTGAGATGCGTGGTCAGGTAGTTGATACGCTCGCTCAGCAGTGCGATTTGCACTTCCGGCGAGCCGGTGTCTTTCACGTGCACCCGATATTGCTCCATCAACGCTGATTTGGCTTCTCGCAAATCGCCCTCTCAGTCGCGCCCTTTCTGTTGTATTGATTTCGTCTTCTCTTCGACACAATCAGCGTAGCATAGCCGCGGCCCGAGTGTAAAGAAATTGTAAAGTTTTATTCGGGCGGTCCATTTGACGCCTTATCAAACCGGCGAGAAACGCGATACGGGCAAATTTCACTCCGTGATTCTCCGCCGGCTCAGAGGCTGGAGGGATTCCGGTTGGTGCGGACCAGCGCGAGGAATTCGTCGCGGGTCTGCTTGTTTTCGCGAAATGCGCCGAGCATCGCGCTGGTGACCGCCTGCGAGTGCTGCTTTTCGACGCCGCGCATCACCATGCACAGGTGCCGCGCCTCGATGATGACGCCCACTCCTTCCGGGCTGATTTTTTCGCTGATGGCTTTGGCGATTTGGCTGGTGAGCCGCTCCTGAATCTGCAGCCGCCGCGCGAACATGTTCACCAGCCGCGCAATTTTGCTCAGGCCGATGACC
>WNGL01003850.1_pt1 | contig 18078 bp, 13 predicted proteins | sample 5400591 | NCBI WGS metagenome assembly WNGL01 (sample SAMN13153377, study PRJNA577476) | soil metagenome | isolation source: 80 cm soil or saprolite under Garry oak tree replicate 1 | place: USA:California | collected 2016-06-15 | reverse complement strand
GACCTGGTTCCGAAAGATCAGATGAGGTCGAGGCCTCCACGGAAGCGCAATCGCCGTTGACCTGCGGATTTCGGACCGCACCGGCCCACGCCACAGTGACGACGGACCTCAAACTGCTTCCCGCGAATCGAGGTTAGTTAGCGGGGGCGCCCGGGGGAATTTTACCGGTATGGGGGTACATCTGGATGATACGACCCCTGGAAGGCGGCGGCGGTTCTCCATCAGGTGGCGAGCACCGAGGAACACGTCGCGGAGATCCGGCGGGTGGTGCCGGCCAGCTTGCGGCGGGCCGGCCGGGCGGTAGCGGAGCCGGCGGACCCCCGGGCCGAGCGGGCGGACCGGCTGGAGCGCGCCGCCGCGCAGGCCCGCAGGCATGCCCGTACGCTGCGGCTGCGCGCCGAGCGCCTCGCCGGTTGCAAGCCCTGGCGGGGATAGCTGTCAGGGGGTACCGGCAAGATAGCCCCATGCACGCGATCGTGATCCGGGAGCCTGGCCCACCGCAGGTGCTGCAGTGGGCGGAGGTGCCCGACCCGGTGGCCGGGCCGGGCGAGGTGCTCGTGGACGTGGTGGCGAGCGCGGTCAACCGGGCCGACCTGCTCCAGCGGGCCGGCTCCTACGACCCGCCGCCGGGTGCCCCGCCCTACCCGGGGCTGGAGTGCTCGGGCCGGATCAGCGGGCTCGGCGACGGGGTGACCGGTTGGCGGGTCGGTGACGAGGTTTGCGCGCTGCTCGCCGGTGGCGGCTACGCGGAGCGGGTGGCGGCGCCGGTGGGGCAGCTGATGCCGGTACCGACGGCGGTGGAGGATGCCGCGGCGCTGCCGGAGGCGGCGTGCACGGTCTGGTCCAACCTGGTCGGCGTGGCCCGGCTCGCCGCAGGCGAGTCGCTGCTGGTGCACGGCGGCGGCAGCGGCATCGGCACGTTCGCGATCCAGTTCGGGGTGGCGCTCGGTGCCCGGGTGTTCACCACCGCCCGCAAGGTCAAACACGAGCCGCTGCGGGCGCTGGGCGCGGAGTTGACCGTCGACTACACCGGGGACGACTTCGTCGCGGCGGTCAATGACGCGACCGGCGGGCGCGGCGTCGACGTCATCCTCGACATCCAGGGCGCGGCCTACCTGCCGCGCAACGTCGCGGCGCTGGCGACGGGCGGGCGACTGGTGGTGATCGGGCTGCAGGGCGGGCGCAAGGGCGAGCTGGACCTTGGCCAGCTGGTGGCGAAGCGGGCGATCGTGGCAGCCACCACGCTGCGCGCCCGGCCGTTGGCGGAGAAAGCAAAGATCGTTTCAGGGGTACGGGAGGAGGTGTGGCCACTGGTCGAGTCCGGCCGGGTCCGACCGGTGATCGATCAGCGGATCCCGATGTCGCAGGCGGCTCGGGCGCATGAGGTGGTGGAGCGCAGCGAGCACCTGGGCAAGGTGCTACTCGTCGTCGGAGAGTAGGTAGCGCGGTCCGGTGCCGTTCGCGGCCGCCACGTCGTCGGGGTTCATAAGCGCGCATCGGCGCAGGGAGAGGCAGCCGCAGCCGATGCAGCCGGTGAGCTTGTCGCGCAGCCCCTCCAGTAGCCGGATCTGCTCGTCGAGCCGGTGCCGCCAACGCACGGAGAGCTTGGCCCAGTCGGCGGCGGTGGGGGTACGCGCGTCGGGCAGGCCGTCGAGTGCCGCCTTGATCTCGTCGAGGGGTACCCCGACCTGGGCGGCGATCCGGATGAAGGCGACCCGGCGCAGTTCGGCCCGCTCGTACCGGCGCTGGTTGCCGCCGCTACGGCCGGCCCGGATCAGGCCCAGCCGCTCGTAGTACCGCAATGCGGACGGGGCGACCCCGCTGCGGGCGGCGAGCTCCCCGATGGTGAGCGCTTCCACGTCCTCGTCCCGGAAAGTTGAAGTGAACTCCACCTATCGTACCCAGCACCGACGGCCGCATTCCGGGGCCGGGACAGGACGTATGCTGTTGCGGTCTTGCTGTCAAGTGTCGGAGCCCGTAGTGAAGCTGTCCATCCTCATGCCGGTTTACAACGAAGAGACCCGGTTACCTGAGGCGCTCAAGCAGGCCTTGACCGTGGACTATCCGTGTGAGGTCGAGCTGGTTGTCGTGGACGACGGCAGCAAGGACGGTACCAGGGAGATTCTGGCCCGGGTCGACGATGCCCGGGTGAATGTCGTAACGCACCCCCGCAACCAGGGCAAAGGCGCCGGGATCCGCACCGCGGTGGAGCATGCGGGCGGGGACTACATGGTGATTCTCGACGCAGACCTGGAGTACGACCCGCAGGACATTCCGCGGCTGTTGGATCCGGTACTGGATGAGCGTGCCGAGGTGGTCTACGGTAACCGGACCTTCGGTAGCCACAGTTCGTTCTCGTTCTGGTACGTGCTGGGCAACAAGGCGGTAACCATGGCCGCGAACATGTTGTACAACTGCTATCTTGGCGACCTGGAAACCTGCCTCAAATTGATGCCAGTAAATCTGTATCGATCGCTGGACGTCAGGTCCAAGGGTTTCGGAATGGAGGCGGAGGTCACCGGCAAGCTGCTCCGCCGTGGGGTGCGCCCGTACGAGGTACCGATCAGCTACCGCGCGCGTACCCGCGAGGAAGGCAAGAAAATTACCTGGTGGGACGGAGTGGAAGCGCTGTGGATTCTCGCCCGCGAGCGGCTGCGCCGGCCCGAACCGGCCGGCCGCTAGGACATGCGGGCGGTACGATGTGCCGGCAGGGACCTAGGGCATGGCTCCGGACAGTGCCGTAAGTATGCTCGGTGACGGTCGCCGGTCCACGTCGCCGGACGAGATGCCGAATCCCGCGGAGGACGCCCAGATGTTGACGGTCGCGCCGGAGACCGCCACCGGTGAACTACCGGAGGTCCGGGAGGACTCCGGGTCACCCCGCCGCCGCTGGCCGGACTGGGCCGCGCCGGTGGTGTACCTGCTCGGCGGCTGCTATCTCCTCGGCAAGCTCTGGCTCGACCCGAACCAGCGGCTCCAGGCCGACAACATCCAGGACCAGGGGTTCTTCGAGTTCGTCCTGGCACACGCCGCGCGCTCGGTGACCCATCTGTCCAACCCGCTGTTCGAGGGGCAGATCAACGTCCCGCACGGCGTCAACATGATCGCCAACACCTCGATCCTCGGGCTGGCCATCCCGCTGACCCCGGTGACGCTGCTGTTCGGGCCGGGTGTCGCGTTCGCGGTACTGGTCGTGCTGGCCACGTCCCTCACCGCCACCGCCTGGTACTACGTGCTGTCCCGGCATGTCGTGCAGTCCCGGGTCGCGGCGTTCGTCGGCGGGGCGTTCTGCGGCTTCGCCCCCGGCTTCGTCTCGCAGAGCAACGGCCACCCCAACGTCGCCGGCCAGTTCATGGTGCCGTTGATCTTCCTACAGATCGCCAAGCTGCGCGGCTGCCGGCACCCGGTCCGCACCGGCCTCGTGCTCGGCCTTCTCCTTACTTATCAGGCGTTCATCAACGAAGAGGTGCTCCTCTTCACGGCCGTGGCCGCCGCACTGGTGGCGCTCACCCTCGGGTTGGCCCGACCGGCCGAGCTGCGTGCCGCGCTCCGGCCGGGCCTGATCGGCCTCGCCACCGCCGCCGGCCTCGCCGTCGTCCTGCTGGCCTACCCGCTCTGGTTCCAGTTCCTCGGGCCGCAGCACTACCGCGCGGTACCGGCGTTGTCGATCAGCTACTACAGCGATGTCGGCTCCTACTTCAACTATCCGAGCCGGTCGCTGAGCGGCGCACCATCCAGCGGGTTCGGCATGCGCTCGCACCTTGCCGAGCAGAACTCGTTCTACGGCTGGCCGCTGCTGATCCTCGCCGGTGTCATCGCGGTCTGGCTGTGGCGCAACCTGCTCGTCCGCGCGGCGACCGTGGTGGGCGTGTTCTTCGCGGCGATGTCGCTCGGTCCGGAGATCAAGGTGTTCAACCACGACACCCACATCCCCGGGCCGTTCCGGCTGGTCAACTGGCTGCCGGTGATCGAGTCGGTGGTACCGGTCCGGGTCGCGCTGATGGTGATCCCGGCGCTCGGGGTGCTCGTCGCCATCGGGCTGGAGCAGGTCATCCGGGCGCCGCGCACCGCCGGGTCACCGAAGCTGCTGTGGTACGCGGCGTTCGTGGCCGCGCTCCTGCCGCTGTTTCCGCTGCCGTTGCACAGCACCGTCGGCGTGCCGATCCCGGCCTTCGTCACGGCCGGCACCTGGCGGCAGTACGTGACGCCCGGGCACTCGGTCGTGTTCGTCCCGCTGCCCAACATCGGCAATCTGGAGGGCCAGCGCTGGACCGCGCAGCAGCATCTGGACATGCCGATCGCCGGCGGGTACTTCCTCGGGCCGGACGTCGACAAGGAAAAGCGGGCGCTGTACGGCGCACCCTTCCGGCCGACGTCCCTGCTGCTGGACACCATGGGCCGGACCGGAAAGCCGACGACGATCACGGAGGTCGACCGGCAGCACATGATCGAGGATCTCCAGGCCTGGCACGCCGCAGTCGTCGTGCTCGGCGCGGTACCCCATGCCGATCTGCTCCGGGCGACCGTGACCGACCTCCTCGGCGGACAGGACCCGCAGTACATCGGCGGCGCCTGGGTCTGGGACGTCCGCGCCAAGGTCGACGGGTGAGCACATACGTGGCCGCCGTCGACACCGCCGAAACCACCGAATCCCCCGAGCAGCCCAGCTCGCGGGGGGCTGTCCGGGCGCTGCTGACGCGGTACCGGTTCGGGCTGTTCGCGACGCTGTGCTATGTCCTGGGCGGGTTCTGGGTGTACGCCCGGCTCTGGGTTGATCCGGCGCACCGCCTCGTGGGTGACGGCCAGGACCACCAGCTGTTCATCTGGATGCTCGCCCACGCCGCCCGGTCGGTGACGCACCTGGAGAACCCGCTGTTCAGCGCGCGGCTCAACGTGCCCGACGGGGTCAACATGATGGCCAACACGTCGGTCCTCGGGCTGGGCATCCCGATGACGCCGGTGACGTTGCTGTTCGGCGCGCAGATCAGCTTCGCGATTCTCGGTGTGGTGTCGCTGGCCGGCACCGCGGGCGCCTGGTACTACGTCTTCTCCCGCCGGCTGGTCTCCTCGCGGCTGGCCGCCCTGCTGGCTGGCGCGCTGTGCGGGTTCGCCCCGGGGATGATCGCGCACTCGCCCGGACACCTGCACGTCATCGCGCAGTTCGTACTGCCGGTCATCGCGCTGTTCGTGCTCAAGCTCGCCGAGCCGGAGCACACCCTCCGCAGCGGCGTCATCCTCGGCCTGCTGATCACCTACCAGGTCTTCATCAGCGAGGAGATGCTGCTGCTGACCGCGTTCGGCTGCGCCGGCCTGGTCGCCGTGTACGCGGCCGTCCGGTGGCGGGAGGTGCGACCGGTACTGCGGCGGTTCGGCACCGGCCTCGCGGTGGCCGGCGCGGTGGCCGCGGTACTGCTCGCGTACCCGCTGTGGTTCCAGTTCCTCGGCCCGCAGCACTCCCGCGGGCTGCCTTTCGTGGCATCCTCGTTCGTCACCGACGCCTGGGCCTACGTCACCTATCCCGGCCAGTCGGTCGCCGGGGACGCGACCGCCGCGGTGCACCTCGCCTCGAACTACGGCGAGGAGAACGCGTTCTTCGGCTTCCCGCTGATGATCGTCGTGGTGGCCGGGGTGATCTGGCTCTGGCGGCTGCTGGCTGTGCGGGTACTCGGCCTGACCGGGGCCGTCTTCGTCCTGCTGTCGCTGGGCAACGAGGTGGTCATCAAGCGCCACCACACCGGCATCCCCGGCCCGTTCCTGCTGCTGGACAAGGTGCCGGTGCTGAACATGGCGCTGCCCACCCGGTTCTCGCTGGTCGTGGTACCGGTCGTGGCCGGGCTGCTGGCCGTGATCGCCGACCGGGTACTCGCGCTGCGCGTCGACGGTCCGCTGCCGACCCGGCTCTTCGCCCTCGGTACCGCGGCGGCCGTGCTGATTCCGATCACGCCGATCCCGCTGCGTGGCTTCAACCCGCCGGCCACGCCGAAGTTCGTCACCGCGGGCACGTGGCGCTCGTACGTGCCGGACGGTCGCACGCTGGTGCCGGTACCCCTTCCGCAGAACGACGCGATGACCGGCATGCGGTGGTCCGCGGAGACCGACCTCGGCTTCACCCTGCCCCGGGGCTTCTTCATCGGCCCGGACGGCGGGCCGCAGCACAAGGGGGTCTTCTTCGCACCGGCGCGACCGACCGCCACGCTGCTGCACACGGTCGCGACCACCGGCAAGGTACCGGTGATCACCGCGTCGGATCGGCAGAATATCGTAACCGACCTGAGGTATTGGCGTGCCGCTGTCGTGGTACTAACCCCCCATCCCCACGAGGACGCGCTGCGGTCGACGCTCGAGGCCCTGCTCGGACCCGCTGAGGTGGTTGACGGCGCGGTCCTGTGGGACGTACGGACCCTGGCCGGCTGAGGAGTGGTGCGATGACGCTGGCCAAGGCGGACGCCGAGGAGGCGGCTGCCGGAACGGTGACGGAGCCGGGCGTTGACCGCGCCCCGGCGGGCCGGCTGGCGGGTTGGCGACGGGGCCGCCGGGCGGATCTGCTCGTCGTGCTGGGGTACCTGGTCGTCGCCGCGGGGGCGATGAAGCATCTGCTCCTCGCGCCGGCCACGCACATCGCGGCCACCAACCCCCGCGGGCAGGCGTTGGACGAGTGGATGCTGGTGCACGGGGCGCACGTGCTGACCAGGTTCGCGTCGCCGTTCTTCACCGACCGGATGAACGTGCCGGACGGGGTGAACCCGCTGGCGGTACACGGCTTTCTCGGGCTGTCGGTACCGCTGGCACCGGTCACGCTGTGGCTCGGGCCGGCCCGCACGTACGCGTTGGCGGCCACCCTCTGTCTCGTCGCGACCGGGTACGCGTGGTACCACGTGCTGTTCCGGCACCTGGTGCGCAACCGACCGGCGGCGATCATCGGCGGCGCGGTCGGCGGTCTCGGCCCCGCGATGATCTCCCATGTCCAGGGCGACCTGGCCCGGACGGCGCTGTTCCTCGTCCCGTTCCTCATCTGGCGCACCATGCGGCTGCGGGAGCCGGGCCAGGCGGTGCGCAACGGTGTGGTGCTCGGTCTGCTGGCCGCCTGGCAGTTCCTCATCGACGAGGAGGTGCTGTTCCTGGTCGGGTTCGGCTGGCTGGTGTTCCTGGTCGCGTATGCCGTCCAGCGCCGGGAGGAGGTCCGGCCGGCGGTGCCGGCATTCCTGCGCGGGTTGGGCGTCGCGGCCGCGACCGGCGTGGTTCTGGTCGGGTACCCGCTGTGGGCGCAGCTCTTCGGCCCGCACGCGCACGGGCCCCGGGTACCGGTCGGCGACCGCGGCAGCGATCTCTTCTCGTTCTTCGCGTTCGCGACGCCGTCGTTGGGTACCTGGCCGGTCGGCCAGCTCCACTATGCCAGGCTCGGTACCGAACAGAACGCCTTCTACGGGTGGCCACTGCTGCTGCTTCTCATCGGTTCGCTGTGGCTGCTGCGCGGTCCCGTGATCCGGGCGCTCGCGGCCACCGCGTTCGTGCTCGCGCTGCTCTCCCTCGGTACCGAGATCATCGTCAAGGGCCGGAGCACCCACGTACCCGGTCCCTGGCGGCTGCTTGCCTGGCTGCCCGGCTTCCACTCGGTACCGCCGACCGACCTGGCGCTCGCGGCGTTCCCGATCGTCGTGCTGGTCGTCGCGCTGATCGTCCAGTGGGGCGGTGAGGTGGTCGCCCGGATCCGCCGGGCGCGGCCGGACGCGCCCGCCGCGATCGCCTGGTGGGGGCTGCTGGCCGCGGCGCTGCTGCCGATCGCGCCGGCGCCGGTCCACGCCGCCAATGCGCCGGTACCGGCCTTCGTCACCACCGGCACCTGGCGGCACTACGTACCGGCCGGCAGCAGCCTGCTGACCCTGCCGCCCGGCGCGACCGGTTCGGCCACCTGGCGCTGGGCGGCCGCGGCCGACCTGGAGCTGCCGACCGCCGGCGCGACCCTCGGCGTCGTGGTGGACCGGGCCGCGAGCTCCGGAAAGGTGCAGAATGTCAGCGACCGCGACCGGCAGGACGCTCGCGACGCCCTGCGGCGGGACCGGGTGTCCGCGGTCGTCCTGGCACCGCAGAAGAATGAGGAGGCGATCCGGAAGACGGCCAGTGCGCTGCTCGGCCTGTCTCCGCAATGGGTGGGCGGTGTCTGGCTCTGGGACCTACGGATGGTGAGCTGACGTGAACGTGAGCACAGCATCCACGGCGGCCGCCGTCGATGGGGCCAAGACCGAGACTCCTCCGGCGCGGGCCGGCGACCGGCGGCGCTGGTACCGGCGCATCCCGGTCGATCTGCGGGTGGCGGCCGTCTACCTGCTCGGCGGGCTGTGGATCACGCTGCACCTGTGGGTACAGCTCAAGCAGCGCGTCCTCAACAGCTTCCCGCCCGACCAGTACCTGTTCGAGTTCTGGCTGTCGCACGCCACCCGGGTGTTCACGCACGGCGCGAACCCGTTCTTCACGACCCAGCTGAACTACCCCGACGGGGTCAACGTCATGGCGAACACCGCGATGTTCGGCATGACGATCCCGCTGGTACCGGTAACGCTGCTGTTCGGGCCGCACGCGTCGTTCGCCGTGATGGTGACGCTGGCGCCGTTCCTCACCGCGCTCGGCTGGTACTTCCTGTTCTCCCGGCGGGTGGTCCGCTCCCGGTGGGCAGCCGCTCTGGCGGGCGCCTTCTGCGGGTTCGCGCCGGGGATCGTCGCACAGGACAACGTCCACCCGAACCTCGCGATGCAGCTGCCGATCCCGCTGATCGTGTGGCAGGTGCTGCGGCTGCGCGACCGGGACACCGCCCCCTGGAAGCCCGGCCTGCTGCTCGGCCTCCTGGTCGCGTACCAGTTCTTCATCAACGAGGAGATCCTGCTCATCGCGGCGGTCGGCTGCCTGGTGTTCGTGCTGTCCTGGGCCGCGTTCAACCGGGCCGAGGCCAGGCAGTACCTGGGCCGGTTCGCGATCGGGCTCACCGTCGGCGGCGCGGTGGCGCTGGTCCTGCTGGCGTACCCGATGTGGTACCAGTTCTACGGGCCGCAGCACTACCGCGGGTTCGGCGCGTTCGCGAGCCTGTTCGGCGCGGACATCGCGTCGTTCACCGCCTTCCCCACCCACTCGCTGGCCAGCGGCCCGGACAGCGTCCGGATCGCCAGCAACGTGGTCGAGGAGACGACGTTCCTCGGCTGGCCGCTCGTTGTCATGACCGTCGTGTGGGCGGCGATGCTCTGGCGGCGCGTCGAGGTACGGGCGGCGATGATCACGGCAGCCATGTTCGCGGTCGGGTCGCTCGGCAGCCACCTGCACTTCGCCGGCAAGCCCCGCAGCATCCCGGCGCCGTGGGCGCTGGTGTCGCACATGCCGCTGCTCGACTCGGTGATCCCCAGCCGGCTCACGCTCGCGATCGTCCCGCTGCTCGGCCTGCTGATCGCGCTGGTCGTCGACAAGCTGCTCGCCGAGCCGCCCGGCCGCATCGGGCGCGGACTGCGGCTGCTCGGTTTCGCCGGAGTCGTGATCAGCCTGGCACCGGTGATCCCGACGCCGTTCAGCGTGGTTAACCGGGGTCAGGTACCGGCATTCGTCACGGCCGGTACCTGGCGGTCGTACATCACGCCGGGGCATGCCATGGTGCTCCTACCGGTACCGAGCGGGGCGAGCGGGATCGCCGCCGTGCAGTGGACGGCTGCGACACTCGGTGACATTCCCATCGCCGGCGGGTACTTCGTCGGGCCGAACCCGCAGACACCGGACTCCGAGGGCATGTTCGGGCCGCCACCCCGGCCGACCCTCATGCTCTTCTACCAGATCGCGGTGACCAACAAGGCGCCGCCGGTCGGTCCGGCCGACCGCCGCAGCGCGATCGAGGACCTCCGGTACTGGCACGCCGCCGTCGTGGTCCTCCATCCCCTGCAGCGCAACGCCGACCAGATGCGGCGGACGATGACCGATCTGATCGGCTTTTCGCCGCAATTCATGGGCGGGGTCTGGCTGTGGGACGTCCGATCGTTGACCGCCTGACATCGGTAGGCGACCGGCCTTGACTGAGGGAGCGAGCGGGAGCGGCGCGGTGTCGTCTGGACTGAGGAGCGTAGCGACGAGGGAAGGCGATGCGTCTGAGCGCCGCGAAGTGAGCGGACGGGGCGGTGTTGAGGGAGCGAGCGGGAGCGGCGCGGCGTCGTCTGGACTGAGGAGCGTAGCGACGAGGGAAGGCGATGCGTCTGAGCGCCGCGAAGTGAGCGGACGGGGCACGCCGTCTAGGATGCCCCGTGTGACGGCGGAGTTGGTGGAGGAGAAGTCCGGCGCTCCGGCCGGCGAGGCCGGCGGGACCGAGCCGCGCTGGTACCGGCTGCGGACGATGCTCGGCCTCGCAGCGCCGTACCTCGTCTACCTGCTCCTCGCGATCGCCATCACCGGTCGCCTCTGGATTCATCGCGACCTCCGGTTGTCCTCCGCCAACGCGGCCGACCACGAACAGTTCCTGTGGTTCCTGGCCGATGCGGCGTACTCGGTGGTCCACGGCCACAACCCGTTGCTCACCGACCAGATGAACGTTCCCGGCCAGGTCAACCTCATGGCCAACACCAGCGTCCTGGGCCTCGGTATCCCGCTGACCCCGGTCACGCTGCTGTTCGGGCCGGAGGCGTCGTTCGTGCTCGCGCTGGTGCTCTCCCTCGCGGGTACCGCATCGGCGTGGTACTGGCTGTTGAGCCGGCACGTGGTGGATTCCCGGCTGGCGGCGTTCATCGGCGCCGGGTTCTGCGGGTTCGCGCCGGGCATGGTCGCGCAGGCCGGCGGGCATCCGAACCTGACGGCGCTGTTCCTCGTCCCGCTGATCATCTGGCGGGTGGTCCGCCTGCGCGACCCGGGCCGGGCGGTCCGCAACGGCGTCATTCTCGGGCTGCTGGTCACCTATCAGGTCTTTCTCAACGAGGAGGTCCTGCTGCTGACCGCGGTGGCGTGCGCGATCCTCGTCGCGGTCTACGTCCTGGCGTACCGGCGTGAGGTCCTTGCCCGGGCCCGACCCTTCCTGGCCGGCATGGGGATCACCGCGGCCACCGCGGGCGTACTCCTGGCGTACCCGCTCTGGGTGCAGTTCTTCGGTCCCGGCCACTACCGGGGGCTGCCGCCCGGCGTGGACCGGTACATCACCGACCTGGCCTCGTACCCGGCCTTCGCGCGCCGTACCCTGGTCGGCTCGGCCGCGGCTGCGGACAAGGTCACCATGAGCGCGAACGAGGAGGCGAGCTTCCTCGGCTGGCCGCTGCTGCTCTTCATGATCGTCGCGGCGGTGCTGATGTGGCGGCGGACGCTCGTCAAGGCGCTGATCGCGAACGGGCTCATCTTCGCGGCGCTCTCGCTCGGTCCGGCCATCACGATCCACGGGCACAAGACGCACATCCCCGGGCCGCTGGGGGTACTGCGCCACATACCGCCGTTCGAGCTGGCGACCGCCACCCGGTACGCGATGGCCGTCGTCCCGATCGTCGGGGTACTGCTCGCGCTGGCCTGCGCCGCGCTGTTGCGCTGGGCGGGCCCGGACTGGCGCCGGCGGGTCGCGGCGGGGGGCCTGGTGCTGGCGGTACTGCTGCCCATCGCGCCCAAGCCGCTGACCGTGACGGAGCGGCCGGTACCGGCATTCATCCTGGGCGGCGAGTGGCGTAAGTACGTGGACCGCGACCACACCCTTGTCTCGGTACCGGTCCCGCGCAACGACCGCATGGAAGGCATGCGCTGGGCGGCGCTGACCAACATCGGGTTCGCCATCCCGCGCGGCTACTTCATGGGACCGAAGAGCCCGACGGACGCGAGCAGCGTGTGGGATCCGCCGCCCCGGCCCACCTCGACCATGCTCGCCTGGGTCGCCTGGACCGGGAAGATCCCGCCGCTCACCGACCTCAACCGGCGTCAGGCGGTGGAGGACCTGCGGTACTGGCGGGCCGCGGTCGTCGTGGTGGTACCCGTCGAGAAGCACGCACCCGAGCTGATCACCGCGGTGACGGCCCTGCTCGGGCCGGGTACCTACGACGCAGCCGGTGGGGTGTGGCTCTGGGACGTGCGGTCGCTGACCGGCTCTTAACTATTCGGGAACGCGGGCGACCGCGAAGACCGATTGGCCGAACGGCATCGGTACGAGCTTCTCCGCGGCCTTGGTGACCGGCAGGACGAAGCGGTCGTAGAACTTGACCATCGGGCCTTCCTTGGGTACCAGCTTGAACACGCTGGTCGCCATGTAGTACCCGAGCAGGCCGAGCGCGTTGACATACTTGACCCGCTCGACGGTCAGGCCGGCCTCCGTGAGGGCCGCCCGCATGCTCTTCCTGGTGTACCGGCGAACGTGGCCGGTGGCGATGTCCACCGGGCTCATCGCGAACGGGAACGCCGGTACGATCAGTACGATCTTGCCGCCCGGCCGGACGAGTTGCCGCATGCTGCGCAGTGCGCCGACGTGGTCCTCGATGTGCTCCAGGACGTTGTAGGACACGGCGCCGCTGTACTGCGCGGACTCCTCGGACGGCAGCAGGAGCTGACGCACGTCAATGTGCGGGTACCCCTTGAGCTTGTCCTTCAGCAGCACCAGCCGGTCCGGATCGGCCTCGGTCGCGGTGAACCGCTCGAAGTGCGGCGCCCAGTCGGACGCGTAGTAGCCCAGGCCACTACCCACCTCGATCGGGTGCTCGCCGAGATGCGGAAGAGCAAGCTCGACAAACCAGCGGCGATGGTTGACGGCTGTTGCCAGCCCCTCAAGAACCTCCGCCTGAACTCGCTGATCCCCGGTGATCTCGGCCATTCAGCAGCTCCCATCGCACGTGCTTATGCCTTGGCACATTGCGGTGTCACTTTACGGTATGCGCCCGCAGTGGGCCACGCGGCAGGGTATCGGGTCGCCCGCTGAACCACAAACCGGACGCCAGCCGTTAGGCTTCGGCCCGATGACCACAGCCGCCGGCCCCGGGCGCCGGGTCCGCGGCGCGGACCTGGTCGTGGTCGGGGTGTACCTGCTGCTCGCCGGCTGGGTGCTGCGCGACCTCTGGCGTGACCCGGGCCATCTCGATCCGGCGGTCAACACGTCCGACCCGGGCTTCTTCGAGTGGATGCTGATCCATGCCCTGCGGATCTTCACGCGCGGTGAGCACCCGTTCCTGACCCCGCAGCTCAACGCGCCGCACGGGGTGAACGTGATGGCGAACACCGGCCTGCTCGGGCTCACCATCCCGCTGGTACCGGTCACCGCGCTGTTCGGCTCGTCGGTCGCGTTCGTCCTGATGCTCATGCTGGGCCTCGCCGGTACCGCGACCACCTGGTACCACGTGCTCTCCCGGCACCTGGTCGACCACCGGCTGGCCGCGGCGGTCGGCGGCGGCTTCGCCGGCTTCGCACCGGGCCTGGTCAACCACGTCAACGCGCACCCCAACCTGGTCGCCCAGTTCCTGCTCCCGCTGATCGTCTGGCGGGCGCTGTCGCTGCGTACCGTCCGGGAGGGCGTCGTGCTCGGGCTGCTCGTCACCTGGCAGGCGTTCATCAACGAGGAGTTGCTGTTCCTCACCGCGCTGGCGGTCGCGATCTTCATCGCGGGGTATGCAGCCCAGCGGCCGGTCCGGGACCGGGTGCGGCCGTTCCTGATCGGCCTGGGTGCGGCGGTGCTCACCGCCGCCGTCCTGCTGGCGTACCCGCTGTGGTTCCAGTTCTTCGGCCCGCAGTCGTACCGCGGCCTGCCCGACTTCGTCCTCTACGGCGCCGACCTCGCAAGCTACCCGGCGTTTCCCAAGCTGTCGCTAGCGCACGGGGACGGCACCATCTCGCCGATGCCGGAGGAGAACACGTTCTTCGGCGCCCCTCTGCTCGACGCGCTCGCCGTCATCCTGGTGTGGCTCTGGCGGCTGGTGGCGGTACGCGCCCTGGCCCTGGTCGGCACGGTGTTCTTCGTCCTCTCGCTGGGCGCGACGGTCACTTTCCACGCCCGCGTTCTGCTGACGGACGCGCCCTGGGGATGGCTCGACCACCTGCCGCTGTTCGACAGCGTCCTGCCGATCCGGCTGGGGCTGGTCGTGGTACCGGTGGTCGCGCTCCTGCTCGCCTTCTCGGTCGAGGCGGCGCTGCGGCTGCGCCTGCCGTACCGGGCCGCCTGGCTGGTCGGGCTGGTCGCCGTCCTGGTGCCGCTGCTGCCGGTACCGGTACCGGCGCAGGCCCGGCCGCCGACGCCGGAGTTCTTCACGTCCGGCGCGTGGCGGCAGTACGTGACCGGGGACCGGTCGGTCGTGTCCGCCGACACGACCGTGTGGTTCGGCGGGGTGACCGCGATGCGCTGGGACAACGCGACCGGCGACGGGTACCGGATGGTCGGCGGGTACTTCCTCGGGCCGGACTGGACCGGCAAGGGCGTCTACGGCCCGGTACCGCTGCCGACCGCCGCCCTGCTGGCCGACATCGCGGTGGCCGGCGGGGTACCGGCGATCGGGCCGGCCGAACGCGAACAGGCGCGCGCGGATCTCGGTACCTGGCGGGCTGGGGTGGTCGTGCTGGCCCCCGACGCGCCGCACCACGACGACCTGCGTACCGCCCTGGAGCAGCTGGTCGGCCCGGCCCAGGAGGTCGGCGGCGTGCTCCTGTGGGTGGTCAGTTAGGGATGCAGCAGCCGGCGCAGATCTTCGGCTGCGGCAGCGTGAAGGCCAGGCAGCAGGTGCGCCGCTGCACGCCGAGGTCCGGGGTGATCTCCACGAGGTGGTCGACGCCGAGGGCGGACAGCAGTGTCCGGGCGGTGGGCACGATCGGTCCGGGCAGCGCGTCGGCGGAGCGGACCAGGCCGTAGGCCACGCCCGACGCGAGCGAGCCGAGGAGGGTACGGCGGCCGATGCGCACCAGTCCGCGCAGCCCGTCGAGGACGGCGGCGAGGTGCTCGTCGACGAGGGTACGGCGCAGGTAGCCGGGCAGGTCGTCGGTGAGGTGTTCCGAGCCGGTGACCGGGTGGCCCGGTGCGACGGCCACGGTCGGGGTACGCAGCCCGATCTCCAGGAACGGCGGCGCCACGTGCAGGCGGACGAGCACGTTACCGGCCGACAGATCGGGTACCCGCCCGGCCGCCGCGTACCCGACCACGGCGGGCAGCGCCAGCCAGTACACATAGGACTTCCACGCCAGGGCGGCTGCGGCGGCGGGACTGGCTCCCCAGCGGGCGTGCGCGGCGTCGATGAGATCGGGCAGCGCGGAGCCGTCCGCGAAGCGCTGCGCCGGGGTCCAACCGGACGGGTCGTCGACGACGAGGCCGGGCGCCACGCCGTGGACGACGGCCGGGCCGCGCTGCTGCCGGACAACCTCCAGAGTGGTCACGATCGGTGCAACCTCGGGGGCATGCAGCAGCAGGCTCATGACCCCCCCTTACCCCGCTGGCGGCAACCTGCCCACCGTAACTGGCTAAGGCAAGCCTTACCAAATCCCTACCACTGGGTAACTGTCAGCTAGCCGACAGTGCTGACCGAACGGCTGATGCCCGACTGAGACTGGAGTCCCGGCCACAAAGGGTGATCTGATGACCACCGCGCCACAGGACCGGGCGGCGGAAGCCTTCGCGGCCGAACTCGCCCGGTGGCGGACCGAGCGAGGGCTGTCCAAGAAGCAGCTGGCCAACGAGATGGGGTTCGACCCGTCCTACGTCAGTCACGTGGAGGGGAAGCGGCACCGGCCGACCGAGGACTTCGCCCGGCGGGCCGAGTCCGTCCTGCAGGCCGATGGCGCGATCTGGGCCCGGTACACCGAATACGAGGAGCTGCGCCGGGGTCCCCGGGCGGGGCCGGCCGGCACCGGGCCGGCGCTGTCCGAACAGTGGCTGCCGCCGGGTACCGGGCTGGTCGTCGAGCAGGAGACGGCCACGCTGTCCTTCGTCGGCGCGCGGTACTGCTGCACGATCGAGCGCTCGCTCTACAACGCCGGGCCCGAGCCGGTGATCCGGTACCCGGTGCGGATCGCGGTCGACCGGTACCCGACCGAGCCCGAGCGCTCCAACCGCTTCTACCGGGAGCACCCGCTGACCTGGGAGGAGCTGGACCTGTCGGCCACGTTCGGTACCGATCCGCCCGAACCGATGCGGCTGCGGCCGATCTACGACCGGGACTCCTTCAAGGAGATCTGGCTCCTCTTCGAGAACGACCAGGGTCGCTTCCCGCTGTACCGCGGCCAGCGCACCACGATCTCGTACACCTACCAGGTCAGCGAGGACAAGTGGGGACAGTGGTTCCAGCGGGCGGTCCGGCTGCCGACCCGGCGGCTGTCGGTACAGCTGGAGCTTCCGGCCTCGCGCGAACCCGTCGTATGGGGCGTGCAGACCTCGCTCACGGCGGAGTCCGCCCTGCGTACCCCGGTGGAACGAAGCACCGACGGCGAGCGCGTGGTGTTCGTCTGGTCCACCGAACACCCGCCGATGCACACCCGGTACCGGTTGGAATGGCGCTTCCGGTCGCCGGTACCGGCGCAGCATTCGCCGCACCCATGGGCGGTCGAGCTGCCGCCGGCCAGCGAGCGCATGTCGGCGGCCGGCATCGTGCAGCGCGGCGACGACCGCCTGCACCAGCCCGCACGGCCCTTCGACCTCCCTCTTGACGAGGCGCGCGCTCGTGGCGCGGCGGCCCAGTTGCGGGCCGCGCTGGACCAGATCGGGGAGCTGTACTCCTTCGGCAAGGGCATGGGCCTGGCCGCGCCGCAGCTCGGCCTGGCCTGGGCGGCCGCGCTGGTCCAGCCGCCGGACGACGAGGACGAGCTGGTGGTACTGCTCAACCCGCGGGTGGTGGGCTCGTCGGCGGAGACCGACGAACAGTACGAGGGCTGCCTGTCGTTTTTCGACAAGCGCGGCCTGGTGCGGCGGCCGCTGCGGCTGCTGGTCGAGCACGAGTCGTACGGCGGGAGTCGGATCATCACGGCCTTCGAGCGGGGGATGGCGCGGCTCGTCGCGCACGAGATCGACCACCTCGAGGGCAAGCTCTACACCGACCGGATGACGGCCGGAACGACCCTCGTGCCCTTGGAGGACTACCGGGGCGTGGGCGCCCCGTGGCGGTACTGAGTTTATCCACAGGGTCTCGTTCAGGGGTACCTCGGGTCGGTATCGTCTGCGGGAAGCTTCGTGTCCCGGGGAGGCGACGGTGGCTACGACCGACGATTGCCGGTGGCTGGACGACTACCGACCGATTGAAGTTGACGTGTCCAGCCTGGCCAAGCTGGCCAAGGCCTTGCGGGACGAGGTGGAACAGAACTTCCGCCCGCATGCGAAGCGTGTGATCGACACGCTGGATCCGGGGACGGAGGCGTTGCCGCCCAAGCCCGGCATCCAGGAGTGGGAAGCCGCCCGCGGCCAGTACACCGACGGCCGCAACCGGGCCATCTCGCTACTCGACGCCTACAGCCAGGCCACGTTGCAGATAGCGGAGGCGGCGGACCTGATCGCGCGCCGCTACCAGGACAGTGACGCGTTTGCCAAGGCCACCGTGTCCGACGTGCACGACGCGTTCACCCGGGCCGCTACGAAGTACGGGGTGACCGATGCGTAACCCGCGCGAAGAAGACGTGTCATGGACCGACTGGTCGAGCTTGACCGTTGGCCAGATGTGGGATGCGCTCGGAGACTTCGACCACGAACCGGCGAGCGAGCAGTCCGGCGGGTGGAGTCGCGCCTTCGAGCTGCTGGACTACCATCGCGCCCGGCTGGAGGAGTACCGCGACCTGGTGGCGGGGACCTGGCGAGGCGCGACGGCCAACGCGTTCGTGGCCCAGGTGAACGGGCTCATCGGCGCGGTGACCACGTTGCGGGACGCGGCGATCGCCAATGACGCCGTGCTGCCTCATCTGAGCGCATCGATGGTGGAGGCGCGAGCCAAGCTGGAACCGATCTACCGGCAGTGGTCGGCGAACCAGACGGCGCTGGCTGGCGGGCAGCAGCCCGTACCGACCTGGAGCATGCCGCACCCGTCCGCTGGGGTACCGGCGGTGTCGCCGGGGGCGCAGGAACAGTTGCACGTTCAGGCGGTCGCCGTCATGTCCACCCTGTCCAGCCAGGCGATCGAGGGCTACCGCGCCGTCCAGATCCCTCCG
>WNGL01003847.1_pt1 | contig 18082 bp, 16 predicted proteins | sample 5400591 | NCBI WGS metagenome assembly WNGL01 (sample SAMN13153377, study PRJNA577476) | soil metagenome | isolation source: 80 cm soil or saprolite under Garry oak tree replicate 1 | place: USA:California | collected 2016-06-15 | reverse complement strand
GGATGACGAGCGCCATGGAGGACGTCTCGATCCGGTTCGCGGGCGGCGACTACGACGTCGGCGCCACGATCCGCACGACGAGGTCCGACGAGATCGGCCGGTTCGAGGGCTTCCTCGGAAACTTCCTCGCGACCATCGGCTCGACGCTGCGCGAGATCGAGAAGCGGCGGCGGCGGGACGGCTGAGGCCCGCTCACGCCGGCGGCGCGCCGGATCGCCTGAGATCGAGGAGCATCGCCGCCCACGCGGTCCGCTCGCCCGCGACGAACCGCATGCCCACGGTGGGCGTTCGCCCGGACTGCCCGGTCCAGCAGACCTCGCCGCAGACGGTCGCGAGCTGCCGTCCGGCCCCGAGGCGGACCTCGATCGGCACCCCGACCTGCGGGAGGGGTCCGGACCAGGTGAGCCCGCAGCCGTTCTCGGACACCGCGAACGTCGTCATGTAGGTGGGGCCGCGACCGGCGTAGATGACGGCCGGGACGGTGGCGAGGAGCCGCGGAGCGCGGGCCTCGTACTCGACCTTCTCTCCGCGGGCGATCGCGACGAGCCGCTCCACGGCGCGCACGCGGGTCTCGTCGGGCTCGAGCTCGATCCGGAAGGCGCCGCCGTGACGCCGCGCGCTCGCCACCCGGCCCGTGATCGTCGCGGTGACGGCAACCCCGATCGCGCCGATCCGCACGGCGACCTTCTGCCGGAGCGGGAGCGGCTCGCGAACCGTCAGCAGGAGCCGCCGCGCCTCGGGCCGCCACGCGGCGGCGAGCTCCTCGGGGCGGAAGGTGACTTCGACGGGAAACACCCCAGCGGCGGGGGGAGGAGGAGGCATCGGGCAGACCTCGAGGCGCGAACGATCGATGAGGTCTGGCGATCAGAGCAGGCTTCGCCGGCGGGTGGAAGGGGCCATTGTAGGTAGGGCGCAGCTGCGAGGCGGGCGGCCCCCTCCAACGACCGCCCGCCTCGCGCGACGCGCTACTTCCTCGGCGGCGCGAGGGCGTCGAGCCGCGCGTCGACCTTCTTCGCGTGGCGGAGCTCGCCCGCGGCGGACCGGATCTCCGTCAGGTCCCGCTGCATCTCGCTCCAGCCGTACCAGGTCACGTAGTCCGGGCTCGCGTGGAACGCGCCCTGGAACGTCCGCATCCGGTGCTCGAGGAACATGACGAAGAGCTTCTGCTCGATCGGCGTGGGCGCGTCGTGGAAGGTGAGCAGGTCCGGGAAGGCGGACGCGTAGGTCGCCGGCTTCGCGAGCGTGCCGTCCTGGTAGAGCCCCGCGACGACGCGGATCGCCTCGGCCATCAGGTGGTCGGCGTCACGGATGAGCCCGTCGGAGAGCTTGAGCTGCTCCTTCGCGAAGGCCGCGCTGTGACACTTCGCGCAGGTCTCGAGCATCTTCGTGCGCTCCTTGTCGAACGCCTCCTGCGTCAGGCGCGCGACGTCGGCCGCCTTCACGACGTCGAGGCGGCCCGTCGGCTTGCCGGCCGGATCGAGGACCCCGAGGGCCTGGAGGATCGCGACCCGGTCGTCCGTCCACTGCTTGTCGCCCTCGGGCATCGGCAGGCGCACCGCGAGGAAGCCCCAGGCGGTGCGGACCTCGTGGTTGCCCTCCTGCATGTGGCAGGTCTGGCAGGTCGGCGCCGCGGCGGTCTCGGGGATCGTCTTCGTGCGCTTGAGGTCGTTGCGCACGCCGTGCTTGGACGAGTCGTACATCTCCCACTGCGGGTGATCGAAGCCCATGTGGCAGGTCTTGCAGGCCTCCGGCTGGCGCGCCTCCGCCTTCGAGAACAGGTGGCGCGTGTGGCACGCGTCGCAGCTCGCGACGCCGTAGCCGCCGGCGGTCTCCTTGAGCTCCTTCGCCTCCGCCTCGCTCTTCAGGCCGAGCTTGTGGCAGCCGCCGCAGCCCTTCAGCCCCTCGCGGACCGCGAGCGCCTGGTAGTGGAACGTCGGCATGGCCTTCGCGGCGGCCCACGCCATCGCGTGCTTGCCCTTCTTGAAGCCGGCGACCTGCGCCTCGTGGCAGGCGCCACAGGTGTCGGGCGTGGGCAGCCGCGCCTTCTTGGCGTCGTCGGCCTTCGTGTGCTCGGAGCCGTGGCAGTCGGCGCAGCCGACGCCCATCGGGTTGTGCCGCGACGCCTTCCAGTCGGCGACCACCTGCGGCGAGGTCTTCTCGTGGCACGTCACGCAGGCGCTCGTCGCGGCGCCGGACGGCTTCGGCTTTGCGGCGGGCTTGCCGGGCGAGGTGGGGGACGCGGCGAGCGCCGCGGCGAGGGCGAGGGGGGCGAGGATCATGTCGGTCGTCTCCTGCTTCGGTGAGGACGCCGCCGCCCGCCCGGAAGGGGGCCGGGCGGGCGGACGGCGTCGAGGGACTGCTCCTACTTCGCGGGCTTCACGGCGACGACGCCCCGCAGGGCGGCCTTCACCTGCGCCTGACGGGACAGGTCGATCGACTCGCCGAGGATGCGCGCGAGCTCCTGCGGCGCGTGGAAGCCCATCGAGTTCTCGGCGGCGACGAAGTCGAGGCGCCACTGCGCGGCGCGCTGCAGGTTCTCGAGCTCCTTCAGCCCCGGGTCCTTCTCCACGACCTCGCGCCACGCGGTGAGCAGGTTCGCCTTCACCTCGGCGCCGAGCTTCTTCTCCTGCTCCTCCTTCGGGAGCTTCTGGAACGCGGGCAGCGGGTCGAGGGTGGCCTTCGCCTTCGCCGTGGCGGCGTCGCGCGCCCGGTCGTCGTATGGCTTCCGCACCGCGACGATCGCGTCGATCATCGCCACGGCGGCCTGCCCGGCGCGGGTCAGGAGCGCGAAGTGCCGATCCTGGATCCCGGTGACGCGCGCCTTCAGCTCGTCGTCGCCGTAGGGGTGGCAGCCGGCGCAGGAGCGGTTCGGCGAGAGCAGCGGGCTGCGGACCCAGTGCTCCGAGATCTTCTGCGCGCCCTCGCGCTTGTACGGCATGTGGCAGTCGGCGCAGGACACGCCGCTGCGGGCGTGCACGCCGGTGCTCCAGACCTCGAACTCGGGGTGCTGCGCCTTCAGGACCTCGAAGCCGGTCTCCGCGTGGGTCCAGTCCTTGAAGCGCTTCCCCTTCACCTCGGTGGCGTCGTACAGGGCCTCCATCTGCTCGACCTTCAGCCCCTTCGCCCACGGGAAGAAGATCGTCATGCCCTTGCCGCAGAAGTACTCGACGTGGCACTGGCCGCAGGCGTACGCGCGCTTCTCCTGGCGGGTCGCGTCGAGGTTCGGGTCGTAGGCCTTCGCCCGGTCGCCCTTGCGCCACCGCTCGATGGACGGGAACGCGACGACCTCGGCGTCGGAGGCGGCCAGCTTCTGCATGCCGGCGATGAAGCCGGGGCGCGTGACGCGCAGCTCCATCGACTGCGGGTCGTGGCAGTCGACGCAGGAGACCGGGTGCACCTTGCCGCCGCCGAGCTCCTGGAGCGCGTCGTGCGCCTCCCAGTAGGTCATCTCGGAGACCTTCACGAGCCCGGCCTGGATCTGCTCCGCCTTGGTCGCCTGCGGCGCGGCCTCCTTCCCGAGCTTCTCGTAGAGCGGCATGATCGAGCCGTGGCAGTGGAGGCAGTTGCCGGACTGCTTCGCCTCCTCCCGCACGTTCCGCTTCGTGTGCTCCTGGTCGAAGAGCATGTAGGCGTGGCCGCGCCGGTCGCGGTAGTCGACCGCGAAGAGGTAGCCGGCGAAGACGCGCTTCAGCCAGGGATCCCGGTCGGCCTTCTGCGGCGGCGGCTGGCCCTCGCCCCCGCTGCCCGCGCCCCCGCCGTACTTCGTGCTGGTCGCGTCGGCGGTGCGAAGGTAGCCGTCGTACTCGCGCGGCCAGTTCTTGCCCCACTTGGCCGGATCGGTGTCGGCCTCGGTGACCTCGACCACCTTCACGTACTGGTGCTTCGCCGCCTCCTTGCGCTCCGCGATGTTGGCGAGCAGGGCGGCGGCGCCGACCGCGACGAGCGCGAACACGCCGGCCACGAGGGCGACGAGGAGCCCGCGCTTCTTCTGGGGCTGGGGTTCGACGGACATGGGGTGCTCCTTGTTCGGACGGGGGACGGTACGGATCAGCGGAGGTGGCCGACGGAGGCGTGACAGCGGATGCAGGCGACGCCCGGGCCATGGGCGATGTCCGCCACGAGCTCGGCGTGGCAGCGACGGCAGTTCCCCTCGACGACCTCGCGGCTCTCGGGGCGGGCGCGAATGTTCTCGGGGTATCCACCGAGCGTGAACGCCATCGAGTGGTGGTAGCCGTTCAGCGCCTTCACCACGTACTTGGAGATCGGCCCGGCCGGCGTGTGGCAGTCATTGCAGGTCGCGACGAGGTGGTGCGGCGACGCCTGCCAGCCGGCGAGGTGACCGGCCATCACGTGGCAGTTGGCGCAGGTGGCCGGGTCGTTGCCGAGGTACGAGGAGCCCTTGGCGTAGTGGAAGGCGTACGCGCCGACCCCGAGCGCGAGGCCGAGCGTGGCGGCCAGCGCGACGGGGATCGGGAGGAGCGAGCTGCCACGGCAGGGCGTCATGGAGGCCTCGAGGTTGCCCCCACCCGTTCGCAAGCCGCGCGCCAGCGCCCCGCCCGGGCGCCTCGCGCGCAACCATGCGAAGTGAGGTGGACCGGAAGGGGCCGCGCGCCCCGTCGCACTGCGGGCATCGGATGCGCGGCGCCGATTCCGGATGCGCGGATCCGAACGCGAAGCCCGCGCGAGCCCCTGGCCGGCCGGGCGATCCGGCCGCTCAGCGGTAGTCGTCGCGCGACAGCCCGTACGCCTTCAGCTTCTCGTACAGGTTGCGCTCCGCGATCCCGGCCGCCCGGGCCACCTCGCCCACCTTGCCCCGGTGCTGCCGCAGGAGGCGGGTGAGGTACTCGCGCTCGAACCGCTCCACGAGCCGGGCACGCGCGTCGAGGAGCGGGAGCGAGAACTCGGCCGGAGCGGCGAGGCTCGCGCTCTCGGCGGACGGCGGGCTGCCGAGCAGCGGGGCCACGGCGTCCCATCCCATCAGCGCCGCCCGCTCGCAGAGGTTCCGCAGCTCACGGACGTTGCCCGGCCACGGATAGCCGGCGGCCGCGGCGAGGACTTCTGGCGGCGGCATCGGGACCGGCCGTCCGAGCCGCTCGGCGAAGAAGCGCACGAAGTGATCCACCAGCGCCGCCACGTCGCCGGGGCGCTCGCGCAGCGGCGGAAGACGGAGCGGGATGACGTTGAGCCGGTAATAGAGGTCGTCCCGGAACTGCCCCTCCTTCACGAGCGCCTGGAGATCGCGGTTCGTGGCGCCCACCACGCGCACGTCCACCCGCTCGCTCCGCTCGGCGCCGACCCGGGTGATCTCCCGCTCCTGCAGGACGCGCAGCAGCTTCGCCTGCACGGCGAGGTCGAGATCCCCGACCTCGTCGAGGAAGAGCGTGCCGCCGTCGGCCTGCTGGAAGCGTCCCTGCCGCCGCGCCGTCGCGCCGGTGAAGGCGCCCTTCTCGTGGCCGAAGAACTCCGACTCCATCAGCTCGCGCGGGACCGCGGTGCAGTTGACCGCGACGAACGGCCCCTCGCGCCGCGCCGAGCGCCGGTGGAGGGCTCGGGCCGCGAGCTCCTTCCCGGTCCCGGTCTCGCCGCACAGGAGCACGGTGGCGTCCGCGTCCGCGACCTGCTGCACGACGCGGAAGACCTCCTGCATCGCCGGTGACCCGCCCACCAGCTCGTTGAACCCGGAGGCGCGGTCGAGCTCTCCGCGCAGCCGCTCGAGGTCGCGCCGGGCCCGCTCGTGCGCGACCGCCTGGCGGAGCACCAGCGCGAGCTCGTCCCAGCGGATGGGCTTCACGAGGTAGTGGTGGGCGCCGCGCCGGAGCGCCTGCACCGCGGTCTCGACGGTGGCGTGCGCGGTGACGAGGACGATCGGGAGCGCGGGGCGCTCGGCGTGGATCCGCTCCATGAGCGCGATGCCGTCCTCGTCCGGCATCTTCAGATCGGTCACCACCGCCAGGGGATCGCTCTCCGCGAGGCGGGCCTGCGCCTCCGCGCCGGACGAGGCGACGAGCACCTCGAACCCCTCCAGGCCGAGGTTGGCCCGGGCCACCTTCCGCGTGCCCGGATCGTCGTCCACCACCAGCACGAGCCCCTGCGCGACGCTCACGGCGCCACCTCCGCCGGGGCGGGCGCCGCGGCGAGCCGCCGGACCGGGAAGCGGAGGGTCGCGACGGTGCCGCGCCCCTCGCGACGCGCGAGCGAGAAGACGGCGCGGTGCACCCCCGCGGCCCGCTGAACGACCAGGAGCCCGAGCCCGGTGCCGTGCGCCTTGGTGGTGACGAACGGGCGCTGGACCTCCTCGAGCCGGTCCTCGGGGATGCCGCAGCCGCGATCGCGCACCTCGACCACCACGGTGCCCTCGCCCCCGGCCGCGTCGAGCCGGCTCGCCAGCTCGACGGGCGCGTCGCCGCCGGCGTCGAAGGCGTTCGAGAGGAGGTTCACGAGCGCGGCCGTGATCATCGGCGCGTCGAGATCGAGGGTGGGGAGGTCCTTCGAGAGCTCGAGCCGGACCGCGTCGGCGGGGAGCCCGCGGGCGAGCGCCGCCTTGTGGGCCGCGTCGCGGAGCACCCGGTTCACCATCGACGGCGCGTACAGCGGCTCCGCGGGGCGCGAGACCCCGAGCAGCTCACCGACGAAGCGGTTCACGCGCTCCACCTCCTCGCCGATGAGCCCGGCGTACTCGGCGACGTCCCGATCGCCGGGCAGCCGCCTCGTGAGGTACTGCGCCGCGCCGGCGATGGCGTTGAGCGGGTTGCGCAGCTCGTGGGCCACCTGCGCGGACATCTGCCCGAGGCCCGCCAGCCGCTCCGCGTCGAGGAGCCGGGTCTCGAGGTTCCGCCGCTCGGCGATGTCGCGGATCACCATCACCGTGCCGAGGTAGTCGCCGCCGACCGCGCGGACGGGCGCGTAGGTGGTCTCGTAGCGCCCCTCCTTCTCCTTGATGATCGAGTGGGCCGGACCGGAGTCGTCGCCGGCGCGCAGCCAGCCCATCACCCGTTCGAGCACGGCGTGCGTCGCGGCGGGGTGGCAGTCCTTCACGTCGCGCCCTGGACCACCCGAGAGGTTGCGCAGCACGCGCGCTGCCTTGTTCACGAGCGCGATCCGGTCGTGCGCGTCGATGAAGATGAGGCCGTCCGCCATCGAGTCGACGAGGGCCTGCATGACGTCGAGCTCGGCCCGGCGCGCCGCCCGCTCCGCCTCCGTCGTGGCGAGCGCGGCGCCGAGCTCGCGGTTCCGCTCGCCGAGCGCGCGGAGCAGGACGAAGAGCGCCCCTGCGCCCATCGCCATCGAGAAGACCGCCACCGCGGCGGTGCGCCAGGCGGAGGCCGCGAGGAGGGCGTCGAGCGCCGCCACGTCTCGCAGGAAAAGGAGGGCGGTGGCGCCGGCGACGAGCGCGGCGAGCGCCACCAGCGCCGCCGCGAGCCGGGCCTCTGGGCCGAGGGCGCGGAACATGTCCCGCATCCTAGCGCGGCCCGGACCCGGCGAGTGGACCCCGCCGCGACCTGGGGCTTCGGGCACGTTCAGCGCCCGTGCCCCCGGTGCTCGCCGCGCATGCGCTCGTGCTCGCCGCCGTGGCGCGGGCCGTTTGCGCGGGCCGGGTGCCGCTCGCCGACGCCGGTCCGGTAGTAGGCGGGGGCCCTCGCCCATCCACGCGGCCCCCAGACGCGCGGGCCGATCCAGCCGCGGTACGGACCCCACCCGCGGTAGCCGCCCCAGCCCCAGTAGCCGCCCACGCGGAACCACGGCTGCGCGAACCAGACGAACAGCCGCGGGCCGCCGACGCCCCACCGCGGTTGCGGACCGTAGCCGTACACCCAAGGTGCAATCACCCAGCGCCAGCCGTACACCGGGTAGTAGACGAACTGCTCGGGGAAGACCTGCGGATCGCCGGGGACGAAGACGAACTGCCGAGCGTACGGGAGGTAGAGCCAGCCGTACTGCGCCGTCCACACCCACCGGCCGGCCGGCGCGGCCGCCGGCTGCGGCGCGGGCGGCGGCGGCGCGTTCGCCTGCGGCGGCCCGGGCGGCTCGTTCGGGGGCGGCGGCGGCGTCTCGGACGGTGCGGGCGGGAGGTCCTGGGGGGCCTGGGAGTCCGGCGGCGGCGTCGCCTCCGGCGTGGCCGAGGGCTGCGCGAGGGCGAGGCCGGGCACGGCTGCGATCAGGAGGGCGAGCCGGACGGAGCGGTGCATGACCATTGGAACAATCGTACCCTTGCCGAGGTTACGGCGCGCCCCCATCGGGCGCAGCCTCGGCCGGGCCGCTCACGCTCGCCTGCCGCGCCGCTCGAGCAGCCGCGTCGTCGTGTTCCAGTTCCGGATCGTCAGCTGCTCCTAGACGGACGCGCCCCCGCGCGGGGTCCCTCCCGAACGCGCCGTCCGGGGCGTCGTGCGGGCGGGCGTTGATCCGACGCGCACCCACGGTTAGCGCTCCGGGGCGTAATCGAACGCATCCACTCGTGGTGCCGGAGACCCCCATGTCCCGCTCGCTCCTCCGCCGTCGCCTTCCGCCCGTCTGGATCGCCGCGGCGCTCTTCGCCGCTCTTCTTCCCGGCCGCGCCCTCGCAGCGAAGGATCGGATCGTCATCGGCGCGACGCTCCCGCTCACCGGCAGCGAGGCGCGCGTCGGCGGCTTCTTCAAGGAGGGCTACGAGCTCGCCTTCGAGGAGGTGTCGAAGAAGGGCGGTCTCGACGTGGGCGGCCAGAAGCTCCCGGTCCGGCTCATCCTCCTCGACGACACGAGCACGCAGGCGACGGCGGTGAGCCTCGCCGACCGGCTCGTGAACAGCGACAAGGTGGACTTCCTGCTCGGCACCTACGCGAGCCACCTCGTCGAGGCCCAGTCCACCGTCGCGGAGGAGAACAAGGTCCCGTACGTGAACGGAGGCGGCGGCGCGACCAAGATCTACACGCGCAAGTTCAAGTACCTCTTCGGCCTGCTCTCGCCGGTCGAGCTCCTCGGCCACACGCTCATGTCTTGGGTGGACGAGCAGCAGAAGGCGGGGAAGCTGCCGAAGCCCGCGAAGATCGCGCTCGTCTGGGAGAACACCGCGCATGGGAAGGACTTCCGCAAGGGCGTCGCCGACTTCGCGAAGAAGAGCGGGGGCGCCTACTCCGTCGCGGTGGACGAGTCCTTCGAGCTGAACGGCAAGGACTTCGGTGCGCTCCTCGGCAAGGTGAAGGCGGCCGGGGTGGATCTGTTCCTCGTGGACGCGCACCTGCCGGACTACATCACCATGCAGCGCCAGTACGTCGCCGCCGGCCTGTGCCACAAGGTCGTCACCTACGGCGCGCGCGGCGCCGAGAAGGACGCGATGCAGGCGATCGGCCCGGAGCACACCACGTACATCCTCTCCGGCGTGTGGTGGTCGGCGCAGCTCGCCGCGAAGCCCGGGCTCTCGCGCGACTTCGTCACCGCCTTCAAGGCCAGGTACGGGCGCGATCCGGAGTGGTTCCAGGCGCTCGGCTACGAGTCGGCCCGGGTGCTCTTCACCGCGATCCAGCAGGCGGGGAAGGTGGACCGCGAGGCGGTGCGGGAGATGCTCCAGGCGATGAACCTGCCGTCGATGCTCCCGGGCGGCACGGTCGAGTTCAAGCCGGAGTTCGGGAACCAGGTCCAGAACGCCTTCGTCGTTCAGCAGAACCAGCCCGACGGCAGCGCACCCATCATCTACCCGAAGGAGGTGGCGACGGGCGCCGGCACCGCGGCGAACCCGAAGTGCGCGAAGTAGCCCTTGGCGCGCCTCGTCGACCTCGCCGTCTCGGCGGTGCTCCTCGCCGGGCTCTACGCCACCATGGCGTACGGGCTCGGCCTCATCTACGGCGTCCTGCGCGTCGTGAACCTCGCGCACGGCGGGGTCATCATGGCGGGCGCCTACCTCGGCTGGGTCCTGTACGGCTGGGTCGGGCTCGATCCGTACCTCTCCATCCCGATCGTGGTCGGCGTGACGTTCCTCCTCGGGATGGGCCTGTACCGGGGCCTCGTCCGCCATCTGCCGCGCGGGCCGGCCGGCGGCCCCGCCTCGCTCCTGCTCCTCTTCGGCGTCTGGCTCGTGCTCCGCAACGCCGCCTACCTCCTCTTCACCGGGAACGACCAGTCGATCCGGACGGCGTACTCGACCCGCGCCATCTCGCTCTTCGGGACCTGGGTCGACGCGAGCCGGCTCGCGGTGCTCGCGATCGCGGTCGTGACCCCGCTCCTGCTGCACGCGATCCTCTGGCGGACCCACCTCGGGCGCGCGATCCGCGCGGTCGCCCAGAACGCGGACAGCTGCACCCTCGTCGGCATCGACGTCGAGCGCATCTACACGATCACCTTCGGGATGGGGACTGCGCTCGCCGGCCTCGCCGGGCTCCTCTCCGCGACCATCTTCTCGTTCAACCCGGGCTTCGGCTCGGGCGAGCTCCTCAAGTCGTTCGTGGTCGTCGTGCTCGGCGGCCTGGGGAGCGTGCTCGGCACCGGCGTCGCCGCCCTCATCCTCGCGGTGGTCGAGGTCTTCGCGATCCTGGTCCTCCCGTCCTACCTCACGGCGGCGGTCGGGTTCGTGATGCTCGTCCTCGTCCTCGTGGTCCGGCCGGGCGGCCTCTTCGGCCAGCGGGTGCTCGGGTGAGAGCGCTCCTCGGCGCCCGGGCCGCGATCGCCTTCGCGGTCGTGGTCGCGGCGCTCGCGCTCCTCCCGGTCGTCCTCGACCTGTCGCCCTACGACCGGAACCTCCTCACCCTCGCGTTCCTCATGATCGCCGGCTCGCTCGCCTGGAACTGGATGGGCGGCTACCTCGGCCAGGTGAGCTTCGGCCACGCCGCGATGTTCGGGATCGGCGGCTTCGTCGCCGCGCGGCTCATGATGGAGCCGAGCCCGATGCCTCCGCTGCTCGCCTGGCTCCTCGGCGGCGTTGCGGCGGGGGTCTTCTCGCTCGGCGCGCACCCGACGCTGCGGCTCCGCGGCCCGTACTTCTCGATCGCGACCATCGGGGTCGGCGAGGCGTCGCGCCTGGTGTTCACCTGGTGGGAGGACTTCACCGGCGGCGCGTCGGGGCTCTCGCTCCCGATCGACATCGCCCTGAAGGCGCGCCTCTACTGGTGGGCGCTCGGGCTCGCCGCGCTGGTCGTGATCGCGTCCTTCCTCCTCCGCCGCTCGGCCTTCGGGCTGCAGCTCCTCGCGATCAAGGCGGACGTCGACGCCGCCGCGGACGTCGGCGTGAACGCCACCTTCAGCCAGGACGTGGTGATGGTCCTCTCCGGCGCGGTGGTCGGCCTCACCGGCGCGCTCTACGCGTCCTTCTTCGCGTTCATCGAGCCGTCGGACATGTTCGGCTTCGACCGGTCGATCGCCTTCGTGCTCATGTCGGTCATCGGCGGGGTGGGGACGATCCTCGGCCCGGCGCTGGGCGCGATCGTCTTCGTGCTCCTGCGCCAGTTCCTGCTCGCGTCGTACCCGCAGCTCTACCTCGGGCTCTACGGGGTCCTCCTCATCCTCATCATCCTGTTCGAGCCGCTCGGGCTCACGGGGCTCGGCCTCCGCGCGCTCCGCGCGTGGCAGCGGCGCCGCCCGCACGGTGGCGCACCGAGGACGGTGGCCGCGCCATGACGAGCCCCGACTCCGCGACGAATCCACGCTCCTCTTCGGGGGCCCCGGGGGGCGACGCCCCCCTCCTCGCGACCCGCGCTCTCTCGAAGACCTTCGGCGGCCTCAAGGCGGTGGACGCCGTGGATCTCGAGCTGCGGCAGGGCGAGATCCTCGGCGTCATCGGCCCGAACGGCGCCGGCAAGACCACGCTCTTCAGCCTCATCGCGGGCTCGATCGCGCCGACCTCGGGCGAGGTCCAGCTGCGCGGGTGGAAGGTGTCCGGGCGCCCCGCCTACAAGCTCGTGCGCGCGGGCGTGGTGCGGACGCACCAGATCGTGCGCCCGTTCCCGAACCTCACCGTCGCGGAGAACGTGACCGTCGGCGCGATCCACGGCGCCGGGCGTGCCCCCGGCCCGGCGAGGGAGCGGGCCGCGGAGGTGCTCGCGTTCGTCGACCTCGCCGATCGCGCGCGCGACCTCCCGGGCACCCTGACGCTCGCCGGCCGCAAGCGGCTCGAGCTCGCGCGGGCGCTCGCGATCGTCCCGGAGGTGCTCCTCCTCGACGAGGTCGTCGCCGGCGTGAACCCCGCCGAGGCGATGCGGCTCGCCGGCCTCATCCGACGGATCCGCGACGAGCGCGGCGTGTCGATCGTGATGATCGAGCACGTGATGCCCGCGGTGATGTCGCTCTCCGACCGGATCGTCGTCCTCGACCACGGCAAGAAGATCGCCGAGGGCGCGCCGGCGGAGGTGGCCGCGGACCCGCTCGTCATCGAGGCGTACTTCGGCAAAGGGGCCGGTGGAGCGAGGGCATGAAGGGCGATCCGATGCTCCAGCTCGACGGCATCGACGTCGGCTACGGCGACGTCCAGGTGCTGTACGGGCTCTCGCTCGAGGTCCGCGAGGGCGAGCTGGTGACGCTCCTCGGGTCGAACGGCGCCGGGAAGACCACGACCCTGCGGGCGATCTCGGGGCTCCGGCCGCCGCGGGCCGGCGACATCCGCTTCCGCGGGCGATCGCTCGTCCGCGTGCCGGCGGCGGCGCGCGCCGAGCTCGGCATCGCCCTCGTGCCGGAGGGGCGCGAGCTCTGGCCCGGGCTCACCGTCCGCGAGAACCTCGAGCTCGGCGCCTACCATCCACGGGTGCGCGCCCACGCGGCCCGGAACCTCGACCGGGTCCTCACGCTCTTTCCGCGGCTCGGCGAGCGGACGCGCCAGCTCGCGGGCAGCCTCTCGGGCGGCGAGCAGCAGATGTGCGCCATCGGCCGCGCGCTCATGTCCGAGCCGATCCTCCTCATGCTCGACGAGCCGAGCCTCGGGCTCGCCCCGGTCCTCGTCGAGCAGGTGATGCGGACCATCGCGGAGCTGCACGCGACCGGGCTCACCGTCCTCCTCGTCGAGCAGAACCTCCGCAAGGCGCTCGAGATCGCGGAGCGCGGGACGGTCATCGAGACCGGCCGCGTCCGGCTCGAGGGGACGAGCGCCGCCCTCGCCGCGAACCCGGAGATCCGGGCCGCGTACCTCGGGATCTGACGCGCCAATGGCCGACGCCGCCCGCAAGGCATGGGACACCGCGCGCCGGAGCCGGGCCGCCCGGCTGGAGCGGGCGCGGGCGGTGGCGCCGGAGCGCCACGTGGCGGCCGAGCGCGTGCCGGCGCTGCTCGAGGCGATCCTCGAGCCGGGCGACCGCGTCTGCCTCGAGGGGAACAACCAGAAGCAGGCCGACTTCCTCGCCCGCGCGCTCCTCCAGGTCGATCCGGCGCGGGTCCACGACCTGCACCTCGTCCTCTCCGTCCTCGCGCTCCCCGAGCACGTCGCCCTCTTCGAGCGCGGGATCGCCCGGCGGGTCGACTTCTCGTTCTCGGGCCCGCAGGCGGTCCGCCTCGCGCAGCTGGTGAAGGCGGGGAAGATCGAGATCGGGGCGATCCACACCTACCTCGAGCTGTACGCCCGCTACTTCGTGGACCTGACGCCGCGGGTGGCGCTCGTCGCCGCGCTCGCCGCCGACGCGGACGGGAACCTCTTCACCGGCCCGAACACCGAGGACACGCCGGCCATCGTGGAGGCGACGGCGTTCAAGGACGGCCTGGTGGTCGCGCAGGTGAACGAGCGCGTCGACCGGGTCCCGCGGGTGGACGTCCCCGGGGACTGGATCGACTGGGTCACCGTCGCGCCCACGCCGAGCACGATCGAGCCGCTCTTCACGCGCGACCCCGCGCGCGTCGGCGAGGTGCAGGTGCTGATGGCGATGATGGTGCTGCGCGGGATCTACGCGGAGTACGGCATCGACCGGCTCAACCACGGCATCGGCTTCGACTCGGCCGCGATCGAGCTCCTCCTCCCCACCTACGGCGAGGCGCTCGGGATGCGCGGCCGCGCCTGCCGCCACTGGGCGCTCAACCCGCACCCGACGCTCATCCCCGCGATCGAGGCCGGGTTCGTCGAGTCGGTCCACGCCTTCGGCTCCGAGCTCGGGATGGAGCGGTACGTCGCGGCCCGGCCCGACGTGTTCTTCACCGGACGCGACGGGAGCCTCCGCTCGAACCGCGCCTTCGCGCAGACCGCGGGGCACTACGCCTGCGACCTCTTCATCGGCTCGACGCTCCAGATGGACCTCGCCGGCAACAGCTCGACCGCGACCACGAGCCGGATCACCGGGTTCGGCGGCGCGCCGAACATGGGCGCCGACGCGCGCGGCCGCCGACACCCGAGCGCGGCGTGGCTCCGGGCCGGGCGGGAGGCGCAGGGCGACCCGCGGGCGATGCCGCGGGGGCGCAAGCTCGTCGTGCAGCTGCTCGAGACGTTCCGGGAGCACATGGAGCCCGCCTTCGTCGAGCGCCTCGACGCGTGGGCGCTCGCCGCGCAGCTCGGGATGGAGCTGCCGCCGGTGATGATCTACGGCGACGACGTCAGCCACGTCGTGACGGAGGAGGGGATCGCGAACCTGCTCCTCTGCCGGACGCCGGAGGAGCGGGCGGACGCGATCCGCGGCGTCGCCGGGTACACGCCGGTGGGGCTCGCCCGGTCGCGCAGCGCCGTCGAGAACCTGCGCGACCGCGGGATCGTCCGGCGCCCGGAGGACCTCGGGATCGACGTCCGGCAGGCGACGCGCGAGCTGCTCGCGGCGCGCTCGGTGAAGGACCTCGTCCGCTGGTCGGGCGGGCTCTACGACCCGCCCGCGCGCTTCCGGAGCTGGTGAGGAGGGAGCGATGGAGTGCCTCGTGTTCGAGCTCGAGTCCGCGCCGGCGCCGGGTGGGCGGCGGTCGCCCGTCGTCGTGGGGGTGGTCGCCTCCGGGAACCTCGAGGTGCTGGTCGAGCCGGCGGAGGCCGCGGGCCGGTGCCGGGTCGAGGTCGCGACCACCGCGGAGGGGTTCCGCGAGATCTGGGAGGCGGTGCTCCGCGACTTCGCGGCCCGGCGCGCGCTCGCCGGGCTCTCGCTGTCGGTGAATGACGCGGGGGCGACGCCGGCGGTGGTCGGCCTCCGGCTCGACCAGGCGGTGGAGGAGTACCTGGGAGGCGCGTGACGGCGCACACGTTCATCGCGGCGCGGACCTCGTTCCGCGAGGAGAGCGCGCGGCGGCGGCTCGCCGCGCTGCTCGATCCCGGCTCGCTCACCGAGCTCCTCGGGCCGGCGGAGCGGATCACGAGCCCCCACCTCGCCACCCTCGGGCTGCCGGTGGCGTTCGACGACGGCGTCGTCGTGGCGGAGGGGACGCTCGAGGGCGCGCCGGTGCTGGCGGCGAGCGAGGAGGGCGCCTTCATGGGCGGCGCCGTGGGCGAGGTCCACGGCGCGAAGCTCGTGGGGCTCCTCCGGCGCGCCCGCCGCAGCCGGCCGGGCGGCGTCGTCCTTCTCCTCGACTCGGGCGGGGTCCGGCTGCAGGAGGCGAACGCGGGGCTCGTCGCGGTCTCGGAGGTGATGCGGGCGGTGCTCGAGACCCGGGCCGCGGGCATCCCCGTCGTGGGGCTCATCGGCGGCTCGTGGGGCTGCTTCGGCGGCATGGGCATCGTCGCCCGCTGCTGCGACGGGCTCGCCGCGAGCGAGGAGGCGCGGCTCGGGCTCTCCGGACCGGACGTGCTCGAGGCGACGAAGGGCGTCGAGGAGCTCGACGCCTCGGACCGCGCGCTCGTCTGGCGGACCTACGGCGGGAAGCACCGCTGGATCCTGGGGGAGGTGGACCTCCTCGTGGACGACGACGCCGCGGCGTTCCGGGCGGCCGCGGTGGAGCTCCTCGGTCGGCCCCGCTCGCTCTCGCGCGAGGCGCTCGAGCGCGAGCAGGCGCGCCTCGCCGCGCGGGTCGCCGTCGCGGGGACCGCCCCGGACGCGGCCGACCTGTGGCGACTCGCCGGGGCCGATCCCGCCGCGCTGCCCATCCTCGAGGCCGGGGCGTTCCGCGACGCGGCGGCCGGCGCGCGCCGGCTCCTCGCGACGGCGTCGCCGCCGGCACGGGATCCGCTCGGCGAGGGGGCGCGGCTCGAGGATCCCGTCCTCGACGCCCTCTTCCCCGCCGGGCACGAGGTGCGCGAGGCGGCGGGCGTCCTCCGCGGCGCGGGGCGCGGGCCGGCGGGCGCGGTCGCCGTGCTCGGGAGCCGCGGCGGCGCCGAGCTTGGCGTCGAGGCGGCGCTCGCGCTCTCCGCGGAGGTCCTCCGCGTCGTGCGCGAGCACCCGGGCCGTCCGATCCTGGCGCTGGTCGACTCCCGCGGCCAGCGCATGACCCGCCGCGACGAGGTCCTCGGGCTGAACGGGCTCCTCGGCCATCTCGCCGCGTGCGTCGAGGCGGCCCGCCGCGCCGGACATCGGGTCGTCGCGCTCGTGCGGGGCGACGCGGTGAGCGGCGGCGTCCTCCCGCTCGGCTTCATGGCCGACGAGGTGTACGCGCTCGAGGGCGCGAACCCCTGGGTGATGAGCCTCCCGGCGATGGCGCGCGTGACGAAGCTCCCGATCGAGCGGCTCGAGGAGCTGTCGCGGACCTCGCCGGTCCTCGCGCCGGGGCTCGACGGCTTCCTCCGGCTCGGGGCGATCGAGTCGGTCTGGCGTCCGCCCCTCGCTGCCGCGCTCGCCGCGGCGCTCGCGGCCGCGCCGGGACCGGACGCGAGGGCGGACCGGGGCCGCGCCCGCGGCGGGAGGCTCCTCGCGGCGGAGGTGGCGGCCCGCGTCGCGGGAGGCGCCGATGTACGGTGAGCGCGTGCCGCGGCGGCACCAGCTCGTCTGGCTCGCTCGGGGCTGGGAGGAGCACGTCGTGTCGATCGCGGCGGAGGCCGCGCCCCACGTCGCCGCCTGGGTCGCCCGCGGGCTCCCGCTCGTCGCGACCCGCCAGGACCCCTCGTGCCCGGGCGCGGTCGCGCTCGGCCTCGCCCGGCCGCCGGGCTCACGCGTGCGCCGGATCGCGGTGCGCGTCACGCCCGCGGCGCTCGACCGGTCCGCCCCGCCTCCGCGCCTCTCCGACGCCCTCGCGAGCGCGCCCGCCGCGTGGCGCGCCCCGCTCCGCGCGCTCGACCTCGAGGCCCGCGACGCCGGGCTCGTGCTCCGCGTCCACGGCTCGCTCGCCTGGCAGCACCTGTCGGGCGAGCCGTACCTGTCTCCCAGCTCGGACGTGGACCTCCTCGTCCGTTCGCGCGACCCGGCCGCCCTCGCGCGCGCCCTCGAGCTCCTCGGGCGACACGGTGCGGGCCCACCGCGCCTCGACGGTGAGGTCCTCCTGCCCGGAGGCCGCGCCGTCGCCTGGCGTGAGCTCGCGGGCGGCGGGGCGCGAGTCCTCGTGAAGACCGCGGACGCGGTCGCGCTCGTGCCGCGGGCGCGCGTCGAGGCGGCGTTCCGGGAGGCCGTGCCGTGAGCGCGCGCATCGCGATCGCGGCCGAGGTCGTCGGGCGCCATGCCGTCGCGGCGCTGCGGGAGGAGCTCGAGACCCATCCCAAGCCCGGGCTCGTCTCCCCCGGTGATCCGGGCGCGCACGGCGACATGGACGCGCGGACGTTCGAGGCGAGCGTGCGGGCGCTGCGCGGGTACTTCCCGGCCGTCGCGCGCGCGGCGGCGGAGGGGGCGGACCTCGGCGCGCTCCGGGCGCTCGGGGTCCGAGCGGAGCACGCGATGCTCCGGGCGACGGACGGCGTGAACACGCATCGCGGCGCGATCTTCCTGCTCGGCGCCGTCGCGGCGGCGGCCGGGCGGCTCGCGGCCCGGGGCGAGGTCTCGAGCGCGCCCGCGGTGCGCGAGGAGCTCCGGTTGGTGTTCTGCGGCGCCATCCTGCGGGACCTCCCGCGCCCGCGCGACACGCACGGCGCGCTCGTCGAGCGGCGGCACGGCGCGGGCGGCGCGCGCGGGGAGGCGGCGGCCGGTTTCCCGCACCTCTTCGAGGTGACGCTGCCGGCGCTCGAGGACGCGCTCCGCCGGGGCGCCCCCCGGCGCGCGGCGGCGGTGCAGGCGCTCCTCGCCTGCGTCGCGGTCCTCCCGGACACGAACCTGCTCTGGCGCGGAGGGCCGGCGGGCCTCGCGTTCGCTCGCGCGGGGGCGCGGGCGTTCCTCGGCGC
>WNGL01003846.1_pt1 | contig 18082 bp, 21 predicted proteins | sample 5400591 | NCBI WGS metagenome assembly WNGL01 (sample SAMN13153377, study PRJNA577476) | soil metagenome | isolation source: 80 cm soil or saprolite under Garry oak tree replicate 1 | place: USA:California | collected 2016-06-15 | reverse complement strand
ATGTATTATATCCAGGTGGATCATCTGAACACACCTAGAATGATTGCCAATCAGACTGGCACCACGGTGTGGAGATGGGACCAGGGCGAACCGTTCGGCAACGATGTGCCGAATAACAATCCCTCAGGGGCAGGAGCGTTCGACTTCCCCTTGAGATTCCCGGGGCAGTATTTCGATCGGGAGACCAATATCGCGTATAACTATTATCGCGACTATGACGCCAATGTTGGTCGCTATATTCAATCCGACCCAATCGGACTTAGAGCTGGATTGAATACTTACCTCTACGTGCAGGGGAATCCAATATCGTTCCGAGACGCTAGGGGTTTGCTGAGCGAATTATCGGAAAAAGGTTTCGTAGGAGGCTCCGAATCTGGAGCAAAAACTGCTGGTAGACAAACAGGAGCTCAAATCGGTATGCAGCTTTGCCAAAGTGGGACACCACCGGACTTCAGAACTTCTTGTTTCTCTGCCTGCATAGATAAGATGTATGCCGTAATGTCTGGTTATAGTTCCGACTTTAACGACGGGTGCCAGATAGAGTGCGTGCGTGCCGTTTCTAAATGCAGGAATCCTGGCAAATCTAGCGCATGTCCCGATTCTGACGCTGGATAAAAAGATGCGGACGGTAAAGAATTGGTTGGCGGCGATGCTCGTGGGAAGCTGGATATTATTTGCTTTAATTATCGTTTTTGTTCTCCCCCCTTGGTCAGGTCTCATAAATATACTGACGTGTATCGTTGGGCTAACCGGCACAGTGTTTGCATGCCTATATTTACTACTCTCCAAGCGGCCTGGGGTGTGGGTCGCGTGCCTCGGTTCGGGCGTAATATTGGTAGGAATCTATCTAGTCAGATGGATGCTATTTGTTCAGGAATACCTGTCCGTCGACCCAGAGTACGGAATATTTCGTGCGATCTGGTTAGCAATCTCATCTCGCTTTTTGATTTCCTGGAAATCCGCCACAGACGGCCACTATCTGCGTGCACTAGTTGAATTGTATTGGACGCTCGGTATGCCTACCTTGCAGGTATTAATTATTATCATTGCGCTTGCCCCCTTCGTTCTAATTAAGAAGCCTGGGCGATTTGGCAATAATTAGAGACGCTAAATCATCTGAACACACCTAGGCTCATTGCAGACTCTACAGATACGACGGTGTGGAGATGGGATCAGGGTGAACCGTTCGGAACGATATGCCGAACGGCGATCCGAACAACACGGGGAACGTGTTCGACTTCCCGCTGAGATTCCCTGGGCAGTATTTCGACCGGGAGACCAATCTCGCGTACAACTACTTTCGGGACTACGACCCGGGTATCGGAAGATACATCCAGAGCGATCCTGTCGGCTTGGTGGGCGGGCTCAATTCTTACCTTTACGCTCTAGCAGATCCGGTGCGTCTGTTAGACCCGAAAGGGTTACAAGGTCTTCCCGGAGGGAGAACCCTCATTGACAAGCTAATTGAACACCTCACTGGCGAGGCGGCTAAAGACATCAGTGGCGCCGAAGGGATCGGTAAAAACATCGGCCAAGCCGTATGCAATTCTGGTGGCGTTCCACGGGGAACGCTAATTAATTGCGCAGATTGTGCAAAGTTTCCCAACGACGAAGCCCAGAATGCTTGTTTCAAAGCATGCCGGGAAGAGGTCGGAAAATGTACGCGGCAGAAATCAGAATGCCCACTTCCTAGTCAGGGATAGAGCGAGGCGATGGCAATGAAAACATTCACCCAGACGAACTTGGTTGCATGGTTGATCTTCCTAGTCTTGATTCTCACTGTGATACCGATGGCTCCAATTCGTATGTACTGGATATGGGCAGTACTCGGGCTTTTGGGAGCGGCTTGCGTAGGCCTAAGCTTTACGAGGCCTCGATGGATTTTTGCTCTTCAATTCACACCCGCCGTTCTCCTTTTGATTTCCTACGTGTTGTATTGGACAGTAATCGCTGCGTTGATCTATCCCAACGTCCCGGCGAGCGATATGACGGCGCAACGGACTCAAGATTTGTTTTACGTTATCGTCGGGCAAGCTCAGCAAGGTGCGCTGTGGGGAGCATTTAGATCGCTGTACATTCAGCTTTTAATGCCGGTCTTTGAATTGATCATCGCTATCGCGTTTTTCCTGCAGCGTGTGAGAAACAAACCCTCTGGATCGATGGCTCAATAATCCCGATCATCCGAACACACCACGGCTCATTGCCGATCAGGCGGGGAACACGGTCTGGAGGAACGACAACACCGAACCGTTCGAGGATTCGGTGCCGAATGACAACCCCTCGGGGCTCGGCGCGTTCGACTTCCCGCTGCGCTTCGCTGGTCTCACCTACAACATAATGCGAGACTACGATTCGGGGATTGGCCGCTACGTTCAATCTGACCCCGTTGGGTTAATCGGAGGCATCAATACGTACCTCTATGTTCACGGAAACTCCGTCTCCTTTGTAGATCCGACTGGTTTGATAGAGTCGTCTGAAGCAGGGGCTGGAGTTGGGTTAATCGAGGGAATCGTGACGGGAATCCGCGGAAGGAAGAACGGGGAAACTATTGGTGGTCAGCTCTGCCACGGGAGCCTTTCGAAACAGGGTCTGTCGTCGGATTGCTTCCAAGCCTGTGAAAAAGTAAGCCACGGAAGTGAAGAAATATTTATCTGCACTAAAGCGTGCGAGGACTACTACAAAGCATGCAAAAAAGTGCCGCAAAGTTCCTGTTCAACCCCGAGCTCAAGTTGACCTTCATGCGCCCTCTTTGGATTAAGGCTTTCGTTCTTGTAACGTGGTCACTATTCATAGCAGAGATTATTTTATTTCATGCTCGCCACATTTTCTTGATCAGTTATATTATTGATGTTGCCGGCGTTTTGGGATTCGGTATCGCGGTGGCATGGTTTTTCCTTGATCGGCGATGGGGATACGTATGTGTAGCCGCTTCCATCGTACTTGTGGTGCTTTACGTTGCCCGCTGGTTATTCCTAGTTCGATTTGTACACTCCGGGGCATCGGAGCCTAGCCTCATCATCGCAATCCAACGAGTGATTCAGGTATGGGGTACCGAGTTCACGAAAGATACGCAAGAAAGGGGACTAGGATCGGCGCTCCTCGTGCAATATTGGAATGTGATCATGGCATTTGCTCAAGTCGTAGTCGTAGCGATAATCCTGTTAAAAGATCGGAGTAAAGACACAGACCGAGCGAAAAAGACATTGAGCGAATAAGAATCAGAATGATCACCCTGATCATGTGAGGCATTTCGCGCTCACGAGGTCTGCACAGCGGTGTTACTGTCCTGTCCACCTGTCCAACGCACCTTGGCGCAGTGAGGTAGTTGTATTTTTTTGAAGAACGACCCTCAGAGTTCTCCCTGATGTTGCGATAAATGCCTGCGACGCCAGACGAAAGCACCATCGAGCATCGATAGGCAGGGCTGCTCCCAGCGCGAGCGCGCGATGGAATAGTTGTCTCAAGTCACGGTCAACGCTGCAAGTAATATCGCTGTAGCAGGCCGAGTCGGGGTACTCTCTACTCTACTCGTCTCGGGGGTCTGGTCATGCGTGCTCGGCTTAGCGAGTATCTCGAATTGGCAAAGACTATCAGGAGGCATTGGTGGGTCGATCTTCTTTTGGCTTTATGGACTCTGCTTGCAGCCTACGACCTGCTGCTTTCTCAACTTATCCCAGAAGAATATTCAAGGAAAGCCCCTAAAGCATGGGAGGCGGCAGTGATGGCGGGCGGCTGGCTCCCGTGGTGGGGATGGATGTTGGTCTTGGCTGCCATTTTAGTTATAGGAAGTCTTGAATTTGCCTTTCGGGTTGCCCGATCCAGTAGAGGCCGTCATTTCGTGGCGCATGCCTCCCCTCAGGTTTCGGCAAATTCAAATCCAGTTCCAGATTGGCCGATCCGAGAAGTGTTTTACCTCTTGGCCCCATCTCTTACAACAAATCCTGCGGATGACGTGGCGGGCGTTGTTGGGTTACAAATAAAGGACAAGCTATCAACAGGCGAACTTGGTATCTGGGGACGAAGAGCGACCAGCTACGGCAGGCGTTCTCCACCTACGGCAATTGATTCGACATATTGGGATCGAGCTAACTTTACTTATTTGTTTTTAGACCAAGACGATAACGCGCGGTATCTAATACATACTGAACCAGACCCACATTCAGGTCTTGCAGCATATAGAGACTTGCAAGTTAATCAAGCGCAAGCATTGAAGCTATGGCGTAAGACGGCGCGTGCCATGAACGCCGATGCAAAAGGGCAAGCATGCCCGTTTTGTGGTGAACGCGCTTGGTATCTTATAAATTCAAACCTTGTTTCACCTTTCGACGGACAACCAGCATGGAACCAGGAGACTTGGCAATGTAAGTCTTGCGGGAAGATCCAGCAAAAAGCTAATTAGCACGCCGCGCCGAAAACGCTACTCCCCTTGAGATTCCTTACTTGGTTACAACTCGATGACGCCAAAGTCCGGTGCATTCGCCAGGAGATTCTTGAGGGCAGTATGAATCCCAAGGGTCGGCGACGAATTAAAAATGTCCCGCCCCCTTGCAACACCGAACCCACGCCCCCTCACGCAAACGCGATCGCGCTCCCGACGAGCGCCGCGACGACCACGGCGGCGAACAGGAAGCGCGGCGCGGGATCGCGTCCCAGCCGCCGCCACAGGCCGACCGGCCGCGGCGCGCGGGTGAGGAGCGCGCGGTCGCGCTTGGTCGGCGCCTTCAGCCGGCCGAGCGCCGCGGAGCAGTTGAACTTGGTCGAGACGGGAAGGCGCGTGTCCGACCCGATCGCGCCCGCCGCGGGCGCGGGAAGCATCGCTTTCACGGTGCTCGCGTCCAGCTTGATCGTCTTGGTGGTGTCCCGGCTGCCCTCCTTGTTCTTGCCGGCCGCGGCCTCGCGGGCGACCAGCTCGATCAGGCAGGAGCGCAGGTCGGCGGCGAGCTCGAACGCGTCCTGGTAGCGCACCGTGGGATCTTTCTTGAGCGCCCGCTCGACCGCGAAGTCGAGCATCGGCGGCACCTCGGGGTTCAGCCGGCTCGGCGCGGCGGGCTTGATGTTGGCGACGTTGTGGAAGATCTGCGGCGTGTCGTCGCCGGAGAAGAGCCTCGACTGGGTGAGCATCTCGTAGAGCACGATCCCGAGCGAGAAAATATCGGAGCGGTGATCGACCGGGGCTCCGGCCACCTGCTCGGGGGACATGTATTTCGGGGTGCCGAGCACGAGCCCCGTGCTCGTCTGGTGGTCGGAGGCGCGCATGCGCGCGATCCCGAAATCCATGATTTTCACCTGCTCGTTCGGCATGAGCATGATGTTGCTCGGCTTGATGTCGCGGTGGACCACGCCGCGCTCGTGCGCGTAGCCGAGGCCCTCGGCCACCTGCTCGGCGATGTGCACCGCTTCCGCCACGCTGATCGTGCGTTCCATCATGCGGGTCCGGAGCTCGGTTCCCTTCAGGAACTCCATCGCCATGTAGGCGAGGTCGCCCTCCTGGCCGAAATCGTAGACGGTGATGATCTGCGGGTGGCTGAGCCGCCCGGCGGCTTTCGCTTCCAGGAAGAAGCGCTGCTGGTAGTCCTTGCGCCCGGCCGCGTCGTCCGACAGGATGATCGTCTTGAGCGCGACGGTGCGGTCGAGGGCGGGGTCCTCGGCCTTGTAGACGACGCCCATGGCGCCGCGGCCGAGTTCGCCGAGAATCCGATAGCGGCCGAGCTTGTTCAGGGTCTTTTTTGCCATGTTCAGAACTTGAATTTCTCGCGCAGGCCGCGCAGGTACGCGTCGCGCTCCTTCGCGGACACTCCGAACTTCCCGAGCATGTCGTCGAAGAGCTTCGCGCGCCCGCCCGTGGAAACGCGGACGGCGACGCCGGCGCCGACGAAACAGGCGAGGGCCGCGAAGCCCAGCGCGAGCAGGCGCCTGCGCCTGCGCTCCGCCGCAACCTTGTCCGGACTGAACAGCTCGTGCGTCCTGAGGCCCGCGTCCGTGAAAACCCCCGCCGGGAAAAGGCCGGATTCGAACCCCGGCGTGACGTCGGCGAGCGCGTCCCGGAAGGTTCGCGAGATCAGCAGGCGCGAGGGCGTGGCGAACTCGGCGACGCTCGCCGCGACGGCGATGCCGTCCCCGATCATGCCGTCGTCGCCCCGGCCGCCCGCGGCGTGCTGCACGGTGCCGTGATCGACGCCGATGCACAGGGGCAGCCCGGCCGCCGCGGCGCTCAAGGCGCGTTCGCCCAGCCGCAGCGCTCCCTTGGGATCCCCGAGAACCACGACCGCGATCCCGTCCGAGGCGTCGAGCACGATCCGGTCCGCGGGCGCAAGCTCGGCGGCGGTCACCGCCACCACGGCCTCGAGCTGCGCGCGAAGCCGCGCCTGTTCCGGGACCGACCTGCGTGCGAACTCCTGGATCTTCAGAAAAACGACGCTGGCGAGGGTCGCTGCGGCGTTCGTTGTTTTCATCGGGGAAGCGTGGACGAGTCTGCGATCTTACCCCTTACTCACCCCTTCCGCTTACAATCTCCCGCGCCGGCATCGCCCGAGCGGCGTAGTGCATCCGGATCGGGAAGGAGAAAGCGCATGACCGAACTGAAGGCCGTCAGCCTCGCGAAAGTTTCCCAGGGCATCGGGAAGAGCGTCAAGCCGGTCAGCATTCTGTGGCAGGCGCCCGACACCGTCGCCTTCGTCGCCCGCGGACGCAAGCACAGGAGCGAGTTCCATTCGGACCCGAGCGACGAGGTCATGTACATGATCAAGGGCGACATGGACCTGCACTACCTCACCGCCGAGGGCGAGGAGAAGGTGGCGCGGGTCCGCGAGGGCGAGATCATCCACTGCCCGGCGGGCGTGCGGCACTCGCCGCGCTTCCCGCCCGACGCGTTCCTGCTCGTCCTCGAGCGCAAGCGCCGGCCGGAAGAGAAGGACCGGTTTTTCTGGTACTGCGAGAAATGCCGCGCCGAGCTCTACCGGGCGGTCCGCCACGTCGCCGACTACCGCGAGGACCCGGTGTCGCGCGTCTACGAGGAGTTCTATTCGGAGGACTCGCACCGCACCTGCGGCAAGTGCGGGCACGTCACGCCGAGGCCGGCCGCCTAGGGCGGCTTTTCTCCCTCTCCCTCCGGGAGAGGGCCGGGGTGAGGGTGTCACATATTTAGTGAGAGGATTTAGGAACACTACGATCGACCGGCAATCCGGCGCTTTGCCACTCCGGGTAGCCGTCGGCGAGGCGCCGCGCCTTGCGGCCTTTCGAGCGAAGCATTTCGACCGCGTCGAATGAAAGCAGGCAGTACGGACCCCGGCAATAGGCCACGATCTCGCGATTCGCAGGGAGCTTGTGCAGGTGCTTGGCCAGCTGGGGTAGGGGAAGGTTGATCGCGCCGGGCAAATGCCCGGCCGCGTACTCCTCGGGCGGGCGAACATCCACGACGGTGACGGCGCCGCGGCGGGTGAGCTTTCGCAGTTCTCCAGCGGACACCGGCTCGAGGTTGTCCTTCGTGCTGAGAAAGCTCTTGATGAGCCGCTCGACATCGGCAAGATTGTTTTCCGCCACCTCGCGCAGCGCCATCAGCAATCTGACCACTCCGCCTCCGGCGATCCTGTAGATCACGAACAGGCCGTCCTTCCGCGACGCAACCAGCCCTGCTTTGCGGAGCTGCTGGAGGTGTTGAGAGGTATTGGCCGCGGTCATGCCCGTGAGCTGAGTCAGCGCGTCCACGCTGCGCTCCCCCTGCGCCAGAAGCTCCAGTAATTCCAGACGCTTGCCGCTCGAAAGTGCCTGGCTGACGCGCGCGAACTGCTCGAACAGCTCGGTCTTGAATTCCCGGCTTGACATGTCGCTCATAATGTGCAAGTATTCAATCGTGCCCTTGTATAGTTGTATGGTTGGGATTGTAGCGGTTTTGACCGTCCGGGGCTAGTGTCCCCCCGGGGGCTGGGGGTGCCATGAATCTCGATACGTTTCCGCTCGGCGACGACCCGGTGATCCGACTGGGGTTTTTCCTCGGCATGTTCGCGATTATGGCGGCATGGGAAGCGTTCGCGCCACGGCGGCGGTTGGTGGTTTCGAAGCCGGTTCGTTGGACCCATAACATTTCGATTGCCATTATCAACGTCCTCCTGGTCCGCGTGTTGTTCCCCTCGGCCGCGGTCGGAGTGGCCGTATTTGCCGAGGAGCGCGGCACGGGTCTCCTCAATATGTTCGCCATTCCGTACCCGCTGGCATTCCTGGCGTCTTTGTTGGCGCTCGACCTCACGATGTATCTGGTGCACCTGATGTTTCATGCCGTGCCGGCGCTCTGGCGCGTGCACCGGATGCACCACGCGGACGTGGACTTCGACGTGACGACCGGCGCGCGTTTTCATCCGATCCAGATTATCTTGGTCGTGCCGATAAAGTTCGCGGTCATCTTTGTGCTGGGGCTGCCGGTTCTCGCGGTGCTGGTGTTTGAGGCCGTATTCAACGCGCTGTCATTGTTCAACCACGCAAACGTTCGCATTCCGCCGACGGTGGATCGCCTCCTGCGCTGGTTCCTTGTCACTCCCGACATGCATCGGGTGCACCACTCCGTCGATGCGACCGAAACCAACAGCAACTTCAGCTTCGTGTTGCCTTGGTGGGACCACCTGTTCGGCACCTACCGCGCCGAACCCGCGGCCGGGCACGCGCGCATGACCATCGGGGTCGACCAGTTTCGCACAGAGCGGGACTCGTGGCTCGATCGCATGCTGCTCCAACCGTTCCGCGACGACCTCGGCGCTTACCCCATTACCCGGAGATGGAAAATCGGCTGATAGTCACATGCGCAGCACGCGCTCGGCGTTTCCGTGCGCGATCTTTTCCCGGTCCGCGTCGCTGACCGATATTTTTTTCAGGAATTCGATCCCCGCGCTGTTCGGCTCGTAGGGCCAGTCGACCGCGAAGAGGATGCTGTCCGCGCCGAGCGCGGCGAGCGCGCACTGGAACGCGGGCTCGTACCAGTTGCCGCTCGTGGTGACGAGGAGATTCTCCTTGAGATACTGCAGCGGCGTTTTCTTGAGGCCGCGGCGCGCGGCCGCGCGCCAGGTGTGGTCGTTCAGCCGGTGCATCGCGAACGGCAGCCCCTCGCCCAGGTGCCCGAGGATGATTCTCAGATCCGGATAGGCGTCGAACACCCCGGCGAAGACGATCCGCAGGAAATGGCAGCTGGTGTCCACCGCAAAACCCCAGCCGGCGCGGGCGAGCTCCTCGTAGCCCTGGAAATAGGCTTTCACCGCGTCCGGGTGCGGCAGCGTCGGGTGCAGGTAGAGCGGCACGCCGAGCGCCCGGGCGCACTCGAAGATGACCCAGTGCTTCTTTTCGTCGAGAAAGCTGCCCTGCGCGTGGCCGTGGATCATCGCGCCCTTGAAGCCGAGCTTCCTCACCGCGCGCTCGAGCTCCTTCGCCGCGGCCTCGGGGTCCGCCGTCGGCAGCGCGGCGAAAGCGCAGAACCGGTCCGGGTGCGCGCGCACCGCTTCGTGCGCGCGGTCGTTCGCGTCCTTCGCCATCGGGATCGCGACGTCCGCTGCGAAGCCCTGGGGTCCCGGCGAGCCGAACGAGAGCACCTGCACGTCGATTCCCGCGGCGTCCATGTGCGCGAGGCGCTTCGCGCCGAGGTCCGCGTTCTGCTCGACGATGTCGTGGCCGATCTGCTCGCCGCGGCTCGCGAGATAGAAGTTCCGGAATTCGTTGGCGGCGACCTTCTGCCGGTACATCGGCGTGATGAAATGCTCTTCGATGGCGATCGTCTTCATGGCGGAATCCTTCCCGGCTCGACCGACCGGCGCCCCGGTCGGCAGGGAATGTTAGCCCGTTCGGCGCACGCGGAGCGAACGCGCGGCGCCGCGCCGCGGCAGACCGTAGAATAGGCGGCCGGACTCGCACGGAAAGGAGACCCCCATGGCCCGACTCGCAAAGCGCACCAACACCAGTCCCCTGAAGATCACGATCGGCGGCGAAGACCAGTACTTCTGCCGCTGCGGGCTTTCGCAAAACCAGCCTTATTGCGACGGCTCCCACAAGCTGACGCAGGGCGAGCAGGCCGGCAAGCTCTACTGGTACGACGACGACGGCAAGCGCCACGAGGTCAAGGACACGTTCCCCGGGATCCGCACCTTCTGACGCGCTCGTTCCTAGCGTCGCGAGCGTCATCGCGACGCCTTCGGCTTCAGATGGCGGCCGATCTCGTTGCACAGCGTCAAAAGGGCAGGATAGAAGGAAGTCTCGGGAGCATTCGCGCCGGTGGCGCGAATGAATAGCAATCTGAAAGATAAGTCTCGAGCGGACGTGCGCTCACTTCGCCAGCCGCTCCAGGTCACGGTCGAAGCTGAATATTTGCCATTTGTGCTCGTGCGCCGTGGCCGCGACCAGCGCATCGACGAAGTCGACGTTGTGATCGCGGTAAAGTGCCAGCGCCCGCCGCACCGCCGACGACTCGGTCATCACGCCGCGGTAATCGAGCAAGCTGAGGAGCTTCGTGGCGGCGTCGACGCGAGAGACTTTGTAGATGCGGGTCAATACATATACGCATTCCGCGACGACTGCGGCGGGGATGTAGGCCGACGCCTCGCCTTCACGGACTGGCTCGAAGAACGCGCGGGCACGCTCGAAATGCACCCGCTCACCGCCAAGCAGCAGGGCGACGATGGCATTCGCGTCAACGACGCTTGTGCTTTTCTCGGACAACGGCCTCCCAAGCCTTGTCGCGGGCGACACGGAACGGTACGCGCTTTCTCGCGTAGTGCGCGAGACTGCCGGCGACGTCGTTTACCGGTTCGATGCGCACCGACCCCTGCTCCGAGACGATGCGGACGTGGTCGGTGCCGAGCGCCTTGCGCACGTCGCGCGGCAGCGTGATCTGCCCCTTGCTGGAGATCTTGGCGGTCTTTACAACGGCGCTCATGCTTTACTTCGGCTGGTGTGCTTTACCGGGAAGCATAGCACGGAAAGGGCTAGGAGTTCCACGCAGCGGGTCCTGGCGGGATGTCTTGATAGGGTTCTTATAGTAACCGCAACAGTCAGGACCTGAATTTCGCCGCGAGCTTCTCGGTCTCGCGCGCGAGCACGCCGACGTCCGCGCCGACCGCGACGAACAGGCCGCCGCACTCGAGCCAGCGCCGCGCGTCGGCTTCGACGCCGGTGAGGATTCCCGGCGCCTTGCCCGATTTTCCGATGCGGCGGATCGCGTCGTCGATGATCGGCACGATTTTCGGATTGTTGGTCTCGCCGGGATAGCCGAGCGACGCATGCAGGTCCGCCGGGCCGATAAAGACGCCGTCCACGCCTTCCACCGCGGCGATTTTTTCGAGGTTGTCCAGACCCTGCTGGTTCTCGACCTGCACCAGCAGGCAGATTTCCTCGTGGGCGCGCTTGGCGTAGTCCTTCACGCGCGCGAAGCGCGTCGCGCGCGTGCCGCCCGCAACGCCGCGCACGCCCGCGGGCGGGTAGCGCGTGTAGGCGACGGCGCTGTGCGCTTCCTCGGCGTTCTGCACGTAGGGAACGAGGATCGACTGCGCGCCGATGTCCAGGAACCGCTTGATCGTCACCATGTCGTTCCACGGCACGCGCACGACCGCGTGCGTGGGATAGGGCGCCGCGGCCTGCAGCTGCGTGAGCACCGATTCCAGGTCGTTGGGCGAGTGCTCGGTGTCGAGCAGGATCCAGTCGAAGCCCGAGCCGGCGACGACCTCGACCGCGTAATGCGAGGACAGGCTGCACCACAGCCCGATCTGCGGCTTGCCCGCTTTCAGCGCGCGCTTGAAGGTGTTGGCCGGCAGCTCCATCCTAGACCTTGTAGCCTTTTTCCCTGAGCGCCTTGTCCACCCAGCCGCGGTCGACGGTGCCGGCGCGGATCTGCTTCATCGACGCCTCTTCCTTCGCGACGATGGATTTCGCCGAGGCGAGGATTTCTTCCGCCTGCTCCTGCGGGACGGCGACCAAGCCGTCGGCGTCGCCGACGATGATGTCGCCGGGATTGACCGGCATGCCGCCGATCGTGATCGGCACGTTGATCTCGCCCGGGCCGTTCTTGTAGGGGCCGCGGTGCGTCACGCCGCTCGCGTAGACGGGAAAGCTCCCTTTCGCGAGCTCCGCCGAATCGCGGATCGCGCCCCAGATCACCATCCCGGCCACGCCGCGCTGCTCGGCGCGGGCGGACATCAGCTCGCCGATCAGAGCGTAGTCGTTGAAGCCGCCGCCGTCCACCACGATCACGTCGCCCGGCTCCGCTGTGTCGATCGCCTTGTGGATGAGAAGATTGTCGCCCGGCGCGGTTTTCACCGTGAACGCGGGCCCGAAGAGCTTCGCGCCGTCGTGCATGGGCCGCAGCCGCGGCCCGCCCGCGTACAGGCGCTGCATGCTGTCCGAGAGATGCGGCGTGACCATTTTTCCGAGCTCGGCCACCAGGCGCCTGTCCGGGCGCTTGGGAATGGGGAGGATGCGAAGACCGATGGTGCTCATGATCTCTCTCCGTGAATAGGGGCTCGCGCGCTTTGCGGAGCGCGCGGCGCTCAGACGAACTGCACCGCGACGCCGCCGAGCGGCCCGAAGTCCCCGTGCAGGGTGTCGCCTTTCTGCGCGAACACGACGCGGGTGAAGGATCCGGCAAGGACGAGGTGCCCGGCGTCGAGCGACACGCCCATCTGCCCCAGCTTGTTGGCGAGCCAGGCGACGCCGAGCGCCGGGTGGCCGAGCACGCCCGCGGCGAGCCCGGTCTCCTCGATCTCGGAGTTGCGGTACATGATGCCGCCGACCCAGCGCAGGTCGGTGTCCGCCGGCCCGATCGGGCGGCCGCCGACGACGATGCCGGCCGCGGCGCCGTTGTCGGCGACGGTGTCGAAGATCTTGCGCGGGTTCACGATGCGCGCGTCGACGATCTCCATCGCCGGCACCACGTACTCGGTCGCGCGCAGCACGTCGGTCAGTCCGACGCCCGGGCCTTTCAGCGTCCTGCCCAGGATGAACGCGAGCTCGACCTCGACGCGCGGCACGCAGTAGTTCGCGTGCGGCACCTTCGCGCCGTCCGCGATCATCATAGTGTCCAGGAGGTGCCCGTAGTCCGGCTCGTTGATCTGCGAGGAAGCCTGCATGGCCTTCGATGTGAGCCCCACCTTGTGGCCGATCAGCTTCGCGCCGCCCTTGATCTTGTGCTGGGCGACCGCGGTGGAGATGGCGTAGGCGTCCTCGATCGTGATGTGGGGGTAGGTGACGGAGAGCTGCACCGCCTGCTTCTTCTCTTTTTCGGCGTTGAGCAGCGTTTCGACGCATTTCCTGCGCTCGGCTTCGGAAAGTGCCATGGGCCCTCGCTTTTCGGGAATGCGATTCTACACCGCGGCGCGGCCCGATATGGGCAAGCGCAAGTTAGAATGGTCGAAACCTTGAATTACGTCTGCCGCCTCGATGACCTCGAGCGAAACCACGGAGCGTACGCGAGAGACCGCCGGATCATCGTGTCGCGCCGCTTCGAGGTGCCCGCGCGGGAATCGTGGGTCGCGCGCGGCGGGGCCGCTCCCGCCCACGCCTTGATGTCAGCGTTCCAATTGGGGATTAGGGCGTAACGGAATACTCTATCGCGACCTCGCGATCTTTCGTGCGCATCTCAAAACTGTTTGCGCTGGTTTGAACCAGCTGAAAGCAACCGCTGGGCGGATAGCCGACGTTCTTCCAGCGAACGCAGACCACGCCCTCCGCTTCCCTGAAGGTCATCGTTCCCTCACCGTAGGGCACCTGGCAGCCGGGGCAATCGCGTTCCACTTTCCCGTCGGCGCGGATTATCAGGGTGAAGGGTCGGCGCTTCGGGTTCGCCCGGATTTCCGGATTGCGCGCGAAATGAGAGACCAGTTCCGAGCCGTTCAATGTGCGCGGATAGTTTCCGCCCGCGTCCGGCGCCGTCACATCCGGTCGAGCGTTAAGGAAAGCCGCCTTTCCGGTGTATCTCAGCGAAGGAAGTTCCGATTCTGCTTCGGAGCGACTTACTAGATCGAAAGCGAGGTGACCCGCTATCAAGCCGAACGTAGTGGAAGTGCGGATGTATTTAGTCTCGCCCGCGGCCAGCGTAAAGGTCACGCTGCGCTCGACCTCGGTAGTGGCGTGCGCCTCGTATTTTCCCGGACGTCGATCGAGGAAAAAGAATCCTCCCGGAATGGATTCGCCGACGACCTCGCCGTTGAGTCTGAGATCGGGTTGAATGGCCGCGCCGAAAATCGAATCGACCCGGTAGAAATAAACGCGTCCGTCGCCCAGTCTGAGCGCCGGCATCGAGGCCTGCAGATCGGCATGCCGGATTCCCTCGGCCGCGCATCCTGCCAGAAGTGCGGCCGCTGCGATCACCAACGATTTGGCAGTTTGCATTCCCTTCTCCTATTCGAATCTCACACGACCTGTTCTTTTCAAAGGGGAAAACGCGCCTTCCACCGGAAGATAGAACCCCACCAAACGGCCTGAATCGAGCACCAGGTACGCCTCGTGTACGTTCGCCCCTTCAACGGTAAATACGTCATCGACCGGCCGGAACACACGGCCCTGGGGCACGGTGCCGATGAAACGCCAGGCAGATCCGGCCTTGATTTCCCTCGTGTAACCCGAGTCCAGCCTGATGTTGACAGGCTCGCGGACGCGAAGCACTTTCTGCGTCTCCTCCGACAGCGGTCTGAACTCCACGACCGTGCGATAGAGTTCCGGCGCGCAGGCGGTCAGGCACGACACAGCCCATATGGCAAAAAATAATCGCTTCATTCTGGCTCCCTTGTGTTCCAGCGACCCACGGGAATCGATCGCTTTATTTTTTCGCTCCCCTAATGAATCTCCGGCTCGGGCGTCGGCGCGGTGCCCTCCAGGAAGTCGAAGTCGCAGCCTTCGTTCGCCTGGCGGATGTGCTGCGAGAAGAGCGCGCCGTAGCCGCGCTCGAACTTGCGCGCCGGGGCTTTCCACGCGCGCCTGCGCTTCATCATCTCGGCGTCGTCGACGAGGACTTGCAGCCGGCGCCGCGGCACGTCGAGCTCGATCGTGTCGCCGGTCTTCACGAGCGCCAAAGGCCCGCCGACCCAGGACTCGGGCGCGACGTGCAGCACGCAGCAGCCGTAGGCCGTGCCGCTCATGCGCGCATCCGAAATCCGCACCATGTCGCGCACGCCCTGCTGCAGGAGTTTTTTCGGGACCGGCACCTCCCACTCGGGCATGCCGGGCGCGCCGATCGGCCCGGCGTTGCGCAGCACGATCACCGAGTCCGCGTCCACGGCTAGCGCCGGGTCGTCGATGCGCGCCTGCAGGTCGTTGTAGTCCTCGAACACGACCGCGCGGCCCTGGTGCTGCAAGAGGCGCGGCTCGGTCGCGGCGGGCTTGATGATGGCGCCGTCGGGGCAGAGGTTGCCGCGCAGCACGGCAAGGCCGCCCGAGGAAATGAGCGCCTTTTCGCGCGGCAGGATCACGTCGGCGTTGTAGATCTTTGCGCCCTCGAGATTTTCGCCGAGCGTCTTGCCGCTCACGGTCTTCGCCTTGAGATCGAGCAGGTCGCGGATCGAGGCGAGCAGGGCGCGCAGGCCGCCCGCGTAATAGAAATCCTCCATCAGGTATTTGCCCGACGGACGAAGGTTGGCGATCACCGGCGTCTTGCGCGAGATGGCGTCGAACCGGTCCAGATCGAGCGGCACGCCCGCGCGCCGCGCCATCGCGATGAGATGGATCACCGCGTTGGTCGAGCCGCCGCAGGCGAGCACGCAGGTGACGGCGTTGTCGAACGAGGATGGCGTGAGCAGGCTTTCGGGCGTCGCGTCCTCCCACACCATCTCGACCGCGCGCTTTCCGGTCGCGGTCGCCATCTGCGCGTGATGGGAATCGGCCGCGGGGATCGACGCCGAGCCGGGCAACGCGAGGCCGAGCGCTTCCGCCGCGGAGGTCATGGTCGATGCCGTGCCCATGGTCATGCAGTGGCCGGGCGAGCGCGCGATGCCTTGCTCGATTTCCTCCCAGTCGTGCTCGGTGATCGTTCCGGCGCGCAGCTCGGCCCAGTACTTGCGCGTATCGCTGCCCGAGCCCAGCACCTGCCCGTGCCAGTTGCCGCGCAGCATCGGCCCGGCGGGCAGGTAGATCATCGGCAATCCCATGGAGAGCGCACCCATGACCAGCGCCGGCGTTGTTTTGTCGCAGCCGCCCATCAGCACGCAGCCGTCGGCGGGATAGGAGCGCAGCAGCTCCTCGGTCTCCATCGCGAGGAAGTTGCGGTACATCATGGTGGAAGGTTTCTGGAACGGCTCGGCGAGCGCGATCGCGGGCATCTCGATCGGGAATCCGCCCGCCTGCCACACGCCGCGCTTCACTTCCTCGGCGCGCGCCCGGAAATGCGCGTGGCAGGGGTTGATGTCGCTCCAGGTGTTGATGATGCCGATGACCGGCTTGCCGGCGTAGTCGCTCTTGTCGTAGCCCATCTGCGAGGTGCGCGAGCGGTGATCGAAAGTCTTGCGGTCGCCCACGCCGTACCAGCGGTGGCTGCGCAGCTCTTCGGGGCGTTTTTTTGCGGGCATCTGGGGCGGCCTTCGTTTCGAGCGGCAATTCTACCCGGACAGGATGCTGCGCGCGTGCTCGCGCGCTGCAGGCAAAAGCGATATTCTTCGCACCGATATGATCGACAAGATCGTCCCTTCGGTCGAGGCCGCGCTCGCCGACGTGCGCGACGGCTCGACCGTCCTCGTCGGCGGGTTCGGCGGGGCGGGCGTTCCGGAGGAGCTGGTCGACGCGCTGATCGCGCAAGGCGCAAAAGACCTCACTATCGTCAACAACAACGCCGGCAACGCCGAATTCGGCGTCGCCGCGCTGCTGAAAGCCGGGCGCGTGCGCAAGATCGTCTGCTCGTATCCGCGCACGGCCGATTCCTACGTGTTCGATGCGCTCTACCGCGCCGGGAAAATCGAGCTCGAGCTCGTGCCGCAGGGGACGCTCTCCGAGCGCATGCGCGCCGCGGGCGCCGGGATCGGCGCTTTCTACACGCCCACCGGCTACGGCACCGATCTCGCGAAAGGCAAGGAAACGCGGGTGATCGACGGCAAAGGCTACGTGCTCGAATATCCGATCCGCGGCGACGTGGCGCTCGTCAAGGCGGAGCGCGGCGACCGCTGGGGGAACCTCGTCTACAGGAAGAGCGCGCGCAACTTCGGACCGACGATGGCGAGCGCGGCGGCGCTCACCATCGCGCAGGTCTACGAGACCGTGGAGCTCGGCGCGCTCGATCCCGAGGTGATCGTCACGCCGGGGATCTTTGTCACGCGCGTGGTGAAGGTCCCACGGAAAGAGGGCGGCAATCGGGTCCCCGCAGGCGGCGTGACGCGAGGGATATCAGGCCGGGCCGCGGTATGAGCTACACGAAACTCACCCGCGACGAAATCGCCAAGCGCATCGCGCAGGACATTCCCGAGGGCGCGTACGTGAACCTCGGCATCGGCATGCCGACCCTGGTCGCCAACCACCTGCCGAAGGACCGCGAGATCTTCCTGCACAGCGAGAACGGCATCCTCGGCATGGGCCCCGCTCCCGCGCCAGGCGAGGAAGACGCGGACCTCATCAACGCCGGAAAAGAGCCCGTGACCTTGTTGACCGGCGGAGCGTACTTCCACCACACCGATTCGTTCGCGATGATGCGCGGCGGGCATCTCGACATCTGCGTGCTCGGCGCGTTCCAGGTGTCCGTTGCCGGCGATCTCGCCAACTGGTCCACCGGGGGCGACGCGATTCCCGCGGTGGGCGGCGCGATGGACCTCGCGGTCGGGGCAAAGAACGTCTGGGTGATGATGGAACATCTCACCAAAGAAGGCGGGTCGAAGATCGTCGAGCGCTGCACTTATCCGCTCACCGGCATCGGCGTAGTCAAGCGCATCTACACCGATCTCGCGGTGATCGACGTCACCCCGCGCGGCTTGGTGGCGAGCCGCCTGGTGCCGGGGCTTGCTTTCGACGAGTTGGAGCGCCTCACCGGAGTGCCGCTGCTGCCCTCGGGCGCCCGGGCCGTGGCTTGAATCCCTGTGCGAACGAATTTCAAACGAAGCCCGCTAGAAGGCCGCGAGGATCTATTCCAAACCGAATGTTTTCGGGT
>WNGL01003843.1_pt1 | contig 18084 bp, 10 predicted proteins | sample 5400591 | NCBI WGS metagenome assembly WNGL01 (sample SAMN13153377, study PRJNA577476) | soil metagenome | isolation source: 80 cm soil or saprolite under Garry oak tree replicate 1 | place: USA:California | collected 2016-06-15 | reverse complement strand
GAGGTGACGACCTGGTCAAAGTTTCCGCCCTCAAAATCGGTGCGGCCAATGCCGCGATTGAAGAGTGTATCACCACTAAACACGCAATAGGGCGCGCTTACAAAGCAAACACCGCCGCGGGTATGGCCGGGAGTATGCAGCACCTCGAGCGTCAATGTGCCAAAGGTGATGCGGTCTCCTTCTTTCAGCAAGATATCGGGCTTGCGCTCGACGAGCGGGGCTTTGCGCCGGTACATCTTCGCGGTGCGCTCATCGCTGTACATATAAACATCATCGGGATGAATGGCCAGTGGCACGGGGTAGACCGCGCTCACTTCGTCGATGGCGCAGATATGGTCGATATGTCCATGCGTATTGAGAATATACCTGGGGATAAAGTTCAATTCCTGAATTTGCTGGAGGATGCGCGGCGCTTCGTCGCCGGGATCAATAATTACCGCTTCGCGTGTCTGTGGGCAGGCGTACAAATAACAATTCTCTTGAAAGATGCCTACCGTTATACACGCGACGAGCGGTCGCTGTTCGTTCTCTATTTCGGGCATGTTCTGTGCTAGTCCTTCCTCTACCCTGACGCTAACATTGAGATATATTATAGCACAGGATGTTTAACGCTTTGCCGACCCTACTTTGATGGGCTATTGAGGACACTATGTATCAGTTTTTTTCATCAATTTCAGCGCTTGAGCTTGCGCTTTTCCCCTTGATATGATAAAATGTTTAGGTTATATGTTCTAAATCTAAGCAAATTTTAAGCAATAGGACTTTGAGTAGGCATTCCTTATAATGAGGAATATTGCGGTTTTGTAGCGTATCAACGTATTTCAGTGTAAATCAAGCTTGAAATTAGATTAGAAATCAGTTAATATAAGCAACAAGAGCATGGAGCTTTTGTTGGCCTTATTCGTTTGTGTTCAGACCGGAAGGAAGAGATCGCATGAGTTACGATCGTTCAGAGAAAAGGACGTACCGTAGAAGTCCTGGTAGACAGTATGGCTATGAGTATGATCCACTGCGTAGTCAGCCCCTCACCGACAATGGACAATCTGGACGATCAGGCACCTCTCCTATCAGTGAACCGCTATCGGGTTTTTTGAAGGATACTGATTCGCTGGGGCCTCGTCGTAGCAGTGGTCCGCTTGCACCTCGCCCGAATCCACGCCGTACACGTCAATTGCTGCGGCAGCAAATACTCTCCACCAAAAAAGCGGGAACAGCAGAAGATACGGGCCAGCTTGATCAGGACATCAACACCGACTATGACTTTGCTGACGAAGACCAGGATGTGTACGAGGATGATGTTACGCAGCGCCCTCCACTCCGCCGTAGTGGTACTATCCAGCCTTATCCTGTCCCTTCAAGACGTCCTGTACGCATTGACGAAGACCGGGTGGAACGGCCTTTACCGTCACCTTATGAGAAGGAACTGGAATATCTCGATCCCGATATGGGATACGAAGACGAACCTGACCTCCTTGCTGATCGCGTGAGTCCCTCTGCAGCAGCTCCCACACCGCTTGTTGAACGTGGCAGGCGGCGCAGTATGCCCCTGGCCGAGCCAGATACCTATGAGGAAGAGGAAGAGCGGCAAGAACGTAAGCAGAAACGTAAAAAGGGCTTCCTCTCCCGCCGCAAACTCTTAGTTGGCGCGGTAGTAGTCGGCGGTGGAGCGGTTGCCGCCTATGAATTAGGACCCAAGATTCCGCAGGCGCTGCAAACGGCCGGCAGCAATATTGAACACCAGATACAGGATGCCTTCAATCGCGGCGTTGCCGCGGGCGGAGAAGCCGTACGCAAAGAACTTATCAATGGATTGGATACATTAGAAGGCGTCTCACTAGAGGGAGCTATCGGCGCGGCCAAACTCACTCGCGTGGCCTATGACGTGTTCGTCAATCCCATCGTGACGCTCACCTCTACCATAGCGGACGATTTCCTCTCGGCGCTGCTCGGGTCCTTGACTACGGCCCGCAAATGGCTGGCGCAGATTAACGCGGATAACACTACCCTGGTTGCTTTGACCAGCGTGCTACAGAACTGGGTAGACCAGGCGCATAACATGCCCAAGAAGCTGCAAACCATCACCGATACGGACCTGGATGGCGCGCAGGCCTACCTGAAGGCACTACAAAGGAAAATCCAGAACGAGCAGGCCAAGCTCAATGGGCAGAGTCCAACACCGACGCCTAATGCTACAGGCACACCTAAACATCCGTAGGGACACGATAAATCGCGTCATCGCAGGAAGTGTGTTTGGCAACCACCTATGAGCCTGCGAGACACCGGCAAATGGATAGAGCCGGGGCAGGCCTAGACCCAGGAATACGCGCTATTGGCCTGGCGGTGTCTTTTTGCCTCAACACAACCCTCTGTCACTCACCAAAATCGCCTAGACCTATCATGTCTCACAAAAACTGTGCCGCACTTATCTACTTCGCGGCTACGAGACTCCTTCCTTAACGCAGGCCTCAGAGCGTTCATCACTATATATTACCATCCCTTTATTATCGCGTGATGCACACCTTAACCTTTTCTCAACCAGTTCTTAACCGGGAGACAACGTGCATACGCTACAATTTTGGTGTGCATATCTAATTCATCCATGCGGGACCAATCATTCCATAGTATCAGGGTAGTGTTGTGATAGAAGGGTAAATTCTCCGACAATGGGCAATGCAGACTCAACCATGCGAACGTGATCAATGGCGTCCCTACAAATGCCCGGATAGATTTCATTATCTTTAAAGCAGCGGTACTTTTTGTGCATGTAGTTATGGTGTAGTTAGGAGAGGAGTGAAGTACAAGCATGTTTTTGCAACAGCATGTATCGATTAGCGTTATTATCCCAACACGCAACGAGGCCGAAAACCTTCGTCACGTGTTGCCATATATTCCCAGCATAGTGGATGAAGTTATTCTGGTCGATGGGCAATCGACCGACGATACTATCGCGGTAGCGCGGCAATTGCTGCCTGCGATCCAGGTGATCGAGCAAAAGGGCAAGGGCAAAGGCGGTGCAATCCGAGAAGGAATTGCGGCCTCTAGCGGCGATATTATTGTGATGCTGGATGCTGACGGGTCGGCTGATCCTGAGGAGATCCCCTGTTTTGTGGAGGCACTGCTGGCAGGCCATGATTTCGCGAAGGGGTCGCGCTTCAGGGCAGGTGGGGGCAGCCAGGACATTACGCTGCTGCGCTGGGCGGGCAACTTCGCCTTGAGCACGCTGGTCAATATACTCTTCAAGGCGCATTTCAGCGATTTGTGTTATGGCTACAACGCCTTCTGGAAACATTGCCTCGACCATGTGGAGATCGATAGAGGCGGCTTTGAAATTGAGACGCTGATTAACATACGCATGCACAAAGCTCGACTCAAGATTATCGAGGTGCCCAGCTTTGAATACCAGCGTATTTATGGAGTGAGCAAACTGAATACGTTCAAGGACGGTTGGCGAGTCTTGATGACGATTCTAAAGGAGCGGCGGAGGAAGGCTACACCTCCAGCGCAGTTGCCCCATCTTGCAAAGGCACTTGAGGTTTGGGAACCACCATCAACTTCCGAGGAGTTAGTTTCTGTAGTCATGGACCGACATGGTACTCATAATGAACTCTAATTATAGAAAGAAAAAGCAGAGTAATATACCTATCCTCATGTATCATAGCATTTCATGCACTGCTAACTCAAGATTCCGACAATTCACAGTATCGCCTGCGCTGTTCGCGGATCAGATGGACTATCTCTATCAGCAAGCATATACGCCTATCACTGTGACGCAGTTTGTCACAATGCGGTCCAGGGGCAATCATGAATTGCCAGAGCGACCAGTTGTAATAACGTTTGATGATGGCTTCGCTGATTTTTACACTGAAGCGCTCCCTGTACTCCAGCACTATGCTTTTCCCGCCACGCTATATGTGACCACGGCATTTGTGAATAGAACAAGCCTCTGGTTAAAAAATGCTGGGGAAGCGGACCGTCCGATGCTGACATGGCAGCAATTGGGTGAGATCAGCGCGCAAGGCATCGAGTGCGGTGCACACAGCCATACGCATGCTCAGCTTGATACTCTTCCTCACAAGTTTGTCCGGCATGAAATTGTCGAAAGCAAAAAGCTATTACAGCATCATGTGGGGCAGGAGGTTGCGAGTTTTGCTTATCCCTTTGGCTATTATACTGCTGTGGTACGGCGGTTAATCCAGGAGATCGGCTTCATATCGGCCTGCGCCGTGAAACACGCCATGAGTTCTGAAACGAGCGACGCTTTTGCGTTATCGCGGCTTATGGTAAGCGCGGACACCGATGTCAATGCTTTTGCTGCTTTACTTAGCGGGCGTCGCTCAAGAACCATAAGCACGCTGTATGCACGCGCGCGAACTCCCGCCTGGCAGGTTGTCCGACGCAGTTCAACCGTAGTAAAGGGCTTACGAAAAGGAATTTCATTATCATGGAGATAAGCAAAACGACTACTATCTCGGTCATCATTTGCGCATATACAGAAGAACGTTGGCATAACCTTACAGCAGCGATTGCATCGATCCAACAACAGACTGTTCCGCCATGCGAGATTATTCTGGTCATCGATCATAATACGCGCTTGCTTGAACGAGTCCGCACAAAGATGCATGGTGTCATTGTAATCGAGAACACGGAGAGGCGCGGGTTATCCGGGGCGCGCAATTGCGGAATTGCGATTGCAAAAGGTACGTTGATTGCCTTTCTCGATGATGATGCGATTGCCAAGCCGGATTGGCTAATGCGGCTATGCCACTGCTGTGAAGATCCGCTGGTGCTGGGAACAGGGGGTACAGTGCAGCCGCTCTGGCAGGGAAAGCGACCTGCGTGGTTCCCGGAGGAGTTCTTCTGGGTAATCGGGTGTAGTTACCGGGGGTTGCCTCAAAAGCTGGCGGTCGTGCGCAATCCTTATGGCGGCAGCACTTGCTTCCGGCGAGAAGTGTTCGAGGGTGTGGGAGGGTTTACCAATGGTATCGGGCGAGTGGGTAGCCGTCCGTTGGGCGGCGAAGAAACGGAACTATGCATCCGCGCACGCCAACATTGGCCTCAGAGGCATTTCCTCTTCGACCCACAGGCCGTTATTCATCATTGCGTTCCGTCTCAGCGCGCCACATGGCGCTATTTCCGGTCGCGCTGTTACGCGGAGGGTCTATCAAAGGCGCTCATTGCCATGTGCGTTGGAGCAAAAGGCGGTCTTGGCTCTGAACGCTCTTATACACTCAGAGTCCTACCCTCTGGTGTCGTCCGAGGCGTTATCAATGCTCTTGTTCACCTTGACCGGGGTGAGTTTATGAAGGCATGCGCTATCATTTGCGGCTTCGCCATCACAACCGCCGGCTACCTGGTCGGCACAATTACACAACGCAAGGTTCGCGTATCTGACATGTCACGGCAGAACAAAAGCATCACACACGTTCAAAGCGTAGTTTCGCACAATCGCTTCACTCACCTGAGCGACTAAGGAAAGGTATTTACCTACATGGCAGTAATGCAACAGAAGATGCCGTCTATCGACGACCTGTCAACAAATGATGATTCCATACGGCTTATGGAGATAGAGCTGGCACAACCTCTCCCCATTATAAAAGCCTTTGATGAGAAAACGGGGCATTCCTACCGCCGCGTGCATTGCCTCATTCGCCTACATACACAGCCTTTAGGTATGGTAGCATTGTCTCTTATTGAGAGCGAGTTACATCCTGAGCAGTACGCGCAACACATCTGGTTGAGCTTAAGCAAGAAGATTACTGAGCATCTGCGGATAGATGGTGTGCAGCCCATCACAGAGCTTACCGCGCATGGTTTGCCCGGTTTCAACACGCCTCGCTGCATTGAGGAGCGCGAGCGATTTTTAGCTGATGCTCCTTTCGTAAGCGTAATTATTTCCACGCGCGATCGCCCCGAACAATTAGCAATAACATTGCATTCCCTTTTGTCCTTACGCTACCCACGCTATGAGATCATTGTGGTCAATAATGCGCCGAGTTCAAGCGCGACAGAAGAGTATATGCTCAAAACGTTCAGCCACGACCCTGTGGTGCGATACGTGCGGGAAGATCGTCGCGGCCTGGCCTGGGGGCGTAATTGTGGGATGATGACCGCGAAGGGCGAGATTCTGGTATTTACTGATGACGACGTGGTGGTGGATCAATACTGGTTGGCTGAGCTTGTACGAGGTTTTGACCGGGCCGAAGATGTAGTCTGCGTTACCGGCCTCATCTTGTCTCTGGAGCTTGAAACACCCGCGCAGCTTTTGTATGAGCAGCGAGGTGGGTCTAGCAGGGGATTCACCCGGCGAGTCTTCGATCAGGTAGCGCGACACGTGCATCTTTACAAATCCGGGCAGTTTGGTTCCGGGGCCAATATGGCATTTAAGCGATCATTCCTGCGCAGCGTAAAAGGGTTTGATCAGGCCCTGGGGGCTGGCACGCCAGCACAAGCTGCTGAAGAGACTGCCGCATTCTTTCAGGTCATCTTGCACGGGCACAAAATAGTATATGAGCCATCGGCATTGCTCTATCACCCCCCGTATCGTAACTACGCCGCTTTGCGGAAACAAATCTATGGATATGGTGTTGGATTCACTGCCTATCTCCTCAAAAGCGTCTTAGATCACCCGTATCTATTGTTTGACCTGTTCATCAAAGTACCCCGCGACCTCTTTTTTCAAGGAATTGGTCTTTCGCAGAGAAACAGCAAAAGGGCGAAACAGTATCCTAAAGAACTGGCCTGGCTTGAGCGCAAAGGTATGCTGTATGGGCCGCTGGCCTATATACAAAGTCGCGGGATGACACGTAAGATGCGCCAGAAAACTTTCTTGAGAAACGACCAGGCGTGAGAATGCAAAGCCTGTCTACTTACTTACTATCGCCAATGGAGGTTCTCGTCAATATGACTTCAACAATAGATTTTGTGCCATTGCGGACGATGGAAATCGAACTGGCACGACCGCTTCCCATCATATCGGCCTTTGATGATAGGACGCAGCGATACTACCAAAGGGCCAGTTGCCTCGTCCGCCTGCATACTCAACCGTTAGGCGTGATCGAAATCCAATTAGAGCAGAACGAAGTGCATCCACACGAATATGCAGAACGCATCTGGTGTAACTTGCACGCGCAAATAAATGCACATCTGGCGCAAGATGGCTTGCCAGCAGTGACTGAACTGAATGCGTATGGCCTGACCAGCTCCGCTATGCCCCACTGTATTGAGGAGCGCGAACGTTTTTTGGCCAGCGCGCCTTTTGTAAGCGTTATCATTCCGACTCATGATCGCCCTGATCGACTGGCCCTTTGTTTGAAATCCCTTATGGCCTTACATTATCCACAGTATGAAGTAATCGTCGTAGATAATGCGCCGAGTACGAATGCCACGGCTGATCTTGTGCAGAGCCTTTCAGAGAGCGTACCTTCTCTCCACTACGTGCGTGAAGATCGTCCCGGTCCATCCTGGGCGCGTAATCGTGGCATTATGGTTGCAAAGGGAGCAATCCTGGCATTTGCTGACGATGATGTGGTTGTTGACCCCTACTGGCTGGTTGAGCTTGTCAGAAGCTTCAGTCTCGCTGACGATGTAGGATGTGTTACAGGTCTGGTCTTGCCATTAGAGATTGAGACGCACGCGCAATTTTTATTTGAGCAGTATGGTGGCTTTAACAAAGGATATACCAGCCGTATCTTCAAGCGGCATATGGGAAAGTGTTCGCCACCCATGCCGCCTCTCTATCCCTACACCGCCGGGCGCTTTGGCACGGGCGCGAGCATGGCTTTTAGCGCCGCTGCTCTGCGCGACATAGGCGGCTTTGATACCGCTCTTGGCGGCAATGGTCCATCGCGCAATGGCCAGGATATCGCCGTTTTCTTCCAGATAGTGATGCATGGCCATAAGCTGGTTTATCAGCCAAAGTCGGTGACCCATCATCTTCATCGTCGTACTTATGCCGAACTGTATAAGCAAATCTACAATTACGGCATTGGTCTCACCGCGTTTTTAACGAAAACCGCGCTCGATAACCCGCTGCTCCTTTTTGATATCATCAGTAGAATACCCTATGGTCTCTTTTTCATCCTGAGTTCTCGCTCTACCAAAAACAGCAAGAAATTGCTTGACTATCCTAAAGAGCTGACCGCATTAGAGCACAAAGGCATGCTCTATGGGCCTTTTGCCTATGTACGCAGCCGATTGCAAATACGCAAGATTCGCAGGAGACCTGCCGTGGATGATGCGCACACTACTATGGCAGTCACCAGGAATAGTTAAGGTTTTGAAAGTCTCATTCACTCAATGGATACAGTCCAATAGTATTATGTTGGTCAACTCGGGTTCATTAATCGGGTCAACTGTGGTAACGTCCGCTCTCGGCTTTGCCTACTGGTGGCTGGCAGCGCGCCAGTTCTCCCTTGAGGCGGTAGGTTTTGCTTCTGCCTGCGTTTCGAGCATGCTGCTGCTGGGAAGTCTCTGCATGTTGGGCATGGGAACCTTACTGGTAACGGAGTTGCCACGCCAGCCGGGGCGCGAGGTTTCGCTTATCAGCAGCGCCCTTCTCGTGGTTGCAGCAGTAGGGGGCATCGTTGGAGTTCTTTTTGCGCTTCTTGCTCCCTATGCCTCGGCTGAATTTAATCCTCTCAGAGCCAGTGTCGCCAATACCCTTGTGTTCGCCGCCGGCGTCAGTTGCACAGCAGTCACCCTCGTCTTCGACCAGGCGCTCATCGGCGTCCTGCGCGGGGGCCTGCAATTCTGGCGCAACACATTTTTTGCCGTAGCCAAACTGGTCTTACTCTTTGCGATAGGAATTGGTCTCACTCAGCCGACTGGCATCACCATTTATATCGCCTGGGCTGCGGGAAGCGCCATCTCACTGGTCGCGCTTTTCGCTTTTATCATAGCCAGGAGAGGAGGGTTGAGCAAGGCTTTTTTGCCATCGTGGGGAGTGCTGCGAAAATTAGGGCCAGCCTCTATCCAGCATCATTTTCTCAACTTGACCTTGCAGGCCCCAACCTTAGCCCTACCGGTACTCGTCACCATTCTCCTTTCAGCCAGCATGAACGCCTGGTTTTATGTCTCCTGGATGATCGTCAGCTTTGTCTTTGTCGTGCCAAATGCTCTGACCATCGTATTGCATGCCATGAATTCCGCGCAGCAGGCCGCTTTACAGCACAAAGCCCGAGTAACCATAGGTATTGCCCTTGCTACGGCGCTGCTGGCGAATTGTTTCCTGCAATTCGCCACAAAGCAGATATTAGGTTTGTTCGGTAGCTCCTACGCGACGCAGGCTGCATGGTGTCTGCGCGCGCTCGCATTAGCAGCCTTCCCCATGATTATCAAAAGCCACTACATCTCAATCTGCCGTATTCAAGATCGCATAGTCCAGGCTATGCTCGCTATGCTACCCGGTGGGGTACTTGAAATAGCAGCCGCTATTGTGGGTGCGCACCTGGCAGGTTTATCAGGGTTAAGCCTGGGCTGGGTCTCCGCCATCACGGTTGAAGCGATTTTTATGTTCCGCACGGTGTATAAAATCATTCGACCCATAAACAGTTCTTTGCGCGTTCCCGTCCAGGAGAACTATCAAGAAATAATGCCAGTCTGGTTAATGGACACTATCATGTTAGCTGCCGTTCCCGCGAGTTGTGCAGGGACTATGCACGCGTCGGCGCGTGCTGACAACAGCAATTACCACGTCGGGCCCTTGCTGAGACCTGTTCGACTCGAACGACATCCGGCCAGCCACATGGACATGCATAGAATAATAGAACAGAGGAGTATAGGCTCCCGACTCGCGGATAAAATAAAGCGTGTAATGCCATCGGGTGTACTGGATATTCAGCAAATTGAAACCTTAAAGATGAACAGTATAAGAAAGACAGCATCCAGGCTGCCGATCCAAAACGGCTTAAAGCTGCTCAAACCTCTGGATGTTGCGCTTCTTCTACTCCCTCTCCTGGCATTTTTTTTATGGGCTACGTCGTTGCAGCATGTGTCGGTACAGAATATCAACAACCTGGGTCTTATTTCTGTACTCTCGCCTAAAATCATTGTCGCGCTCATCATGCTGACGGTTGGGTTCAGCCTGACCTTGCAGCGGCCCCAATTGAGAGTATCGCTGCTGGCGCTATACCTGGTTCTCGTGATCATTATGTTGTATGGAGTAGAGAACATTATTGAAGAAGCGCCGCGCTTCTCCGTGGTGTACCGGCACGCAGGATATACAGAATATATTATGCGGACAGGCACGGTCGATCCATCGTTAGATGCCTACTTTAGCTGGCCGGGCTTCTTCGTGTTGAACGCATTTGTCACCCGTGTGGCAGGGTATCAAACTATCCTGGCCTATGCCGGATGGGCACCAGTTTTTTACAACATGATCTACTTTGGGCCGTTATATATGATCTTTACCGCGATCACGACCAATAAACGGTTGATCTGGCTGGCGCTCTGGTTCTTTTATCTCACAAATTGGATCGGGCAGGACTATTTCTCTCCACAAGGATTGAACTTATTTTTGTACCTTATCATCATTGCTATCCTCTTAAAATGGTTTAAGCTGCCACCGGCTGTAGGACAGCGCGTTCGGCAACCAGGGCCATGCGTTTCTTCCACAATTTTCTCAAAGGGAGTACGGTGGTTCTCTGATTGGTTAAGAGCGCCGGATGCGCTTCGGATGCCTCTCCAGATATGGCAACGTCGAGGACTCCTTGCCTGCCTCATACTCATCTTCGGATTGACTGTTTTTAGCCATCCTCTCACCCCTTTCTTTGTGCTGGTAAGCGTTACCGCGCTGGTAGTTTTCCGGCGCTGTGGTCCGTTCTGGCTCCCCATCTTAATGGCTGTGATGATTGGGGCGTGGCTCTTTTTCATGACACGGACGTTCTTAGCCGGGCATTTGAGTACGGTGATAGGGAGCTTTGGCAGTATAGGGAACAATGTATCAACGAGCGTAACAAGCCGGGCGGTGCAAGGAGACCCCCAGCATAACTTTATCGCTTCCCTGCGTCTCTTTATGACTGCGCTCATCTGGGGTCTTGCCTTTCTAGGAGGGCTACGCCGCCTGCGCAAAGGCCATCACGATCTCACCTACATATTGCTTGCCGTTGCGCCATTCCCTTTGATAGTGGCGCAGGACTATGGCGGCGAAATGTTCCTACGTGTCTATCTATTTGCATTGCCGTTCATGGTCTTCTTTGCTGCCTCCCTGTTTTATATCAAGCATTCTTTAGTGATACGTAAAACTTTCCTCTGGCTGACTGTCGCCATCACAATAACCAATCTGGTATTACCTGGCGGTTTTTTCTTCACCCGTTATGGCAATGAAAACGCCGATTATATGACCTATGCTGAAATGAATGGCGCGCGTTATCTCTACAGCGTCGCCCCGGCAGGCTCGCTTCTGATTGAAGGCTGGTTCGGTACGCCGTGGCAGTTTCAGGATTACGAGAAATATTCCTGTATCTCGCTAGCCGATGCTCTTCCTGATGCCGTCATGAAAGTGAATGTGAGCGAGGTCATCAAGTATATCGAAAACCAGAAGAGCGCACACACCTATCTGATTTTTACACGTGGTCAAAAAGTACAGGCGTATGCATTGTCAGGAGTTCCGAATGGCGCGCTGGACCGGTTAGAGAACGCAATGCTCAAGTCCGGGAAGTTTAAGATGATTTATAGTAATCCCGATGCCCAGGTATTTCTTTTTCTCCGAAGCATACAAGGAGGTAGCCCGTGATGCGGTCTTCATGGATATGGCCTGCAGTTATTACTGTTTCTGCCCTGGCTGCAGGTCTCGTAAATTTTGTGACTCCAGAGGTGGCTGGACGCCCGATCATTGTGATGTGGTTTCTTTTCGTCTGTCCAGGCATGGTACTGGTACGCTTCTTACGGCTCGACGAGCCAATAACGCAATGGACGCTTGCTATTGCGCTAAGTCTGTCCATTGACGCGTTCGTGGCAGGTTTGCAACTGTATGTGGGCAAGTGGTTGCCGGCAGGAACGTTGGAAATACTGATAGGTTTCTGCCTGGTGGGTGTCTTCGCGCAAATCGTCCAGGTGAAATTGGGGACAAAATATGATTTGCATGGCAGGAGAACATATTTCAAGCATGATTAGACTCTCACCCTGATCTTGAATTGCATAGGATTGGTTTAAGCATACTGGCGGAGATGTCGATACATACATATGAGGGCGTTTCATAACTGCGAATCTTCCCAGAGATGAGCTAAAACGCGTTTGGAGTCAGTTTACCCTACTTGTGACAGTTAGGAAATGCCCTCATATATAGCTAATGACGTTACTAAAGTGGTTTTTCGGAGGCTGTATGTCTGTCAAGCTCGCCAGGTTTTTGATGTATCCGACCTTGTTGTGCCTATCATTCTTGTTCATCGTCCCCGCGGCTGCCGCACCTATAATGTATAAAGGCGGCGGCTCGTCTAATACATCGACGACTGCTGATAGTCAGTTTCGTTCCTCTCAGGCTCTGATTAACCAATTGAGCATCGGCGCTACACACGAGAAGCAAGATGCGGATAGTTGGAATAACAGCGAGGCTATCTCGTTGGCAAAACAGGAGATGCAGGCATCTCTAACGTATCAGAATCAACAGATCATGGGATGGGGAGCCAGCGATCCAGAGCCAAAGCCAGGAGTATACAACTGGAGCAGTCTCGACCAACGTGTGGCGTTGATGCGCAGTACAAAAGCGCAGATGGTGCTGACCATTTGTTGCGCTCCCGGCTGGATGCGCCCGGCGGGGTATAGCGCTGATTGGACCTACCTTGAAGTTGCCCCCGATCCATCCTATGTGCAGGATTATGCGAACCTGGCTAAACTCGTAGCGTTACGCTACCCCGATGTAAAATACTTTCAGGTGTGGAATGAACTCAAGGGTATGTGGAGCACATCTCCTGGCGCAACGCCTGGTGTAAGCCATCTCAACCGCTGGGATTATGAGCGCTATACCACTCTCTATAACGCGGTATATGATGCAATTAAAAGAGTGCGGCCTGATGCGTTAATTGGTGGGCCATATGTCGTCATGGATAGCGATGGGAATAGGGCTGACATGAGCAATCCTGGTCCGAGCTATTCCTGGGGAACGCTGGATCAGAGACCTCTGGATGTGATAACGTACTGGCTTGCGCATAAACATGGCGCGGACTTTCTCGCTGTTGATGGAACCTCCGCCAATAAAGACGGGGTATGGAAGGTCGATGAATTCGCTTCTGCGCAGAAATTTGTGGATGTTTACAACTGGTTACGCATGCAGCCGAAAGGAGGCGCTACGCTGCCTGTATGGTGGGCTGAATGGTACGCAGGCAATCCATCCACGGCCCCTAAAAGTCTTACTTATTCCAATGCGCTAATGGCCTCGGACGAAATCTATACTGCTATGAGCGGCGCTGCTGTCCTGCTCACATGGCAGCCACAGGGTGACGCGCAGGGTTATTCTTATCCTGAAGGCATCTGGACCGATACGCGCGTCGTGGGAGGTGGCCAACCCACAGCCTATTATTACACAGCGCTGGCTTTCAAAAAGTACTTTGGGCCTGGCACGTACATCTATCAACCGACAGTATCCACATCGACTGTCACCGCCATCACCTCTGGCCGTGAGATGATGGTAGTGAATCATTTGACCACAAGCCAGACTGTGATCGTGAATGGAGTTACCATTCAATTAGGCCCTTATCAAGTGCTGCTGAGGCAATTTCTACGAGTGCCGGTAAAGATGATCTGGCACCCACTTTCGTAACTCTTCTATTCCCACTCAATGGTGGCTGTACCGGTAGCGGATCAGGGCAATCCATCAGCAGTTGCAGAAGCTGTACAGACCGGAAAGGCAGCGGGAGCGGGAGAATAATAAACTCTCCACTCTGTAGCGTTCTCACTGACACGCTTTCATGAGAGGCCGATGAGGGTGAGCCGACTACAAGAAACGGGGTACCCATCGAAATGGATACCCCGTTTTTCTATAGTTACGCTATGCTATCTGTAAGACGCGGGTGCGGCATCAATCGAACCCGTCTCCTCAAGAATCCTGCGCAACTGTTTGGCGTCGAGCGTTTCGTGCAGGCGCAATTCCCTGGCGATACGATTAAGGGTGGCGCGGTGCTCTGAGATCAGTCCAACGGCCTGGTCGTAGGCCCATTTCACGATACGATTGACTTCTTCGTCAATGATCGTGGCCGTCTTCTCGCTATATTCGCGTTGGCCTGATGCCAGGGCCGTACCCGCGAAAGGATCTTCGCGCTCGCTAAAGGAGATGGTGCCGAGACGGTCGCTCATGCCCCAGCGTGCCACCATCTGGCGCGCAATGGCCGTCACACGTTGCAGGTCGTTTTCCGCGCCTGTTGTGATGCGTCCAATCGCTACCTCTTCGGCGGCGCGCCCACCAAGGGCTGTCACCAGTTGGGACTCCAGGAACTCCTTCGAGTAGTTGTAGCGATCATCGAGCGGCGTGTACTGCGTTACGCCGAGCGCTTGCCCACGCGGGACAATGGTCACTTTGGTGACAGGATCGACGTTTTCGGTCAGCAGACCCGTCAGCGCATGTCCGCCCTCGTGATAGGCGACCACGTTCAAATCCTCTTCGCTCAAGACCAGTGGTCGCTCCGCGCCGATAAGAATCTTATCCAGCGCCTCGTCGAAGCAGTTCTGCGTAACGGCGTCCAGGTTGCGACGCGCTGCCAGCAGTGCAGCCTCGTTGACCAGGTTGGCGAGATCAGCGCCCACCATGCCAGGCGTACCGCGAGCGATGGTTATCAGATCGACATCTCTGGCCAGTGGCACATCGCGCGAGTGAATCTTCAGGATTGCCAGGCGGCCATTCCAGTCGGGACGTTCTACTGTGACGCGGCGATCAAAGCGGCCAGGACGCAGCAGGGCTTTATCGAGTCCGTCTGGCCTGTTGGTCGCAGCGACGACTACCACTGCCTGGCGCGCATCGAAGCCGTCCATCTCTACCAGCAACTGGTTGAGTGTCTGTTCGCGCTCGTCGTTGCTATTGATGCTGGAACCACGCTGGCGGCCTACAGCGTCGATTTCATCGATGAAGATGATGCTGGGCGAAGCTTTTTTGGCCTGGTCAAACAGGTCGCGCACACGGCTCGCGCCTACGCCAACCAGCACTTCTACAAACTCGGAACCGCTGATGGAGAAGAACGGCACGCCAGCTTCACCGGCTACCGCGCGGGCAAGCAGAGTTTTACCAGTTCCCGGAGGGCCAACAAGCAGCACACCGCGTGGAATTCTGCCGCCGAGCTTCTGGAACTTCCCCGGAGTCTTCAAAAATTCGACGACTTCCACCAGGTCATTTTTGGCCTCGTCAACACCTGCTACATCCGCGAAGGTCGTGCTGGGACGGTCTTCCAGTACCACCTTTGCTCGGCTCTTGCCGAAGCTGAAGATGTTCTGTTGCCCCTGCGTGGCACGGCGCGCGATGAAGAAGAATATGCCGATCACCAGTATCCAGGGCAAGAAGTTGATGAGGATGGAGAACCAGAGACTATTGTCACTCGCTGCTTTTGCCTGGTAGCTGACATGATTATCATTCAGCAGTTTGGTGAGATTGGGATCACCGTTGGGAAGCTGGGTAAAGTGGAAAGTTGTGCCGGTTTTGGGAGTACCATTCACATCAGTGATGGTCGTGCTCTGTTTGAAGTCTCCATTGGCATCCTGTCCTGATAAGGTGACGTCCTTGACATTACCTTTAGTGACTTGCGAGTAAAAGGTACTATAAGGTATTTCAATCGCATTGGGATTGCTGTTGTTATTGCTCCCCGTAAAGAATTGGATCAGGTACCAACCTAACAGTACAATGCCGAGAAAAATCAGCAAACGCACCATAATGGTTGTTACCGGGTTGCGTGGTGGGCTGCCGTTATTGCCATTCCCATTATTGGGAGTAGGGCGCTGTGGGTTCGGCCCATCGTTGGGTTTACGCTGGTACATATATTGAGCCTGAGCATCCATTGATTCAGACCTGCTTTCTTGATGTGACGGTATAGAACCGATCATCGTGACGGGACTTATTAATAATAGGATAATATCTTTTTTCCAGGGTACCCGCAAGGGATACCTGGCTTACAAAACGTACTTGTCTCTACTAAGCTATACTCCCCGCGCTTCTGTTTAGCTACTCTCGCTCGCCTCCAGAAACGGGGGAATTTCTGTTGCTACTATAGATACGTACTTTATACGCTTTAGATTACCAAAAGTTCGATAGTTAGCAATCTTTTTAGGAGAGTGCTAACAATAGTATACCCTTCTGAGCGCTGTAAAGGAAAGGGTAAGCGGTGTCCACTGTACAAATTCGTAGGGACGCGATTTATCGCGTCCTATGGAAAGGGAAAGGCTCCCGCCAGGACGCGATAAATCGCGTCCCTACGAATGAGGAAATTCCTGTTGTATAATCTTGAACGAAACAAAAGGCGCAAAAATACAATTCCAGAGGTAAGACGTGGAACATCGTTACGCACTTATAGTCGGCATAGATTATTACAATGATGCAGCTCATTTTATTCCCCTACCCTTTGCGCAGGCAGACGCGCAAAACCTGTACCAGTTGCTGCTCGACCCCGAACGCGGGGGTTGGCAAGCGCAAGACGTGGTCTACCTGGAGGGTGAGGCCGCGACACGCGACGAAATCGAGAGCCAGCTGCGTGAGCTCTGCCTGGTGCGCGCTCAGGCGGACGATCTGGTGCTGATTTATTTCGCGGGTCACGCGCTGCTCGATCCCGCCACGCAGGATGGCTACCTGGCTCTGCGAGCAACCCAGGCAGATCGTCCCGCTACCGGCCTGCATGTTCCGACGCTGGTCGATCACTACCTGTATGACTCAAAAGCGGGAAATATCCTCACCGTACTGGATATCGCGCATACGGGGATAGCGTGGAAGCACGTTAGAAGCGCCGAAGATGCCGCGCTGCTCTTTGGTCAATCACTGGCTGACCTCCCACGGAACAAGGGGCGTGTTATTCTTACCTCGCATCGCCAGGCCGAGATGTCCATGTCGCAAATGGAACAGGGGCGCGGCGTATTTATGTCACACTTGATTGACGGCCTGGAAGGTAAAGCGGCCAATCCACGCACCGGACGCATTACACTTGGCACACTCTACGATTACCTGGACGAAACCATGGACTGGGACGAGCCGCAGTACCCGCAGAAATTCGGCAATGAACATGGCTCGATGGTCTTGATCGAGTGGGCAGAATGGAAAACCGCGCCGGCGCCGCAGCCACCTGGACGGGAACGGCGTGTAGTTGGCGTCGAAGTTACGCCCCTGCACATTCTTACCGGGCACCATGGTCACGTCGATGACGTAGTATTTTCACCGGACGGCGCGAAAATCGCCTCCTGTGGCGAAGACATGACGGTGCGCCTGTGGTCTACCGCGTCCGGTGCATTGCTCAACACCATCACAGGACACGAAGGCGCGGTGATGGGCGTCGATTACGCGCCCGATGGCAAGACGATCGCCTCCTGCTCGGAAGATAAAACTGTGCGCCTGTGGGATGCACAGACGGGCGAGGCGTTAATGACACTGCTGGGCCACAACAGTGCGGTCTGGACGGTGGCCTTCTCGATTGATAACCGCATGCTGGCCTCGTGCTCAAACGACGAGACGGTGCGCATCTGGAATCCCGCCACTGGCGAGGTGATACACACCTTGCAGGGTCATCATAACGTGGTTGTCGGCGTCGATTTTTCGTATGATAGCACGCTGTTGGCCTCCTGCTCGTTTGATAAGACCATCTGCCTGTGGGATGCGCAAACGGGTACGCTGCAGCGCCGCTTGCGCTACAGCGATATCGTCTATGGGGTGGCGTGGTCGCCCGACGGTGATTTGCTGGCCTCCTGTTCAGCGGATGGCACCATCTGCCTGTGGGATACTTCTAACGGCCAGGTTGTACAACTCTTGACAGGTCACGACGGAGCCGTCTGGACCGTCGATTTCTCCGCCGATGGCCGCTTGCTGGTCTCCGGCTCAGAGGACGGCTCCCTGAAATTATGGGATGTCTACCAGGGCCGCGAACTGCAGACCATCAATCACCGCATCGAAGTCTACGGCGTGGTCTTCGG
>WNGL01007481.1_pt1 | contig 18087 bp, 17 predicted proteins | sample 5400591 | NCBI WGS metagenome assembly WNGL01 (sample SAMN13153377, study PRJNA577476) | soil metagenome | isolation source: 80 cm soil or saprolite under Garry oak tree replicate 1 | place: USA:California | collected 2016-06-15 | reverse complement strand
GACGTCGGCGAGCAGCAGCTTCGCACCGGCGCGGCCGAGGCCGCGCGCCACCGCGTGGCCGATCTGGCCGACCCGACCCACGCCGGTGACGAGCACGACCTTGCCGTGCAGGTCAGCCGGCACGAACGATGTCGTCCACGGGAGGGGCGCCGCGCTGCGCGAAGCGCACGGTCCCGTCGCGGCCGATCACGTACACCGTCCGCTGAATCCCCTTGCCGTCGTCCTTGAGGGCATGGTACGCCCCCGCGATCGCGCGCTCGGAATCCGAGAGCAGCGGGAAGTTGAAGTGAAACTTCTCGACGTAGCCGCGATGACTCTCCAGGCTCGCGGGGTTCACGCCCAGCGGCTGCATCTTGGCGGACTGGAACTTGCCGATCTCATCGCGCACGGCGGAGAGTTGTCGGTTTCAGCCGGGCGTGTTGTTGCCGGGATAGAAGACCAGCGCCACCGAACCATGCTTCAGCAGATCGGCCAATGCGTAGGTCCGGCCGTCCGACGCCGCAGCCGTGAACGCAGGGGCTTTACTGCCGATCGGAAGCGGCTCGCTCATCGCGTTTCCTCGTTGTGAGCTCGAGACGACGCTCGAGCTGTTCCAGCCAGATGTCGGGGACGCGCATCCCGCCGAGTGGCGCATGCGACTCCCCGTACTCACTCTCTCCGTGCCAATCCGAGCCCCCGGTGATGCCGAGGCCCAGGCGCTCGGCGATGCGCAGGAGCCGCTGCTCGACGGCGGGTGCGTGGCTGGGATGGCGCACCTCGACACAGTCGAGTCCCTGGTCCTGAAAGATGCGCAGCTGGGCTTCCGTCCCGTGATCGCCCAGATGCGCGGCGACGGTCAACCCGCCGACCGCGTGGACGAGCGCGGTGACCTCGCCCAGCTTGGGAAGGGGCTTCTCCACATACGCCGCCCGACCCCGACCCAAGTACCGTCGGAACGCGTCGGTCACCGTGTCGCACGCGCCGCAATCGACCAGCGCGCGCGCCACGTGCGGCCGGCCCAGCGCCCCGCCGTCGCCGCCCAGGAGCTGCGCCTCGACGTCGTCCAGATCGATCGCGACCCCGAGCCCTTGCAGCTTGGCGATGATCTGTTCGCCACGCAGGCGCCGCGCGGCGCGCGTATCGCGCAGGAACGTCTGCAGGCCCTCGTGCTCGTGCGGCAGGAACAGCGCCAGGACATGCAGCTCGCCCCACGGCGCGCGGACGCTGAACTCGCATCCCGGAATGACGCGAATGCCCAGCGTGGCAGCTTCGCGTGCGGCCTCCGCCACGCCGTCCGTGGTGTCGTGATCGGTGAGGGCGAACGCGGTGAGGTCCACCGCATGCGCGCGACGCGCGACCTCGACCGGCTCGCACTCGCCGTCCGAGGCCGTCGAATGACAGTGCAGATCAATGTGCGGCGTAGTCGGCCTCGGGGGCGGTCCACCCCGGCTGCGACTGGCGGAACAGCTCGTGCAGCTCGCGCTCGGAAAGCTCCGCAAAGGCGCGCTCGGGCGAGCGGGCCCCGAGCGGCGAGAAGTGCGTGACGCGGCGGCGGCGCTGCGGTCCCGTGCCGTGCTCGAAGATGAGACCGAACTGATCGCGGCCATAGACGGTCACGCGGCCGGAAGGATAGACCTCCCACCGATCGCTCTCCACGGTCAGCGTGCGTCGGGCCATCGTCCGGCTCCTCCCCTATGCCTGGGACGTGGTCGCGACGGGGACCTCACTCCACAGCTCCCAGGCGTCGGGCGCGTACGTCGCCAACGCCTGGAGCCGCTTCTCCAGCTTGATCTCTTCGGGTAGCCGCGACGCCTGCGCGCGATGCGACATCTCCGTCGGGCTCTCGGAGAATTCGATGAACAGCCGCGGATCTTTGGCGTTCCGGAACAGCCAGATCCGCTGGCCGCGCGCGTCCGCGAACTGGCTCAGCTCGCGCAGTGTGTTGACGTACTCCGTCTCGTTCTGCGTGGGCACGCGCACTCGCGCGGCGGTCAGGACTTTGGGCATCTTCACATCGCTCCCTCGGGAAACTCCTGCAGCAGCTTTTTGACGTCGGCCAGGAACTTGTCGGCGTCGGCGCCGTCGACGACGCGATGATCGTACGACATCGTCAGCATGCCCATCGTCCGGATCGCGATGGACTCGGTGCCGTCGGCGGCGATGACGACTTTCGGACGCTTCTCGATCGCCCCCACGCCCAGAATCGCGACTTGGGGCTGATTGATGATCGGAATGCCGGCGAACGGCCCGAAACCGCCCGGATTCGTGATCGTGAAGGTACCGCGCTGAATGTCGTCGGGCGACAGCTTCTTGGTGCGGGCGCGCTCGCCCAGATCATTGATCGCGCGCGCGATCCCCATCAGCGACATCTCGTCGGCGTGCCTGATCACCGGCACGATGAGGCCCCAGTCGAGGGCCACGGCGATGCCGATGTTGACGTCAGCCCGGTAGATCGTGCTGTCGGCCGAGACCGCGGCATTGACGACGGGGTGCGTGCGCAGATTCTCGGCGCACGCCTTCGCGATAAAGGCGAGGAACGTGAGGTTCACCCCCCGCCCGGCATAGCTCTGCTTCGCCTTTCCGCGCAGTTGCGCCACCCGCGTGAAGTCGACTTCGAAGAAGCTCGCGACGTGCGCCGAGACGCGCCGCGACATCACCATGTGATCGGCCGTGATCTTCCGAATCTTGGACCACGGCTCGACGCGGTCGCCCGGCCACGGCTCGACGGCGGGGTGCTCAACGGAGCCAGGAGCCGGGAGTCGGGAGCCGGGGGTGGCTGGCGCCGCTGCCGGAGCGCGCTCGATGTAGCCCAGAATGTCCTGCTTGGTGACACGACCCGCGTAGCCGCTGCCCGGGATGCGCGAGATGTCGACGCGGTGCTCGGCGGCGATCTTGCGAACGAGGGGCGTCGACTTGGTGCGCAGCCGTTGCTCGGCCGTCTGGACGCCGCCATCACCGCTGCGAACAGGGGCTGGGGCCTCGGACCTAGGGGCTGGGGGCTCGGGCTTAGGGGCTGGGGGCTTCGGTTCGGCCGCTTTCGGTGGCTCGGGTTTCGTGGGTGCAGGCGCCGCCGCGCCCTTCTCCGTTTCGAGTATCGCGACCAGCGTCTGCACGGGGACTGTCTGCCCTTCCTGTACTTTGATTTCGGCCAACACACCGGCAGCCGGCGCGGGGATTTCGGCGTCGACTTTATCGGTCGAGATCTCGAACAGCGGCTCGTCCCGCTTGACGGGGTCGCCGACCTTCTTGAGCCATTTGCTCAAGGTGCCTTCGGCGATCGACTCGCCCATTTGGGGCATCAGGACGTCTACGCGGGCCATTGGCTCTCCGTCAGTACGCCGCCAACCAGCGAGCGGCTTTTACGATGTCTTCCGTTTGCGGCAGCACGAAATCTTCCAGCGTCGGCGCGTACGGCAGCGGCACGTCGTGCGCGGTCACGCGCATGATCGGTCCGTCGAGCCACTCGAACGCCTGCTCATTGATACGCGCGGCGATCTCCCCCGCGATCCCACCGGTCCGCGTGTCTTCGTGTACGATCAGCACCTTGTTCGTCTTCTTCACCGTCGCGACGATCGCGGCGTCATCCATCGGCAGCAGGGTGCGCAGGTCCAGGACCTCGACCGACACGCCGTCCGCCTTCTCGAGCTGCTCGGCCGCCTCGAGCGATTTCCACAGTGTGGCGCCATAGCTGATGATCGAAAGATGCTTCCCATCGCGCGCGATGCGCGCCTGGCCAATGGGCGTGAGAATCTCTTCGCCCTCGGGCAGCTGCTCCTTGATCCGGCGGTACAACCATTTGTGCTCGAGGTAGAGCACGGGATCCTCGTCGCGAATCGACGCCTTGATGAGCCCTTTCGCGTCGCGCGCGGTCGCCGGATATACGATCTTGAGGCCAGGCGTATGCAAGAAGGCCGCCTCGGGATTCTGCGAATGGAACGGCCCGCCACGCACATACCCGCCGCACGGGCCGCGCACCACCATCGGGGTCGAGAGGCCGGCGCGGTAGCGCGCCGTCGCGACGTAATTCGTGAGCATGTCGTAGGCGCAGGAGATAAAGTCGATGAACTGCATCTCCGCCACCGGGCGTAGACCCATATGCGCGGCACCGGCAGCCGCGCCGACAATGGCAGCCTCCGAGATCGGTGTATCGATGACGCGCGATTCGCCGAACCGCTTGCTGAACCCATCCGTGACCTTGAAGGCGCCGCCGTACAGACCGACATCTTCGCCGAGGATGAAGACGCGGTCGTCGCGCTCCATCTCCTCCCATAAACCCTGGCGCAGCGCCTCGAGAAACGTGACTTCGGCCATCAGAGCGCCTTGAACCAGAGCTTGTCGGCCGAGGGCGGATCGACGTAGACGCCGGGGAGCGCGCTCTCGGCGGGCGGCAGGGGCTCATCCACGCACGCATCGGTCGCCTGATCCACTTCCACGCGCACACGATCGTCGATGTCCTTCAGGTCGCCCTCGGCCACCATGTCGGCGCCGAGGAGGCGCTGGGTGTAGCGATCGATCGGATCGTTTTCGCTGGCCCACCGCTCCAGATCCGCTTTCGGCACATAATGCTGGTCGTCGTGCTCGGCGTGCCCCTTGCGGCGATACGTCTTTACTTCGATGAAATGCACGCCTTTGCCGCGACGCGCCCGCTCGACGGCAAACCTGGTCGCCTCGTAGACCGCGAACACGTCGTTCCCGTCCACGGTGACCGCCTGCACGCCATACCCCTTGGCCTTCTCGGCCAGGTCTGTCACGGCGAATTGCTTGTCGGGCGGCGTCGAGTACGCCCAGTGGTTGTACTCGCCGATCACGACGAGCGGCAGCCGCTGCACGGCGGCGAGGTTCAAGCCTTCGTGAAATGTTCCGGTCGACATCCCGCCGTCGCCGATATACACGAGGCCGACGCGGGGCTCGCCGCGCAGCTTGAAGGTCAAGGCGATGCCCGCCATCACGGGGATCATGTCGCCCAGATGCGAGATCTGCCCGAGGTAGCCCTTCTCGAGATCGTTGAAATGGACGTTCAGCTCGCGGCCGCGCGTGGGGCTCTCGGCTTTCGCCATGTACTGCCGCAGGATCTCGAGCGGCTGAGCGCCCATGACGAGCAGCGACCCGAGGTTACGAATCAGGGGCGACAGGATGTCCTTGTGGCGGCCGCGCTCGAGCGCATACGCCGAGGCCACCGATTCCCCTTCCTGCCCCAGCGAGCGGAACAGCCCCCCAATGACCTTGGTCTGCCGGTAGAGCGCGACCAGGCGCTCCTCCAGCGTCCGGGTGAGCCGGAGGAAGTAGTAGATCTCGAGGAGCTGGTCGGCCGACAAGGCGGCCCCGGTGGGAAAGGCTGCCGTCGGTCGAGTCGCGGGAAGCGCCATGGCCCTAAATTATAGTTGGGAGGGAAGAGCCATGGCGAACGTGAAACTGCGCGTGACCGGAATGACCTGCGGGCACTGTCAGGCCAAGGTCGAGCAGGCCTTGAAGGGTGTGGCGGGCGTCTACACGGCCATCATCGACCTGCCGGACGGCGAAGCCGAAGTGGATTTCGACGATGACTCGGTGACGACGGACCAGCTCGTGGCGGCCGTCGCGAAGGCCGGCTACGGCGCGAAGGTCGCGGGCTAGTACGCGCCGCGCATGACGTGCGCCGGCTCCACGAGCCGGTGCACTTCCGCAAGAAACCGCTTGGCGAGCTTATCGAGCTCTGATTCCCCCACCTGATCGGTCGCCGCCTCGACGAACGTATAGTGTCCACCCTCGGCTCGCGCACTGATCGTGATGCGGCCCAGCGTCCCGTGATAGGCGCGCCGGCGGGGCGACTCCTCGGCCGGGGCGAGCCGCCCGCCGAAAAAGCTCTTCGCCACATCGAGCACCGCCTCGGGACTCGCGCTAGTTCTGTGGAAGTAACGCATGACTGGTCACTCCTCGGGGTTTGAACGCCCTAAGCGTCAGACTGTTGAGCACCACCGACAGACTCGACCACGCCATCGCCGCGCTCGCCAGGACGGGCGACAGGAGCCAGCCCGTCACCGGATACAGCACGCCCGCAGCCACGGGAATCAGGAGCGCGTTGTAACCAAACGCCCAGATCAGGTTCCAGCGAATCGTACGCATCGTGCGGCGCGCCAGCTCGATCGCGGTGAACACCGCGCGCAGGTCACCCCGAATCAGCGTCACGTCGGACGCTTCCATGGCGATGTCGGTCCCGGTGCCGATCGCGATGCCGACATCCGCCTGCGCCAGCGCCGGCGCGTCGTTGATGCCGTCGCCGACCATCACGACGTGACCGCCATTGCGCTGCAGTTTCTTCACGAGATCCGCCTTCTGCGACGGCAACACCTCGGCGATGACCTCGTCGATCCCCACCTCCGCCGCGACCGCTTGGGCGCCCTTCCTGGAATCGCCCGAGACCATCACCACGGGAATCCCGCGCCGCTTGAGCAGCTCGATGGCCGTCTTGGACGTCGGCTTGAGCGGATCGGAGATCGCGATGACGGCATAGACCGTATTGTTCACCACGCAGATGACCGGCGAGCGACCCTGCGCGGCGAGACGGTCGGCATCGCTCCCCAGCGACCCCAGCTCCAGACTGCGCTCGCGCGCATGCCGGAGCGAGATCACTTCGATGATGCGGCGGTCCACCGTGCCGCGCACGCCGCGGCCTTCCATGGCGGCGAACTTCTCGACGGGGAGCAGCGACACCTGCTTGTCCTGCGCCGCTTTGAGGATCGCGAGCGCCAGGGGATGCTCGGAGCGCTGCTCGACGGACGCCGCCCACTTCAGCACGTCGGCCGGGCTGATCGGCGTGCCGTCCGGCTTTTTGGCCGTGACGATATGCGTGACCGTGGGCCGGCCTTCGGTGATCGTGCCGGTCTTGTCGAGCAGCACCGTGCGGACGTTCGCGAGCCGCTCCAGCGCTTCGCCGCTGCGGATGAGGATCCCGTACTCCGCCGCCTTGCCGGTGCCGACGAGAATCGCGGTGGGCGTGGCGAGCCCGAGGGCGCAGGGACAGGCGATGATCAGCACCGTGACGAACGCGACCGTGGCGAAGACCAGGGATCGGGCCTCGGGACTCGGGCCTAGATCAAACCACGCGACGAAGGCAGCGATCGCCAGCGCGATCACGATCGGGACGAACACTCCCGCGACGCGGTCGGCGAGTTTCTGGATGGGGGCTTTCGTCGCCTGAGCGTCCTCGACGAGCTGCACGATCTGGCCGAGCGCGGTTTCCTTGCCCACGCGCGTCGCTCGAAACGTGATGCTGCCGGTGGTGTTCAGTGTTCCGCCGATGACCTCGTCGCCCGGCTTCTTGGCCACCGGCATCGGCTCGCCGGTCAGCATCGCTTCGTCCACCGCGGACGCGCCCTCGGTGACGATGCCATCGACCGGCACCTTTTCGCCCGGCTTGACGATCAGGAGATCACCGACGACCACGGCTTCGACCGGGATGTCGACTTCCTGACGGTCGCGGACGACATGCGCCGATTTCGCGCGCAACGCCGCGAGCCGGCGAATCGCCTCCGACGTCCGGCCTTTGGCGCGCGCCTCGAGCAGTCGGCCGAGGAGGACGAGCGCGATGATCGCGGTCACCGCTTCGTAATAAACATCGGCGGGGAGGCCGGCCCGCAGAAACACGGTGGGCGCGGCGGTCGCGACGAGCGAATAGAGGTAGGCCGCTCCCGTCCCAACCCCGATGAGCGTATTCATGTCCGCCGTGCGGTGCCGGAATCCGCTCCACGTGCCCTTGTAGAACTGCTGGCCCGACCAGGCGACGACCGGCAGCGTGACGCCCGCAAGACCCCATTTGATCCAACCGAGGTCGAGCACCCATCCCCGCCCCGCGACCCAGTCCCTGAGCCACACCGCCAAGGGCATGAGGAGGCGCCCCATGAGGTCCACCTGTTTCATCGTCCCGTTCTCGCCCATCGGGCGATCGGCCATCAGCAGCATCGACCCGATCATCGCGACGATCGTGACGGCCGCCGCGGCCACGAACTTCCAGGTGAGCGTGCGGATTTCGCGACGGCGCGCGATGCGCTCGCGCTCGAGAGGATCTTCCGCCGCGATCGGCGCCGCGACCACGAACCCCGCCGCATCCACGGCCTGCTCGAGATCCTCGGCGCTGACGACGCCGGGGATGTAGTCGACGGTCGCCGTCTCGGTCGCCTGATTGGCGACGGCGCGGATCACGCCGTTGACCTTCGCCAGCGACTGTTCGAGCGGCGCGGCGCTCGGCGCGTAATGGAGGTCAACGATGCCGAACGTGACGCTCGCCTTGCCGCAGTTGTATCCGGCCTCGCGCACCGTCTTGATGAGCTGCGCCACGTTCGTCTGCGCGGCGTCGTATTCGATGGCGGCCTTATTCGTGGCGAAGTTGACGCCGGCGGAGGTGACGCCCGTCGCACCGGTCAGCGCTTCCTGCACCGTGGCGGCGCAGCTGGCGCACGTCATGCCTTCGATCGGAAGGATGATCCGGGTCTTACTCATGGCGGGCATCGTGGAACTTGTGCGGCGACGACGCGGCGCGGCGCTCCCCCGTCGGCTCCACGACGAGCAGGCCCTTCAGCATGTTCATGCCGCAGCGAAAGGGGTACTCGCCCGGCTGGTCGGGCGTGAACTCGATCGCCGTGGTTTGAAACGGCGGCAGCTGCTGATCGATGCCAAAGCGCTCGAACACGACGCGCTCGGAGCAGTCGGCCGTCTCGTCGCGGTAGAACTGCAGGCGCACCGGCTTGCCCGCCTGGACAACGATCGTGTCGGGCGTATAGCCGCCCTTCACGATCACCCGCACTTCCTGGATGCCGCCCGCGCCGGCCGTCGCCGCCACCGCCCTGCCGCGTGAGTAGAGGAAGTACCACAGCACCGAGACGATGGCGACGGCGCCAAGCGCCGTGACGGCGATCTGGGCGGTGGTCATGCGGCACCCCCAGCCCACCCAGCCCCCGCTAGCGCGTCCTGGTCCTGACCGCGGTCTCGATGCGCATGGCGTAGAACGAGCGCCACACGAACGCCAGCGCGATGACGAGGAATGCGCCCGCGAGCACGAGGCTCAAGGTGGCGCCGCGTTGCGCCGTAAGCGACACGGCGAGCTCGACGGCCAGCAAGCCGAACAGCGTCGTGAACTTGATGATCGGATTCATCGCGACCGACGACGTGTCCTTGAACGGGTCGCCCACCGTATCGCCGACGACGGTTGCGTCGTGCAACGGCGTGCCTTTCTGCTTGAGCTCCGTCTCGACGATCTTCTTGGCGTTGTCCCACGCGCCCCCTGCGTTGGCCATGAAGATGGCCTGGTAGAGCCCAAACAGCGCGATCGAGATCAGATAGCCGATGAAGTAGTACGGCTCGAAGAACGCGAACGCGAGCGTCGCGAAGAAGACCGTCAGGAAGATGTTGAACATCCCCTTCTGCGCGTATTGCGTGCAGATCGCCACCACCTTCTTGCTGTCGGACACCGAGGCCCTGGTCGTGCCCTCGAGCCGGATATTCGCCTTGATGAACTCGACCGCGCGGTATGCACCGGTCGTGACCGCCTGGGTCGACGCGCCCGTGAACCAGTAGATGACCGCTCCGCCCGTGATCAGGCCGAGCAGGAACGGGGGGTGCAGGATCGACAGATTCGACAACAGCTCCGGCTGCAGCCCGCGCGTCAGCGCAACGATAATGGAAAAGATCATCGTCGTGGCGCCGACCACCGCCGTGCCGATCAGCACCGGCTTGGCGGTCGCCTTGAACGTGTTCCCCGCCCCGTCGTTCTCCTCGAGGTTCGCCTTGGCACGCGCGAAGTCCGGATCGAACCCGAAGTCCTTTTTGACCTCGGCGCGCACGTTGGGAACCTGCTCGATCAACGACAGCTCGTAGACCGACTGCGCGTTGTCCGTGACCGGGCCGTAGGAGTCGACCGCGATCGTGACCGGCCCCATCCCCAGGAATCCGAAGGCGACGAGGCCAAACGCGAACACCGCCGGGGCGACCATCAGCCCCAAGAGACCCGTCGTGCTGACGCCATAGGCGATCGCCATCAGCACCATCATCGTCATCCCTAACCAGAACGCGCTGAAGTTCCCGGCGACGAAGCCTGACAGGATGTTCAGGGAGGCGCCGCCTTCACGCGACGACGTCACGATCTCCCGCACGTGCCGCGACCCGGTCGAGGTGAACACCTTCACGAACTCGGGGATAATCGCCCCCGCCAGCGTCCCGCAGGTGATCACGAGCGACAGCTTCCACCACAACGTGGGATCGCCGCCAATGCTGGGGATCAGAAGCCGCGACGCGACGAACGTGAGCGCCACCGAGACGAGCGACGTGAGCCAGACGAGCGTCGTCAGCGGCGCTTCGAAATTCATGTGGTCGGCGTTCTGGTAGCGCGCCTTTGCGAAGGCGGCATTCAAGAAGTACGAGACGCCAGACGCGATGATCATCATAACGCGCATCGCGAAGATCCAGACGAGCAGCTGCACCTTCACGAGCGGATCGTGGACGGCGAGGAGGATAAACGAGATCAGCGCGACGCCCGTCACGCCGTACGTCTCGAATCCATCGGCACTCGGCCCCACCGAATCGCCGGCGTTGTCCCCGGTACAGTCGGCGATGACGCCGGGGTTCCGCGCATCGTCTTCCTTGATCTTGAAGACGATCTTCATCAGGTCCGCGCCGATGTCGGCGATCTTGGTGAAGATGCCGCCTGCCACGCGCAGCGCCGCCGCGCCGAGCGATTCACCGATCGCGAAGCCGATGAAGCACGGGCCGGCGTAGTCGCCCGGGATGAAGAGCAGGATCAGGAGCATGAGCAGCAGCTCGACGCTGATCAGCAGCATGCCGATGCTCATCCCGGCCTTCAGGGGAATCGCGTGGTTGGGATAGGGCTTCCCGGTGAGGCTGGCGAATGCCGTCCGCGAGTTGGCGAAGGTGTTGACCCGGATGCCGAACCACGCCACGCCATAGCTGCCCGCGATCCCGACGAGGCTGAACAGCAGAATGATGAGCACCTTCATCGCCGGGAAGCCGCGCACCACCGCCCCGGTGGCGTCGGTCGTCTGCGCCAACGTCCCGAAGTACACGGCGACAATCGCGCCGATGAAGAGCCAGAGAATAAGAAGGAAGCGACCCTGCGTGAGGAGGTACGTCTTGCACGTTTCGTAGATCAGCTCGGAGATCTCGCGCATGGCGCGGTGCACCGGCAGGTTACGCAGCTGCGTGTACTGCGCGAGCCCGAACAGCAGGCCCAACGCGCAAATGACCAGGCCCCAGAGCAGCAGCGCGCGGCCGCCGATCCCGCCGAGGAACGTGGCCTGGTCGAGATTCGGCAGCACCAGCGCGGCTTCCCCACCAGCCGCGTGCTGGGCGGGATTCTGCAGCAATGCGAGAATCATGTGCAACAGTCTCCTGGAGTCCTGCTGGTCTGGTAGGGAGCGGGCGCCTTACTTCTCCGCGTACTCGTAGTACTCGATGCCGAGGTGCGTGATCTGCTCCTCGCCCATCATCCAGCGCAGCGTGTTCTTGAGCTTGGTCTGCTGAATAAAGAGGTCGTGCTCGGCGTACAGGCCCTGGGCGAACTGCGGGCTCTTGAAGTAGAAGGACAGCCACTCCTGGATGCCTGACAGGCCGGCGCGCCCCGCGAGATCGAAAAACAGCGCGAGGTCGAGCACGATCGGCGCGGCGAGAATGGAGTCGCGGCACAGGAAATCGACTTTGATCTGCATCGGATAGCCGAGCCATCCGAAGATGTCGATGTTGTCCCACCCCTCCTTATTATCGCCGCGCGGTGGGTAGTAGTTGATCCGGACTTTGTGATAGACCTTGCCGTACAGCTCGGGATAGAGCTCGGGCTGGAGGATGTGCTCGAGCAGGCCGAGTTTCGACTCTTCTTTGGTCTTGAACGACTCGGGGTCGTCCAGCACCTCACCGTCACGATTCCCCAGGATGTTCGTGGAGTACCAGCCTGAGAGTCCGAGCATGCGGGCCTTGAAGGCCGGCGCGAGCACGCTCTTCATCATCGTCTGCCCGGTCTTGAAGTCCTTGCCGCCGATCGGCACATGCCGCTCTTCGGCGAGCCGCTCCATCACCGGCAGGTCGACGGTGAGGTTCGGCGCGCCGTTCGCGAACGGCACGCTCTCCATCAGCGCCGCGTAGGCGTAGAGCATCGACGGCGCGATCGACTGATCGTTCTGCTCCATCGCCTGCTCGAACGCCTGCAACGATTGATGCGCGGGCCCCGGCGTGAGGAACACCTCCGTCGATGCACACCACACGACCACCAGGCGATCGACGCCGGCGCTTTTCTTGAAGGTGCGCATGTCCTCGCGCAGCTGTTCCGCCAGCTCGCGCTTGTTCTTGCCGCGCTTGACGTTCGTGCCCTGCAGCCGCTTGACGTAGTACTGATCGAAGACCGCCGGCATCGGCTTGATGCCCTGCAGAAACGGCTTGATCGGGTCGAGGTGCTCATGCCGATCGAGGACGCCCGCCTTCACGGCGGCGGTGTAGGCATCGTCCGGAATCGGATCCCAGGCGGTGAAGACGAGATCGTTGAGATCCGCGAGCGGGACAAAGTCCTTGATCTTCGGCATGCGCTTCTCGGTGCGCCGGCCGAGGCGGATCGTCGCCATCTGACTCAGCGACCCGATCGGCAGCGCGCGCCCCCGCCGCACGTTCTCAACGCCGGCGATGAACGTCGTCGAGACGGCGCCGAGGCCCACCAGCATCACGCCCAGTTTTCCCGTGGCGGGCGCGATCTCGCGTGCGCCTCCCGTCAATACCGCTGCTTGCTCCCGTGCCATCAATGTCCTTTGCGGCGCGCCGCCGCGACTCCAGGCAACGTCTCACGTTTGGGCACCGGCGACGGCGGCGGCGCGCGCGCCGCGTGCCACCCGCGCGACGTGCACCACCCGCTGGATCACGGTGATCGCGGAGACGAACGCGAGCACCGCCACAATTCCGAACAGCAGGATCCCGGGACGCCCCGGTCCCGCGCCAAACACCATCGCCGGGAAGCCGAGCAGCAGAATCCGCTCGGCCCGCGCGGCAATCCCGACTTTGCATTCCACGCCGAGCGCCTCGGCCCGCGCCCGCGTGTACGATACCAGGAGGGACGACACCAGCGCGACCAGACCGGCGGCGATCGCGCCTCCCTTCAAGGCAGCCGGCAACGGGCCGGTCACGAAGTAGAAGATCAACCCGCTAAAGACCGCGCCCTCCCCGACTCGATCGAGCGTCGAATCGTAGAAGGCGCCGAAGGCGGTGATCTTCCCGCCCTGCCGCGCAACCTGCCCGTCGAGGATGTCGAACAGCCCGCTGAGCAGGAGCAGGAGGCCGCCCAGCCGGATCGCCCCCGTGCCGAACGCCACCCCGGAACCGATCACCACGAGAGTGCCCAACGTAGTGATCGCGTTCGGCTGCACGCCGCCCCGGATCAGGCCGCGCGCCAAGGGTCCGGTCAACCTGACGAACCCGTCCTTGACGCGCTGGGGAATGACATTCATGCCGGGGGGAAGCTAATCGCCGGAGGGATTGGCGGTAGGTCCAAAAGTCCTAGTGGACCAACGGGTTGACTCGTACCTTAGCAGAGCCGTCGCCACCGTATTTCCGAGGAGCCACCATGGATCGCAGGAACCGCCCCACCACCGCCGTACTCGGTCTTCTCGTCCTCACCCTGCTAAGACCCGCTGTCCTAGGCGCACAGCAGGCGTCTGCGCCTCCCCCTCCAGCCGACGACCCGTTCGTCTGGCTCGAGGACGTGGAGGGCGCACAGTCGATGGAATGGGTGAACGCCAAGAACGCCGCTACCATCGCCCAACTCGGCGGATCACCCCTGTATCAGACGCTCTATGCTCGCATCAAGCAGATCCTCGACTCCAAGGACAAGATCGCCTTCCCCAATATCCTCGGGAGCTCGATCTACAATTTCTGGCAAGACGCCGACCACGAGCGGGGGATTTGGCGCCGGACGACATGGGCCAGTTACGCCACCGCGAATCCGTCGTGGGAGACAGTGATCGATCTGGATTCATTGAGCAAGGCTGAAGGAGCCCCCTGGTCGTGGAGTGGAGCCAATTGCTTCGAGCCCGAATACCGGCGCTGCATGGTTGCCCTGTCGCGCGGCGGGTCGGACGCGACGGAACGGCGTGAGTTTGATTTGACGACCAAGCAGTTCGTCGCCAGCGGATTCACGATCCCCGAGGCAAAGACGAGCGCCACCTGGGTCGATGACAACACCCTCCTCGTGGGCACGAATTTCGGACCTGGCAGCATGACGACCTCCGGCTATGCCCGCATCGTCAAGCTCTGGAGGCGCGGCACTCCGTTGTCGACTGCGACGACGGTGTACGAAGCGCCCGCCGACCATGTGAGCGCGGGGTCATTCAGCACGAATGACGGCGCGCGCCGCTACCTCATGATCACGGACGGGACGGACTTCTACCACCGGGCGCAATACCTCTATGACCAGGGGAAGGTCGTAAAGATCGACACGCCTGCCGACGCCGACATCCGTCTCGTGCAAGGCCAGCTCGTGGTGTACGTGCGTGATCCGTGGACCGTCAGCGGCAAGACCTGGCCGACCGGTTCGCTCATTGCGATGTCGGTCGACGATTTTCTCGCCGGCAAACGCGCCTTTCAACTCGTGACGCAGCCGGGTCCGCGTGAGACCATCAATGGCGTGACGTCCACGCGTGACTACCTGCTGCTCAACATCTTGAACAACGTGCGGGGCGAGCTGCGACGCTACCGCTATCAGGGCGGGCGCTGGACCTTCGACAAAGTGCCGGCACCGGATCTTGGCACCGTCGGCGTGGTTGCCACATCCGCGTACTCGAACGGGTACTTCTTCACCTTCACCAATTTCATCCAGCCGACAACGTTGTTCGTGACGGCGGAGAACGGCAGCGTCGCGGAAGTCAAACGGCTGCCGGCGATGTTCGACGCCGGCGGTCTCGTCGTCGAGCAGCAGGAAGCGACCTCGAAGGACGGCACGAAGATCCCGTTCTTCATCGTCCACCGGCGCGACATGAAGCGCGATGGGAGCAATCCCACGTTGTTCGGTGCCTACGGAGGATTTGAGATCGCGAGCACGCCGAGCTACAGCAGCCACACGGGAGCAGCCTGGCTCGAGCGCGGCGGGGTCTTCGTGCTCGGGAACATTCGCGGTGGCGGGGAATTCGGCCCGCAGTGGCACCGGGCCGGCTTGAAGGAACACCGGCAGCGCATCTACGACGACTTCGCGGCGATCTCGCAGCAGCTCATCAGGGACAGCATCACCAGCCCGCAGCATCTGGGCATCCGCGGGGGAAGCAACGGCGGCCTGTTGATGGGCGTCGCGCTCACGCAGCACCCGGACCTGTACAACGCCGTGCTGATTCAGAACCCGCTGCTCGACATGAAGCGCTACAACCATCTGCTCGCGGGGGCGAGCTGGATGGCCGAGTATGGCGATCCCGACAAACCCGAGGACTGGGCCTACATCTCGCAGTATTCACCCTATCAGAACCTGAAGCCTGGGGTGAAGTACCCCACCGTCATGTTCACGACGACGACGCGCGACGACCGCGTGCATCCGGGCCACGCACGCAAGATGGCCGCCAAGATGGAGTCGATGGGGATTCCGTTCTACTACTTCGAAAACACGGAAGGTGGACACGGTGCCGGGGTCACGAACGCCCAGGTCGCCAAGGAGCTCGCGCTCACCTATGTCTATCTGTGGCGGCAGCTCGGCGTGGAGCCGAGGGCTACACCCTAGGCAGATTACCTCGGCTGGATCGGTCCAGTCACGTCGACCACGACACGATAGCCTTCGAGACGCGACGGAATGCGGCCCCTTGTTCGAGAGCTGGAGTCGGCTACAAGGACCTTGATGCACCGCTCACCCTCGCACAACCCGAGCGCCGTTCCCACGACGCCGGGCAGCTTCATGAGGGAATCGGTGTGCGCGGCGAGAACTTCCTCGATGCTCTTCACAGCCACAGTGGCTCCCTCGGCTCCCCCGGGCTGCGCGCGGGAGCATGCGAATGCTCCCGCGAACAGCACCAGCGTCATTATTCGTGCGATCATCTATCGCTTGACGGTGATCGAGAAGCCGTTGCTGCTGCCATCCGGATCATGATTGAGGGATGACTTGTACACGTACCCGGTGAGGGTCATGGCCGTCACCCCGAACGAGACCGCCTTGGTCGAGTTCGGGATGGACGACAGGACGACGCTGCACGTCCCAGCTGGTCCGGTCACGCACCCCACTTCGGGAGTGGATCCGTTCCAGAGGCCTCGCACGCTCACGCCGCTCACCAGGTTATGCCGCGAGTCGTGCGCGGTGATCGTCACGGTCGCCGTCCAGTTGTTCCCGTTGCTGGCGGACACGCCGTCGAGATTCCCCACGTGGAGATTCGGCGGGTTCACGGTGATCGCGATCGGATGTGCCCGCTCGTCGCCGCGCCGGCGGTATTCCAGTTGAACGTTTGGGTCGCGCTCGCGCCGGCGGCGAGCCCCTGAATCGTCTGTGTGCCGAGCACCGCGTTGCCGAACGTCCCGTCGGTCAACACGACGTCGAAGCTGCTCGTGACGTCCGTTCCGCCCACGTTCTGCACGGTCACCACCACCGGAGCGGTATCGCCCTGCGTCACCTGGGCCGGCGCGGTGATACTCGCCAGCGTGAGATCGCTCGGCTGCGGGTTGACGGTGACCGTCGCCGAGCGCTGGTTGTTCGCGGCGTTGTCGTCCGTCAGGGTCTGGGTCGCGACGATCGTATGACCGCCCAGCGCGGCGCCCGTCGTGTTCCACGTGAAGGAGGGCGTCGCCGTGGCGCCGATCGCCAATCCCGTGACGGTTTGCGTGCCGATCGTCACGCCGGCGGTCGCGTCGGTGAGCACGACATTGAAGCTGCTCGCGACGTTCTGTCCACCCACGTTCTGGACGGCGACCCCGATCGTGGCGGGACTGCCTTGAATGACGGAGCTCGGTGCACTCACACTCGTCACCGCGACATCGTTGAGCGGAGCGTTGACCGTGATCACCGCCGAGCCGCGGTTGTTGGCGGCGTTGGCGTCGCTCAGGGTGTGGGTCGCCACGAGCGTGTGACCACCGATCGCCGCAGCCGTCGTGTTCCAGGTGAACGTGCGCGTCGCTGTCGCGCCGACGGCGAGCCCCGTGACCGTCTGAGTGCCAACCGTCACGCCCGCGCTCGAGTCGGTCAGGACGACATCAAAGCTGCCGCTGACATTCAGTCCGCCCACGTTTTGGACCGTAACCCCAATGGAAGCGGTGCTCCCCTGCGTCACGGTGCTCGGCGCGACCACGCTGCTCACGGCCACGTCGGTCACTGGCGGCGCTTGCACGTCGATCCCGATCCCGATGCTGTTGTTCGCCGGATTGGCGTCCGCGAGTTTCTGCGTCGCGAACAGCGTGTGTCCATTGAGTGCCGCGCCGGCGGTATTCCAGTTGAACGTGCGTGTCACGCTCGCGCCCACGGCGAGCCCCGTGATCGTCTGCGTACCGAGCACCGCGTTGCCGTATGTCCCGTCGGTCAACACCACGTCGAAGCTGGTCGTGACATCCGATCCGCCCACGTTCTGCACCGTGACCACGACCGGAGCCGTGTCGCCCTGCGTCACCCGCGCCGGCGCGGTGATCCCCGTGACGGCGAGGTCAGTCGCCGGCGGCGGAGGAGGAGGCGGGGGCGGCGGTGGTGGCGGCGGCCCGACCGGCGCAGTCACGTTGATCGCGATCCCGATGCTGTTGTTCGCCGAGTTGGCGTCGGCCAGCTGTTGCGTCGCGAACAGTGTGTGCCCGGTGACCGCCGCGCCGGCGGTGTTCCAGTTCAACGTGCGCGTCACGCTCGCGCCTGCGGCGAGCCCGGCGATCGTCTGCGTCGCGACCGTCACGCCGGCCCACCCGTCGGTCAACACGACGCCGAAGGTGGTCGTGACGTCCTGCGAGCCCACGTTCTGGACCGTAACCACGACGTGGGCGGTGTCGCCCTGGGCCACCGAGGAGGGCCCGGTGATGCCGGTGACGGCGAGATCAGTTCCCGGTGGAGGCGGAGGCGGAGGGGGCGGCGGCGGCGGCCCGGACGGGGCGGTCACATTGATCGCGATCCCAATGCTGTTATTCGCCGAGTTGTCGTCCGGCAGCTTC
>WNGL01003842.1_pt1 | contig 18088 bp, 24 predicted proteins | sample 5400591 | NCBI WGS metagenome assembly WNGL01 (sample SAMN13153377, study PRJNA577476) | soil metagenome | isolation source: 80 cm soil or saprolite under Garry oak tree replicate 1 | place: USA:California | collected 2016-06-15 | reverse complement strand
AAATAAACTTTTGAAATATGGTCCATATTTTGTCATTATCGGCGGATGAGATGTGATTGGTATCATATCTATCCACCTTACGCTCTTTTGTTAAAAACGATATTAAAATTTAGTCGCAAAAGTGCAAAACTTTAGTAAATCATTATTTGTAACTATATGAAAATAAGTATATAAATAAAATACTACCTATGAAATTTCAAGTAAAGATTTTTCTAGTCAATTTTGGAACATTAATACTACTATTATTTATCTTCAGTCCTCAAACATATGCAGATTATTCAATTACTGAATTACGCTCACTAGGTAACAGTAACAACTTAACTTCTGCTACGAAAATTAATAATAATGGACAAATTATTGGACGTTGCACATTAACTTCTTCACAAAAAAACTTTGCATGCCTTTGGGATAATGGAAATATAAAGCCAATTATTAATTTCGGTTCTGACATGGATGGAGTTACAGCAACAGATATTAATGATCAAGGACAAATAGTTGGATCAATAACTAAGTCCAATTCTAATGGATTCCAACAAATCCCTTTTTTGTGGAAAAAAGGTAAATATACGGATTTATCTTCACTATTTCCTCAAAACTCGAGACCTACACCAGCTGCGATAAACAATAATGGTCAGATAGTTGGGAGTTTTTGCATTAATCCAAATTGTCAAACACATGCTTTTCTAATAAATCATGGAACACTGACAGATTTAGGTTCATTCAGTGGTGATTACAGTTCTGCCACAGACATTAACGATAACGGACAGATCGTTGGTACATATGGTTGGATCAGTAAGGGGAGAGCACATGGTTTTATCTGGCAAAATGGCACGATGATTGATTTAGAGGATGTGAATAGTACTGATAATGTACAAGTTGCAGGTATAAACAATTCTGGACAAATAGCTGGTAGTAGACAAATAAATAGTGCTACAGATTGGCAAGCCTTTAGGTGGGATAGTGGAGTATTTACTAATTTAGGAGACTTAAACAATGTTACACCAAACCCGCATTATAGTCTGGCAAAAGGGATAAATGATAATGGTGAAATTGTTGGAGAAAGCAATTATGTTGATCAGAGTGGTGTCGCATACTTGAGAGCTTTCTTATGGAAAAATGGAAATATTATTAACTTAGGTTCTCTTGTGCAAGGCTCTTCTTCTTATAGTTCAGCGACTAATATAAACAATAATGAAAAAATCGTGGGATATAACTGGGGATATTACAATAATGACTCATCCCAATTTTTTCTAAAGGCTTTATTATGGCAATAAGATATATAGATTTGTTATATGAAATCTCACAATAATATTATTCTAATTCTAGGATTATTCCTTAGTCTACTATTTATTTTTGTAGGATCTGTAAAAGCATCCCCCTCAAATAATCCTATTTTTGCAACAATTGAACAAGTACAACAAATGATAAATAATGCAAATAATAATCCAAAAACTTTAAAAGTTTTCGATACAAACGGACATGAACTTGGACTTTATGTAGGTGGTTTTAACAATCCCACAATGATATTTATTCAATCACTAAACAGAGTTTATAATATACCAGAAATACAAGGTAATGGGGCTAGTCAAAGTCAAGTTGCACCATTTTTTACTTCAACTGATTGTTCTGGAACTCCGTATAGTAGTTTACCAGGAAACTTAAATAGTGCAGTGAATGAAGTGTATAGGTATGTTCCAGGATATTATTATATATTCACACGAAATGTCACTCCCCGTACGCTTGATGTAAAATCTTCACTTTATGACTCTTTCTCAACTACAGATACACCCGTAACTTGTGAAAGTAGAAATGAAACTCGCTCAGGATTATATCCTTTACTACCTGTTACTTTACCATTCACTGAACCTGTATCATTCCCACTTCAATTAAAATATAAATAACATTATTTTTTTGCTTTGCCACTTTTTCTGCCAGCATCAATTGCTTCTTTTCTGTAAAAATGATGTGCTCGACCAAATTTGTAAGCAGCGATTCCTCCGCTTTGTGCAATATTAGTTCATTTTGCATTATCCAAAGAGGCGAATCCTCTTTTACTTTTACTCATCTTTATTATAATCATTTTTACTCAAATTAAGTTTGCAAGTATAATTGCTGTAAAAAGAGTTATGCCATTTTATTTTTCACTTGCTATACTTAAATAACTTTATATGCGATTTTCTTGGCTTACCAAACAAAATGGGCTTGCACTTATCCTTTTATTTTCTATTGATATCATTTTCTTTCTCATGAGTGCCTCACAACTTTCTTTTAATAATCCATTTCTAAGTATAATACTTATGTTTATTATGTTACTTCTTGCCGGATTAACAATACGTTATATACAACGGTTAGAAAAAGGTGCTGATGGTGAAGATAGAGTAAGACAGCAACTAAAAAGTTTACCCTTTGGCTTCAGTTATCTCAATGATTTTAATTACAATAATCGAAACAGTGCTGATTTGGTTGTTATCGGACCAACAGGCCTTTTTACGATAGAAGTAAAAAATTATTATGCTAGAGAAATAACTTGTCGGAATGATACGTTATTTGGTGATGGTAGACTTCTCAAAAAAAACGTTATTAATCAAGCATATGCAGAGAAGAAAAATCTACAAGCATATCTTGCAACCGTAGGCATTAATAATCTTCCCATTTATCCAGTTGTTGTTTTTACAAATTCTAGAACAAAAATAAGATTGGGACCCAAAACAATAAATGGAGTTTATGTTGTTGGAATGGCATGGATTCACAAAATGATTTTGGAACGCTCACCTGTTTTGACAGAAGAGCAGTGTGGTGTCTTAAAATCTCATATTCAGAAGTATTCAAGTATAATATAAAGTCTACTTCGGCCGAAATTGCATAATTGACACATTCAACTTTTTGATATAAATTTTAATATATAAGACTGCCTGATTTGGCAGTCTTTTTTGTTAATAACCATTATGGGAAATGCAGTGGCAGTGATGCGTGTTTCTTCAGAAAAGCAGGGTTTTGACGGTGACTCTATTGAACACCAAAAAGACCAAATTGATCTTTATGCATCCACTCGTAATATTACCATTAAAAAATACTTTATCTTTATAGAATCAGCCTCCAAAGAGCAGCAACCTGTTCAGGAGGCTATTGACTACTGCAAAAATCTTAAGAATAACATTGATTTCTTTATCATCAAATCTATTGATCGTTTTACTCGTGGCGGGTCATCTCTCTATGACCATATGAAAACCGAACTGAATAAACATGATGTAAAGCTTATAGATATTTATGGAGTAATAAGTAATCAAACAGTTAATACTCTTGAGAATTTAGGAGTTTCTTATTCTTGGAGTGTCTACAATCCAAGCAAAAAATCAGAGTTACTTGAAGCTGAACGCGGACACGATGAGGTAAGGGATATTCTAAGTCGTATGATCGGCTCTGAAGTACGTTATACGAGGCTTGGATATTGGGTAAGACAAGCGCCATTCGGATATCAAAGTGTAAAGACTGAAACAACTCATGGTAAAAGATATATTCTTGCTCCACACCCTAAAGAATCTGTATTCATAAAACGGATGTTTGAACTAAAAGCACAAGGAAGCATGCTAGATCATGAAATCATAGCTCAGATAAATCTCATGGGATTTAAGACTCGAAAAATGTACCGCAGAGACCCTCGTGATAGAAACAAAGCAATTGGGGTCATAAATCAAAATCCGCTAGGACTTAAGTTATTTGATAGATTAATTAAAAATCCAATATTTGCAGGGATCATAGTTCAAAGATGGACAAATTACAAACCAGTAAAATGCCAATTTGAGGGTCTTATTTCAATTGAAACATTTAACAAAGCAAATGCAGGAAGAGTAATGCTTATTATTGAAAATGGTGAGTTAATATTCTTGAGAGGTAAACCGTTAAAGAAAAAGCTAGTATCTACATCTATTAGTCTTAGATATCCCTATAAACGTATAATCCTCTGTCCCAAATGCCGACGAATGTTTTATGGTAGTGCATCTCGTGGTCGTCTGGGTAACCACTACCCTTCTTATCATTGTAGTAAACGTGGTCATTATTATCGGGTCCCATTGAAAAAATTACATCAAACAGTTGTCGATTATCTCAACGAGATTAGAATAAAAGATGAATTTATTGATAACATTCAAACAGAATTTAGAGAAGAACAAGAAACAAAAACTCAAAATACCTCATTTCAGGCATCTTCGATAAAAACAAGAATAACTCAAATTAATCTGGAAACTGAGCTTATTATCGAAAAGATAAATGTTTTACATACAGAAGTTGCTCTTAAATCTCTCGAAGACAAATTAGAAAAGCTTAATAAAGAAAAAATTGAACTGACTGAAATACAGAAAAAAACAGATCGACAACTACAAGTGAATAAAACAACAACGAATAAACAAATATTAGCACCAAAAAAGTCAAATAAACTGCCCGAATTTATAATTAATGACCAGGATGCTGCCAGAAAGACCAAGCTGTTTAACAGATTATTTGAACAGCTTCCGACATATGAAGAGTTAGTAGAAAAGACAGCAATACTGAAGCCGGAGTTTGAAATAATCGAATAAATATTTTTTCAAGGAGATAAAAGTGATATACTACCCTCATGAACAATAAAAATCTAAAAATAATTGGCGAAAGACTTAAGGCAGCACGAGAAAAACAAAAATTAACCCAAGTTGACGTTGCAAATGGTACTGGGATAGCAGTAAATTATTACGCGATGGTGGAACGTGGCGAGACAAACCTTACATACGACAAAATTAACAAGCTTTACAAATTTCTTAAGCTGAAAAATACGGATATTCCGTTATAAACAGATTTAATAGGATATGGTATCTCAAGAAATGCTTGATAAGTTCAAAGCACTCTACTATCGTAAATATAATGTTAAATTAAGCAATGAAGAAGCTGTTGAGATGGGCAATGGATTAGTTAATCTAATGGAAATTTTGCTCAAACCTAGTAAGACTGAAAAATAAAACTAAACGTCTTTTTAATGAATGATTTTGTCTTTTTTCGGTAAATTTACTTCAAATTTTTCATTTACCTTCATTTTAAATAATTGTAATATTTTTAAGAAAATTTCGGCATTTGAATCATCGGCATTTTGCGGATCAACTATTTGAAGTAATATAAGTACGTCATCTTTTGATGAAATATCAAGTTTACGGGCAAGAGCAGAGCTATATGCTTCTTTAATCTTATCACCGTTCTCCTTGATCCATTCTTTTGATAATTCGTATCTTTTCATTTTCTGTGTTATATTATAACTCATTAGGATCTTGATCCGTTTTCTCAAACATCGTGCGTAAATCCTCCCAAAAAGCTAAGGATCGTTCGAATAGACTTGCGTTCGGGTCACATGAAACTAATCTTTGTGAGCTGAAATAAGTTGTTTTACCATTCTTGGCATTATCTCTGCTATCTACATTTTCTCTTTCAAATTTTTATGGTGTAATTTCCTGAGAGATAGTGAATTGTTGTTTGAGAAACTGAGGGGCATTAAGGATCATGTCAAGACGTTGGGTAAACGTGACAGTTGGATCAAGCGTATCATTGCCGCAGAGGTCACGATTGTTTTGGAAAGTACCACCATTTCCTAGAGCATTCACCACAACAGAACCTGCAACATTGAGTCTCAGATCAGTACAATTGCCTTGGGAATTGACAATGAAGGATTGTCCGGCGATAAACCAGCCATCAAGATTGGAAGCTGTGGCGTTTGCCGCAGAACCGACAGTTGGTGTGACAATAATATTTTTTGCTGTTGAGAAAAGAGCGGTAGAACCATTCGGGACAGTAATAGCTCCTTGAATGGTAAGCGTGCCATTGATAAGGAAGAGATAGTTACTGTTATTTTTAAGATTGTCCGCATTCAAGGTGACATCCCCAGTTGCCAGATAAATGCCGTGAGCTAAGTTGTTAGGGAGCGTACAATTGGTCAGGGTACACACAGATGACAAATTTGTCGGGATGATCGAAGCATTTTGAGCTTTTGCCAAAAGAGAAGAATAAGCAGTAGCAAGAACAGCAGGAGAAGAAAAGAGTTCAGGATAGGAAGAGTCGCCAATAGTTTGATTGGAACTTGATGCTTGTCCCTGACCAAAGGTGGGATTGGTATCGCCTGAGAAAGCAAGCGGAGGTGTTGAACAGGTTGCAGCTGTGGTAAGTGCCACTTGGCCAAGCGGCAAGAGATCAGTAATGCCAGTATCATTACGGATATCTCCACAGGTTGTTTGAAACCAGGGATAGGTATTGGTTATGCCAAAATTTAAGTTAGTGATATCTCCCGCAGTACAGAAAGCACCTGGTGTGCCATTCACACTGCAGCCTGGGCCAATGGTTACTGAAAAGGAAGGTGGTGGACCATTGAGCGGTGAGGTAAGATAGTATCCTGCAGGAAGCGAGGTATAGCTGACTGTTACTGCTCCGGCCAAAACATTATTTATCGTAAAAGAACCATCTATGTTGGTGGTCACTGTCCCTTTATTTGTAGAAATACCGGGTGTTGCGGGATAGTTGCTTTCGCTGGCATCTTTAATTTTATTTTTATTCGCATCACTAAAAATATTTCCGGTAATGGTATAACTAGGTATGGGTGTTGGTATAGGTGTGGGTGTGGGTGTTGGAGCGGGGTTTAATGTAGGCGTTGGAGTTGGAGGTGGGGGAGAAGAAGAAACACCTTGTGTCAGATTAGTTGATTCCCCCGTAATATTAGCACATACTTGTTTTAGATAAAATTGACCATAGGGGTTGGTGAAAACGATACCATAATCTATTGCAAGGCTATTAGCCACATTATTAGTAAAAGCCAGATCAGGAGTATTACCCGGTGGATAATATCCTTGCTGTGAGTCAAGCCCGGCATTGGGCACGCCTGTGTCCCAATCCACAAGGACATTCCATTGTACTGAATAGCCAGGATGTTTGCCTGAATCATAATAGTTGACTAAATCGACAATTGAAAGTTCTCCTGTAGGAGCCGAATTAAAATGGTTTTTTGCATACGCTATTCCATTTTGAGAGTTTCCATTGAATTTAGATGAATCCTGACCCAACATAATATCGATTAAGCCGGCAGCTGTTACTTGATCATTTATAGTACTAGTATCATTTAGTCGCGCCCACAGTGTATTTTCAAAGCTCTGTGCAGTAACGTTTCCAACAGGGGATCCGAAACCCGAATAAGGGACATTTGAAGTTATATTAAACATAAACGAAGTAGCTTTAATCGGTTTGGTACTAAAGTAGCCTGTCATACAATTTGTTCCGAAAAAATTGTAAGTGCCTGGTATTGATGGACAAGGAGAACTAGAGTCAACATATGCAGGAGCTAAAAATTCTATAGATACACTAGCAAAGAATATCAATAAAAAAAATTGTAAAGAAATTTTCATTGTTTTTTATTTTTGTAATTGTTTAATTTCATCTTCATACCGTTGCCTATCTTGAGCAGAACCTGGATAATCAGAGGGCATAATCTCAAGACATTTTTGAAAGTAAGAAATTGCGCCTTTTTTATCTCCCAGCTTTTCAGATATTAAGCCGGCGCCCTGACATTCACTGTATGTAATTCCGCTGTATTGTTCCGATTGTTTAAATATTGCAAGTGCTTTTTGGTATTGACCGGCATTGGCAAAAAGCGTTGCCGCCTGAAGAAGGGATCTATATCGTTCAGTTTGATTTGAATCCTTAGAGGCAAAAGAAAGAAAAGAGTTGGCAGCATTTATATACCCATCTTGGGTTTGTGTATGCCTTGCCGAATTTAACAGGTTTTCATAGTGTGAACTCGATGGAGTTGTTTGCAAAGTAGGTACTGTATATCTTTGTACATTTTTTGTTGGTGTATTTTGACGCAGTATATAAACAAGCATAAATACGACAAAAAGGAATAAAAAAGAAGTTACTATATAAGAAGCAGGATTGCTTTTCTTCTTTTGCGTCAGAAAATCAGTTTTTGGTTGTAAATTTTGTTGAGAAAATGAATTATTCATTGGCTTTAATGCTTAAATTCTTGTATATATGCTTGAAGTGTTTGAGGATAAGCACTGCTCAAAGGAATAATGCCATCATTATCAGGATCAAAATAAGATTGAAATGCCATAGTATTATTTGCAACAAACGAACCTATTCCTTTTACATAATAGGGATCATCTCCAAGTCCTCCTGATGAGCTAAACTGCGTTCCCCATTCTGGGATACTCATCGGTTTTCCATGCTGAGATGCAAATAGTTGCACGGCATTCAAACTATCCGGTTCGGCAGCAAGCTGCTGGAAGGTTGCTACCGATTGTGTAGGTTTCGAACCATTACAAAACGCATCATATAAATCAACCCCAATAATATCAACATAACTGTCACCTGGATACCAGTTAGCAAGAGGAAAATTTTCTACACATGCGTTTGGATTCCAATCAAAGAGAAAATGTGCACCTGGAACCGAACGCATAGCAGTTACTTCTTGTGCAAAACATTTCCCCCATGCCTGTTGCTCTGCAGTTGTTGTGCCCATAAAGTCTTTTTCCCAGTTTCCGTTCATTTCATCTCCCAAGCGAATAACCGAATACCCAAACCCACCATTGATAAGATTCTGAGCATAGGTCTTAGCATAACTATTGTATTGCCCTTGATCACATGCTGTCTCCCATGGTAAAGGATTATTGATATTTGAAACACTGTCGGGAATAAGGTCTTGCGTCATAATCATGGTTCGTATGGTTGGCGCAGCTTGTATCCATGCTGTGTAGCCATATTGGGAACCTAAAATCCACGGGGTATCCCAATCTGACCATGCTGGATCAGCGTTGGTAAAGGTTTCTATACAATTGTAAGTGATTCCAGTTGCTTGTTCTGCAGCTGTAAATTTTGGTTCCCAAGGATAGGATCCAACATAAATACAATTTGTCTTTGAATTGCTTGCTTGTACGAGGCTATTCGGGCGACTTCCTGTCACAACTGGAGCTGTTACAGTTGTAGTTGGTGTTATTTGTTGGGTCAGTGTAGGGATACCACTTGTTGGAAAACCTACAGTTTGAGTAACTGCAGTAGATGGAATTGTCGATGGAGATGCTGTTGGGCAAGGATTAATGCTTGGTTGAGCTTGCGAAGGTGGTATATTTACGGTTGGCATAATGCCGTTTGTCGGCTGAATTGTTGGGGCGATACTGGGAGGAGTAACAGGTGTAGTTCCACCACCTAATAAAATGCGTAATATATTGAGGAGTTGGATAAAAAATCGTAGTAAAAGACTTATGAAGTTACTAATTCTTCCATTTGTTGCTTTTGTGTGCACTTTGATAGCTTTTATCGATACTGAGCTAGTACTCGTAGCACATGGATTTGTCGTGGGAGCTGTAGTAGTTTGGGAGGGAGGTGTTGATGGCGATGAAGATGGAGATAGTGAAATAGCCGACGAAGGGCCAGGAATCATAGTAGGACAAGAGCCGAGACAAAATTGCGTTGGTGTAATAGGTTGAAGAGTATTTGCAGCAAATACTCGTTGAGCAAATAATTGATTTAAGGAAGAGAGAAAAAGAATGAGTAAAATAACCAGTAATTGAAGATAAATTTTCACTATATTAATAGTCTCATATTTAAAAAACAAATGTCAATGCAAATGGAATTTATGCGCAACATGTCAAGTGACGTTTTTTTATGACTATCGTTTTACAGTTACATTCACGTAATTAGAATTTTAGTAGAAATTCGCTCCACAATCGCTTATAATGAGTTTAAGAATGACAACTACTACAGTTTTAGAAATCAATGATTTAGTAAAAAGCTATGGTACGTTTAGGGCAGTCGATAATATTAATTTTTCAATAAAGAGAGGTGAAGTGGTTGGTTTATTAGGACCCAACGGAGCTGGCAAAAGCACGACCATTCAAATACTTCTTGGATTACTGACACCTACTTCCGGCCGCATAAGTTACTTCGGCATGGATTTCAATAAACAACGTTTGACAATTCTTGGCCGTATTAACTACCTTTCAGCCTTTAATACACTGCAAGGAAAAATCACCGTTGAACAAAATTTGCGCGTTTTTGCTGATGCCTATAGAGTTAAACAGCCCAATCAAAAAATGAATGAATTGCTAGAATACTTTGGTGTAACAAAACTCAAAAAAAGAGTGCTATGATAATTTATCAGCAGGCCAAAGAACGCGCGTCAACCTTGTTAAAGCTTTTCTTAACGATCCTGAACTAATCTTAATGGATGAGCCTACTGCTTCGCTTGATCCTGATATTGTCGATAAAGTTCTTACGATAATTGAAGATCTAAGAAAGCAACATCAGCTAACAATTCTTTACACTAGTCATAATATGCAAGATGTTGAGCGAATTTGTGACCGCGTTATTTTTTTATCACATGGCAAGATTGTCCATGAAGCTCATACAAAAGATCTACCGAGTCTACATAAATTATTTTTGCAAATTGCACGGGAGGAGCCAGAATCATGAGATGGTCTTCAATAAAAGCTGTTTTACGTCAGGAAATCTATGTAACCCGGGCTTCATGGGAAGTAATTTTTGATATCTTTATTTTTACTTTGGCATATATTTTGCTTTTTGGTTTTATAGCAAACTATCTCTCGAATAGTAGTAGTGGCAATAATAAGCTGCAGATTGAGAGTCTTGTTATTGCCGTGGTTTTCTGGAAAGTTCTACGCATTAATCAGTATAGTACCTCAGTAAGTAGTATGTGGAACGTCTGGTCACATAACTTGAGTAACATTGTTCATCGCTCCGATTAGAGTAAGTGAATATCTGGCAGCGCACATTATTATGGCAACGATTAAATCTCTGTTTATTTTGTTTTCTTCTATTATAATAGTCAGTTATGTTTTTCATATAAATCTGCTGAGTTTGGGTCTGGGGCCAGTGTTGTTTGCTTATTTCAATATGGTTATCTTTGCGACTGCAATCGGTTTAGTTTTAATCGGATTGGTGTTTCAATTTGGCACCAAAGTGCAGGCTTTGACTTGGGGTGTAATCTTTATAATTCAACCATTTTGTGCAGTCTATTTTCCAATTAATATTTTACCGACGTTTTTGCAACCGATTGGCTACATCTTTCCAGCAACCTATTTTTTTGAATGGCTTCGGGCACTCTATGAGAACGTAAGTTTCAACAGTAATCTCCTAGTGGCTGCTTTTGTTTTTAATCTTGCTTATTTAGCTCTTGCCTGTTGGATATTTTCACTTCAACTTGCTTCAGCTAAAAATAGTGGTCAACTTGTTCGTAACGATCTTTAATCTTCTCAATAAGACTTTACCGCTTTTTCAAATAATGTCGGGAGTAGTCCTAATGAATCGTGTTTTTTCTTTAATGCACGATATTCTGTTCCATTATAAATACGATTAAATTCTGATTGGTCCAAAAAAGTACTTGAATACAACATTTTAATACCATCATGATTAAAACAAAATTCATCGATAGATTTGGTAGCATAATAATCTGGCTTATTCAAAATCCTCTTAACAAAACTATAACTTCCTACATTGAGATAAAGCATATCTTTTTTTAAAGGATAAAGAGTTGCTTTTTCCGGAACCTTAATAGGAGTAATAAGAAGCGGCAAACCACAAAGATCAACAGTTTTTAAAACAAAAAGCAACAAAGAATCCGAATATTCCCAAGGCACCTCCCAATCTTGAATTAATCTTTCAACCTGTTCATTTGCTTTTCTTTTAAATAGGTCAGTAAGTTGTTGTCCATATTTTGTATAAAAACCTGAATTTCTCATATGTTGCGGAGCGAATTTACGAAAAATTAGGAAAAGATGATTCTCGGGTATGTTCCAAAACCATTCAGGATCATAACGAAATACAAAATCTTTCATAGGAAGTGATAGTTGTCCAGGTTTACTTATCATTTTATAAAAAATTGTTTTTCCATAAATACTGACTGTAGTAACAAGCGAATCTGTTTGTCTTGCAACTGTTAGATACTGTTCGTTCCCTGAATATACCAAGCTTTCAATAGCATCATTTAAGGGATCGCGTGTAGCTGATTTTAAAGCAATAAGTAATTCGGTTATGTCATCAAACCGTGTGGTCGTAAGAGTCATAGAGGGCAAGACTTTACGCAATTTTATCGTTGCTCTCAGAATATAGCCAAGAGTTCCATATGAATTTGCAAGACCGTAAAATAAATCCTTATATTGATTATTTGCCGAACATGTCACAATCTGTCCATTTGATAAAAGTACATCTGCTTCTACCAAGCCGTTATGAACAAAACCATATCTGAATGTGTTTGCTTCTATGCCAATGCCGACAGTTGCGCCGCCGATAGTGATATGTTTTAATTCAGGAGTAATAAGAGGTAAAAACCCATGAGGAAGAACAAAGTCAACAATCTGCTCGTAGGTAGTTAACCCTTGCACGTCAAGCGTGAGATTGTCAGAATCTAAATAAAGAGGTTTGTTAAAGTTGCTTAAATCAGTTTCTCGCGCGGTCAATTTTTTTCTTCTCTCATAGCGGAAGAGATTGGAGATTGTTTTTTTCTTTACTCGTAATTGTTGCGTATTCCCAGCCAAACTTATCTCAAGTTGTTTAAGCATTGATGTATGTTTGGCTCGCAGATCAGTTTGCATATCCTACCGTACAGCTTGATAAACTTCGAGTCGTTTACTTTTGGAAAAGACGATTTGAAAAAGCTGCATGCCTCTTGCCTTGAAACCACCAGCTGAACTAAGTAAATAAAATTTCCACATTCTATAAAATCGTTTATCATACTTTTTGGGGTATTTCTTTGAAAGTTCAGGCCATGATTTATCAAAATTACTAAACCAGCTCATAAGTGTAGGATAATAATAGCACCCAAAATTCTGGAGATCTTCTATAGTAAATTTATGCTCTGCCGCTTTGGCAATTTGGGCAATTGATGGCAGGTGCGAGTTGGGAAATATATATTTTTCAGCCCATGGATCAAATGAGGTTACGGATTCATTGCCGCCAATTGTATGAAGAAGCAAAAGACCTTCCTCTTTAAGACAATTATTCAGAAATGTAAGATAGATTTCATAATTTTTATGGGTAACATGTTCCATCATGCCAATTGAGGCAATCCTATCAAATTTTTCAGGTTTCATCTCACGATAATCCATATATCGTATCTCAACGGGAAGACCAAGGCATCGTTCACGGGCTTTTTTTGCTTGTTCTTCGGAGATGGTAAAACCGACCACTTTAACACCATAAGTAGCTGCCGCGTATCTTGCAAAATTTCCAAAACCACATCCGGTGTCCAGAAGTTTCATACCTGGTTTGAGATATAATTTGCGGCAAACAAGATCCATTTTAGCTATTTGAGCATTATCCAGGTTTGCAGGGTCCTTCCAAGCCGTATGTACATCGCCCATATCTTTCCAATAACCGCAGGTATAGTTCATATCCTTGTCCAACATTTTTTCGTATAATTCATTTCCGACATCATAATGAATTTTTCCAACCTTGTAAGCTCTTCCTACAGTTGATGTATTCATAAATTTATTTCTGATGAGAAAAGCCAACATTTTGAAATTTTTGTTTATCTTATCTGGAATGTTGGCACGTGAAATTCTTGCCATTGTCTCGTCAAGCGCTTCTGCATTCCACCAGCCATCCATATATGACTCACCGGCACCAATCGAACCGTCAGTTAAAACGCGTTTATAGACTCTTTTATCATTCACCTGTATGTCCCATGGATTTTTACCATTTATTGTAATATCAGCCAACGCGAGTAGTTCTTGTACTGTTTTTTCGTACTTATCCATTATTTTATTTTATACTTGAAAGTCTTAATTCGCAAGATGGAAGAGTTTAAAAATTAAGTTTATTCTAAACAATTAGGAACAGCTAAATGGAGTAAGATTATTTAATTCCATTGTGTTAAGTACATCCATAACATCGCTCTTATATAGTTCTACTACTGATGGCTCAGGAGCTGTAGGCGCGTTTTCAGGGGCGACATGAATAACGCTACCAGGATAGGTAATTGAAACGGTAACTGTAGCTTTATTGGCCGGAATTGTCCATGTATTAAAAGTGTCATCATGAGCTGCGGGAAAACCGGCAAGTTTTGTTGTCAAAGGTTGATCTAGTGGACAAGTTGGAGTTCCATTATAAACTTGTATCGTTATTCCTTCTGTTTTGGGCACGTAGAGTTGGGATATCTCAACTTGCTGTGTGACTGGGTTGGGCGTATTTAAGCCGGTAGTATTGGTAGCTACTTCTTGTTCAGCTGTCCATTTTGTGGGGACTCTAAGCTTGACATAGTGAAGTGAATCAGTATATGTTTTCATAGGTTCAGCATTATCGGTCGTGAATAATTTATTTGTGGAAGAAAGCAAAAAATAGAGCGCTACTAAAATTAATGCTACCAAAATACTTCCTAACCAAGATTTTGGATTCCGGTTTGGAATTGTAAAGTCTGATATTCTAAAACCGGTTACGGTATTTGTATCTTCTCTAGTATAAAGCATAGTAATTAGATCTTACGATAATTTTTACAAATGTTTCCAGGTTTGTGTAAAATTACCGCCCGTTATATTTGAAACCTGATCAAGTATTGTTCCACTTCGCACTATATTTGAACACGCCAAGCCAGGTGCGCCTGCCAAATATGTCTGCTTAGAACCATTAATCGAAAATTGACTATTATTAAAAGTAACATTTACGGGATTAAAAGGTGGTAATTGAGCCCTTTGCGTTCCCTGATCCTCTATAAGGATTCCTGTCTGTCTTTGGATTCCACTAACAATTGAGGTATATCCAGTATCAGTTGTAGTAATAGTATATAACCATCCTCTTGTCACGTTTTTTACAGTGGTTGTAAAACGACCTTTACTGGTCATTGTTACACTGGTATACACATGGTCACCTGGTTTAACTGGATCTTGTGCAGGAAGTGTTATAGATGGTCTAGGATATGCTTCTGTCCAGACCGTATAACGAGCAGGTGAACAAGAATCGAAGCTTCCAGCTTGTACAAGCATATTGTTGGTTTGTATACCAGGCCAAGTGGAAAATCCTTGTGCTTGAGGATTGCACGTAGTAGCAACAACATTCCATTCTGAGCCAATACTGACCTGATTTGCATTGGCAGGAGGTGTAAAAACATATCCACCATACCCTGATCCATTATTATCGGTATTATTTGAACATGTTAATTTTTGTGTGGGTGTTGTACATTTTTGTGGATTTACATTTGCTGTTATTTCTACTCTTCTGTTCAGAGCGCGGCCTGCTGGGTTATCTTTCCCATTTATGGTGTTGGGCGCAATAGGTTTGAGCTCTCCATTTGCCACAATGATATATTTATTTGTTGAGGCACCCTTCCTTACTAAATAATCTTTTACTGCCTGCGCGCGCTGCTGAGAAAGCAATTTGTTAGATGCTTGCGAATCAATTGAATCCGTATTACCTGCGACTGTCACAATTGCTTTTGGATATTTTTTCAGCGCAACTGCATAATTATCCAACGCAGGTATATCTATAGTTCTCAGCTTAAACACAGAAAAATCAAAATGTATAATTAATTTATCAAGACTTGGGGGTGTTGGAAGACAAGCGGGAGTCGCTGAACTACTCGCAGGAGGAGTGGGCGTGATTGTTGGTTTGGGTGGATTCGATATCGCTACAAAACCTGGAGAAGGAGTGCGTGTAGGGCATACAGTAGGTCGAGTGCACGCTTTTCCGCCTCCTAATATCAAACAATAGAATGGTACAGGACTACATGCAGTGGAGGCGCTGGAAGTAGCTTGATTTACTGAGGCTGCATATTGTGTCAATATTTGAGGTTTCTGGATAAAGGCGACTAATACCAATGAAACAAACAATATGAGGCAGGAAATTACTATATTTCTTGAAACCGGTATGGACAAAAAGTGAAGTCCTTTTAGGAAAGGCTTTTTATCGAGATTCTTTTGATGTTCTTTACTTGAATCCACTAACTCAAGCGTAATAGATTATCCCAATCTCTGTCAAGTAATGAAAATAAATAGCTTGCCAGTCTGGTATAATCGTTTAAAGTGCTCCATAATGTCTCCTCACATAACGGGACACGTTCAGATATGTATGCTCGCTCTGTTGTTATTAAATTAGTTATTTTTGTTGTTGGTTTTAGCCTTCTCTTTTGGGCTGTTCGGATGAGCAATATCCTTCCGCAAGCAAGATTAAGTAATGATATTAAATCGATACCGGTTCTTTTTGGTGTGGGAAACTTTCTTTTTAGCATTATTTCAGGTTTTGTTATTCAAGCACAATGGCACAAGTGGGATATTCTCATGGACGCAACCCGTGGAGAAGTGAGTACGCTCAGACAACTTTTTATCGTGGCGCATCATTTTTCGGTGAAAGAACGCAACGATATAAGATTTCATATCTATCGGTATTTGGATACTTATTGTAAAGTTTCATCCAACGCAAAAGGCAAGAATTTGTTGTACCGATCACGAAAGGTTGATGAAGCGTTGATGCGGATTGAAGATACTATGTTTGCCGTTTCCAAACGCAATCCGGACGTCGGTAACTTTGCGTTTACTTATTTAACAAGAGCTATGGAATATCGGGAAATTAAATTGCAAAGTAGTGTGCATATGTTGCCTCTCCCAATCCGCGTTTTTCTCCTCTTTGCCACAGGATCGGTGATTGTCGGATCGCTTTTTATGCCCTTTGCCAATCTCATGTACAATTATTATTTTACTCTTGTTGTTGCTTCGCTCGCTTTTGGCATCATTATGATTGTTGATGATTTTGATAATCCATTCCGTCCGGGAATTTATTATCTGTCAGTCGACGCACATAAAGAGTTGCGAAACGAAATTCGATCAAAACTAGAGTATTACGCTTTTGATTTTAAAAAAGCAGAGAAGAAAGAAATTGCAGAAGGACATGAGGCATAATTTTGAACCTTGACGCATCGTACGATATTTTGTACTATAGTTAGTATGAATAATTTAATTGCAATATCAGATGCAAGAGCAAATTTACCTGAACTTGTTAATAGAGTAAATAAAAATCTTGAGAGAGTTACAATTACTATTAACGGACAGCCGAAAGCTGTGCTTGTTTCAGAAGAAGAGCTTGCATCTCTTGAAGAAACCGCGGAAATTCTTTCCGTTCCAGGCGCAAGAAAAGATATTAAAGAGGGACTCAAACAAGCGAAAAAAGGACAGGGTATTCCTCTTTCTCAACTAAAATAATGTGGTATGCAAGTAATAATAACCCCGAAAGCTCAAAAGCAATACGAGCATCTACCGAAATCAGAACAGAAAAAAGTTAAGAAGAAACTCCAGTCACTAGAAACGGATCCGTATACAGGAAAGAAACTTACGGGTGAATTTAGTGAGCTTAGATCCGTAAGAGCATGGCCCTACCGTATAATTTACTACATACATGAGCAGTCTCAAAAATTATATATTACTTCAATACAACATAGGCAAGGAGTATATAAAGCCTAAGACTTCAATTCCTTTGTCATTCAGTGTATAGTAATAATGCACCATGGACACTTTTACCACTCCGATGATGAAGCAGTATAGCGACATCAAGAAGCAATATACAGACTGTTTGCTGTTTTACCGGATGGGGGATTTTTACGAACTTTTTCTTGAAGACGCACATATCGGCGCACGCGTTTTAAACATCACACTGACAGGCAAAGCCAATGGCAAAGGCGGGCGAATTCCAATGGCTGGTGTTCCCTATCATGCGGTTGACTCGTATCTTGCAAAACTCGTCAAAGCAGGCTACAAAGTTGCAATTTGTGAGCAATTATCCCCGCCCAATAAAAAAGGATTAGTCAAACGCGATGTCGTTCGGGTCGTTACTCCCGGAACAATGCTTGATGAGAAAGCTCTTGAGAAAAAAGAAAATAATTATCTTATTAGTTTGATGGTAAATGAAAAAAATGTAGCGCTGACAATTGTTGATATTTCAACTGGTTATTTCGCTGAACCACCTGCAGATTTTCGAGGCTAGAGATTTAAGGGGTAGGCACAGGATTTGCAAAAAAGTGAAAGATTTCTCAAAATAAAGACAGTCTCGACTCTGTCAGGAGGTGAAACTGTCTTTATGAACATTGTAGGAC
>WNGL01006249.1_pt1 | contig 18089 bp, 16 predicted proteins | sample 5400591 | NCBI WGS metagenome assembly WNGL01 (sample SAMN13153377, study PRJNA577476) | soil metagenome | isolation source: 80 cm soil or saprolite under Garry oak tree replicate 1 | place: USA:California | collected 2016-06-15 | reverse complement strand
ACCGACGCTTGAAAAAGCCCTGACGTTTCTTGACGATAAATTATTGCCGGCGACCTCCAATGCGGTGGAGCGCGGCAACCGGCGCCATCGCAAGATGCAAAAGAGTGTCTACCGAGTCCGCAGCAAGGTCTGTTTAGAGGGTCGGATTGCCCTGGACATGCTCCGAGAATCGAGAGCTGAGGGTCGGGAGCAAACTACTCAGGCGTTACACCAGGCACGCAGGGGATACATATGACCCAGAATCTTTACTACAGTGTCTACCGTTTACTTCTTTTTCCGGTCTGAATATCATTCTGATCTTCCTTTTAAGGCCAACGGAGGCACTACAAACCGATACACCCGCGTCCGGCGGCCGCCGCCCTCAAAGCTGCGCACGAAGGCCAGCTCTGGCGGTGGCGATTCGAGAAGAAAGGCCATCTGCGGCCGTAGCCGCTGTAGCTCCGCCTCATCCACCACCAGGTAGCCCGCCTTCTGTGCCCGAGCTGCCTCCAGGACGCCTGGCCAATCGGTACGGGGCAGGGGTACCTGGACCCGGTCGGCATACAACGTGATGGCATCCTGTCGCGTCATCACCTTCGTGCTAGCCGGCGTATGTGCATGCAGCCAGAGCCCCGCCGTCTTGTAGTGCAAGGGGACCCCCGCTTGCGCCGCCCGAGCTATCAGGGGCAGTAGGCTCACGAGCACGAGCACCAGCACCCCTGCTGGCCCCCACTGCACCAGGGCCGTCGTCCGACAGCCGACGAGCGGCCGGCCCCGCCAGATGGTGACGGTCTGGTACAGCCAATGACCCAGCTCGTGCGCCCCCTGGGCGGTCCACAGCAGCAGCACAGGCAGGGCGGGGGCGAAGAAGCGCACCTCAATATGGAACGCTAGGAAGACTGAGAACGGTATGAGGGCCGCCATGAGGAAGGCCTCGTGGGCAGCCCGCCGACGGTCCCACGGCGTACGAAAGAGGGCGAGGATGATCCACGGAAATAACCCATACAGGTAGGCGCGGGCCTCATACCGCAGTTGCCACGCATTGCGCAGCACCCGTCGCGCAAAGCCGCGCGGATCCGCCAGGATCTTCTGCACGAGGCTGCCTTGGAAGCTCTCGGGCTTCCCCCACAGGCGCCCAGCTATCTCATCAGTGGCCGCCCAATCCCCCCGCATCAGGGCCTCGCCAAACTCCCAGGTCAGTCCTCCCTTCCCAGTTAGCAGCCATTGCCCTGTGTGGGTGTGCAGGTACCACACATACGGGGTCGCCACGAGGGCAAAGGCCACCACGAAACCTCCAATGGCCAGGCACGTCTGCCGCAGCATCCCGATGCCGCGGCGCATGAGCCATGCGAGAATGACGAGCTGCGACATGGCGACGTGCCCGAAGGCCTCCGGGCGCACAAGATAGGCCAGCCCAAACAGCAGGCCGGCCGTCGGCAGCAATCCCCACAGTTGATCTTCAAGCCCCACCAGCAGGGTGGCCAGCCCCCCATACACGAGACACGTGTATAGTGACTCGGTCATGCCCCCCCAATAGAGGACGCTGACACTCAGCGCCGGACAGACTACCACCAGGAGCACCCCCAGCCACGCTGTCGGTGTGCCGTAGAGACGTCGGGCGATGACAAAAACCGGGAACAGTAGCAAGCCTCCGCAGAGCACATAGACTAGATTACTCGCCCATTCGAGATCACCCACGAGCCGAGCGATAGCGCCGGCCACGAAAGGGTAGCCTGGCGGGAAGACCAGATGCGGGGAGCCATCGGGATTCGTAAAGCCCTGCCCGTTGAGTAGGTTACGCCCAAGCAGCAGGTAGTCCACCTCGTCCCGCCAGATGACCCGTGGCAGGGTGAGGACAAGTCCCAGCCGCAGCAGCATGGCCCCCACGACTACTCCGGCGAGTATGAACGGAATGTTCGATTTTTCCTGGGCCTTCATTGCACTACCCTCTCTCCTCGGCTCATGGCCCCGCATCTCCGCGGAGAGGATCATGCCCCGAGGTCTGCCCTGCCGCGGCTCCTTGCCCCCTCGCTAGATGTGCTCGTATCTATAGAAAAAGCTCAGCTGGATGGTATCAACTGGATGGTAATGGCGCCGCAGAGGACCGTGGCCCCAGGGGTGTGACCCTGTACCAGTGCTGCCGTTGCGGACACCCATGCTGGAGGAGCTCAGGGATGGTGATAAAGCGGAACTGAGAGCCCACACGTGTGAGGAACATGTCCACCGCGGTCAGCATGGCCTCTCGGTCGGCATGCGACTGATGGCGCACCCGAGGCCTCAGCTCGGGATGTGAGCGGAGGGCATCATGCAGGCAAACAATACTGCCCGGGTGGACCTTCTTCACGAGCGCCTCAGCCAGACGGTGTGGATCCGGATCAAACCAATCCCCCACTTCACAGTTAAACAAGATCACCTTATGACGCATCCATAGAGTATCGAGCCGTGAGACTAGGTTCTGCTCCCCGTATGGCGGGCGAAAGAGCCGCTGCCCGTAGGGCGCAATGGCTCGTGCACACGCCCGGATCTGTGCCCGCCGTTGGCGGCTGGTGATGAACGGGAACGAGGCGTGATCCCAAGAATGATTACCAATGGCATGCCCGGCCTGGGCTATGCGCCGCAACAGCTCTGGATACTGTATAGCAAACTGTCCGAGCATAAAAAAGGTGGCGCGGGCTTGATGGCTTTCGAGAATGTCGAGCAGTCGCGGCGTGTATTCAGCATGGGGTCCGTCATCAAACGTCAAAGCGGCAACTGGTTCCATCGTGGCGACGTCCGTAATACTCCCGAGGAAGTGTCGCATGGCCCTTCTATACACTCTGCGTACAAACTGGCTACTATATTGCGTGATCATCCTTGCTTTCTCTACCCTAGGGTGATACATCACATCTGCTGGCACGGCTCCTCAGGACTACACCGGCGGCGCGCTCCGGTACTTGAGGCTCCCCTGCAGTAAGCCAACTTGCCGGCCAAGCCCCCACATCAATTGGTAGCGGACTTGCTTTTGATAAATGAACGGCAGTTGCCATAACAAATACTGCCAACTTTTTGCATAGCGTTTCCACGATGGGGGGATCTCCGTCCCCGTTACCTCTCGATACTTCTTATAGATCTTAACGCGGTATATGGCCCAGCCGCGTGCTTGGTCATAGGCCCCTCGGGGGGTGTGGCGGAAGCACACATGGATGACCGCATCCGGCACGAAATGGAGTTGCACGCCGGCAAGCTGGAGCCTAAAGCAAAAGTCGGTATCATGCATGTGTTGCATTGACTCATCAAACCCCCCTATCATGGCATGCAGCGACCGTTTGACGCCGAGCGTACCAGCGCCCGCGTGTAGGAGATAAGGCGGGTAATAGGCTTTTTGGAGACCATCTTGCTGGGGATGCCCGCGGGTGGCAAGTACCCAAGGGGGATTGAGCTTGTCGCTCTCAATGCTGCAAGCAACGAAGTCATGCCGAGAGAGCGCTTCCCCCATGGCTGCCACCCATCCAGGCGCCACCTCATCATCGGCGTCACAGAAGGCTACAGCCTCACCAGTAGCGGCTTGCACACCAACATTGAGGGCAAACGGCCGGCCCTGGCGGGCAGAAGCGTCTACAATGCGCAGGTTAGGCAGGCGTTCTTTATACCGCTCGACAATCTGCCGTGAGCCGTCAGTCGATCTGTTGTCCACGGCGATGACCTCCCAGGGCTGAGACCAGTGCTGATTCACTAGGGCCTCGAGCTGGGTACCAAGGGTGTCCGCCGCATTGTAGAAGGTCAGCACCACACTCAACTTCATAGGCTCTCCTCCATAGGATGGCACATCGCAACAGGGTACTGGTGCGTATGCCCGGCCCGCCAGCAAGCCTTAGGTCTTCGCTGTACCCCTACTGCTGTGTCTACTGACACGTGCATCCCGTAACCACTGGTAGATAGATGTGGGCAACAAAGAGCGCACGAGCAGGGTCAATATCCTCTTTACCTGTCCCTGGAGATGCTGGGCACCTGAGAGAAGATGGTAGCGGACTGGATGACGATAAGGCCATAGACGTCGGTAACAGTCCAGACCTCTGCGTTGTTGCACCCATGCTGCGCTAAGTAGTCCTCGACCCAGTTCAGGAATGCCAGCCGCTCGAGATATTCTCGTTCGGTTTTCCCCCAGATAGCACAGTAAGAATCTGGGTGCTGCCGATACTTGTGCCAACACGTACTCGCCGCAAAGACAGGGGCCTTAAGACAGAGTTTGGTTAAGAAAATCTGGTCTTCATGAAAGCCACGGAAGACAGTTTCGAATCGACCTATATGGTCAAATATCTCATGCCGGATCAGCACACCACTCAGTAAAGGCGTGATCGCGTCATTCTGCAAAAAGACGGTGATCACTGTAGGCGGCCGCACCAGCGTATCGAGCTGTACACCAAGTGGTTGGATAAAGTCACGTTGGCTGTCCCCGAGATGCCCTGTCCAGCCATACCAAAATTGCGCAGGGCCGTATACCATAGCAGCCTCAGGCTGTGATTCTAGGATGGCGATTTGCTGTTCTAGCTTCTGCGGCAGCCACACGTCATCAGCGTCGAGAAAGGCAATGTACGTGCCTTTGGCGTTGGCAATGCCCAGATTGCGTGAGGCGCTTATGCCCTGATTCTGATGGCCCTCGTGCTCCAGGTAGCCTACTCTCCCAGTATAGTGCCTGGCATACCGCAGGGCAATGTCAGTGCTGCCATCGGCTGAGCCATCGTCCACTAATAAGAGCTCCCAATTCGCATAGGTCTGAGCGACGATACTCGCAATGGCCTCCTCGATAAATTGCTGGGCATTGAAGAAAGTCATAATGACCGAGACCATGGGCTGGGAATATCGTACCACCTGCGCAGCCAAAACAACCTCGGTCTCTCTGCAGCCTATTCACACCGTTTTGCTGCTTCATCCACCATTGCAACAGCGGGCTGTCCATCCACACTGCATTGCGTGGTCCACTTCAGAAGCGGCATCATAACCGCAGTTATCCGCCCACTCCAATCACCACGTGCTGAATCGCCCTCCAGGCTGTCCACGACTTGAAAAGCGACGGCATCGCGTACGCTAATTTCTAAAATCTCTGGCTCAAGAGTAAAAAGACACGGCCAGACAAGCAGTGTCCCCTCGGCTAGGAGGTTGCCGGGAATCCAGGCAGTGCTCACCCACCGACCTGCAGGACGGGGTCGCCGTCGCCAGGTAGGATCATGATCGCTAGCTTCAAAGGCAAGCACCCCTTCTTGGTTAAAAAAATGCACATAGGGCATCAGCATATAGCCTGACTTGAGCACGTCATACTCCATTTCGATCCCAACCGGCTGCCGGATATCCACCACATCTGTAGTCTGACCATCCTCGGTTCGCACACACACGCGACGCAAACGGGCTACTTCGCCGCCAGGCGCCTTTGTTGGGTCTGGCCATTCTCGCACTGCCATGGTACCAACTTCTGAGTTTAAATAGGCACTAACAACGTGGTGCGACGGGCCATCTTGAATTATACAGCCTCCATCCAGGAGGATCGCCCGTGGACACAGACGGGTAACAGCCGACATGTTGTGTGATACAAAAAGGACTGTCCGCCCCTGCTGCCCCACATCTTGCATTTTGTTTAAGCACTTCTTCTGAAAACGTGCATCACCTACCGCTAGCACCTCATCTACCAGGAGAATATCCGGCTCCAGGTGCGCGGCCACGGCAAAGGCGAGACGCATGTACATGCCACTCGAATAGTGTTTCACAGGCGTATCAATAAATTTCTCTAGTTCCGCAAAGGCGACGATGTCGTCAAACTTCCGCTGGATTTCCACGCGCCTCATGCCGAGGATGGCGCCGTTGAGGTAAATATTTTCCCGTCCTGTCAGCTCAGGGTGAAAGCCCGTGCCCACTTCCAGCAACGAGCCTACCCGGCCGTAGATATCAGCGTAGCCCTCTGTCGGCTCGGTAATGCGGCTCAGGATCTTGAGCAGTGTACTCTTCCCCGCCCCGTTGTAGCCAATGATTCCGACGACTTCCCCACGCTTGATCTCAAAAGAGATGTCCTTGAGCGCCCAGATTGTTTCGCTACGGTCAGCAGCTCTGCCACCCCTACCACCGAAGAGCTTGCCAGCACAGCGCAACGATGACACGATGCCGTCGGTCAAGGTATCTCGCAGGGTTGTATACGCCTCCCGCCTACCACCTCCGATATGGTATTGTTTGCTGAGATCTTCGACACGCAGAGCAATATCACCCATCAGGATTTCCCTACACAACGTCGGCAAACGTTTTTTCCAGGCGGCGAAAATAAAAACTACCGCCTACCAGCAGCGCTAGGGCTATACAAGCAGAAAACGCGATCATGGGGCCAGGAGCAGTATGCGTTCCTAATAACGCCCAACGAAAGCCCTCGACCACACCCGCCATCGGATTGAGGCCATAGAGTGTCCGCCACGGCTCTGGGAGCAAGCTACTAGGATAGGCGATCGGTGTGGCAAAAAGCCAGAACTGCGTCAAAAAAGGGACGACATGTTGCACATCATGGTAGCGGACATTCATGGCCGAGAGCCATAGCCCTACCCCGAGCGACGTTACCAGTGCCAGCAGCAACAACAGCGGCAGCCACAAGGCGTTGAACGTAGGTATGACGCCGTAATAGAGCATCATGCCCAACAGTACGAGAAACGCCAACGCAAAATCCACTACCCCTGAGAGCACCGCCGCAATCGGTATGGCCAGACGAGGGAAATAGACCTTCTTGACTAGGTCGGCACTGCCCACGAGTTTGGTAGGAGCCTGCTGCAGGCCATGCGCAAAAAACATCCACGGCACCAGTGCAGCATAGCTGAAAATAGGGTAGGGAACCCCATCGGAAGGAACCTTGGCCAACTGACCAAAGAACAGGCTAAAGACCACCATGGTAAAAAAAGGCTGGATGATGGCCCAGGCTGCTCCCAACGCTGTTTGCTTATAGCGTACTTTGACGTCACGCCAGATAAGGAAGTAGAGCAACTCACGGTACTCCCAGAGCTCGTGCAGCTTGAGGGAGACCCATCCCTTGGAGGGCTCGATGCGGAACATCGGCAAGTTATCTGCAGGCAAAGACGCCAGGGCCGCCCTAGCACGTCGAGGTTCTGCATACTCTCGGGTTTGCATGCTGTTGTTCTCCAGCGGGTCTGCGAACGTTTTTACCTTCTTTTACCTGCTGCCTACCCAAGTGAGATCGAACGCATGTCCAGACTCATGCGGGTATTCCTGTGAGGGCGCTCCTTACCCCTGCGGCGGTTTGCGCATAGGACGGATGCTAATATCCGTCACCTCAGCGGTGCGCGAGAGGCATAGGGCATTGAGAACCACCGCTGCCACATCGCTCGGTTGCAGCAGGTGCTCAGGGTGATATGCCCTGCCCTTCAGGACGTGGAGCATGGCTTGCATAGGGCTCGCGGTGCTGCCGATGTAGACGCTCAACACCCGCAGCCCTTCGGCGTTCACTTCCTCACGGAAACTGTTAGCAAGTCCCGTGAGAGCATGCTTCGTGGCGGCATACGGCCCCGCCTGCCCCCCCGCCGTCAGCACGACAAGCGAATTGATGAAGACCACTTGCCCCTGTCGCCGTCGCAGCAGGGGCAACAGCATTTGCGTCAGCAGATAAGGAGCGCGCACATTCGTGCGGTATTGCCGATCCAAGTCTGTTACCGGCGCGGTCTCCAGCTTGCCCACCGTAGAGACCCCAGCGCTATGCACCAGGATGTCGATGGCATCCCACTCGCGGTGCAACTGCTCCGCGAGTGCCTGCACCGCGTCATCGTGCGTAAGATCGGTCGGGTAGCAGCGCGCTGTGACCTTGGCATGTGTGGCATCAGACGCCGTGGCTTCCAGCGTTGCTGGCGTCCGCCCCACCAGGCACAATGTAGCCCCTTGGGCGGCGAGAGCCAAAGCAATGGCCTGCCCCACTCCGCTGCCGGCGCCTGTCACTACCGCAATGTGTCCGTGCAACGTACTCATCCGCCTGCTGCCCCTATCTACAGATCATTATATAATAATACTCTTTAGTGCTACTGTGCAAAGTATAACTCCCTAAGTTTCTCGAGCGAGTCAGCTGAATCTTTTCAGATGGCGCAAAAACATTGCAAAACCAAGTCAAGCTTTTGAAGGTATTTGTTACTTTTGTCTCAACTACTGCAGGACACATCTCTTTTATTCTTCTTCTAATAGAATTTGATCTTATAGTCTGAAATAGAGAGGTGATAATCATGCCGTTCTCTTTTAAAAACTCCAGGTATCTTGCAAAGCTTTCTAGAGGATAATCAAAATAGTACAGAACTTCATTAAAGATGATAACATCGAACAGTTCTGGAGGAATGTAAGAATCCGCGTCTCCGCTTATGAAAATCGTCTTTTCATCCTCCCTGAGATGCGCCTTCTGAATGGCTGCATCCGAGATATCAATACCGACATATCGAGCATACCCAGATGCAGTAAGTCTTGCTTGAAGAATTCCCTCCCCACATCCAATGTCCAGAATAGAGCCGGTGGGCTTGAAATACTGTATGTACCCCACAATGACACTATAATGACTTACTTCTTCGCAGTTAGACAAATAGTCCCACCTCTTGCCGAGATATTGCAGCTCCCAGTCTTCCTTTCCTACAGAGATGTCACCTTTGTTCTGTCGTTTTTCAAGTGAATGAACTATAGATGATATGCGCTGTTCCCCCAAAACGGGCCGGCCAAATACCAAGCTATAGTAAAGAAAATATATCAATTGATATATTTGGGAAGATATTATATTACTGAGTGGTCTTAGCCGATAACTCATAGTAGTGGCGAGGTCTCGCCATCCGACTGACAAGGCGCTCCATACACCGCCCGACTGCCAGGCCCTCCAGAAGCGGATCCAAAAATGTTGGAGTTTTTTGGGTAGCATAGCCCTACAGCTTTACTCTATTCAGTCCTCTGTCGCACACCTTGTCCTATGCGACTGATAGGCACTGGAGGTGATGACATGAAAGTGGGGCAACCCCGATGATTGGGATCACGTAACACGACCGCGGCCGATCATCCCGAAAACAGTTTTAAGCCACAGTCGAGTCAAGACAGTTGCTCTCCCCCCGTCCTCTCGTGAGGCACGAGGGAGCTATACTGTGCACCGGCAGTCTCCTCACCACAGTCAGCGAGGAGCAGATGCGCTAGCAGTACATCTGCGGCTTGGCGCAGGTGCTGGAACGGCAAGTCCGCGCGCTCAGCGATGTCGAGCAAGGTGTGCTCACCATCCGCGTAATTGAGCACCCACAGCATCGCCATCTCCTGCGTGCGGGCATGTTGTTGGCCACCAATGGCACGATACAGGCCGCGTTTGCCCAGTTGCGGCTCGCCTTTCGGCAGCAGATTGCGATAGCGGGCGTTGCCGTCGAGCGTGGCCAGGATCGTGGCACAGAGCGCTAGCGAGGTCTCGAGGGCTGCCGGTTGCACGAACTGCAGGTTGTCAGCGGAAGTGTGGTACTCCGGGAATTGACCGTGACGCGCCCGCATCAAGCAGCCGACAGGCAGATTGAAACCGGGGGAACAGTATTGCCGCTCATCGTAGCCATACGGGAAGAAATCGATGACCTCGTGTGCCAGCCCCGCCTGCCGCAGGACGTGTGGCACGGCGCGATCGATCACCGCATTACCGCGCCGGCTCCGTTTGTAGGTAAATGGCCCGGCATCGCCTACACAGGTCGCCACCAGACCGTGTTTGATCTTCCCTACATGCGCCTCGTGGCGCGCTAACCAGGTAATGGCACCGATGGTGCCTGGGCTAAAGAGGAAACGATAGGAGTAGCGCCGGGGACAGTGTTGGAGGTACTGCGCCAGAAACGTCATGACAGCGATGCCGGAGAGGTTGTCGTTGGCCAGCGACGGATGGCAGACGTGGCACGACAGCAGAATTTCGTCCTCTGTGGTACCGGGCAGATAGTATTCTCCATAGGTGAGAGACCCGTCGTCCAGGCTGGCATCGATACACACCTCGTACACTTCATCCTCACGCAGTGCTGCCAGTTGTGTGTGGCGGAGACAAAACCCCCACGTCGGGGTGTAGTAAGAGGTACGATACGGAATCCAGTCCGGGTAATCGGGCAGGCTAAAGAGATGCGGACGGAGTTCAGACAGTGTCATGGTAGCGTGCACTGGCACGCTATAGCTGACCACATGCAGGTTGGATTGACGGAAATCGACGAGGCGCTCACCGCGCGCGTTTTTGATGAAGGCATCACGGATATTCCACTCCTGCGGTACGGTCCAGTCCAACACTGGCGTACCGCTCGGTATCTCATGGAGCTCGAGCGGAATCCGTTGGGCAATAGCTTGCAGAGTCGCGCGCACGCCATGGCCCGTAATGCTACGGCAGAGCGGAAACAACTCCGCCATAAAGCGGTGCATGACCGCACCGCTTTCCGAGGGCAGAGACACCAGATTACCCGTGTGCGCTGTCACAACAGTCCTACCACAACAGTCGAATGCTCAAGAGAGGATTCTGACCTCTGGCACTGGAATAATAAACTGACCTCCGCACCTGCGGTAGTCAGCTTGTTGCGCCAAAATTTCATCCGTAAAGTTCCAAGCCAACAATAACACGTAGTCTGGCCGATCGACTAAGAGTCGATCTGGCGGCACAACGGGGATATGCATCCCAGGTGTATAGAGTCCCTGTTTCAAAGGACTACGATCCGCGATGTATGCGAGTATCTCGGGGCCAATTTCCAAGAAGCTCAGCAAGGTATTACCCTTCGCAGGAGCCCCATAGCCCACCACGCGCTTACCCTGCTCCCGCAGCGTGGCGATGGTTCTGTGCAAGTCCTGCTTGATCTGCTGCGTTTTGAGGGCAAACTGCACATAGGTCTTGAACTGACCAATGCCCTGTATACGCTCCATGTCGAGCATCCGTTCCACACTTGGCTGGACCTTGCCTTCTCCCTGACGCTGCACGGAGACGCGCAACTGCCCGTGATGCAATGGGAGGCGTTCGGCATGGACAACTTGCATGCCGTGTTGCTCAAAAAGATGTACGATGGGCGTCAACGCCCAGTAGGACACATGTTCATGATAAATGGTGTCAAACGCCCCTTGCTCCAGGAGGTCCACCAGGTAGTGCATCTCAATAACAAACACGCCACCAGGTGTTAGCGCTGTGTTGATGCCGGCGATAAAGTCTTGTAAATCCGGAATATGTGGGAAAGTATTCGTGGCTGTGATGAGAGATGCCTGTCCCCACGCGCTGACAATATGCTTTGCAGTTGTGGCATTGAAAAATCCCGTATAACGCTCTATGCCCATGTCACTGGTCAATTGCGCCAGGTTTGCTGCAGGATCTACCCCGAGGGTCTGTATGCCGTGACGCTTGAACCCATGCAGTAGCGTACCATCATTACACCCGATGTCTATAACCAGGTCAGCCGCTCCCAAATGATAGCGCTGCACCAGAAGGTCACTCAGATCACCGAAATGGGTTTTCAAGGTATCAGAAGCAGATGATATGTAGAGATACTCCTCAAACATGGCGCTTGGTGGGACTATCTCAGTGAGCTGCACATGCCCACAGGTATGACAAAACCCGACTCGCAGTGGATATCGCAGCTCGGGGACTGACAGCTCCTCTTTGGAGAGGAACTTGTTGGCGAGCGCGGTAGAGCCGAGATCGAGAAACTGTTCCACTGTCTCCATCTCGCATACAATACAGCGCCTAGATTTCTCAAGCCTGCTTTCGCTCACTGCACCCTTTCCTCGCATGCGCATCACTCCGCAAACAGGATCTGAGAGCCATGCGCCTCAGGTCCCATAGAAACTTCTTGCAAGTTGCCTAAGGCCTGTCGTACCGCTGTCTGAGCCGCTAACGGCACAACAAAGAGCAAAAAGCCGCCACCACCAGCCCCACACAACTTCCCCCCCCATGCGCCGGCGTCTCGTCCACGACGATACCAGATGTCAATCTGATCAGTTGTGATGGTGCTGGCAAGCTGGCGTTTCAGTTGCCAACCCTCATCCAGAATACGCCCAAAGGCCTGCAAGTCACAGTGCCCATTGCCCAATATCCCTTGTAATTCATAGACCTGATCACGCATCTTCATGAGCGACTGCATTTTTTGCGCGGTATTCGCCTTCTGCTCTGTGAGCACTGAACTCGCATCCCGCTGGTGTCCCGTCCAAAATGTCAGGAATTGCTCAAATAACGTGATCAGTGCCCCATTGACCAGGCGCTGGGGCTCTACGATCACGCCACCGCCAGGCTTGAAGGAGAAACAATTCAAGCCCCCGAAGGCCGCGGCATATTGATCTTGCTTGCCGATAGGCTGTTTGAGAACATCGATTTCAATATACGACGCTTCTTCTGCCAGTTGTCCAGCCGATACGCGCTCTCCACGATAGGCGTGCAACGCGTTCAGCAAGCCGACCGCAAAGCTACTCGACCCTCCTAAACCCGTCGAGGCCGGCAGGTCGCCGACCGTACTGAGGTAAATGGGAGGCTCGATCTGCAAAAACCGTAGACACTCGCGTGCAATGTGGTTCTCAATGTCCTCAATACGTTGCGCCCGCTCACTCTTCGAGTAATTCAGACGAATACGCTCATTAAACACCTCACCATGCTGCTTCACGGTGACGTAGATATATTTGTTCACGGCAGTGCTCAGCACTGCTCCATACCCACCACGTTCGTAGAATGCGGCCAAGTCAGTGCCGCCTCCTGCAAAGCTCACCCGCAGAGGGGTGCGGGTGACCACCATTCTGGGACTTGAAGAGCGCAAGTGATTAGCCATGTTTCAGCATCCAATCGTACGGGATCTCTGGGGTAAACGGGTCGAGACGCAGTATCTCCTGGGGATCGTGCGGCTCGGTGGCGCAGTTCGCCATGATCACCAGCTTGTCACCATACGCTTTATAGCCGTTGGCAATGCCAGGGGGGATCTGCACGAGGCAGTAGTTATCTTCACCAAAGAAAACCTCTTGCAAGGTGCCTTTGGTGGGTGAGTTCTGGCGTAGGTCGTACATGACGAGCTTGGCGTGCCCCATAACGACAGCGTTATTCACCGTCATGGATTGGTGAATATGCCAGGCCTTAATGGTGCCGGGCCAGGCACAGGAAAAGTAAATCTCACCAAATCTGATAAAGTGCGGGTCCGTCGCCTTCAGCATATGCATAATCCTGCCGCGCTCGTCGACGATCTGGCGCAGCGGGATAATCTTGACACCATCAATCATAGTTGCCTCGATTTTATGCATGATTCCAACGTAAGGAACTGTTCAGCTTGCCGGTATCCAAGAGGTAGTTCAACCATTTAAGACGAGTGAAGCGCTTATCCACAAAAGCCTCATGCGTTAAACCTATGGTCGTAAATGTTTCGTACAGTTCTTGCGCCCCTTCTTTGGCGGCCCACTTAAACTCAAACGCCGGGAAAACCCGAGCAAACTTCCCAAAATCAGCCTTATAGGTGCGTTGGTCGGCATCAGACTGGGCTACCACGACCAATTCACTCTGCGGAACCGTCTTCACAACGATCTCTGCCAACTCAAGGATCTGATGATTTAAATGATTGGCGCCGACATTAAAGGCCTGATTGTGCACGTCGGCTAGCGGCGCTTCCAGCACCACCATAAACGCACGTGCAATATCCTCCACATGGATCACAGGGCGCCAGGGTTTGCCGTCACTAAACACCATGACCTTGCCTGTCGTCACAGCGGAACCCACCAGGTTATTGAGTACGGTGTCAAAACGCATCCGTGGTGATGAGCCATACACGGTACCATTACGCATAAATGTGGGCGAAAACCCCTCCCCTGCCAGCTTGGCAATCGCCTGTTCGCTCGCGACTTTGGAACGAGCATAGTCCGTCTGCGGGTCGAGCGGGGAGTCTTCAGTAACGACAGCGGCTGTCGAGTTGCCATACATAATGCAGGAGGAGGAAAAAAGGAAGCGCTCGACACCCGCCTGTTTGGCCAATTCGGCCAGGCGTATCGAAGCCTGGCAGTTAATCTCTTCGGTCCACTGGCGGTTCAAATTGCCAATGGGGTCATTACTCAAGGCCGCCAGATGCACGACGGCATCAAACTGCTGCAGATCGTTCGGCCCCAGGTCACGGATGTCTTTACGCACGGTAGGCACTTCGGCGACATCGGGCCTCAAGGTGCATTGATCAAAATAGCCAGTATCCAAGCCAACGACACTGTAGCCGGCTGCCAAGAAATAGGGAGCCATGACCGAACCGAGATATCCGTTATGTCCGGTGATCAAGACACGTTTAGCCATTATGGTTACTCCGCTTGAGTTTTGTCATACACCGCTTACCAGCTTACGGGCAACATCGAGCAGTGGCATTTCGTCAGAAACCAATACCGACGGACACCCCGCGGCGGCGGCGGCCTGGGCATCGCGCTCATCATCGCCAATAAAAAGCGTACGGCTCAAATCCAAGTGAAAATCCCGCTGCGCCTGAAAGAGCATGCCCGGCTTAGGTTTACGGCACTCACAGCCCTCATCCCAGTCATGCACACAACAATACACGGCCTCAATCTGGCCACCTGCCTGCACCGCTTCCGCTTGCATCCGCTCATGAATGTGGGTGAGAGCCGCCTCTGTCATAGCGCCGCGGGCGATACCCGCCTGGTTCGAGACGACGAGCACTCTGTAGCCGGCTGCAGTGAGCAGACGCAAGGCCTCTTTGGCACCAGCAAGCCACTCAAATGCATCCCACGTGCGCACGTAATGGGCCTTGGGGGGCTTCTTGTTGAGCACACCGTCCCGGTCCAGCATGACCGTCGGTCGGCGCGCGAGAAACGCTTCGGTCAAGGGCAGCCGTTCGAGCGAACCCACACTGTAATACCGATGATCAGTCACGTAAGCGAGCAACTGTCGCTGCCTGACCAGTTGGGGGTACACCGCTTCCTCAAATAAGGCATCCTGTGCAGGCAGCAACGCCAACACCGGCCTGGTGAGGATGGCATAGCTTATTTCGATGCCTTGCAGTCCGGGAGTCGTGCGGCTCCTATCAAAGACGCGCACGTAGCCATCTGCGCCAACACGGACGCTATCTCGGGAGTATTTGTCTTTGTTGCTGTACACGGTGATCATCGCCGGCACGTTGGCAGTCGTGAAGCGTTCCCACATTTTCTCCATACACATGGGCCAGTAGTTATCGCAATACATCAGGAGAAAGCATGGATCCAAACGCTCCTCTACCAGTTGGACGCGTCGTACGGTCAGATCATCCGCATCAGAGACCGAGTAGTCGATCTGGATACCCCACCGACTCCCATCGCCAAAATAGTCCTGAATGACATCTGGCAAATATCCCAAGAGCAGGAGAACGCGCTCAAAGCCCTGCTCACGCAGCATGTCCACTAGATATTCCAAGAACGGCTTCCCATGGAACTCTACCATAGGCTTGGGGCGTGTGTCGGTGAGAGGACGCAAGCGTGTGCCCCGCCCACCGGCCAGGATCACCGCCTGTGTGGGGCGTTGTAACGATTCCCCAAGGTGCGCACGGTGTATCATGCCGTTTTCCTTATGCCCGTGTACTCGCGGTCACAGGCCGATCCTGCACCAGACAAATCGTCAATAGATGACACAGCATCGCATGGCCGGCCTCGACCACCCCATAGGCGCCTTTTTCTGTGGGAAACCAGAGACACTCATCAACTTGGTTTTTCAGGACGCCACCGTCAAATCCCAGGAAACCGATCGTGACCACACCGCGCATCTGCGCCAGTTCGACTGCTCGCACCAGATTGGGCGAGTTCCCACTGGCCGAAATCACTACCAGCACATCGCCACATTGGGCAAAGTTTTCCAACTGACCGGCAAAGACGCGTTCATACCCTTCATCATTGCCCAGTGCGGTCAACCACGACACGTTATCACTCAGACTCATGACGCGCATCGGCGTACGCCCTGAGAGCTTCGTCATCTTCCCCAAGTCATTGACCCAGTGTGAAGCGGCTGCAGCGCTGCCGCCGTTGCCAGCCACGTAAATCATCGCCCCACTGTCGCGCGCGACTTGCAAACGGTGGATTATCCGCTCGACAGCATCCAAATCGAGCTGATGCAAAAGCTTTTCGAAAGCTTCCAGATACTCGCGAGCAATTTGCTTCACTGGTAAACTCGACTCACTATCCATCATGGCAGTTCTCCTAGAATATTCGATCACATCCGCAACACGCACCAGCGTTTCCAGGTTCGCCTGGGGTGTTAGACGTATTGGCTGTGCCATGCGGTCACTGCCTCCACGACAGCATCAACTTGCTGGGGGGTGATGTGCGGATAGAGTGGCAATGTCACCAGACGCCGCCCCAACTGCTCCGTCGCTGGCAACGCCGCAGGGGAGGTGCAGGAGCGGTAATACGTAAACTGATGAATAGGCGGGTAATGCATGCTCGTCTGAATCCCGCGCGCCTTCAGGAACTCCGTAAACCCCGGCCGCTGGTCATCGGCTGGCAGTACAATGGGCAAGAGATGGTAGGACGAGATCCCCTCGTAATGCGCGAACGGCAGGGTAACGCCTGCGAGTGCCGCGAGCCTCTCGTGATATCGATTCACTGCCTCTGCCCGTCGCTGATTGTTCGCTTCGAGCTTCCGGAGCTGCACGAGGCCGAGAGCCGAGCGCATCTCGTCAATACGATAATTAAACCCGGAGTCCGTGACGTCATAGCTAAAAGTGTGGCCACGGTCACGATCCCAGGTGAGACTCGTCATGCCATGCGAGCGCAGCAGTTTAATACGCTCAGCCAGCGCACCATCATTGGTGGTCAGCATGCCACCTTCACCGGTGGTGAGATTTTTGTTGGAAAAGAAGCTGAAGCAGCCAATATCGCCAATGTTGCCGCACTGTTTGAAGACCCGCTCGCCACCCCCGTCCTGGCCATCGCCAGGCAACGTCACCCAGCAGCCGGCACCCGGTGCATGGGCCACGTCCTCCACCACATACAGCCCATGCCGCCGTGCCAGCGTCATGATGCTGTCCATATCACAGGGATAGCCGCCGTAATGCACCACGCAGATGCCCTTGGTGGTCGCGTCAAGACAGGCCGCAATACTCTCCGGGGAGATGTTACAGTTCTCGACGCTCGTGACATCGGCAAACACCGGTGTGGCGCCGGTATAGCGAATGGCATTGGCAGTAGCCACGAAGGTCAGCGACGGACAGATAACCGTATCGCCCGGCCCAGCCCCGAGCGCCCAGTGGGCCAGATGCAGCGCTGCCGTGCAGTTGGTCACAGCAAAAGCGTGTTTCACACCCACCATAGCGGCAAATTGCCGCTCGAACTCCGCGGTCACTGGCCCCATGGAGAGCCATTTCGAGCGCAATACGTCCGTTACAGCCCGGATCTCATCGTCGCTCAGATCGATATCCGCCAATGGCACATTCCAGAGACTCACGATCGTCTGTCCTCTTGTGTGGCACAGCGGCCTCAGGCTGACCCTGCCGCTAGTCTAGGTATAAATTGCCCTTGATGTGTTCGTACTCTTCGAGGGCTTTTTCATAGTCACTATGATTGCCGATATCGAGCCAATAACCATCAAAGGGATAGCTCATGACAGACCGGCCGTTGGCCAGGAGACGTTTCACCAGATCAGGGAAGTCCAAGTATTTGTGCGGCTCAATATATTGCAGCACCTCATGTTCGAACACGTAGACGCCCATGCTGACCTGGTAGGTATGCACAGGCTTTTCGATATAATTAGTGATATAACCATTGGTTGTATCACTGATGATTCCGAGATCGATCTTAAAATTCTTTTTATACGTTCCAATGGTCACAAGACCCTTGTGCTGCTTGTGAAACTGGGAGAGGTCGCTATAGTCAAGATTGGTGATGACATCACCATTCATGACCAAAAAGCTCTCGTCAAGGTGGTGCATCTGAGCCAGAGGGCCCACCGTGCCAAGGGGCTCATCCTCAAAGCTATACGTAATATCGAGACCATACCGCTCGCCATGGTTGACATACGTCTGAATCATCTCTGCCATGTATCCCACCGCGAGGGTGACATGCGTAAAACCAAAGTGCTTCAGTTGCCGTAGGATCGTATCGAGGATGGGCTTTTCTCCAAGTGGCACTAACGGTTTTGGGAAGACGTTGGTGAATGGAAGTAGTCGGGT
>WNGL01007638.1_pt1 | contig 18094 bp, 17 predicted proteins | sample 5400591 | NCBI WGS metagenome assembly WNGL01 (sample SAMN13153377, study PRJNA577476) | soil metagenome | isolation source: 80 cm soil or saprolite under Garry oak tree replicate 1 | place: USA:California | collected 2016-06-15 | reverse complement strand
GCTGGGCCTCGGCGCGTCAGGGGCGGCGGAACTAAAACTGGCCGTCGAAGCGGCTCGGCACCGTGGCCGTCCCCCGACGCTCACCGAGGAGCACGGCCACCCTCTTGGAGACCGCCCCCCGATACTCGACCAATGAGGCAGCGCATGGCCTCGTTGTGGGTCTTGCCCTCTCCGATCTTGCGGTCGTAGTAGCCCCGGCCCGCGCTGCTGCGCATCCGCACCTGGGTGACGGCGACGAGATGCAGTGCGGAGTTGAGCTTCCGATCACCGCTACGAGAGAGCCGGTGGCGGGCGTGATCGCCGCTGGCCACCTCGATGGGAGCGACGCCGGCGTAGCTCGCGAACGCCGCGGGGCTGCGGAACCGTGACGCGGGCCCCGTCCGGCCGAGCAGCCGAGCGGCGAGCACCGGGCCGACGCCCTGCACTTGAAGGAGCCGGGTGCCGTGTGCAATCAGAGCGGTGGCCATCCGGCGGGCGACCCCTACCAGTCGAGCATCGACAGTGCGGATCTCCTGGACCAGCTCGCGGGCGAGCTCTTTGCGCATGCGCTCCGCAGCCGAGGCGGGCCGAACGCTCCGTAGCAGCGCCGAGGCCGCCTGGGCGGTGAGCGCCGCGCCGGCCCCTCCCGGGACCAGATCCCGCAACAGGGCGTGGAGCTGGTTGACGAGCCGGACCCTCTGGGCAGCGACGTTCGCACGCCGCTCCTCGAGCAGGGCGAACACGGTCGTCTGGTCCTCGGCCGCAACCGGCGAGGCATCGCCTTGGAACGCCGCGACGCAAGCCGCCGCCGATGCGTCGAGCACGTCGTTCTTGCGCCGACCACCGCGGGAGAGCTCACGCACCCGTGCCGTCGCGGTCGTTCGGACGTCGACCACGGTCTCTCCACGGCCGATGAGCCACTGGGCCAGATGGCAGCCCAGGCCGCGGGCGTTCTCGATGGCCCACCGGCGTTCAGGGAAGGTCCTTCCCCAGCGAAGCAGCTGCCGGTAGCCAGCCAGGGTGGCGTCGATGCGGAGCGACGACGCTGCGGTGTTCGTCGTTTGATCAAGGGCGTTGGCGGTGTGCGAGCTCTTGTGCGGGTCGATCCCGATGATCACGACCGTCTTCTCCTTCCTCCTCGATGGGCTAGGGGACCACGGTCGACACGCCGACTTCGGGACCCGCGGGGGGGTCACGCCTCTGTTGAGTCAGACCGCAGCGGTCACCGGCCGGGTGACACACCCTGGGAGAGCCAGCTCGAAGGCGGCCCGTCCGAGCTCGCTTCGCGGCCGTTGCCAACCAACCGGGACAACTCGAGCTCGCCAGCGAGGTGCTGGCGCTGGCAGAGGAGCTGGGGCTCGATGAGCTGCGCGCCCAAGCGCTGAGCACGCTCGGCGTGGCCCGCTTCAATGCCGGAGACAGGGGCGGACTCGAGGACGTCGCGCGGAGCCTTGAGCTCGCGCTGGCGATCAACGCCCCGGTCCAGATCTACAACGCCTACAACACCCTGGCGGCCTTGCACTGGAATCTGGCGCCGCTCGCGCGCGCGGTCCAGCTGGTCGCCTCGGCCAGGGAGGTGGCCGAACGCTTCGGTCTAGGGCATCACGCGCGCCATTCGACGGCCGGTGAAGCCAGGATCCAGCTCATGCTTGGTCACTGGCCCGAGGCCGAGCGGCTCGCGGACGAGTTCTTCGCCAAGACGGAGCGAGCCGTGCCGCACTACAACGAGCCGTTCTGCCGGTACGTTCGGGCGACGATCCGGCTCGCCCGCGGCGACGCGCCGGGAGCGCTCGATGAGAGCGTGAGGAGCCTCGAGCTCGCTCGCCGGTCGAGGGATCCGCAGATCCTCGCGCCGTCGATTGCGACGAGGGCCCGGATCCTCGCAGCCACAGGATCGCTGGACGAGGCTGCCGTTCTCGCCGACGAGCTGCTGAGGATGCCCGATCCGCTGCCGGGCTACGGGGAGCCCATCGACTTCGCCTGGGTCCTCCTCGCGCTCGGGCGAGGAGTGGAGCTCAGCGCGCTCGTCGAGCGAGCGGCGGGACTGAACGGCTGGGTCACGCCGGCTCTCGCGATCGCTGCGGGCGATCTCGAGCGTGCCGCCAACCTGCTGGCGGAGACGGGCGCCGCGACCGAGGAGGCATACGCGCGGCTCCGGGCGGCGGAGGCGCTCGCCAAGGCGGGTCGCCGGGCCGAGGCCGACGCGCAGCTCCAGCGCGCGCTCGACTTCTACCGGGAGGTCGGCGCGACCGCGTACGTGCGCGAAGCCGAGGCGCTGCTCGCTGAGCCGGGCGGCCGACGCGACCCCGAGAACCTCAAGCACGATGGAGGATGAGGACTCTGCTGCAAAGGTGGATAGGAGCAGTGCTCGGCAGGCCCCAGCCACCCCCGGAGGTCGCTGACACACGGGCGGCCCGCATGTCGCGTTCGAACCCGGCGGCGAAACGGTCCCCACGGCTCTCCGTTCTATCGTCAGCCTTGAGGACGTTTGGGGCCCTACGCGTCCGACCCGCTGTTGTTCAGGTGGGGAAGCCGATCGAGTCCCCCGGTGGGTTAGTGAGCCGCTCCTTCTGCTCGGCCAGGAACGCCGCCTTGAGGCCTTCTCGATGAGCGGGACCCACCGCGTCAGCTTCTTGCCTGCCCGGTGGGTCCCAAGCTCCGTGAGTAGCCTGCCACGGCTGCGCTGCACGTTGTGAGACGAGCAGAGCCCGTTGGCGTGTGCGGGCCGGTCACACTTCGGGCCGCTGCACGTCTCCTTCACCCCCCGGACGTGTTGCGGGCCGTGACGGCGCTCATCGTGCCGCTCCGGCCCACGACTCGACCCACGCCTCGATGTCCGCCGGCCGGAAGCGCAGAAGCTCCTTGCCAAAGCGGACGAATGGCAAGCCGTTCCGCTGGATAAGCCGGTAGATAGTGGCGCGACTCACCCCAAGAAGGTCAGCGACCTCCTGAACACACAAGAGGCGGTCCATTTCCGCACTCCTTCCAGTACAGCCCGTGCAGGTCCCTCCGCACTGCTGATCTGGTTGGAACGGGGAGCCGGGGTTACCGGCCATGGACCGCCCGCGTCTGAAGCTATCCGCAGTGTACCAGCGTCTTGGTTCGCCTCCAGGGGCGCACCAGATAGCGGTTGACGATCTCTGCAGAGATCAGGAGCCGATCAGCGCGTCGAGCGCCTGCATCTTCGCCTGCCGGACTTCGGGGTACCAATGCGAGTACCGCGCCGTCATGCTCTGCGCCGTGTGGCCGAGCATCGCGCCAGCCTCGACCAGCGAAAGCCCCGCCTTGCCCATCCAGCTCGCGCTGGTGTGTCGCAAATCGTGAACTCGTGGCCGAGGGTCGATGCCCGCCCGACGCGCGGCCGGTTGGAACACCTGACGCCTGAAGTTGCTCTGCCGCAGTGGCGCGTTCCTGGTGGCCGTGAACAGAAGCGCGTTCGGGTCGAGTGGCGCGCTGTACTTCACGGCGTGCTCCTTCAGCATCCGTACAAGGGTCTGGGGGATGTCCACGGTCCTCATTCCGGCTGCCGTCTTCGTCGCGCCCTCCAGCCGGACACCGTTGATTTCCGCGCTCGCGGCCTCGACGCGGATCGTGCCCCGCTCGAAGTCGACGTGCCGGACCCGCAATGCGGCCAGTTCACCGATCCTCAATCCGGCGACGGCCAGCGTCCACACTGCCACCCGATACCTCGGCGGAACTTCGTCGGCGATTTTGCGGACCTCGGTCTCAGTGAGGAAGCGGACCTCACGGCGCGTTTGCTGCGGGACCTTCACGCCAGACCAGACGTTCCGTCCGATGCGCTCCTCCTCCAACGCCACCTGGAACAGCCGGTGCGCAACCCGAGTCGCAAGTGTGACTGTGGCCGCGCCCTTGCCCTCGGCGACCATGTCGGACACGAACCGCCGGGCGTCAGTCTTTGTTACCGCGTTCAGTCGGCAATCGCCGAGGGCGGGCAAAATGTGCACGCGCAGCGCCATGGAGTACATCTCGCGGGTCTTGGGGCGGAGGTTGTGTGCGGTCGCCAGGAAGTGATCCGCGAACTCCCCAACCGTGACCTTGCCCAGTGCTGGGTCGACATACGTCCCGGCGGTCTTCCTCACGGCCAGGTCGTGTAGAAAATGCTCGGCGTCCCGGATACGCAGGAAGGTCTGGGTCCGCTGCTTCCCGGACGGGTCCCTGTGCCAGACCTTGTAGCGGACTCCTCTGGGGCCCTCGCGCTTCCAGACGCCCGGCGTCCGGGTCTTCTCCCACCCCTGCTTGGCCACGCCCATGGCCTCCTCCCGTTACCTGCCTGTTACCTCACCAGGAGTATCGGCAGAAAGCGTAGCAGGCTTAACTATGGCTTTGACCAGCGGCGGAGGCGACAGGATTCGAACCTGTGAGGGGCGGTCAAGCCCCTAACCGCTTTCGAGGCGGTCCCGTTCGTCCACTCCGGCACGCCTCCGGGGCGATCGTAGCAAAGGGCCGGACGCCCTCCCGGTTACCGACGCTCGCGGAAGAACTCCCGGAGCACCTCGCCGCATTCGTCCGCCAGAACGCCCGACGTGACCTCGGCCCGGTGGTTCAGGCGGGGGTCTCGAACCAGGTCGCCCAGCGATCCGGCGAACCCCGCCTTCGGGTCCGCCGCCCCGAACACCACGCGGTCCAGGCGGGCCAGGACGACCGCGCCGGCGCACATCGCGCAGGGCTCCAGCGTGACGTACAGCGTGCAGCCCTCCAGGCGCCAGGAACCGACCGACCGGCTGGCGTCGCGCAGGGCCAGGATCTCGGCGTGCGCGGTGGGATCGCCCAGCCGCTCACGCTGGTTCCCGGCCCGAGCCAGGACCTCGTCGCCGCGGGCCACCACCGCCCCGATGGGAACGTCGCCCCACGCCAGGCAGGCCCGGGCTTCCTCCAGGGCGAGCGCCATCAGACGCTCGTCCCGCCCCGGCCCGGTCACGGCGGCTCGGCCTACTTGATCAGGAAGAACAGGCGCACGGACACGCCGTCGGAGGAAGTGGCCACGTCCAGCGCGGCCGCCTTCACGCGGGACAGGTTCGACTGCACGTCCGGCGGGATGCTGCCGGCCGGCACGAGCTTCGAGACGATGGCCTCCACGTCCGCGTACAGCAGCGCGTCGTTCGACTGTTGGAGTTGCGAGAACGTGTCGCTGAAGTTCGGCGCGCCGGTGATGCTGGAGCCGGCGTGGGCGTCGATCACCGCCTTCACCGCGTCGGGCGTCTCTCCGATGATGCCCATCCCCGCGGTCACGGCGTACGCCGGCTGGATTTCCGTCTGTCCTAGACCGGGCCCCGACGCCACCTTGATGGTCACGCCCTTGTAGGTCTCGGACTGGAACGTGACCGACTGCCCCGAGTTGGAGGCCTGCTCCGAGAGGTAGGTGGCCAGGTGGTCCAGGAAGTCCCGCGTGCCGGTTTCGTTGTTGGTCCCGATGAGCAGGGCGCCGGAGGGGGGGCCGCCCGTCCCCGGCTGGAGCTCGACCCCGAGGTCGCCGGTGAGGTCGCCGAGCACGTTCGAGGTCAGGCCGATCTGGTCGGCGATCTGCTTGGCCTGGGGGTTCAGCGTGGCCAGCTGGTCGATGGCGCTCTTGGCCAGCTTGTCGAAGCCGGTCAGGGCGAACATACCGAGCGCGTCCTTCGGCACGAACCCGATGACGGCGTTCTGGTGGTTCCCGGCCTCGAGCGCCTCCTTTTCGGCGGAGGACAGCTTCGAAGCGTCCAGAGCCACCGACAGGTCCAGAGCCAGCCCGTCGGACTGCGCGGACAGGGACGCGCCGAGCCCGCGGAACGCGCTCAACTGTGCCAACGGGTTCCCGCCCGGCAGCGACGGCAGGACCGTGGGAAGGGCGGTGGGCAGGCCGGAGGGCAACCCGGTGACGCCGGACGGGAACCCGGTGACGCCGGAGGGGATGCCGATGACGCCGGAAGGCCCGCCGATCACGCCAGAGGGAAAGAGCCCCGGGAGCTTCGCGAGAAGCCCTGGGCTGACGAATATGCGACCCAACACGTCCTCGGGCAGCGAGGCGACGGTGGCCTGGAAGGCGTCGTCGCCGTTGAGGTTCGAGCCGTGTCCCTGCTCGGTGTCGATGACCTGGTCGACCAGCGACTCCGAGTTGGAGAGCACGACCGTGTGGGCCACCACCGCGTACGCGGCCTCCGGCGTGCCGCTCGCCTCGCCGACGTTCACCGCCACGCCGCCGTGGGTCTGGGTGGTCCACCGTAAGCCGCTCGTCCCCAGGAGCTGGTCGCGGGCCTTGAGCAGTGTGGTCTGGGCCTTGGCGTCGTCCTTCGATGTGATCAGCACGACTGCCTGGGGCTGGCCGGCCTTCACCGTCGCGGCGACGGCCAGCTGCGTCCCCAGCCACGGCTTCACGTCGTGGATGTAGGAGAGACCGGTCGAGGAGAGGGCCTGCTCGAGCGTCTGGTCCAGGGTTGAGCCGAGGTCCTTGCCCGCGGCCGCGGGGAACTTGTGGGCCAGGTTGCGCAGGTTGAGCTTCTGGCCTGCTCCCGGGTCCAGGTACGCCGTCACGTAGACGTCGGCGTCGGCGGGGACCATCTTGGCCAGGACGTCGCTGGTCCCCGCGACCGAGTTGAAGATCTTCACGGCGGCGAACGCGATGCCCCCGACCACGACGAGGGCCGCCACCAGGATGGCCGCCAGCTTCCCGCGACCCCTATCACGGCCACCGGCACCGGGCGGCGTGGCGGCCGGCTCGGTGCCCACCGGGACCGGCGGTGGAGGCGGCGGGGCGGGCGGACCGCCCCCTGCCTGCGGGTACGTCGGCTGATCACCCTGGGGCCGCTCGGGCCCGTACGGTCCCTCGTTCACGAATCCTCCCTCCGCGGGGCGGCGCTCATCCGCCCCGCACCAACGAGATCGCATTGTCCCAGGCGGCGCGAGCCGCGCGGGCGGCGCAGCGGCTGGGGAGCCGCGCCTACCCCTGCCGCACCGCCACGTCCCGGACCCCCCACGTGCTCCAGTCCGGATAGTTCCCGGCCGCCACGAATGCGATGAAGTTCGTCCCGGAGTCGTCGAGCCAGGAGTCGTCGATGGAACGGGTCCGCGTGCGGCTCCACTTCCCCGGCTCGGTCTTGAACACCGTGCCCAGCAGCCGCCAGTTGACGAAAATCTGGACCTCGCCCTCCTGGACGTCGAACACGCGGTAGCTCAGCTTCCACGTCCCCGGCGTGCCGGTCGCGGAGAAGAACACCTCCTTGGGGTGGGTGGTGTCACCTCCCGGGATGTTGCCCAGCGCCAGGGCCGGGTCGCCGCCCACGGGGACGGGCAGGGCCGGCCGCTCGACCGGGTTCACGGGAATCTGCTGCAACGCGGCCCACTGGCCCGCGGTCATCCCCGCGTACTCGTACAGACTGCCCCCCAGGATCCCGTTCTCCCGGACCGCCCGCATGAACGCGCGGCATTCCTTGGTGGAGGTGTCCTGGGTCAGGCCGCCGATCACGTGGATGGGGATGGTGGGGTCGCCGGTGCGCTCCCGGACGATGCGGATGTTGTCGGCGATGTACTTGTGCGCGGCCCACGGGCCGTTCGTGTGGAACGTGTAGTACGACATCGGCAGGATGACGTCGTAGTACGTGGGGAGCGCTTGGTACGGGAACCCCGGCCAGTAGGTGGGCACGCGGATCAGGCCCCGGGGCGAGGGGATGATGGCCCCCAGCGGATATGACGGCCCCACCGCCTCCCGGATCCGCGCCGAGAGCGCCAGCAGGTGCTGGATCCGGACCTTGATCGGCACCACGTCCGCTTCGATGTCCAGGGCGAACGAGTCGAACGCCTGTCCGTCGGAGGTGCGGAACTCGAGCGAGCGCTGGACCCGGGTGAAGTCCGTATCCACGCTCTTGAACAGGGGCAGGTACCAGGCCACCACCTGCATCCCACGCGCGTGGGCGGCCCGGATGAACTCCGCCGTCTTTCCCGGGTACACCAGGCCGCTGTGCTTGTAGTTCCCGGCCTGCAGGAACAGCGTCCGCACGCCGTGCGCGGCCATCACCGCAACCGCGGCGGTGGGATCGTCGAGCGCGTCGGTGTCGTAGATGTCCACCCATGAGCCCAGGCCCCGGTAGGCGTCCAAGCTCACGCTTCGCGCGGCTGCCGGGGCGCCGGGTCCCGCCAGCGACGACGCGGCGGGGCCGGACATGGCCAGAGCCAGCGCACACAGCAGTGCCGCTGTGGTGGCTCGGTGTTTGCCGCCGAACGGAAGGATGGCTCCGACCCGCATGGGGCTCGGACTGTACCACCCGGAAACCAGACAATCCAGACCTTTCGGTCACGAACGCGCTGAGGGTCGGAGTGCCGTTCACATTTCGGCCCGTTGCGGCCACTGTATGGATGGTGGGTGCGCACCCGACACGCGCTGCCGCAGACGCGATCGAGCGCCTGTTCGTCGAGGACGGCCCGAGGCTGTGGCGAGCCGTGCTCGCCTACGCGGGCGACCGGGAGCTGGCCAGCGACGCCGTGGCCGAGACGTTCACACTGGCCCTGGAGCGCCGGGACGACATCTCGTCCCCGCAGGGGTGGGTATGGCGGGTGGCCTTTCGCCTGGCCACGTCGGAGATCAAGCGCCGCCGCCGCTCGGCCGGCGAAGCTCCTCGGGCCCCGACGGAGGACCCGATGGACTCGGCGGCCGTCGAGATGCTGGGAGCCCTCCGCCGGCTGTCGCCCCGGCAGCGCGGCGCCGTCGTGCTCCACTACTACGCCGACCAGCCCGTGAACGAGGTGGCTCGGATCCTGGGTTCGACGCCGGCCGCGGTGCGGGTCCACCTGATGCGGGGGCGGCGGCGCCTTCGAGAGCTGCTGGAGGAAACCGATGGATGACATCAAGGAACGGCTGCGCGTCCTGGACCGGCTGGAGCCGCCCGACCTCCGGGCCCGGCTGGGGACCCACTCGCTGGAACCGCCACCTCGCCGGCCGTCGGCTCGCGTCGCGGTCGCATTCCTCGCCGTGGTGGTCGCGGCGGTGGGCATCGGCATCGCGTACCTCGCCCTCCAAGGGACCACCCGGCCGGCCGTCCCATCCGTCGTCCCCGCCCTGCATCCGAACGGCCCGATCTGGTTCCTGGGTGACCACGGCGCCGGCCCGGGCTCGATCTTCGGCCCGTCGGGCCTGTACTCCGTTGCGCCGGACGGAACGGGCCTGGTCAAGGTCTCGCTCCCCGATCGTCTGTACTCGATCACCGGCCTGGCGGTCTCGCCGGACGGGCGTCTGGTCGCCATGTCGAACGGCGGCGGCGAGTTTCCTCCCCGGAACCTCTACGTCATGCGCCCCGACGGGTCGGGCCTGCGGCAGATCACCCGAGGTTCGTATTACGACGTGACCCCCGCGTGGTCGCCGGACGGCGCGGAGATCGTCTTCTCCAGTGACCGCTGCTGCGCCACCGACCGCGGTCTGTCCGGCTACGCCCTGTACACCGTCGGGCAGGATGGCTCCGGGCTGCGCCAGCTGACCAGCGACTCGGCGAGCGACCTCGCTCCCGCGTGGTCGCCGGACGGGTCCCGCGTCGCCTATGTCCAGATGCCGGGAAACAGCGCAAGGGGAGCGATCTGGGTGATCAGCGCAGACGGGTCGGATCCCCGGAAGCTCACCGACGACAGCCGGCACGTCGATGCCGTGACCTGGTCGCCGGACGCACGGGAGCTCGCGTACATCAGCCATCTCGGCGATGGGGTGGACTGGGAGATCCGGGTGCTGCGGCCGGACGGAAGCGACCTCCACACCGTCTACACGTGCACCACGCCCTGCGCCAACGGCGGCTACACGCTGGCCTGGTCGCCCGACGGGTCCGAGATCGCCTTCTGGTTCGGAGGGCCCGCGGGATACGAGTCCCACCCCACGATCGGCGTGGTCGGCGTCGACGGGAGCGGCTTCCACGTGGTGGACACCCACGGCGTGGGGGCGTGCTGCCTGTCCTGGATCCCGGCACGCAGATAGCCGTGCCGCGCAGGATCGTCTACGCGGCGACCGGGCTCGTCCTGGCCATGACCCTGCTCCTCGCGGTGGCGTGGCCGGAGGTTCGAGCCGGACTCGCCGTCCTGGGCGTCGTCATCGCGTGGTCCGGGTGGTGGCTGGCCCACCGGTTCGTTTCTCGACCCATGGGCCGCCCGGAGCTCCTGCTTGACGCCTCGCTCGTGCTCGGGTGCGCCATTGCCGTCGCGGTGCTTCTTCCGACCACCCGGACCCCGTGCGATTGCCCGGCGCCGCGAGGCGCCCCGATCGTCTCGTGCCATTGCCAGGAGGATTCCCATGGTGGCCTCCGCGCCGGCATCGCACTGGCCGGCGCGGGGTCGGCGGCGGGGTTCCTGGTCGCCGCGAGGCGGCGTTCCAAGCGAACCACCTGACCGAGGCTCGACAGTCCGCCTCGCATCGGGGCACCATCCGGGGTGGGAAATGGAGAACAGGGTGGGAAGCCGGGCACCGGGCGCCTCGGCGACGCCGCGTGCCCGACTTCCGCGGCTGTTCGGGCGGCTGGCGGCGGTCGGGGCGGCACCCGGCGACACCGAGGAGGTTCGGCTCCGCAAGGGCGGGCTGATCCTGCTGACCTCGCTGACCGTCGTGCTCTCGCTGGTGTGGGTGGCGCTGTACTGGACGTTGGGCCACCCCGTGGCTGCGGCCATCCCGCTCACCTACCAGGGCGTCTCGGTCCTCACGCTGATCGGCCTGTTCCGGACCAAGCGCTTCCGCCTGTACCGGGACACCCAGTTCGCGATGATGCTGGTCCTTCCGCTGGCGCTCCAGCTCACGCTGGGAGGCTTCGTCGCCGGCAGCGCCGTCGTCCTCTGGTCGTTCGTGACCCCGGTGGGGGCGCTGATCTTCTCCGGCGCTCGCTGGGCCGTCCCGTGGCTGGCGGCGTTCGTGGCGCTCGTCGCGCTGGCCGGGGTGGTCGACCCGCACCTCCACGCGAAGCCCCTCCCCACCTCGGTGGTGCTGACGCTCTTCGTGCTGAACGTCGTCGCGGTGGCGGCGGTGACCTTCGCCGCCCTTCTGTACTTCGTGGGACAGCGGGATCGGGCCATGGCGGCGCTGGACCTGGAGCACCGAAAGCTGGCTGACGAGCAGGTCAAGTCGGAGCGGCTCCTGCTGAACATCCTGCCCCGCCCGGTCGCCGAGCAGCTCAAGGAGTCGTCGGGGGTCATCGCCGAGCGGTTCGAGGATGCCAGCGTGCTGTTCGCGGACATCGTCGGGTTCACCCCATTGTCCGAGGGGATGGCTCCCGAGGACGTGGTGCTCCTGCTGGACCGGCTGTTCAGCGAGTTCGACGCGCTGGCGGAGCGCCTGGGCCTGGAGAAGATCAAGACCATCGGCGATGCGTACATGGTGGCCGGCGGCCTCCCGGAGCGACGGGAGGGACATGTTGAGGCAATAGCCGAGATGGCCCTGACGATGCAGGCGCTCACGCGGGATCTGACACCGCCCTCGACGGGTGCGGGCCCGCTGGTCCTCAGGATCGGAATCGACGTCGGCCCGGTGGTGGCCGGCGTGGTGGGGCGTCGCAAGTTCATCTACGACCTGTGGGGCGACACGGTGAACACCGCCAGCCGGATGGAGTCCCAGGGGCTGCCGGGCGAGATCCAGGTCACGGCCCGGACCATGGGGCGGCTCCGCGACCGGTACGCGTTGGTGCCTCGCGGGCGTGTCGAGGTCAAGGGGAAGGGGCCCATGGAGACCTTTCTCCTTCGGGCCCGGAAGCCCGCCGACGCTGCCCAGGCACCGGCCGGGACGCGCTCGGATTGAGGCCGGTGCGGCCGGTCAGCGAGGAGGTTGGCGCCGGCGGCGCAGGGCGGCCCGCGCCCTGGTCGTCGCGTTGAACGCCCGAAGCACGGCGCGATCCGCCGGCGAGTCCTTCCGCGGCAGCAAGCCGATCTGGCGGGCGAACGTGGCGCCGTCGTAGTAGATCGTGTTGTGGCGGACCAGGCCGTCCTCGATGTCCATGACGTCGACCCCACGGATCTCGATTCGCCGACCGGTGGGCTCGATGCCCTGGAAGGGTCCGCCGTCGAATGTGCCCGAAGCGTGCCATTGCGCCACCGCGACGTTGCCCTCCGCCGCGACCCGGTCGACGTGGATCTCGAAGTCGGGGGCCGCCGCGAACAACTCGGCGAAGAAGCCTCGGATGGCATCGCGGCCCTCGAACACACCCACCGCCAGGAACTCGTCCACGCAGTCGGGGTGCGTGTACTGCACCACCAGGTCCGGATCGTGCGTGTTCCCGCCTTCCACCACCCGCCGCGCCACCTCGGCCGGGGTGAGAAGCTGCTCAGCCTTCGCCGAATCGGCAGTGACTGCTTCCTTCGTCGCCTTGGCCATGTGATCGCCTCCTGAGGATGGATGCCGAACCAACAGCCACCTTAACGCGGTGTCGCGGGGATGGGGACGGCGTTGGGACCGGTTGGCGCACGTCTCACCGTGATCCCATGGGCCAAACTGATCCATCTGCTACCGAGGAGGCGCGATGGGTGAAGAGAAGAGGATCGGTCCTGCAGCCGATCTCCCTCCTGGGCCAGGCGCTGCCGGCACCTGTATGCGGATCTGGCCGGGGGGAGCATGGACCGGGACGGCTGCCTCGTGTGCCCGTGGCATGGATCCAGGTACGACGTGAGGACCGGCCGCATGGTTCGAGGTCCCCAAGGTGTATTCGCCAAGATCCCTTTGGCACGGCCTTCAAGCTCTTGACTCGGGTCGTCCCGCTCGGCCGCGCCGACGTCATCGAGCGAGGAGGAGACCTCTTCCTTCGCCCCGGTCAAATGCGTGGCTGACAGCGCGCCCGGAGGGACTCGAACCCCCAACCTCCTGATCCGTAGTCAGACGCTCTATCCAAATTGAGCTACGGGCGCATCGAGGAGACCAACCCATGATAGAGGCGTCGCCGGGCGGTCGCCCCGGGTGCCGCGGACCCCTTCGGCGTAGGAGGATACGGGCGACATGACCGCTGCCGCATCCTCCGAGGCGCCCCGCGAGGCGGCGTTCTTCGACCTCGACAAGACGCTCCTTCCGGGCGCGGCGCTGTTCCCGCTGGCCCGGGAGATGTACCGGCAGGGCGTGTTCACCAACCGCGACATCCTACGGATCGCGTCCGACCAGCTCCTGTACCGGCTCTCGGGCAAGGAGGACAAGGAGCGCATGCGACGGGCCCGGGAGGCCACCCTCGGTGCCGTGAAGGGCAGGGCCCAGACCGACGTCGAGGCCATGGGCCGTCTCGTTGTGGAGCGCGAGCTGCTCCCCCGGTTCTATCCGCAGGCGGTGGAGCTCATGAACCGGCACAAGCGTGCGGGGCGGGAGGTCTACATCTCCTCGTCCTCGCCGGAGGACTTCCTGTCCATCCTGGCCGCGGAGTTCGGAATGGACGGCGTCATCGGCACCCGGGCCGAGGTCGCCGACGGCGTCTACACGGGGCACCTCCTGGGTGACCTGTGCAACCGCGACGAGAAGGCCCGCCGGGTGAAAGAGCTGGCCGACGAACGGGGGATCGACCTGCTCCGCTCCTACGCCTATTCGGACAGCGTCAACGACCTGCCGCTGCTGCAGCTGGTGGGCAACCCGGTGGCCATGAACCCGGACCGGGGTCTCCGCCACGTGGCTCGGGCCAACGGGTGGCAGATCATCGACCTCCGTGTGGCCAGGCGGCGCACGCTGGTGGGGTCCGCGGTCGGCGCCACCGCGGCCGCGGCGGCCGCCGCGGGGTATGCCGCGGGCTACGCGGCCGGCCGCGCCCCGCAGCGCCGGCGATGAAAGGGTCCCGCCGTCAGGACTGATCTGAGCCGACCGCAGCGGGGGCTGTGGATGGCGGAGACGGCGCGATTCGAACGCGCGAGGGAGCTATCAACCCCCTAACCGCTTATCTGATCCAGCCACCCCGCTGACCGTGCAGCAACGGAAGAATACCAGGTCAGACGCCATGCACTGACCTGCCCTGCACCCTCCTGATCGTGAGTGCACGTTGTCACCTTGTTGTCACTTCGGCTCCGGCGGAGACTGTCGCTTCGCTCCGAGGCTGTCGGATAAACCTGGGATTCCTACTGGTTTGTCCGGTCTGCCCGAATCCGGCCAGGCCAGTGACCAGCAGAAACGCCGCGTGCCTGACTTTTCGCGACAAGGTTGATGCTCCTATGGTCGTCAAGCGGGGCTCGACGCCGGCCGGGGCTGTTCCCGTAGAGGACGCATGAGAGCCCAGATCTCGCGGGCGAGGAAGTGCTTCAAGCACCGGATGATGACCGGAACCGTTCATGCCCGGTGGGCCGCAGGCTGCCTGAGCCTTCCGGCGATCGGAAGCCAAGCCTCGTAGGCCAACCGGCCGAGACATCGGCCCCAGGTCGGGACGGGGTTTCGTCACAAGGAGCCGCGGCCCTCCGACAAAGGTCTCGTTCTCAGCCATTTCAGTTTGGCGTGGGTTGCGGGAGCCCATAACACTCGCGTGACAAACAGCGGGCTCTGTAACAACAGGACACGCCCCGTCCAGCTGTCACCTGACGCCACCGAGGAGAGGAGGCCTGGGGGGGAGGAGCAGATAGGCAACCATCCGGCAGGGATGAGGAGGGATCACCATGTGTCGCCTGGACCGTCGTATCGTTCGCAATGCCGTTGCGCTGAGCGTCATCGCAACCATGGCGCTGTCGCTGTCCGCCGCCACCTCCGCTCTAGCGGCGGGGAGCGGCCTGTACTACACGGGGGATGCCTACGGCAGCTACGCCAACGTGGGCAAGACCATCATCGCCGGGAAGACCGCGGTGGTTGGCTTCGGGTGCCAGACCCAGGCCGGGCGACACGTCGCGAATACCGTCGTTTCGGTCAACGCTTCACCCGTGATCACCACCGGGGCGATCAACACCACCGGGGACTCGACGGATACTGGTACGGCACAGTCGTCCCAGTTCAGCGGGGACGTCCACGACCTGAACCTGCTCGCGGGCCTGATCACCGCCACCGAGGTGAAGGCGGTGAGTACCACCAGCAACGACGCGACCGGGCTCCACGTCAGCTCAGCAGGATCGACCTTCGTCAACCTCGTGGTGGGAGGGACCGCCATCACGGTGATGCCCGCGCCGAACACGGTCCTGACCCTGTCGGTGGGGGCCCAGGTGGTCGGGACGGTGACCCTGAACGAGCAGGTCCAGTCCATCAGCGCCACCAAGGCGTCCCTCACCGTGAACATGATCCACGTCAAGCTCACCGCGGACATCCCCGGCGTGGCTGCCGCCGGGACCAACATCATCGTGTCCCACGCCACGAGCGACCTCGAACTCAACAAGGCCGGGTCCCTGGACGGTCAGGCCTACGGCACCAAGGCCACCGTGGGGAGCCTGGCCCTGTCCGGGCCGAGTGCCAAGGTCACCATGCCGTGCGCAGGGACCAACGGCAAGGTCCGAACGAACTCCGTGTTGAGCGTGGACCTGGGCTTGCTTGGTTCGTCCGGCACGGTCACCGATACCGCCCAGGGGACGATCACCGGAACCACGGCGAGCGGAGAGACCACCTCCACGGTTCAGTCCCTGCAACTCCTGTCTAGTGACGGAGGGCAGACGTTCCTGGTCACCGCCGACCTCATCAAGGCCGACGCCCACGCGTCGAAGAGCGGCGGTGTGTTCACGTTCAGCGACTCGGGTTCGACCTTCGTGAACCTCGTGGTGAACGGCACCCCCATCGCGGACAACGTGGCGGCGAACACGCAGATCACGGTGGACGGGCTCACCATCTGGCTGCACCGGGTGATCCAGAAGCCCAATCAGATCACCGTGAGGATGATCGAGATCATCGTGACCGGGTCCAACCCGTTCGGCCTCAACCTGAACACCGACATCCAGGTGGCGGTCGCGGAGGCATCAGCGCACTGAGCCAGCCTGGACTCCAGGCCAGAGGTCAGGTGCTGGAAGGGCCGGGTCTTCGGACCCGGCCCTTGTCCCCCTCGAACAACTGGACCCAGCAGGGCTAGGCCCGCCATCCTTGGCCGGCGGGCCTGACATCGCCCTTCAGGGCGTCGCGGTGGACTCGATGGCTAGTGCAGGAGCAGCCGCGCCTCGACGATCACCCCTTCCAGGGCGCTGCCAGACTTCCTCTCGAACAGCCTCATAGAGGGTCACCGGCCTGGCGATTCCCTTCAGCTCGAATTCGCCCACCTCCATCACCCGGAAGCCTGTCGGGGAAACGGTGCGGACGATACCTGGCTCAACACTCAACGGCCCTGATCCGCGGGGGGAATGCCGAGCCTCGGCCCATCGCCCCTCCCGAGCGAGGTTTCTTTACCCCTTGACCGCGGTACAACGCCGGTGGGCAGGTTCGTGGGTTCTGTGGAGCCTGCCCGCGGTCGGTGGGGCGCGACGCGGGCACGCGCCCCACTGGCAACGCTTCTGGACCGCGCTGCGGGAGGCCCCATTGGATGTGCCCACCACTGGCGGGAGGCCCACGGTCGCCGTCTTCCGGTCTCCGTGCCGCTGCCGGTACCTGATGCCCACCGGGGAGCTCCTGCGGTCCTGCGAGGACCACGCCCCCTACGGTGGGACGGCCTACGGCGCCAGGGATCTGCTCACCCGGATCGAGTCGGAGCTGGGGTGGCCACCGGACCCAAACGCGGGGGAAATGCAACCTGCCGTCGTGGCGGCGAACGGGGAGGGAATGGTGAACAAGTACGAGGTCCCCCAGGAAGAAGAGCCGGACCAGGGCGAGTTCGTGGTGTTCTGGGCTCCCCCGCCGTTCGTACCCCGGGTGGTGGAGGCAGAGCTTCCCGATGGCACCAAGCTCCAGCCAGCCCTGCAATCAGACGGACGCCGCCTCGGGTTCGACCGGCGCCTGCCACGGGGAACACGCATCCTCGTCCGAGGTGCCGTGGCCTGGATCGTGGGTCAGGGGCGCGCCTAGGAGCTGGGCGCCGGGCATGCACGGCGCGATCCGCTCGACGTCCAGCGCTGGACTACTCGCCGGATGGCACCCAGCTCGTGTTCCATCGAGCCGTTCGGGCGGAGCCCCATCTCCCGATCGACCTCGGGGCTCGTGTGGGTGGTGAACGTCGACGGGTCGAATCCACACAAGCTCGACACCGGCTGGCTGGCCCCCTGGTGGCAGGCGCGGTGGTCACCCGATGGGTCCAGGATCGTGTTCAGGGTCGAACGGATGCAGCCGAGAGGCGCTCTGTGGACAATCGAGCCGGATGGCTCGGGGCTGACGAAGCTGTTCCAGGACCCTGGGATAGCGCGACGCGCACCTCTTCGCCTCCTACGAGCCATCACGCCCGGCGGAGCCTTGAGCCATGTTGGAATGGTGGGGAAGGAACAGTCCTGGGCGGCCCTGGCGGTCAGCCCCGGTGGGCTGTCCGCGACCGGATGGGGAGCCACGCTCCTCCAGGAGTTCCCGTCCACCGCCGCTTACCCGAAAGGTTCACGAAAGCGCACCACCCACCGCAACCGCCCCGTTCGCCCCTTCGCCTTCCTGGGGGAGATGGCCATGGACCAACGCAAGGACGCGGCCTAGATTGAGATCCGCCCCGGAGCATTCGGACTTCTGAGGTCTCCCCTCAGTTCCTCCCTGGTGCTCCGGGGCGTCTAGCGACGCTAGAAGTCGGCAGCTCCTAGTTGAAGTGCACCAAGCCGAGACAGGTGTATGTGCGAACCCCGGTGTTCGGGTCGACGGCTCGCGACCACGTGCCGGTGCCGGCCAGTGTGGCGTAGGCACCGGTGCCTTGGCTGATCATCCACGTGCCGCCGAAGAAGGTGGGATTCGTCACGACGTTCAGGTGGACTTGGAACTCCATCTGGAAGGTCCCGGCCGAGCCCGTTTCCACCGTCTTGAGTTCGATGTTGCACACTGGGGTCTGCGCTATGCACCCCGCGCCGACCCCGAAGGGATCGGTCCACGATCCCGAGTCCGTGAAGGCCCCCGAGGCCGACCAGCCGATGGGGGTCCCTGCGCTGTCGCGCTGCAGCACGATGGTCTCGGCGGTCGAGGTCGTGGCCCCGGCCGGTCCAGCCACTGCGAGCGCTGTGAAGGCCGGTCGAAAACTCGAACACTGGCCGCTCGAAAAGTCGAGCACCCGAGGCAGATGCTAGCGGAGTCCACCACCCCCTTCCCGTGCGGGTTCGGGGGGTGAGGAGGAGCCCTCGGCACGCCCTTGGCCAG
>WNGL01006091.1_pt1 | contig 18094 bp, 14 predicted proteins | sample 5400591 | NCBI WGS metagenome assembly WNGL01 (sample SAMN13153377, study PRJNA577476) | soil metagenome | isolation source: 80 cm soil or saprolite under Garry oak tree replicate 1 | place: USA:California | collected 2016-06-15 | reverse complement strand
CGGGCGTTGCGGGCGGCGCAGCCGCACACCGAGTTCACGACGACGAGCGTCGGCGCCTGCTCGCGGGCGAGCACCGCGTCCACCTCGGCGGGGGTGCGGAGCTCTTCGAAACCCAGGCGGGTCAGGTCCTCCCGCATCGGGCGGACCATCTCCGGGTCGTACATCGGCACATTCAGATTCCGCATACTCTCCTCACTTCTTGAGAAACGCGCTCAGAGCGGCGCGAAAGTCCGGGGTGCTGCGGCTCACGGCGTTGACATCGGCGCCGAGCCGCAGGCCGTCGTCGAAGCTCAGCCCGTCGAGCTGGTAGAACTGCTGCTTGGTGAAGGCGAGCGCCGATGGACTCGCTTCCGCGAGCACGCGCAGCACTTCGCCTGCCTGTTCCTCGAAGTCCGCATCGTCGTACACGCGCGACGCGAGGCCCACGGCGGCGGCCTCTGTCCCACCGAGCAGCCGTCCCGTCGTCGCGAGATCGAAGGCGATCTTCTCGCCCACCGTGCGGCGCAGCATCGTCATCACGATCGCGGGTACAAAGCCGCGCTGTACCTCCGGATAGCCGAACTGCGCCGTCTCCGCCGCCAGAATCAAGTCACAGGCGGTTGCCAGCCCGCAGCCGCCGGCGAGCGCGCGGCCCTGGACGAGGGCGACGAGCGGCTTCGGCAGCCGGCGCATCCGCACGAACACCTGCGCAAAATGCAGCGCCGCCTGGCGGTTCTGCTCGAGCGTGTGGTCGGCGGAGGCGAGCAGCTCCTGCAAATCCATCCCCGCGCAGAAATCCCGGCCCGCGCCGCGCACCGCGACCACACGCACGGTCGCGTCCAGGTCGGCCTGCTCCAACGTCGTGAGGAGTGCATCGATCATCGCGGTATCGATCGCATTGCGCTTGTCGGCGCGGTTCAGCGTCGCGGTCAGCACGCCGCCTGCGATCTGGACGAGGACGCGATCGCTCATTTGCGCACCTCAATCTCCATGCGGAGCAGCGCGGTGGAGAACACCTTCCCCTGCGCGTCCGTCTTGAGCGAGATCGTACCGCCGCCATCGAGCGCGCCATGCAGCAGGAAGTTTAGCGCGTAGAGGTTGGGCAGCTCGAAACGCTCGACCTTGCCGGTGATCATGCCCTTAAAATGCCGCGCGACGCGGGCCGCCGTTACCTGCTTCACGAGGAGCGGATAGTCCTTCGGCTTGAGCGCGATCAATCCGATATTGGCCGTATCGCCTTTATCACCCGATCTGGCATGGGCCAGATCTACCAAACGTTTTTTCATGCTTCGATCAGCTCCACCGACGGCTGCACCATGCGCTTGTCGATCAACGCGGGCCAGTAGGCCACGATCTCCTCCGGCTTCGGCCGCCCGCCCGCAAAGCCCGTCACGCTGGGCGGTCCATTGAGAATCAACGGCGCGATCTCGCGCGTGAAGCGGTCCACCGGCGCTTCCTCGCGCGCCCGCACGCCGACGCGCAGCTGGACCTCGGGAATCGCCGCGACGTCCACGGCCTTCAACGCCAGCGGCCCGTGCGTCGCGTTGGCGCCCAGGAACTCGGTGTGGATCGCTTCGAACTCGAGGCCCAGGTCCGTGAGGCGCTGGCGCAGGATGCGGTCGGCGGCTTGCGCCTTCGCGAGCGCATCGGGCCAGGCGTAGACGAGTGTGCCGATGGCCTTGTAGCCATAGAAGTAGGCGACGGAGACCTTCAGCTTGTCGGTTGCGGGTTTTCCCCTGACACCAGACACCCGCACCCTGTCCTTACTCACCTGACGCAATTGGATCGTCGTAAAGTCAGCGACCCCGTCCGGCGTGATATACGCGCGCGGGTCCCCCATTTCGTAGACCAGCTGCTCGGTGACGGACGCGACATCGATCCGCCCGCCAGTGTGCGGATGTTTGACGAGATCGAACGTGCCGTCGGCGCGCGCCTCGACGATCGGATACCCCACGTGCGCCATGTCCGGAATCCGTTGCCAGTCGCGCAGGCAATTCCCGCCGCTGCACTGCGCCCCGCATTCGATGATATGTCCGGCGACCGTTCCGGCGGCGATGTGATCCCATCCATCGGGTGCCCAGCCGAACGCGTGCATCAGTGGTCCGAGCGTCAGGCCGGTGTCGGTGACACGTCCCGTGATGACGACCTGCGCCCCGCGTTGCAGCGCGTCCACGATGGGAGCGGCGCCGAGATAGGCGTTGGCGGACCGCACGCGATCGCGTACGTCACGCAAGGGGCGGCGGGTGTCCAGGTTGTCGAGCGTGTGGCCGCGGGCGATCAGTCCGTCGAGCCGGCCGAGCAGATCATCGCCGGTGACGACGCCGATCCTCAGCTTGCCGCCGAGTCCGAGTTTGCGCGCGACGTCGGCCACCGCCGTGGCACAGGCGCGCGGGTTTACGCCGCCCGCATTCGCCGTCACCTTGATGCCCCGCGCCACGACAGTGGGGAGGATGCGTTCCATCTGCGTCACGAAATCGGTGGCGTAGCCGCGGCTCGGGTCGCGCGATTTCTGTTTCTGTAAAATTGACATCGTGACTTCGGCGAGATAGTCCATCATCAGGTAATCGACCGGACCCCCCGTCACCTGCCGGTACGGCGCTTCCAGCCAATCTCCCCAAAACCCCTGCCCTCCCGCGACGCGTACGGTCGCCGGACGAGCCGTCACTTGACGCCACCCGCTCCGCGCGATGGTGCCGCGACCACGGTGCGGCGCACTGCCACCGAGCCGGTCGGCGTCGTCACGCGCGTCTCGATCAACGTCCCGAACCCCTCCGGCATGTCGAGCGACGGCGCGTTCGGCAGCCGGATGACGCTGCGCCCGCCCGCGACGACGGCCAGCGGCTTCCCGTCGCCCACCGGCGCGTCGAGGCCAAGGAACCGGATGCGGGCCGTGCCGCGCCAGGCGTGACCGCGCGGGCGCGCGAAGGCGGGAAAGAACTCGACGGTGAGGGGGATCCCGGTGAGCGAGTCGGACAGCGCCAGGCGCATGCGTCCGAATGCGTAGTTCACCGGTTCGTTGCCGCCGCGTACCTGCTGACCCGTCGAGTCGTAGATGGTCACCGACAAATCGGTCAGCTCGTCCCACAGATCGGCGGGGACCTCGAGATCCACCTCCATCCGCTTGGCCCAGCGGGGCGCACGTGCCTGGAGTGACTCGGCAGGTTGCCCGCGGCCGGCAATCGCATAGCTGCGCTCGGCGCCGACGAGCCGGTAGGCGACCGCGCCGGTCGCAGTGCTTCCCTCCGCCCCGCCCGGGCCGCCGCCGCCAACACTCGACGCTTCCAGCCCGGCGCCCTGCTGCGTCGCCGCGAGCGCAACGGGTCCGAGCTCGGCACGCACGGTGACCGTCGTGGCCGCAAGCGGGGGCGCGACGACGTCCAGCTCGTAAACACCGGCGACCATGTCTTCGGCGCGCACCGTGATCGTGGCGCTGCCGGCGTCCTGCTCGCCGATATCGATGTCGTCCGGCGCGGAGCGCGCCGGGGCGCCGTTGGGCTCGTACAGACGAACCGTCGCCTGTTGGCTCTGTGAATCGGGCAGCGTCACGGTCGCGCGCATTGTCGCGTCATCCTGCACGCGCAGGAAGTAGCGCTGCACCGCTGCGGGACCGATGACGCGGCGTTCGTCGAACAGCACCTTGGCCGCGAGATCCGTGGGGACGATGACCGTGTTCACGAGCGTGAACAGCGGACCGGCAACGGTATCCCGCGGATTCAGCGCCGCGACGGTACCGACGTAAATGCCGGGCGCCGTGAGCGCGCTGCGCGCGTACGTGACGGCGATCTGGGTAGCACGCGGAGCGGCGTCCACGGAGTCATCCACGGTGAGCCAGGGGACGTTCGTGCGCAGCCGAGGTGGCGCACCGTGAACGTTTCGACGCTATCCTGCGGACCGGCAAAGCCGTCGCGCCGGAACGCGGCCGTGACGCCGGTGGACGCTTTCACGGCATAGATCGAGCCCTGGTGACCGCCCTCGAGCCAGTGGTACGCCGCCTCGAGCACCGGCATTCCCGCGCCGTCATCGATGAAGCGGGCGCCGTTGAACGGCCGGGCCGACATCCGGAGCGCCTGCACGATGTCCGCGGACGTGGCGCGACGGCCCTCCTGCGCCAGCGCGGCGACGAGGCAAGCGGCGAGACCGGCCGCATGCGGGGACGACATGCTCGTGCCACCCTTGATCTCGTTCCCCGTATCCCAGCGCGGCACGCTGGAGAAGGCGACGCCCGGCGTCACGATGTCCGGTTTTGCGAGCTCGCCGCCGCGCGAGCTGAACCAGCTGAGCACGTCGCGGGCCGGCGGCACGCCCTGCCGTGGCGGACCGGTGAAGACGCCCGGATAGACGGCGCCCACCGACATCGCCAGGTCGGCGGAGCCGGGAAAGCCGAGTGTGGACCAGCCCGGGCCGTCGTTCCCGGCGCTGATCGCGAAGACGGCCTCCGGATGGGCGAGCAGGAAGGCATCCACGACCGAATCGATGACCGCGCGCCCCTCATGTTCGTTGCCGACGCCGAAGCTCATGTTCAGTACGAGGGGCAGATTGCGTTGCGCCGCATAGCGGGCGGCGTAGTCCATGGCGCGCATCATGCTGCCGTGGACCGTGACTCCACCGCGCGCGTTGTTCGCGATCTTGAGGCCGATGATCTGCGCGCCGGGCGCCACGCCGTTGAATCCTGCCACGTCGAACAGGTTGTAGCCGGCGGCGATTCCCGCGACGTGGGTGCCGTGGCCCGAGGTGTCGAAGAAGAGATCGAGCACGGGTGTGCTGTCCGCCTCGCTGAAGTTCGCGACGATCGTCAGCGGCTTTTTGCCGAGGGCGATCATTTCGCGACCCTGGCGGTAGTCGTGGAGCGGCATCTCGTCCTCGAACGAACCGTCGAGATTGGTATCGAGGAACGCCACCCACCCGTCGGACGCTTTCACGACCACGACGGGAAACTCGTCGGTGTTGCGGCCGTTGCCGTTGACGTCCGCCGCCGGGGGCCGGCCGAGCGGCAGCTCCCGGAAGACGCCGCGGTACCAGGTCGTCGCGGTCGTAAGCCGGCCGATCCGCGCCGCTCCTTTCATCTCTTTTTCCGTAGGCGCCGGAAATGCCGTCAGCGCGACGCGGCCTTCGCTGGAGAAGTCGCGCAGCTCGATGACCTTCGGCGCGCCCGTGCTGGTGGCGATCAGCCCCGGAACGCCCGGATCGACGCCGCTGTCGAGAATGGCGATGAGCACGCCCCGCCCGTCGTACGTCGGGTGCAGCGAGTGAAAGACATCCACGCCGGTGCTGCGGAGCGGCATGAGACCCAGCATATACGCCGCGGCCGGATCCAGGGCCGGTTGTGGGCCCCCTCCGGCCCCGGCGCGGCTGCCGTCTGAGGCAACGGGCGCCGGGACCGCCGGTGACGGCTTCATCGTCGGTTTCGTAACCGCTTTGGTCGAGGCACACGCGGTTCCGAGAAGGAGCAAGGCGGCGGCAAGAGGCTTCAGCGTCACGAGAGGCTCGGCAGCGCAAAGACCCCGAGATGGGGGCCGGTGAATTCGGTGGACACCTCGAGGAGAAACGCGAGGGTGTCGCGCGTCTCTTCGGGTGTGAGAATCGCATCGACAAAACCGCGGGCGCCGGCAAACTTCGCGTCCAACTGATGCTCGTAGTCGGCGCGCATCGCGTCCACGGCGGCTGCGTTGTCGGGCTGGGCAGCGTCGGCGCCGTAGACCGCCTGAATCGCCGACTCGCCTTCCATCACGCCCATGCGGCCCGTCGGCCACGAGACGATGAAGTCGGGGTCGAACCCCTGGCCCGCCATCGCATAATAGCCGGCGCCCGACGCGTGATTCACGGTCAGGACGAGCTTGGGGACCGTGGCGGTTGCCATCGCCTCGACGAAACGCGCGCCTGCCCGGATGATCCCCGTGTGCTCCGCCTCCGTCCCGACCATGAATCCCGATACGTCCTGGATGAAGAGCAGCGGCACGCGCTCGCGGTCGGCGTTCTCGATGAAGTACGCCACCTTCTCGGCGCTCTCGGTATAGATGATGCCGCCGATGCGCGGCGCTTCATGCTTCTTCTTCTTCCCTTTTATCACGCCGCGCGAGTTGGCGATGACCGCCACCTGCCGCCCCTCGATCGCCCCGTGCCCGCAGATCATTTCGGGCGCGACATCCGGCTGAAACTCGTCGAGCCGTCCCGCATCCAGCAGGCACTCGAACAGCGCGCGCACGTCGTAGCTCATCCGATGATCGACGGGAATCAGCTCGTACAACGCCTGCGCGTCGCGCTTCGGCGCGGGATAGGTACGGCGCGCGAGGGCCGAGTGCGGCAGGCGGCCCACGTACTCGCGGATCCTCGCCAGGCATTCCTGGTCGTCTTTGGCGCGGTAATGGGCGACAGCACTGACCGTGGTGTGGGTCGCCGCGCCGCCCAGCGTCTCCGCATCGACCACCTGGCCTGTCGCCCCTTTCACCAGATTGGGCCCGCCCAATCCCATGAACGATGTGCCATCCACCATGAAGATCACGTCCGACAGCGCCGGCAAATATGCGCCCCCGGCGATGCACGGTCCCATCACCGCGGCGATCTGCGGCACTTTGAGATAGCGCCGCATGATCGAGTTGTAGTAGAAAATCCGGGCCGCCCCATACTGACCCGGGAAGACTCCGCCCTGATACGGCAGGTTCACGCCCGCCGAGTCGACCAGGTAGATGATCGGGATCCGCTGCCGCATCGCGATCTCCTGCGCGCGGAGCATCTTCCGGATCGTCTCGGGCCACCAGGACCCCGCCTTGACCGTCGCATCATTCGCCACCACCACCACCGGACGTCCGCCCACCCGGCCCAACCCCGTGATCACGCCCGCGGCCGGCGCCTGACCGTCGTACTGGTCCCACGCGACGAGCAGCCCGATCTCGACCCACGGGCCGTCTGGGTCGAGCAGCGCCGCGACGCGTTCGCGCGCGGTCAGCTTTCCTTGATCATGCTGACGCTTGATGCGCTCCGCGCCGCCGCCCTGTTCGAGGCGCGCGCGGAGCTTCTGGTACTCGTCGCGGAGTGTCGTGAGGCGACTCACGCGGCGACGTGCTCCGCCGCCCACTCCTGGATGTACTTGATGAGATCCGACGTCGGCGTGCCGGGGCCGAACAGCCTTCCGGTGCCCTGCGATTCCAGCGCCGTCATGTCCTCGGGCGGAATAATGCCACCGCCGGTCAGCAACACGTCCTGCCGGCCGGCGGCGTCGAGCAGCTTGCGGACGCGCGGGAACAGCGTCATATGCGCACCGGACAGGATCGACAGGCCGACCACGTCCACGTCCTCCTGGATTGCGGCCTGGGCGATCATTTCCGGCGTCTGGTGCAGGCCGGTGTAAATGACTTCCATCCCGGAGTCGCGCAGGGCGGCCGCGACGACCTTGGCGCCGCGATCGTGCCCATCGAGACCGGGCTTGGCGACGAGAATCCGGATGGGCCGACGTTTGGCGCTCATCGGTCGCGGAAGCGCAGCAGCGCGGCGAGGCCATCCACGACACGCCGGGCCTTGTCGTCGTAGAGGACGTCCACCTGGGCGCGCTGACCCAGCGCCTCTTCGACCGCCTCGTCGATGCGGGCATCGTCATCGTGACCGTCGGCCAGGAGCGTGCGAACCTGGCCGCGGTTCAGCGCCTTGAGCGTCGCGTCGACGCCGTTCACCGCCCAGCCGCGGGGCACGCCGTCTTTCACCGCGTCGGCGTGCGCGCGTTCCCAGGCGCGCTCGCGTTCCTCGCGCAGGCCGAGCGTCGCGTCCCGCACTTCCGCCGCCGTCGCCTTTCTGGGGCTGAGCTTCACCACACCGAACACGAGGTCGTGGACGTAGGTGTGAAGGTGCGGAATCACCGCCCCAGCGTCCACACCCACACTGCCGAGGACGATTCCCGCCAGCGGTTTGCTGCGATTGATCTGGAAGATGCGGTCGGCGATCTGCGCGTAGAGCCGCTGCTTCTCTGTGCGAATCCGCTGGTGGTAGTTCCGCTCGCCGGCGCTGCCCCCCGGGACGCCGCTATGGGCGCCGTGGAATTTGCCGGCGCGCGAGGCTTCGATCCCGGCGAGTCCCGGCAGCTCCGCGCAATCGTAGGCGGTCACCTCGAAGAAGCGGGCGGCCGTCCGGTCGTACACGACGGCCAGAATCGTCCCGAACTCTTCCTCGAGTCCCAGCAGCTCGCGCACCAGCGGCTCGTGCGAGACCGCAAGCCGGGAGCGATGCACGTGCGGCAGGGGCAGCGCTTCGAACAAGTCCAGCGCTCGTGACGCAAAGATCGCAATCGCCCGGGCGCGCGGCAGATGATTCGGTTGCTCCAGGTAGTCCAGCACCTGTTGCAGATTGGCGGCGATTTCCGGCTGGCCCTCGTAGTTGAGCAGCAATCCCTTGGCGCGGGTCTTCAGCTTGATCAGGTACTTGCCGCGGCTCCGGTCTCGCGGCTCGAGCTTGAGGTAGCACGACACCACCCAGTCGCGGCCAGGCGCGATCCGGGCCAGCCGGGCAATGGTAGCCTGGGCATCCTGCTCCGTGATGGCGGCTGGGAGGGCGCTCATGACCTAAAAGAACACAGGTTCGCGATACGCCCCCCACACGCGTTCCAGCGCATGGCGGATCTCGTACAGGGTCGCGTACGCGCGCGCGCAGTCGAGCATCGGGCCGATCACGTTCTGATCGGACTCGGCCGCCTGCCGGAGCGCGTCGAGCCGGCGCTCCACCAGGGCGGTGTCCCGCTCCGCCCTGACGCGGGCGAGCCGGCGGCGCTGCTCGTCCTCGGCGTCATTGGAGACCTTCAGGATCTCGACCGGATGATCGTCGTCGGACAGAAACTCGTTGACGCCGACGATCATTTTCTCGCCGTGCTCGACCTGACGCTGGAAGGCGGCGGCGGACTGCGCGATCTGACGCTGGAACCAACCGCTCTCGATCCCGCGGACCACCCCGCCGATCGAATTGATCTCGGCGAAGAGCGCTTCGGCTTCGCGCTCGAGCTGATCCGTGAGCGCCTCGATGAAATACGAGCCCCCCAGCGGATCGATCACCTCGGCCACGCCGGTTTCGTGTGCCAGAATCTGCTGCGTCCGGAGCGCGACCTGCACCGACTGCTCGGTCGGGAGCGCGAGCGTCTCATCCAGCGAATTCGTATGCAGCGACTGGGTGCCGCCGAGGACGGCCGCGAGGGCCTGATAGGCGACCCGCACGATGTTGTTGAGCGGCTGCTGCGCCGTCAGCGTGACGCCGGCGGTCTGGCTGTGAAAGCGCATCATCCAGGAGCGCGCCTGCTTCGCCTTGTAGCGCTCCCGCATGTGGCGGGCCCAGATACGGCGCGCGGCGCGCAGCTTCGCGATCTCCTCGAAGAAGTCGTTGTGAATGTCCCAGAAGAAGGAAAGGCGGGCGGCGAAGCTGTCGATGTCGAGTCCGCGGGCGACGCCCCGTTCGACGTAGGTGAAGCCGTTCGCGAGCGTGAACGCCAGCTCCTGGGCCGCCGTCGCTCCCGCTTCGCGGATGTGGTAGCCGGAGATCGAAATGGTGTTCCAGAGCGGCGTGTGTTTGGCTCCCCACTCGAACATGTCGACAATGACTTTGAGCGCGGGCTCGACCGGATAGACCCAGGCGTGCTGCGCCATATACTCCTTGAGAATGTCGTTCTGCACGGTGCCGCGGAGCTTCGGCGTAGGCACACCCTGCTGCTCGGCGGCGGCCACGTAGAAGCAGAACAGAATGGCGGCCGGCCCGTTGATCGTCATTGACGTCGAGACCTGATCGAGCGGGATGCCGCCGAAGAGGGTTTCCATGTCCGCCAATGACGAAATAGCGACGCCGCACTTCCCGACTTCGCCCTCGGCGCGCGGGTGGTCGGAGTCGTAACCCATCAAGGTCGGGAAGTCGAAGGCGACGGAGAGTCCGGTCTGCCCGTGTTCGAGCAGGAATTTGTAGCGCCGGTTCGTATCGGCGGCGCTGCCGAACCCGGCGAACTGCCGCATCGTCCAGAGCTTGCCGCGATACATCGTCGGATGAATCCCGCGGGTAAACGGATACTCACCGGGACGCCCGAGCTGGTGCTCGGCATCGAAGCCAGGGAGATCGGCGGCGGTGTAGACCGGCTTCTTCTGGATGGTCATTTGCCGTTCCTCACTTGCTCGAGAACCTCGGCGGCAACCTCGTAGGGGCTCCGCGTGCCCGCGGCGACGTCGTCGAGCCGGCGGGCCAGCAGATCTTCGGCCTTCGTTTCATCCCATACCCATTGCCGGATCGCCCGGTTCAGCACGTCGCGGGTGCGGGCAGCTAAACGACGCTTCCGACGCTCCTCGAGCTTGCCGCTGGAAGCGAGATAGTCGTGGTGGCGGTCGAGTGCTGCGACGAGCTGAGAGATCCCCTCGCCCTTCGATGCAACGGTCGTCAGGACCGGATGCTCCCAGGAATTCGCTTTTGCCGCCGCTTCACCTCGCCGCCCTGCGCCGCCCTTCGCCGCCCCATGGTGCGGCGTGATGTGCGCAAACGCGTTCCCGCGCCGAATCCCGAGCATCACTTCCACTTCCTGTTTCAGCTTGTCCGCGCCCGGCCGGTCGCTCTTGTTGATCACGTACAGCTCGGCGATCTCCATGACGCCCGCCTTCAGCGTCTGGATGCCGTCCCCCGACTCGGGCACGAGCACCAGCACCGTGGTTTCGGCAGTCGCGGCGACATCGAGCTCGGTCTGGCCGACCCCCACCGTCTCGATGAGGATGCGATCGAAGCCGAACGCTTCGAGCACGTCGGCAACCTCTTCGGTCGTGGTGGCGAGGCCCCCCTGCGCGCCGCGCGTTGCCATCGAGCGGATGAAAACGCCGGGATCGAGACTCACCGACTCCATGCGGATGCGGTCGCCGAGCAGCGCGCCGCCGGTGAAGGGGCTCGTCGGGTCCACGGCGATGACGGCGACCTTGAGGTCGCGCGCGCGATAGGCCCGGACCAGTTGCTCGGTGATCGTGCTCTTCCCTGCTCCGGGCGGGCCGGTGATGCCGATACGGTGCGTGTGCCGCTTCCCGATCTTCCCGTGTAACGCCGACAACACGCGTTCAAACCCGTCTCCCTGGTTCTCGACAAGACTGATCGCCCGGGCCAACGCCGCGGTATCGCCGCGCGCCAACCCTTCGAGCACCGCGTCGAGTCGCATATGCCCTAAGGATAACGGCCGCGTGGCCGTCACAGGAGGGTTCCACGCAGAATCACGGACGCCACGGTGAAGTAAATGACCAACCCGGTGACGTCGACGAGCGTGGCGACGAACGGCGCCGACGCGCTGGCAGGGTCGAATCCGAGCCGGCGCAGGATGAAGGGCAGCAGGGATCCCGCCATGGTGCCGAACGTCACGACGCCGATCAGGCTGCCAAACACGGTGAAGGCGACGAGCAGGTAATGCTCCCCATAGATCCCCGTGATCGCGTGCCACAAGGTGATCCGGAGAAACCCGATCGCCCCCAGCACGATGCCGAGCACGATCCCCGTGGCGAACTCGCGGCGAATGACGAGCCACCAGTCGCGCAGATTGACTTCGCCCAGCGCCATAGCGCGGATCACCAACGTCGAAGCCTGCGATCCGGAGTTGCCGCCGCTCGAGATGATGAGCGGCACGAAGAGCGCGAGGATGACGGCCTTCGCGATTTCCTCCTCGAAGAACGCCATCGCCGTGGCCGTGAGCATTTCGCCGAGAAACAGCGCGGCCAGCCAGCCGGCGCGTTTTCGGACCATGCGGCCGAACGCGACCTTGAGGTAGGGCGCGTCGAGGGCCTCCATGCCGCCGAACTTCAGGAGGTCTTCCGTGCTCTCCGCTTCTACGACATCGATGACGTCGTCGAAGGTGATGCGGCCCAGGAGCTTTCCGGTCTCGTCCACCACGGGAACGGCCGCGACGTTGTAGCGCGCCATGAGCCGCCCGACCTCCTCCTGGTCCTGCTGCGGCTGCACCTGGACGCTCGGCTGCTCCATGACGTCGCCGACCAGCTTGGTCGGCGCGGAGACGATCAGGCGGGCGATCGGGACGATGCCCTTCAGATTGCCCTGGCCATCGACGGCATAGACCTGATACAACTGGCTCTCGTCCTCTTCGCTCTGGCGGCGGATCGCCTCGAGCGCCTCGGCGACGGTGTTGTCCTCACGCACGTTGACCACGTTCGTGGTCATCAAGCCACCGGCGGAATCCTCCGGGTACTTGAGCAGCTTTTCGACGTCGGCGCGATCGGTGATCTCCTCGAGGACCGCCTGCCGCTCGCGGGCCGGCAACTCCGCCACGAGATCGGCGGCATCGTCGGTGGGCATCTCCTCCACGAGCTCGGCGGCGTATTCCGGCCCCACCGCGAGCAGCATTGCTTCGGGATGCTCGGCGGCCTCCATTTCCGCCAGCGCGCTCGAAGCGAGCTCAATCGGCAGCTCCGAAATGACGCGTACGCGAATGGATTCCTCGAGGGCCGACAGCACGTCCGCGAGGTCGGACGGATGGACGTTGCGCGCGCGCGCGAGGAAGGGGTGGAGATCCTCTTGCTCGGCCAGCTCCTTCAGCTCGTCGAGCCGGAGGTCTGGTGCCTCGGGGACGGTCACGGAGACCCACCACCGAGTGCAACCGTGCGCACCGGACCCGGCCGTACGGCGACGCGCTCGACGCGCGTCGCGCTGGCCGCGAGGATGTCGAATTCGAGGCCCTGGTACGTGAAGCGCTCCCCGGCGCGCGGAATCCGTCCCAGCGCCTGAATCAGCACACCGCCCACGGTCTGTGCCCCGCTGCCCAGCGGCACGCCCAGCTTCTCGGCGAGCTCCGCGGTCAGGGCGCTCCCCTCGACTTCGACGACCCGGGTCACGTCGGGGGCCGATGACGACGGCTCGAACAGCTCACTGACGAGATCATTGAGCAGGTCCTCGAACGTCACAAGCCCCGCGGTGCCGCCAAACTCGTCGAGCACGACGGCCAGGTGCCGGCCGCCGCGCTGCATTTCCAGCATCAGGTCAGCGGCGCGCGTCGTCCCGGGGACGGCCAGCGGCGGCCGCACCAGAATCGGATCTTCGGGTTGGCGTCCCAGCAGGTCCAACGTGTGCGCCACGCCGACCACCTCATCCAGCGATCCGCGATACACCGGATAGCGACTGTACCCCGACTGTTGCAGCACGTGCGCGGCTTCGGCCGTCACCGTGCCTTCGGGAAACGCGACGATCGCCGTGCGCGGCGTCATCAGCTCGCGCACCGGACGATCGGCGAAGGCGAGCACCCCGGAGACGACCGCCATCTCGTCGGTCGTCGCCAGCGCGTCGGTATTGGCGCCCGTGAGCAGCGCGGCGAGGGTCGTGCGCGTGGTTCCCTCGCGCCGCGGAATGAACGGCGACAGCACACCGCCGAACCGCTCCATGAGCGGCACGGCGCGGCCGACCAGCGGCTCCGCCCACCGTCTCCCCAGGACGCGCGGCACGAGGTACGCTGCGCCGATGAAGAGCGGCACACCGACCGTGATCGTGAAGATGCCGAGAAACGTCGGCGTGGTGGCTGCCAGCAGCGCCGGAATCGCGCCGGCGGCGAGCAGCACGCCCACCGTCGTGAGCATGTTGGCCGTGGCGAGCGTGCGCCCGGGGTTTTGCAGCACGCCGACCGTCGCCGCCGAGCCGCGGAGCTTGTAGGCCACCCAGCGCGTCAGCTCATGCTGGCTGACCGTGGCGGCGGCGACGCCGATCGCCGCTGAGATGCCGGCGAGCAGAAGGCCAACGAGCAGCACCGCGAGCGCGACGCTCATCGCTTCTCGAACGACACCTGGGTGACGCGGCGCTGGTCCACGCGCTCCACGACGACGCGGTAGCCGTCCAGGGTGAGCTCATCGCCGGGCCGCGGCACGCGTCCCAGCACCGAGTAGACGAGGCCGCCGACGGTGGACACTTCGGCGTGCGCAATGGTCGTCCCCAGCGCCGCCGACAGCTCGTCGAGGCTCGTACGCCCATCGACCCACAGGCGGCCGCCATCCTGGCGAATCGCCGGCGTCGTCTCGGTATCATGTTCGTCGCGGATCTCTCCGACGATCTCTTCGAGAATGTCTTCGCGGGTGATCAGGCCGGACGTGCCCCCGAACTCGTCGACGACGATCGCGATGTGCGAGGGCGTGCCCTGGAAGTCGCGCAATTGGTTGTCGAGCGTCTTGGTTTCGGGGACAAAACCGGCCGGCCGCACCAGCGTCTGCCAGCGCAGGCCAGGCTCGGCGAGGCCCATCGCGATGGGCACGAGATCCTTGCCGAACACCACGCCGCCGATGTTGTCGGGCGAGCCGTCCACGACTGGCAGCCGCGAGTGCTGACTTTGGCGGAAGGCCTCGAGGACTTCCTCGGTCGACGCCGAGACGTCCACGCCGGCCATGTCGAGACGCGGCGTCATGACCTCGTCCACCGTCGTATCGGCGAGCGTGAAGACGCCCAGCAGCATGTCGCGCTGCGCGACGCCGAGGGCCGGTTGCAGCGGGCGGGGCGTGTGGACCAGCGCGTGCAATCCCCGGTCCGCCCAGGCGAGCAGCCACAACAGCGGCCCGAACGGCGCCAACGTGCGGCGCGCCAGCGGCAATGCGGCCTCCGACAGCTCCGGCGCAAGGCGCGCGATGCTGCGCGGCAGCGCATCGCCGACGATAAAGAGCAGCAAGGTGCCGACCAGGAGCGTGACCAGCGCTTCGACCCAGGGCCGGGTCCACCACACCACCGCATTCGCCGTGGCGACGGCGCCGAGCACGAGCAGGGCCAGGCGTGCGACGTGCAGCGCGCGATGCAACGGCACGCGCCGCTCCTCGACGACCGGCGGCGCATCCCCCAGGGTGTGGAGCGCCTCGCCCACGGCGGCTTCTTCGGCGAGCGCGAGCAGCGCGGCCCACACACCCGCGCTGATGGCCACGACCAGCCCGATGAGGCGCAACGCTGCTTCGGTGAGCATCAGCGGAGGAGCCGTTTGACGTAGCGTTCCTGCCGCTGCCACATCGCGGACCGCGTGCGGCCAGCGCCTGCGGGATGATCGTACCCGAGGACATGCAGCGTCCCATGGACGGCCAGCCGGACGAGCTCTTCGTGCAGTTCCCTGCCCCCGTTGGCCGCGGCCGCGGGAGCGATGTAGACGTCGCCGAGCAGTCGTCCGTCCGGCTGCGGCAACGCGTAGGCGATCACGTCGGTCAGGCCGCGGCGCCCGGTGGCGCGGCGGTTGGCGCGCCGCATCGCGGCCGCCGACAGCAGCGTCACGTCGACGTGCGACCCGGCGGGCGCGCGTTCCCACGCCAACACCCGCTCCGCGACGCGCATCAGCTGGTCAGCGCGCGGCCGCCGAGTGCCAGGCCGCACTGATGCCGCCACTGGACTCCGGATAATCGATGCGATTGTGGTACATCCCGCTCAAGACCCGCAGGAAGGCGCCTTTCACCTGCTCCATCTGCTGCAGCGTCAGCGGGGCTTCATCGAGCTGGCCGGCGTTGACCTTGGTGCGCACGATGTGATCGATCGCCTCTTCGATCTTTTGGGGCGTCAGATCCTCGAGGACGCGCAGCGCCGCTTCGACCGAGTCCGCGATCATGGAAATCGCGGTCTCCATCGAGCGCGGTTTGGGGCCGGGGTAGACGAAGTCGTCCGGATTGTGGATCTGCCCGCCGTCGGCCTTCTTCGCCTTGTCGAGGAAGTAGGTGATCTCCGTGGTGCCGTGGTGCTCCGGGATGAATGCCGCAACCGAATCGGGGAGCTTGGCCTCCGCGGCGAGGACCAGGCCGTCGGTGACGTGCGCCTTGATGATTTGCGCCGATTGCAGCGGCTTCAGCCGATCGTGCGGGTTGTTGCCCGGAATCTGGTTCTCGACGAAGTAGAGTGGATTCTTGACCTTCCCGATGTCGTGGTAATAGCAGCCCACGCGCCCCAGCAGCCCGTTCGCCCCGATGCGGTTGCACGCCGCTTCCACGAGGTTCGCCATCGCGACGCTGTGGGCGTAGGTCCCCGGCGCTTCGAGCGACAGGCGGCGCAGCAGCGGGCGGCTGGGGTCGGACAGCTCGAGCAGCGTCAGGTCGGTCGTGATGTGCGTGATCGACTCGGCGACGGGCAATAGGAAGAAGGTGAGGCCGGCCGACACGAGGCCGTTCAGCGCGCCCCACAACCCGCGGAGCCCGATTTCTTCGATCGGCCAGCCGCTCGCCAGGCCCAGGGCCAGCGCTCCGGTGAGGTAGCCCGCGACGATGATGAGCACGGGCGCGTAGAAGTTGCTGCGGCTCCGCAGCGTCTTCACCGACAGCGCCGCTGTGACTCCGCCCACCACGCACAGGAACGTCGCGGGCACGTCGTGGAAGATGGGTTGCAGCCCGACGACGACGGCCAGAATCATCGCCGCGATCATCGAGACGCGGCCGTTGAACAGCACCGTCATCATCATGGCGAGGAACGGCATGAAGATGATTTCGGGATGCGCCGGATAGGAATGGGCGACGAGGCCCGCCTGGGCGAGCAACACGGCGAACAGACCACCGATGAGGCCGACCTGCCGGAGATCGCGGTAGGTTTCGCGCCGGTAGAACACCATCAGCACCCAGAAGATCGCGATGATCAACGAGTCCCGGAGCAGCGGGCCGATCACGCCCCGGATCGCGTAGGTCGTCGCGGCGCCGCCGCGCAGCAGCTCCTGATGCAGGGTGACGAGCCGCTCGTGGGCCTCGTTCGTCACGATCTCGTTCGCCCCGACGATCCGATCGCCCGCGCGCACGATGTATTTGCTGGGATCGACGCTGCCCCGCAGCTCGTTGCGGCGCCGTTCCGTTTCCAGCGGTTTGGGAATCAGGGTCGGCCGGAAGAACTGCCGCACCAGCTTGAGGTACAGCACGTCGCCCACGCTCGAGCCCGCGTCGGGATGCAGCTGCTTGGCGCGGTTCAGGTACTGGGCGAACGTGAGCACCTGATCGCGCAGCACCGACGATTCCGTTGAGCCGCGGCGGACGATCAATTCGCGCGACTGCTCGCCTTGCAGCACCCCCGGGCCGGTCACGCCCTGCGCCAGCGTGCGATCGAACAGCCGGCTCAGCGCCTGCTGCAGGGCGCGCCGCTTGCCGCCCTTACTCAGGTACGCGGCTTCCTGCAGCGTGAGCGGAATCCCGTAGTCGGCGCCGGCGTGGATGATGGCCTGGGGCCCCTGGTCGCTCGCGGCATCCACCGCGCTGAAGAAGGCCGCCATCGTGGTCGCGGAGCTGTCATAGGCGTGCTGGCGGAATTCGTAGATCGGCTTCGCCGACGCCGCGAGCTCCTCGGCCTCGCGCTGCAGCTCATCCTCCGACTTGTTCACGACGAAGTTGAACGGCGCGATGATTTCCTTCTCGGAACGGGCGCCGGGCTCGAGCAACGGCGCCACGTCGGCGCCGCCAGACGGGAACGCGACGTGCGCGACCAGCGCGAGCGCCGGGACCCACACCCAGCGCACGAGGTGATAGCGGACCTGTTCCTGTGACGGAGGCTTCATCTCAGCCCTGCGCGTCCTCGGCGTAGGCGCGGATGATGTCGCGCACCAGCCGGTGGCGGACCACGTCGGCATCGCCGAGATAGCAGAAGCCGATGCCTTCGATCCCGGGGAGGATCCGCTCGACCTGGAGCAGCCCGGAGTCCTCGCGGTTGGGCAGGTCGATCTGCGTCTTGTCGCCGGTGATCACGGCGCGGGAATTCACGCCCAGACGCGTGAGGAACATCTTCATCTGCATCCCGGTCGCGTTCTGCGCTTCATCCAGAATGACGAACGCGTCGCTCAAGGTGCGGCCGCGCATGTACGCGAGCGGCGCAATCTCGATCGTGCGGGTTTCGAGCGCCTTCTGCACCCGCTCGCGCGGCATCATGTCTTCGAGCGCGTCGTACAGCGGCCGCAGGTATGGGTCGACTTTCTCCTGCAAATCGCCCGGCAGGAACCCGAGGTTTTCGCCCGCTTCCACGGCGGGCCGCGCCAGGATGATCCGGCGCACCCGTTTGCGGGCGAGCGCATCGACCGCGGCGGCGACGGCGAGGTAGGTCTTGCCGGTGCCGGCGGGGCCGATGCCGATGACGATGTCGTGCTCGGCGATCGAGCGCAGATACTCGCGCTGGCCGGCCGTCTTCGGCTGGATGACGCGGCGCAGTCCCGGGAGAATGATCT